>Ga0209208_10009832_pt1 | contig 12524 bp, 4 predicted proteins | sample S1TSphfallax_3_FD_187694 | JGI IMG/M metagenome (GOLD analysis project Ga0209208, IMG submission 187694) | Host-associated microbial communities from peat moss isolated from Minnesota, USA - S1T2_Fd - Sphagnum fallax MG (SPAdes) (version 2) | ecosystem: Host-associated > Plants > Peat moss >...
TACCATAATTGGTGTTGATTAGAAAAGGATGAAACTCTAGATGATCTATTTTAACTTTTGCAAGTGGCTAATAACTTGACCATTCACCATAACAATGAAAAAAAATTATATCAGGTGCAAGCATGGTAAAGTAGACAACTTATTACTCATCAAGAAAAATGGTTAGTAATCATTAATAGTTTTTTATATATTGAAAATAAAATTATTTTTATTTTATTCAATAGTTAACATGATTTTTTTTTAAAATTCATAATATTACTGAAGAATGTTCACATTTTAAATTTGTATTTAAGCAGTTTTTTAAAAATATATTTATTTTAATCTTTGTCCAACCCTTAAAAAAATTTAAAAGATGAAAATAGGACTTTAATAAAATTTTCAACATTTTCAAGTTGATGGGGGCTTAAAATGCATTATATTTTCAAGCTTTTCATTCTATAATCATAATTTATCAAAATTTTAATGTAAAAATAGATTTGTGAACACTATTATTATTTAGTTAGTTTCAAACAATTTGATTACTTATTTTTCCCATATACTAAAGTTTTTCAAACTTTGCATTGGACATTGTGTAAACTCAATTTGCATATTGATGGCCTTATTTTTCTACTCACATAGATTTAATTTTTTTTTTCTATGTATATTTTGAAGTTATAATTTTATTATTGAATTATAGATATTTTTGGGTCTACTTTACCATGCTTGCGCCCTACTATAGTCATGATAATATCAACACTAATCATGTCATTTTCAAAAATGTTAAAGTTCTAAAAAAATTTCAATGAACAAAATTTTGTAGAGAAAATAAAAAATCTTTTGAAATATTCTTCTTCTTTTTTTGACATGGAATATTTAGAATAAAATAGTTATTCAATATTGAAATATTGGAGCCATGATAATACCCAACTTTGCACATAATTGTATACATGTGATATAAAACACATTTGCATAATTGTGTATGGATGGATCAACACATACATATATAATTTCTCATGTACATGGTCACTACATTCACATATAATTATGTACACATGGTTGACACAGAAATATTCACATATTTCATACACTTCAAAATGATCAACACATTAATTGACCACTAGAGGATTTGAGGTTGTGGAGGAGTGATAGTAGTTTTGGATTGTAAATTACCAAATTCCACAATGTTATCTTAATGATTCTTTGAGGTAGGTGATGAGGCGAACTAAATGGAGGTAATGGAATATAGATAACTATATTGAATCTGAATGGATACATACATACAGTGGAATTGAATATAAAACTCTTGAAATTAGCACAGCTAATTATCATGGGACTTGGTAATCATAGAATAAAGTTATCCGTAAACTCAGGCGATCAAGGGAGCGAGAACGGCCAGTTTCGACATAATCGGGCATCAAATGCGTAACTGTGAATGAAATTTTGCAAAGCGAAATAACTGGGACCCAAACTAGTTTTTCCACCAATTTTGGTGGTAAATTGAGTTTCATCCCCTCTTTCTTTTTTTCTGAGCGCCTCCCCTGCTGTTACATATATTTTTAAGGCTCCTACCTGTACAGTACAAGTACTATAATTATTCTCGAATTACCCTGTGCATTAAATGCTGAGTTTCAGCATTTCATACTGAGATTTAATAAAAATTTCTTTCTTACTTTGCAGATACCACTGAAAGAGGGGATAAGGGGTGAAAACAGAGGGGATAGGGGGTGTGAAAGAATTTGCTTTGCCATGACTCTTGAACCCACCCCACTAATTAATGGGTAGGTACATATATAATAAGACAAAGTCGTTGTCCAACGACCACAACTGCCCACTACTTCAAGGGTAGGTAAATCTAAAATAAGACAAAATCGCTGTCCAATCAGCACGGCCGTCTTTACAGCCCATAAAGAGTTTCCAAATGGGAGAGGGAGAGAGTGGAGTCAGTCATTGTGGTCATTTGCGTTTTTTTCTCTTTCCAAAAAACGTTCTTAGTGTTCTGCGAGTTTCGTTTGTGGTTTGCATTGCTTAGGTTTCGGGGGTTTTTAGTTTTCTGCATGAGCGACAGTATGCTTATGATGCTCGCAATGCCTGCAGCGCGCAAGGTGTGTATACACAGCTTCTTTGTCGTCTCCTGATTTGATTTGCAGCTGGTGCAGACCTGAACTCCTGAAATCCAATTCTGCAAAACATTTTTGGGCATTTTTTTTGTTCTTTTTTCCTCCCATCAGGGAAGTGTTTTCTCAAGTGGATTTCAGGAGTTCGGATTCTCATCATCAAGGAGACAAAGGAGCTGCACTTACACCCTACGTGCTGTTGTAGCAAAGGGGAACATCCCTTGTCCTCCACAATCCTCTAAGGATTGCTCGGCAAGGATATGAGCGCACTCTTGCTCAAGTTAACATCTGAGTATGTACACTTGCCATTTGCTTGAGCAGGCAGTATCTCAGAGAGATACTGAACTCGTACTTCCAAGTGGAAACAATGGCGACAAAGTCGTATAGAAAGAAATCAAAGACTTTGTCGCTATTGTCTCCACTACAGATGATTACAGTTGAAAATGTCTGTTCAGCATCTCTCTAAAGTACTGCTTGTTCAAGCCCTGGGTTGAATGTCTCCACCTCATGCCAAAGTGCCGTCGCGTGTGCCGGTGTGCTCTGCTGCACCACGCAGCTTGCTTCATGTGTTTTCAGTTAAGCAGGAAGTTCATGGTTGTTCCTGGAGATGAGATATTCCATGGAATTGTCCACAAGATGATAGAGGTGCAGCCGCCGTTACCTGGAAACAACAACAATGTCGCAGATTGGAGAGAGCAGAGCTTAGCCGGCTTTCAGCTTGTTGGCACAACCGCAAACCCGGGCGTGAAGCAGGCTGCAGGAGTGCCTGTACCGTAACGTGCTCCGGATCTATGACTCCAGAACCAAGCATCATGAGCGATTCAGGAAGTCAGGCCGTCATTTGCCATCTGGTGTATGGCACTTGGGCATGGCTTTCTCGATTCCCACTCCTTGATGACAACCCTGTGGACGGCGTTGTAGGTAGGTTCCTTTCACACCCCGCTTGGGTATCCGATTCTGATCACTGTAGTACACTGATGCATGTTCAGTGGGACAGTTCTTTTGCAGTCCTCTCTGAAGGAAGGAAATCAGTTGAATTGCTCATTTCTTGGATACATAAAAAATTCCTTTGGCGTCATAGGTTGAAGTTCAGGGTCAGTTTAGGTATTGTCTTGTGCTTGAAATCATCTTTGCAATGCATCATGCTCGTGTGCTAGTCACACAAGCTGGCTGGCTGCTCCTCATCGAGTTCTTGAAAGAGATATTTCTCTAGGTGTACTTATTTTGAGATTGATGTGTGATCTTGTTCAGGAAGAACCATAAGCAGAAGCTAGCAGTACCTGCAGCAACTCTAGATGATAGTTTTGAAAACTTGATCAGCTGCTTGTAGGTTGTGGAATATTGTTTCAAACTTTGTGAGGTGCAATAATATTCTTACTTTTCAAGGATTGATCTCACATTTTATTGAACTTTGTCAGCAAGAGATAAGGATCATACATGTTGAACTATGTTGAATGTATCAAACTTTGCTAGATTAGAGAGAGCTTCATGGATAATTTGTTCATAGTCAGTTTTGCCAGCAATTTGTCTGAAAACTTTGAGGGAACTTGTGGAAGATTCATGAATGCTTTATTTTAGATTGAATGTTGATCTTGACATGTGCAGAAGAAGAGAATTTGCTGGAACAGCTGGTGTCTTTCTTTCTCGCCAACACACACACAGAACGTTGTGCTATCATTGTGAGGATTACATGGCTGCCTTAGATTTTTTAACTAAAGTTCCAGCATGCTCTCTTCTTCTGATCATCTGTGATTTAATGGGACTGTAGTTCCGTGAAACTATAAGCTAGCTTCACATCAGCAGCAGCAGCAAGTGTGTTGATCCAAGCTTGTACACTGGAATTCAAAACATTTGTGCTGCACAAAAGCTGGCTGCATGTGTTGGAATATTCGACAACAATTATCCTGCAACTCTGTGACCATGTCCAGTTGCATGTTAATCTATAGGTAGAGATCGCTGCAGTGTATGATCAGGTCTTGAAAATCAAGTCTCTTTTAATGTCAGAGAGAGAAGCTGTACAGACGAGGAATTCATTCTCCAGCTAAAACTTTACTCCTTCACTTAAAACTGTGATAGTTCTGCTCTGAAAGACAGAGTGCAGTAAGAACCCATAAATCTACAACTGTGCACAATTTCTTATGGAAGTTCCTCTGCGACAGAAAAATTCAGAGACACCAAATTTAGGGACAGTAACAAAATTCTACATCTGAGCTCAGTAGATCACCCCACATTCTACCAAGAAGCAAAGATACAAAAGTACCAGTTCCAAAGAAATAATTTTTGTGATCATAACATTGAATCTGAGGATGTGCTCACTCTTGATTGTATAAAGCATGTGCAAATTACCCATGAGCTTATCATACACTGTTTATTGTAATTTGCTAACTTCACACATTGAACCTCTCCCAGTTTGAATTTGCATGATTCTATAGGATGCTCAAAAAGTCTCAGACATGGTGTCATAGGTGTCTTCTGTGCACATTGAACATCACACCTTGAATTCACATTTATGAAACAGGAATGATTTGCTCAAAACTAACTGCATCCATGATACTTAGTTGAACTAGAGAGATACATGAACTTGTGATGATCAAATGATAGGAAAAAAAGAGCAAGCCAGCAACAGCTAGAAGGTGAGAACCCATACAGACAGACATTGTGTATAAGCAGAAGCAAAGGGCATTATTAGTTGGGAATAAATTGGAAGTTAGGAAATCCTGGATCAATTTGAAAAGAGCTTGGTTGCAAAGCTTTTTCCACCCACAAAATGACCATCAGCTACTAAGGCCGGCTTCTTGATGGCCACATGTGAATACACAAGGTCAATTGTTTTCTTAAACAGTTAGAGAATTGCACCTGAGAGTGTGGACCAATGTAATTTTGCATGAGTCTGGAGACCACTATGCATTGCAATTCTCAAGCTCTCAGGAACTCCCATCCAACAGTGTCTCTGTATCTCATGTGACCAGAGGTCACAATTCCACAGTCAATAGATTGGGCTGCTGCAGGAACACCAACAACACACTATATTTTGCAACACTGGTCATCAGACTACATCCCAGGATATGCTCAACAAACTACAATTTACCTCTTGTACTCTGTTTCAAAATGACATATAGATACATCTGTTGTATTTCAGTGCTATGCACTTCATTATGTAAAGCTCATAATTGGCAGTACCAACTTATCCTTCTACTAGAAACACGCTCTTGATAGAGGTCTTTCCAATCCTGGAAGAAAACATTCTGTTACAGTTATGTAATATTGTCTACACATACACTACCACTGTGGGATAGTGGGAAATACTCACTCAAACCGCACTCCTCAACCAAGTTCTGACATATTTATAGAAACCAGAATGAAACACTAATAGCTGGCTCTTTGGGGGACCCAACTTCAAGGATCCTAAAAATTAGCCCATGAGTGAATTGGTGAATTCTAGATTACGTCTGGCTATACCCAGCATTTGCAGCTCAGCTTTTATCTACAGAACATGTGAAGTAATACAACCACAGGTAGATACCAACTATAAAGAGATTTCTTTGCCCTGTACCAATGATTTTATCATGTTGATACCAATTATGCACACCCTCTTGAGCATCACTTGATGCATAGTAAGGCAGATGACTGACTCTCTTTGTTTCCACAGTGAAGTGGCAAGGACTCATTAAGTGTGGTACAATGTTGCAGTGAACATGACAGCCATGGATGCTGCAAATAATGCCACAATGCCTGCTGGGCTTCCTTCTCTCTTCACCAAACACCATTCCCTGCAGACAAACCAGATGTCAAGTTCAATCTGCACTAAAGCAGTTGGCACAGCTTCTGCAGTTTAAGGTGACCTACTTCTAGCTGAGCAGGAGTCCCATAGCAGCAATTCTTCACACAGGATTCCCCAAGCAGACCACATACAGTCAAACAATATTACGTGTGATCAATCTCTGAATATTTCTTGAGTATCACACAAGAGAGAGTCAAAAGGACATCTCCATTGCAACCATTGAACAATCCAGAGAACCAGGTGATATACAGTGAGGGTGAGATGCCTGCATACTTGTCCATACTATAACCCCAACAAATGCTCCAAGCCCTAAGATATATGCATCAATTCATGTGTGCCTGCATCATCAGATAATTATCTAATGAGCACCACAACTTCACAGACACTACTACATTAAGAAAGAAGTAAGATAACTACAGAGGTCCCTCTGTCTAGTGAGAACTTGCACCAAGGTTTGAAGAATAATAAAGATTATGAAAGAGGACATAGAGCTAAAATCAAGTCAGACCTTGCTATGCTAAAGCAAAAGATGCAAGCAAAGACACAGAGGCAGAAACACTCGCGCCTTTAAGTGCATTGCAGCCACAGTCAATTGGCCAAACAGACCAAGGCCAGTTTGAAAGAATTCGAAGTCCAAGTTATCATCCTTCACCCAGATAGCAATGCAGTAGCCAAGATGAGGCTGCAACAGCTAGGATAAGAACTGGAAGCAAGAAAATGCAATCCTCACCATCATTGTCGACTCTGCAACCTCCTCCATCATCTCCTCCTTTCCCATTCCTTGGTGGTCCACCTGCAATGCAGAATACATGTACACAGCAATCAGTGCTTCATTCTAACAAACCAGATAATATCAAGAATAAGTTTACAAACCACTCAATGGCCACAGTGCAGCAGAAGACAAGGTTAATAAATTCTACAGTAAGCATTCAAATGGAGGAAATGAAAATCCCTCCTTAGCATCCTGCTGTAGAATCATGTATACAGCATGTGCCATTTTGATCAATCTGGATGCTAGGTGACAAGGGATCCTGATCTTCTTCAATGCAAGCAACTTCATAGCTAAAATACTCAAAACTACAATATCTATCAAGTTGTTTTTCAGACCAAGGTCTCCTTTGATTGGCTCACATCCTTGTTTGTAATTCCATTCATCATCTGCACTGCCCAAGAACTGTACCTGATCTCCAAACTGGCTCCCATGCTCATGTCATTGCAATCCCTCTCCACCAGGTACTCTGGAAATGGTGCATTGTCATCTGTAAAGCACACAATTGATGGACATGTTACAAAAAAATTTGCAATGGCTCCTAGGTTAAGGATCCTGTCATATTGCAATCACCAATATATAAGTGGTCATGATGTGAATGTTCTCAAACAAAAAGCCCTAGGTTGAGAATGAGGTTGAGAATGACCCCATGAACCTGCTCAAAGGGACCAGTATTGGAAGAAATTGCAGCCTGCAGAGAAGACTTTGTTGGCTCAGAATGGTCCTTTGTGTTGCTGCTGCAAGCATCCTCCAATGCGGATCAAGAAACTGCCCCCATTATGGAGCTAATGACAGAAACCTTGGATGGCACTACCTTTGAGCTTCTTCCATGCAGGTTTGGAAGATATCCTCTCCTGGATAGATGACAACAATTGCCATCAATCACTCATCATCTCCTTTGTCACTTGCTCCCTTGCTGTCATGACAGGAAACCTATGCAATGTAAACTTGCCATGAGTGTACATTGCAATCACTAGGAAGTGCTACCCACATCCTCCTCACCCTGCCATTTTCTGTGTGGAAATGTCAAGTTGACAACATCTGGAATTGTCATGGTGACAACCACTAATGGATCTTATACCTATTTCACCTAACCAGTTCTGATCATCATCATCATCATTGGAATTTATACAAAACGAGGTTTAGCAGTTTCAGACTAAATTTTTCAAAATTTCCACAGTTGAGGTATAAGTACATTTCCTTGAGTTGTGTTTTTGTAATAGTAATAGGAACTTGGGACAACGAGTAAATTTTCACAAGTTGGGAGTTAGATTCTCAGCAATTTTGACAAATATCAATAAATTTTTCTCTTTTTCTGGTAAGATCTTTTGAGAATTCTTTTGTGCCAAACATCAGTTGTAGTAGGTAAAGTATAAGAAATTCCCATCAATCCTGCATGTTTACTGTAATATTGTAAGCTGTAAAACTCATTTACATAACTTTTCCTCTCTGCTCCTGCAGAGCCATGATTTTTTACTGCAAAATTTAGTATTCCTCAGCTTCAGAAACTGCCAGTACACACAGCACTCCAAATCTGCAGAGTCCCATTCCAAAATCTCAAGCATGAACATGACCATTTGAGAAGCATGAGCTAGCTCAAGAAATGAATCTCCATTTTGCAATGGAGCCTGGAGTCTCTCATGGGGGACAAGTGATGTAACATTGGCTACAATAATTGCTTCTCTTCTGTTAACTAAACACACCCATAATCACAAACTTGATTAGCACACATTTTGTATAACAGCTCTGGTTGACATCAATCTCATTTTAAACTTTAGTAAACTTAGAGTACTATTTTGAAATATTGCCACCCATGTCCATCAATAGTTTCAAGGCCTTGGGGAGCAACAATATCTCATATATATCAGTGGGATAGCAGATGAAAAAAGCTTCACATAAACAAACAAGGTGGCCAAAGAAATATTGTGTCAGTAATTCCAGCCAAACCAAAAGAGATCCAAAGAAGAATGAGTGTGGGTTCAGAATGAGTGTGAGTCCCACAAAGCATCATACCATCAGCTTCCCGAAGCAGGAATGGCAGTGACAAGCTGCTGTTACTCTCAACATATACCCAAAAATGTACACAGACAACTTTTGAGAAAAGCCATTTTCAGGTGTTCTTTTTTCTTTAATATTTGCATCTAGTGAAACCAACCCACCATGACTCTATTGGTCCCTATCCGTAAAGTCATGCCCTGTTGGGCCTGAGTTGCACCCCTCGTTTGATGCTTCATCCCCTCCTGGCTGTTGTCATGAAATTTTATTAAATAAGGGTATGAAATACTGAGAGACTCGGGGTTAAATGCACCAGGCTCGAGAACATCTATAACTACAGTACACATAGCAGCAGCAGTGATTGGTTGAAGGAGTTCAGGAAAAGAAAGGACAGGGCAAACCCAGTTTAGCACCAAAATTTGCTGCAAAACTGAGTTTCATGCCCCGTTGAAGCCCAGTGTAGTTTATTTTTCCTGTTTTTTGAAATCTCATCCCCTATGTGACCAAACAGGGGGGGTTTCGGTGCCGTCTTTTCCTGACTTTACGGATAACTTTATTATGTATGCCATTTCCTCATATTGTTGTGGTTCATTGCATGCATGCATGTGGGAGTTCATGTAAAATCTTGTTATGTCGTTCATGAATGTTTAAATTGAAATGTAGTTTGTTGATTTTTTGAGTCCTACAGTATTGTATGTCATTGAAATCACCAACTATAAATTGTTGGAGAAAAGTTTTGTTTGAATGTTTAAAAAAAAAGAAAAGAAGACTTGGACTCTTGTCTAAAATCAGATGAGAGTCATAATAATTGTCTTGCAACTATGGGTACTTTTGTAAATTATTTTTGTGTAATGAGATGGGGTTGCATTTGAATGTTGTTTCTGTTTGTGAATGGTGCAGATTGGACCTTGGTACTATTTTTATTTATTTCAATTTCTAGGTGCCAATTACATAGTTTGTTTTTATGATAAAACATGGTTTGCTTGGATACCAAAAAATGAGTAAATTTTTTATTTGGTCAATGTAGGGATAGAAACTCTGCTCAGCCAATGAGGCAGGGCAGCATGCACCTAAGAGCCCTGGGTTTTTTTTGCTTTGGGATAGGGGGGGGATTCTAATATTTTTGGGATCTTTTTCGGTTTGGAGGGGGGGGCGGGGAGAGGACAACCAAGTAAATGATAGTTAACTAAGCTAAAAGTTATTGTTGTGTTTCTTAACTAAATTTTTAATTCTAACAACTAGTTTTATTGAATGCAGGTAAGGTAACATGCACCTCAATATAATTTAACTCTACTAGAAGTAAAGGAGGAGGAGGAGGGCAAATAGGTGTTAATTAACTGAATAAAGCATAAAAAGGTTGTAAATTGCTGTCCAAAGTACATAATTTTTAAATCCAAGTCTAGAAATATTCATCTTCATGGAGCTATCACATGGGTAGATTCCTTAAAGACAAGAAGGACTTCTTCATATGTAAGCATGCAAACGTCTATGTATGAATCCAAGCACAGTCCTCTTGAGGCTTGGTACCAAATGTTGGATAATTGTTTGGTGGCAAACAATTTTCAAAAGGCTGTAATTTGATCCAAATATCCACCTAAAAGGAAGCGACTATCCAATTATTAACTGGGGGTACTTATTCCATGCTTCTAGTAATTAGTGATGGAGTGCACCCACATTTTATTTTATTTTAATTTCTTTTCAGAAAGAGAGATTTGATTGGTCCATCACCAATATTTTTGGAACATGAGGACACACCCCAACAACATAGAAGCCTAAATATGTTTCCCTCCCTCAAAATACAAGCATGTTTTGCAATGCTTCCCTTTGTCATCCAACCCCGGCCCCACCCCCCTTCTCTCTCAAGCACACTTACTTCATTATGTAGTATAATGCTTAACTGTAAAATTATTATTATTATTATTATTATTATTACTACGAAAAGTAAATGACCAAAAAGAATTTATTTAGGCACCTTGCTGCTGAAGCAGCCTAGGTACTAGGGTAAATATGTTGTGAATAGGCTCTTGCTTGGGTACTCCTCTCGATGTATCCAAAATCCACCTTGCAGGGTCACAATGAACCAGCACCCACCAACACACCATCCACTGGATGCCCATTATTACTCAGTTGTGGATGAACCTCAACTGAGTTAATATTCGGTTTCACCTTGGTAACTAATTCTGTCCAAAATAGGTCTCATATAGAGGTGGATAGGTAGAAAAGTAGGTAACTATTAGGTGAGTAGATGATTTACACATCGGTAAGGGCTGTTTTACTGATTTACTACCTACCTACTAACAACTTGGTTGTGGGTTGTTAGTAGATAAGTAGGGAAAAAAAGCAACTGAACTAACCACCATGGTTAGCTAGGGGACTGGAACCCAACAGAAAACTGTTCCCTGACCACTTACCATGGTTGAGGAGATTCTTATGGAGGTGGGATATGAACAAAATGAGGTACTTACCATCATCTTCAATGACAATGAAAGAAGTTTTTTTCTACAAAAAGAAAGAATAAAACTTCACCCCAATCACCATTCATGCATGGAACATATAAACACATAATTCTAGTTTGTGAGGAAACGCATTTCCTCTTTTAAATTAAGTTTGAATACTATTAACCAATGGCATCTATCAATAATGATGTATTTACTAAAGCCATTCATAGAAGTGATTTTGAAGTTTTCAAAAATAAATTAGGATTGGTTACATTTGATGCATACTACTATTTGCAAGAAAGATTAGGTAATTTGATTTAATAGTAGTGTGAAGAGAAAGGAACAGCTTATCAAACATTAACATTAAAGTGTGTTTGAGTGGAAGTGCACATGAGATTTGATATTAGATAATATATTTGTTGATATACCTTCATAGACTTATTAGTTTATCTTAAGTAAAATCATGTTACTTTGAATGCATTTGTTGACATCTTTTGAGTATATGAATTGATATATGATTTCGCATTTGTTTCTACAATACAAAATTGTTTGTCTTTATGCATTATCTTAGAGATAAATGATAGTATCCATGATTTTCAACCCGATTCCTTGATATATTGCTTGAATATGTTATATCAAACAAAAATGTGTTATGTTTGAAATTATTCAAGTTGCAAACCTTGGGATAATTTAGTTGTGAATTTGGCTTCACTCATTATAAAGCTCACAACATAAAAGCTATGCTAATTGCTTAGGGATGAAGAATCAACTAATCAACTCTTTTGCTAAACATTTTGACATCATCCCTTTAATAATCTTCCAAGAAGTTGGAACTCAAATACATAGGGCTATTGATGTTTCTCAAGAAAGTTTTGGGTATTAATTTGATTAAGTGTCACAAAAGTATTATCCCAAATAATCTTTTGTAACTTTAATTTGAAATATAATAAGTATGTGCATAATCAACAAGGCAATTAACAAGTGGTTTTACCACAAGAGGTTTTGTTTTAAAATAATGTTTGACATGAAATCTAATAAGAACATGCAATATAATTATTTTCATTTATGTGAACTCAAGTTAAATGGGTGAAGCTCTTTTGATAGTTTTATGAAGAAAGACCATTTTCTCTCTTTATATGTGTAGGCAATTTTCTTTAAAAGGTTTTGACTATGCAAAATCAAATACCTAGATGTTTGTAACAAATAGTAGCATGTTTAAAAACTTGGTGACTTTGAAATAATGTAGTGCATTTTTTTTTGTTGCATTTTGAATACAGGGTTTTGAATGAATAGTGATTGTCATTGTTTTGTTGTTGTGATCAATGGGTTAACTACATAATATTTTCAAAAAATTTGTCTTGTAGTTACTAGATGTAAAAATTTGTACATGCAATCTTTAAAAATTAATTTAAAACAATGAGGCCATAAGGCGCCTTTTGCATCTAGTG
>Ga0209208_10009834_pt1 | contig 12523 bp, 4 predicted proteins | sample S1TSphfallax_3_FD_187694 | JGI IMG/M metagenome (GOLD analysis project Ga0209208, IMG submission 187694) | Host-associated microbial communities from peat moss isolated from Minnesota, USA - S1T2_Fd - Sphagnum fallax MG (SPAdes) (version 2) | ecosystem: Host-associated > Plants > Peat moss >...
TTTTTGTTTTTTTTTTTTTTTTTTTTTTTAAGGATATTTTGAAGATTATATTTTTGCATATTATTTTGAGTTTCCATACTTCTTCTTTTGCCTTAAGATGTAAATGACAATGCCAAAGTGTGACACACACCCCTTGTTATGGAAGAAGGTAGGTGAAATGAACAAGACAACAACAACTAGTGTAAAAAAGAATTGCAAGTAGGCTAATAAGAGTCTAGAGATGTTGTTGTTATTGTTGAGACTTTGAGAGAGTTGTTTGTTTGCAACTTTGCTCCATGCAATTCATTTCCTAGTACTACTAGGCTAGTACCTAGTGCCTGGCTTCTTCTTTAAATGGTCCTTTAGACCTAGAGGGCTGCTTTCAAAAGCTTACCCTTCCAAGTTCCCATCCAAGCTGGTGCAAAGTCAAAGCCAGCAAGTAGCATAGCAAGTCGTGCATTTACTACCACTTCTCATGACAAGTCCTTTCTTCCTCCTCCTCCTCCTCCTCCTCCTCTCAATCCCTCATGTCATCTCCACATTGAAAGCTTTTCCAAGCCATGAATTAAGGAATGAAATTGTGTGCTACAACAACAACAACAAGAGTGGCATGAATCATGCTCTCATAGCTATTAAATAGGTAGTTGTAGATTGGCTAATATTTTATTTTATTCTATTTTATTCTACTTTACTTGTTTATTTATTTGTGGGTTGTGTATGTGTACATGTACAAGTACATGTTTATCTATGTCTATGTATGATTCATATGACATGGGTGAGGGAAATTGGGGCACAAGTAGAGAGCAAATTCAGAGTACAATTTGTGTACTTATGTATGGTGAGTTGGTGCCAGGGTTTCTTTTTAAGGATTTGTTTGATGTAGTCAAAGTGGTGATCACTTCAGAAAATAATTTGGTTGCATACTAGATATGAAAGTACAAAAGAAATTAAATTAAATATTCTTGGCTACCTACTTGAACTTATCATAAAAATCTGGAGATTAGGAATTTCTTTTCTTTGATATGTGGCAAACTAAGGTCATTTTTTTCATTCAAAATTCTTTGTATAAGTTGAAATCATATTTTTTTAGGTCAAAATTTTGGTAAAAAAGAAACTTCGGTTGGTGCTATCATAGGGGGTTATAGAGGGACTAATTAGGGTGCTACAAGAGATTACCGAGGGACCTCCCTAAGTTAAGGGATACCTGAATGATATTTAAGATGTTACATAAGGTCTACATAAGGGCTATGAATCACCCCTAGATAGCCCCCTATGTATGCCCATTTTTGCATTACGAATCCACCTTAAATAGCTCATTGAATAACCCTTAAATGTCTCCTAACTTTTAAAATCCTTAATTAGCCCCATAGGTAGGTTCTATGTAGCCCCTAAACAATCTTTAGGTGTCCCATAACCTAGGTAGGCTCTTAAGTGTGCCCTTGGTTGTCGCTCTATGTAGCCCCCTATGTAAGCTTAAATAACACCTCTTCCCTTATGAATAAACCCTAGGTAATCCTAAATAACCTCCCAAATTGTCCTTAGGTATCCATTAATCGTATAAATCCCTAACTAATCCCACAAATAAGTTCTATGTAGCCCCCTAAGTAGCCTTTAAATATCCCATAACCTAGGTAAGCCCGTAGTTGTTTTCTTATGTAATCTTTAAGTAATCCCTTAAGTACATTTTATGTACTTCCCTAAATAGCCTTTATGTATCCTATAACCTAAACAACATTTAAAAATCCCACAACCTACGTAGGCCTTTAGGTGTCTCCCTTAAACAACCTTCTAAATAAGCCTTATGTAGCCCATTATGCAAGCTTTCGATAGCCCTTATATTAAATTGGCACCTTTGTAAAACTATGTAACCCCCACTTGTACCATGAGGTAATTTGAAATAGTTGTCTAACGTGCAAATAAGAGAATAGGAACCATTCTAAGTGTAACAAATGGTTAATTTGTGTTTCACATTTTTGGGTCAATAATTTATTTCAATGTGGAAAATGATCAATAATTTTACACAAATATGTTATTAATATAGTATGCAAACATATGGTATGAGTTGGAATGAATCTAATGAAGATAGAATATTCAAAAGCACTCAACAAACATTGTAATGTTTTTATTTTTACATTGTGAAACCTTCTATTTTTTAAGAGATTTTTTAAGGAAAATCTTTTTGTGAAATTTTAATCATATATTATATAATGTAACATCCTTTTTATGTCACAAGAGTTTTTCTAATTTATTTCAAGAATATTTCAAAAAACACGCACCCAGCTTGTTTACACCCACTATGTATCCCGTAACTTTTATAAAAAAAAAACTAACCCCTTAGGTATGTTTGTGTAATCCTCTAAATCCCCCTTAAGTATTTTGTAAGATGAGTATAGCCTACATAAACACATAGACATAAGTAAAACATTAGAAACAAAAGGAAATTCAAATCATCCTGGGTTGTTTGGCACGATCGTAGAGAGGCACTTAGGACACATCATCTATGTGTTTCCTTGGGTAAGTTAACATCCTTTGTTATTTTCCTTTGGCACAGTCCAATCTTGCATTTTGACTATTGTACTCAATCTTAATGAAACCCAAGGTTTCAAACTCTTGGGTTTATTATCTTTGTAAATCTATCTATGAAAGAGGGTTATTTGTTTTTCATGTTGAGGTCTCCCAAACCACAGGACCTCTTGTGGCACTTTTGGTATCATTGGAAAACCCTTGATGAATATGGGGACATCAAGTTGGTTCCATAATGTTTCAACTAATGCTTGTTGAATATTGACCATTTTTTCATTGAAAATTCATTCAAATTTTTTTAATGTTACGTAAAATTGGGTATGTTCCTAGTAATATTGGAAAGCCTTTAACAAATAGGATTTAATGAAGGTAATTTGGAAATATTTAGACTTGAAATGTGGGAAATATTGAATTTTGACTAGTTTTTGTCATTAGAAATTCAATTAAATTACAAAAAATGGTTTTGGAAGGAAACATTAATTGGATAACCAATTCACACTAATTGAGCCAATGACATAGGGTACATTAATAACTTTAGTTTATGTTAATTTATAATTAATTTGTATTTTTTTCTAAAAAGGAAATTCATTTTTGACTATCTGACTCAACATTTTGATATGAATTATTTGTGATTTTTAATTATAGTGATGATGTTTCATCAAAGCTAATTTAAGTAAGACAATTTAAATTCCATAAATCATAAATTGTCACTAAAACATTTCCAAACTATAATTTTTTAACCCATCCCAAGTAAAAAGGCATGGAAAAATGTCTTTTTGTATTTTTGTCCTTTAAAATAAATAAATTCCAACAACATATTCACAAGAAAATGTTCAATTCCTTCTCCAACAATTTGCATCGCATTTCTTTTCGATTGAATCTTAAATCAATTGTTGAATTGAATTTAGTTTAATTGGAATAATTGAATTCAAATTCCATTCAATCAATTTACATTCAATTTAGGAATTTGAACTAAATTCAATTTAATTCAATTCAAGTTGCATACAATGTCATTCAATATTTTCATTCGAATGAAACTTAATTTTCACAAAATCAATAATTTTTTTTAATCAATTGATCATCATTGATAATGTGCAACATCATGAAGCCCAAGTTTAATATCATGGTCATGTTGTGGTAGTTGATAAGTAAGCCTCACCCATGGATCTATTTTTAAAATCTTGCTTACCTTTGCTACAAATTGGGTTAATAAGACCAAATATATTTGAAATATACATTCATACAAACTCTTTTTCCAATGCAAGTCTTACATTGAAATTAGGTTCCAAAGTAGTTTTTATTTATTTATTGATGCATTTCTATAAATACGTGGGTTTGTTGTTAAGCTTAACTTGAAACATTTTATATGGTTCATGCATCATTCTCTTTTTATATTTACTAATTTATGTTTTAATCTAGAATCTAAAATTATTCACACAATATAAGAATAATGTCAAACAAAAGGGTCCTCAATACTCAAATTCAATAGATAATTTGAAAACAAACATGTGTTGTTGGTTTTGAGTCAAATGTGGGAATTGGAAATCAAATTCAACATAATTTGAATTTAAGAAAAACCAACAATGTGCAAATAACAAAAAGATGTGTGTATCATCAATGTTTAAATTTTTTTTAGTTGTTTTTTGAATTGGTACAAATACCAAAGGTACTTTGATGATGTAAATTATAAAAACTTGCACAAAACTAGGTGTAGAATGGTATCATAACATGTCATGATTTTTGAAAATATTTAAATTAAAAAATATGACATCATATGAAAATAAAGCTACAAACTTTATGATGTTCATTTTACAATATTTACATTGATTTTAGTTAATGCACTTCAAATGATTTATTTCATTTTATGGATTATTTTTTTTTTTGGTTGAAGGTTAAGAACATAATCAAATTAAAATTGCACAAGAATGATATACAATGAGATGCATAATAATGATGCAGATATTGAAATAAGTGAAATATCAAATCATTTACTCTAGAGAGTAGAACCTTACCAACATTTAAGGTAAAGACCTTAATTAAAGTCCAAATTACTTATTGAAGCTCATTATAACATATTAAATTCCATATAGATATGTAAAGGTACATTCACACATGTTGGTAATGCAATAACAATTCAACAATGGATGCAAACGAAATCAAATGAACCAACAATATTACTTTAGAAATGGAATACATGTCCTTTTGCCCAAAAATAACTTTTTCAAACAAATGATTTTTTGAACAATTGTTTTTACATTTTTTATAATAAATGCTTATAATTATCCAAGTACATGATTTTTTTTAAAGTTTTTTTTTAATAAGTATGAATTTTTGAAAGTGTGCTAATTCCTTGTAAATTTAGTGTTTTGTTTTTTAAAATGATAAAATTTTCAAATTATAACCAAAATTTGATTTTTAATTTTTTTATGTTTTCTTATATAATAAAAAAAATCTTTACACATCATGTACATTATACCCCATTTATATGTGGTAAAAGACTTTTGAAGTTCTAAAAATTTGGATAAATTTTGGATAAATTTGGATAAATTTTACAATTTCATATATTTTAAGGTATGATCATTTTTTGAATGTGGTTAATTCTTTTGATAGTCCTTTGCAGAATTGATTCCTTCTTACATATAGTAAAAAAATTCAATTTTGCAACTATCATTTGCAACCAAAATTTAATTACATGTGACACATGCAACTACAAATTTGTGTAGTGCTTAAAACTAGTTGCACATGACATTTAATTGCATGTGACATTATGTATGCAACATGTATATACGGTGCTAATATACATTTTCATCCATACATACCAATCCAAATGTAGTTGCACCTTATGTGCAACTCTCCTTGCAATTACAATGTAACTAATCAAAATATGACATGTGTTTAAAAATTGGACAATTAACTTGTGGACACGTGTCACTATTTAATTATTTGTGTGTTTTCAAAATTAAAAATTCATTGGATTAATCTCAATCATTAAAATTTATGGCACTAAAATGATGACACGTGGCACACCATTGAACGTTCATTGACAGGTGTCCATTTTTAAAACACCAATTATACGATGACACGTGGAAATTAAGGGCCACCTATTTTTAATTTTTTTAGTATTAATTAATAAATTTTAAATCGTCCAATTTATGGTTAATAAAATGTTAACACGTTTTGCCTAGGAAGGTACGTTATTATTAAACCCTATTAGGTAAATAGGCTTACCTAGGTATGTAAGTAGGTTGAACATAGCTACGTTTAGGCTATATAAGTAAGATTCAAATAATTCGATTTTATTTTTAAAATTAACCATTTCATAAAGGTCAAATTATTTTTATTCACTCATCCCCAATGCCATTGGATGTTTCGTTATTACAAAATTATTACTCCTATTTATATACTGAGCCAAATAGAACTAGAAGCCAAAGGATATGGGATTAAAAAAATCCATTGCAAACCAACTTAATTGCACATTAGATGCAACTAATGTATTAGAGTGTAGCAGCCAAGGGAAGGTTCTGTTACTTTTGGTGTCCAAAAAAAATTTGAAGCCCTCCTCTTGGCGCATCTAACACAATAAAAATCGTAAAATATTGATTAGAAATGAAAAAGTTATGGCCCCCCAAAGTAAAGGGGGTCAAAAATTCAAAAAAAACCATTGAACACTACAAAGGCCGATTCTTAAACACTCAAAAAGTTCCTTTAATGTTGGTTTTTTTGCTATTAAAGTACCAATATGATTTGTAAAACTTCAGTTGGCACTCCTATAGCACTTTAAATCGTTTAAAATGAATAAGAAATAAGAAAGTTATGAGGTTTGAAGGTAGGAAGGGTCCAAAGAAAAGAAAAAAAACATGTTTTGTAACTTGGAAAAAAGCTTCTTATTTTTCATGTTTTTCTTCTTGTTAATTTTTCATTACTCCTTGTCTTTTGCACTTCAAAGACGATTGTAGGATTTTTCAATAATTATAATTACTTAATGAAATTTTGATTTTAACATTATTATCTAACTTAAACTAGTAATTAACTTAAAATGTTTATGTACTTGTAGGTTAATTCTTGTAGCTTATTTACATCAATATTTTAACATAAATAGTAAAATTTAAATATATAATACCTATTGATTGTATATATATAATTGATTATCATTATCATTATAATATACATTTAATTGATAATTATGAACATTTATAATAAATTTTAATATTATCATATTAATTGATTCTAAATTATTTTTTGTTTAATGAAATTTACATTTGAAAAATATTCCAAATAAAATAAAATCAAAAAAATTTACTTGCCAAAAGAAATATTTAAATATGTTTTAAATTTTGCAATATATATTTAAACCATGGTTTAGTTTAGTTTAATTTAATTTAACATAATTTATTTTAGCCTAACTTAGTTTAACCATTGTTGGTTTTAACCTAATTTAATTTAGCCATAAATAATTTAACCTAACCTAATTTAGCCATAATTAGTTTGGCCTAATTTAATTTAGTCATATTTATTCATGTTAATTTAATTTAGAATAATTTAATTTAGCCATAATTAGTTTGGCCTAATCTATTTTAGCCATAATTAATATATTTTAATTCATTTCAGCCATAAATAATTCAATCTAATTAGTTTGGCCGACCTTAATTTAACCATAATTATTTTGGCCTAACTTAATTTATCCATAATTAGTTTAGCCTAATTAATTTAGCCATGGTTAATTTAAGTTAGCCTAAGTTAGTGTGGGTTTAACCTTAGTACTAAAGGCACATAATATTATTATATATAACTTATGTAAATATAATAAGTATAATAATTTAAGTATGTGTAAGTATAGGCGATTATTTTTATGACATGTGTCCATGTTGTACACATTTAGTTGCATGTTAGTTGCACACATAATCGTATGGCTGAAAAATTATACAATACCAAATTTATAGTTGCAAACATGACCAAGATAGTTGCAAATGACAACTAGTTGCATGCTGGTTGCATAGTGATTGGTTGTAACGACATGATTTCTAGTAGTGATTCTTTCATCATTCCAATAATAAGCCAAGGGAGAACACTCTTTTTTGAATATACAAAATATGTAAATACAAATATAAGGTCTCATGTATTGATTGTTGGGTTAAGAATATAATTCAATTAAATGATCTATAATAGGGTTATATTTAAACCAAAATATAATTTATGTCAAAGGTATTTTTAACTCACAATATTAGGAAAAAAATAGAAAAACATAACATACATGTATTAAACATTTTAAATCTATTAATTGTTAATAGGTTCAATTAGCAACCAATTAATATCAATGAATTAGTAACCAAACATTAATTTTTATTATAATGTTATTATAATTAACCGTCTTTTTATATTTCCATATAATGGTTCACGAAGGTTGTTGCAAACCATTATTTTCAACTAACTATGCAATCGTTCCGATCATTGCCATTGTTGTTTTGAATTTTGTTACTCTTGTTTCTATTATCATTTAAATGTTTTTTGATTTGCCATCAACACTATTATTGTTATTGTGTGACTTTTGCTACTAATGTGCAAGTGAATGTTGACCCTACATGTAGTAAAACAAATTGTTAAATGCATTGAAGCAATCACTTTTGCATGTTCCACTCCATTGTATAAATGGTCCACCTCTAAAAGAGCAATTTTAATCTCCTTTACAACTCTAGGCTACTAAAATAAAAATAAAAATGAATGTAAGGTATTGTTGAAATTGGATGCAAACAAAAAAATTTAATTAAATATAGGATGGTTAAAATGTGCGTGTTAGAAAATTAGATAATAATAGGGTGGAGAAAAACATGTTTGTTTTATGCAAGTAGTTTAGAAATGTAACATTTAGCAAACCCCTTAGGACAACAAGTGGAGCATTAAATGTAAAGGATACAAAAGAACATGTAAAAGGGAAACACTACAACTTCTTTTTGAATGATTGCAATTTATAACTCAATAAACAAGCAAAGCACTACAATTGAAGAACAAAATGCAACTTCTAAAAACATCACACAACTTCTAGAACCATTACACTTCTTATAGAGTAATCGCACATATACACTTTCAAAATAGTTGAACAACGATGTATACCAATGTGGGGTGGTTTTCTAAATACCACCTAGGTTTTTACTTGGGTTTTTACTCATGTCTGTAAATCCAAACTAACATGTTAGCAAAATACAAAAACCATGAGTGGAATCTAGCCACATTTTCAAAACCAATATCAAAACCATTCCTAAAACCCAACCAAACATATAGTATGCAAAAAGTTTTGTAAGTAAAACCTTAGCCATGGTGAGAACTTTTGATTGTTGTAGCGGTTCAACTATTAAAGAAATTGAACAATTTTAGGAGAAAGTCATTAAGTGTGTTGTTCCCATAATTTTTTCAATCACCAATACCAAAGACTTGGAGTTATGAAGAGTTATGTTGGAAATATGACAAATGTTCTTTTCCCTTCAAATTGGAGGTATGCAATCTTGTTGCCGAATCCCTTCACCTACATAGATATTATATTCTAATTGCACATTTGTGTATTTGTCACATTTGGCAAAATTTGGATTGAAACCTATTACATAACCCAATTGTCATGCATTATTTGTATGTGATTAAAATTTGGGTTTTTCTATTCAACCCCTTACATGTGAACCTAGATTCACATGCATAATGCAGTTGACCACATTAGTGAAATCATGAAACAACATTGGTAGATCTTAAAAAGGTTTTTCAAAACTCACATTACAAGCATTAGCAAGAATTAGAAATTAAACCACTCAACATTGGTGCATACATAGTAATGATGAAACATTTGGCCTTCAAGGTTTTGGCTATGAAACTTCATAATTATATTTGCAAGGCAACACATAGTAAGTAAGGACAATAGGTAAGGCCTACCATCTTGATGCCACCTTCAACACTGATAGCCCTTTCGATTATTATTTGGTTGCTTATTGAATTAGGTATGATGTGTGAATAAGGATAATGAAGGATTAAATAATTATAATTTTATAACTAATTGACGATGTTTCATTTGAATAAGTAAATTGCCTAATTTACTAATTAACTATTGTTTCTGCCAATTTTGGTTACCTATTAGCAAATTTGAATTAACCTTAAGTTCAAAAACCTTATTGTTTTAATTTGCTAGTTACCAAGTATTTTCTCAACCTTTTAAGTCCTAAAATCCTACTATCTTAAGGTGGTCATACATTGTTAGATATTTCATATGCATTACCATTTCAAGATCATTTATTTCCATCATAAGGTGCAAGCCACCTTTAATGTTAAGGTATTATGGGGTTCAAGTTAATGTGCATGCCTTAACTAAAGACATGATGCAATAAAAGTTAATAATACATAACAAAATGTTTTTATTATGAAGGCAACCATATGAACCAACATGTGGTTTTCATAATTATCAAATAACCAATTTTGACATGTAACCACAATTTTCTAAAAAAAACCAAGGAACCAATCAAATAACCTAACTTGAACCATTGGTTCTTTGCCTATTTTTTCATAAAACCCATTGGACATTTGAAGATTTTCATAAACCTAAAACTTGAAATTCTTTGAGTTTCAAAATTTTGAAATTTTCATAATTGGAAGTTCTTTGAATTTGAAAATTTTCAGAAACCTATAAAGGTAAGTTGTAACAAAATCAAATACCCACCCAACAAAAGTTTTTAGGATTTTGTCATAATACTCATCAATGGCTCTTTTATTCATAAAAACAACAAAAATATTGAGATTTTTTTTTTCTTAATGTAAATTCAATTAGTTGTTAATGTTTTGGAAAATATTTGTAATTTTTTTATTAAAAAAATTGAATATAAAAACCTTGGTACTCAAGCTTGTAAATTAGTCGTAAAAGGTAGATGTGATAAATTAAGAGTTATATTTTTAAAATGTTGATCAAATAGGAAGAAGAAGTTTTTTGTCATGACGTGTAGTGTCATGACGTACAGTGTTGTAAGGGTGTAAATCCATAGTAAACTCTATTAAACAAAAAGACTAAAACCAATCAAAGATAAAAAACTAATCAACCAAAAAGAGATGCATGCACATATATATACAATGCACAATAGGTTGAAATGAAATTCTCATGTATCCCCCCCCCCCCATACATAAGCCAGGAAAAGCATGATATGGTCTAAGTAGAAATCAAGGTGTTGAAGGAGAACATGATGGATAGTACCAAATGCCGGTAAGAACTTGAGTGAGTTCCGACTTGAGGCAAAAGAGATGGTATCCACCATTACAATTATTGCAAAACAACATTTGATTAACATCGTTTATCCTCTGACATACCAGACATGGATAGGCAAATGGAGGAATCCAAGTCGACGTGATGATGGTAGGATCCAAGTTCGGTAGGTGGTAGGGCACATAGTTTTTGGAGTGATCCCAAATTATGCGTCCATCAACTCCTTGTAATTCCAACACACCTGAAGGCCTAATTGCCTTAATCCTCAAGATAGTGTGACCGAAATAAGTGTCTAAAGTATCATTGGGTTGTTGTTGGAGATACACAAAGTCACCAACATCAAATTGTTTCACCTTAGGTTTATAATTATCGCCTTTTGTGTGTGCATACCGTAAGGTGTCTCGATGTTGAGCAATGGACAAGTTCTCCATGGCCATGGGCATAACCCTCCTAAATAGAGCAACCCTCTATGCAATGACCTTAGCCCAAGTGGCTGGAGAATCCAAGTTCACAACCTAGTCCATTTCAACATCAATGGAAGAGGGTGGAATGGGATGTCTTCCAAAAAATAATAAGTAAGGAGAAAAATGAGACAAAAAGGCGTGTTTTTGGACATCTTATAACCCATGGCGATGTAAAGGAAGGCCAAGTCCCAATCTTGTTTGTTCCTAATGAGGCAAATCTTCTAAAGTCCTTTCTTTTGTATCTAAACAATCCTCTCTACAAGGCCACCTAGTTATGACATTCGTCATTTTGCATTTTAAAATTCGCGAATTTACGTGGCAAAGCACCTTGTCAAAACATTCGGCATACATTCGTGAAACATTCACGCGCGGCAACAACCTGTGCTGAACGGTAACGGTACTCTGGCCGAGTCTCTCACGAAGTGGTCACACACTGACGGCGAGCAGCGATGGAGTTCCTCTAAGGGTTTTGGAGGGAAGTGGCGGACTCTGAGCGTTGCAGCTCTGAGGAGAACTGTAGTAAAGCAGACATGGAGCATGCGCAAGGAGCCAGAAAAGGTCTGAGAGAGAGAGATGAAGTGGACCAGCGGGCAGAGACTCTAAGCGTTGCAGCTCTGACAGTGCAGCTCTAAGGAGGAGGAGGAGGAGGAGGAGGACTGTCTGTGTCCGATCCGAGCAGTCGTCTCTGAGCGGTCTGTGACTCCTGCCGGGATGGTCTAGGAGGAGGAGGACTGTCTGTGTCTGGTCCGAGCGGTCGTCTCTGAGCGGTGACTCCTGCCGAGATGGTCTAAGGGCTGGAGGAGGAGGAGGAGGGCATCTAGATTTGGACGTCAGAGTTTTATGACGAGTTGTAGAACCAGATCGGAGGCGGCAAACCGAAAATGCGCTGGTACATTTGCTTCCATCTTTTCCATTCTTCTTCTTTCTCCACTTCTCAGTGAAAATGTCACCTGGTTTGGAATGTGTCCGTCATTGGAGCCTCTGTTGCACACTGAGTCAGAGCTGCAATTTCCGAGTCACTTGCTAAATATGCTCTACGCCTTCACCTTCACACAAGCTTGTGTGGACGTTGTCTTGCCGGCTTTGTGTTCCTCCTTGTCCTGCTCTTGACGCAATCTTCCCTTCCGATTTTAGTTTTGCGTGAACTATTTCAGATGCATTCACACCGTCATCACTGCCCAACTTTGTTTCTGAGTTTGCAGTTGTTGCAAAAAGACACGGAATGTGATATTGGTCAATGATAATTCTCCTCTTGTTCGCTTCCCTGAACTGCAATCTGATGTTGTCCCAAAATATCAAAATGGTGTAGATGCCGATACATTAGCCAACACAA
>Ga0209208_10009835_pt1 | contig 12521 bp, 6 predicted proteins | sample S1TSphfallax_3_FD_187694 | JGI IMG/M metagenome (GOLD analysis project Ga0209208, IMG submission 187694) | Host-associated microbial communities from peat moss isolated from Minnesota, USA - S1T2_Fd - Sphagnum fallax MG (SPAdes) (version 2) | ecosystem: Host-associated > Plants > Peat moss >...
CTCACCATTCCGATGTTTGAGTAACTCAGACCCATCTTGGGTCTGACTAGGAACTTGGGAGTGCGACAGCTAGACATAAAAAATATTATAACAGGGAAGGTGGTGGCTTTCCCCAAGTCCGGGTCGTGGTGAGTCTTGTGAGTCCGTGTTTGCCCATGATTCGTTCGCACACCAAAGGTATTCTAGCTACGCACTAACTAATTTGTTGTTTGGTTTGTGTAGGTCCGTATGAATAATTGATTTGCTTTTCAATCTTCCTAGTCCCCATCTCGGAGCTCCAGCACGCCCTTCTACCCCCGAAGTGCTTCGAGCCAGAGAACACGCCCCAATTCCTTCTCCTTTCGTTGTCTTCACCTTTGGACTCATAGTTGAGTCCATAAAAGAGCTTGGGGGTGCATCACGTGTACATTTTAAGAAAATTTTAGTACTTGTTTATGTTAAATGATATAACTTGTCAACATTTTGGCATTTTCTTTAGCCTACAAAATAAAATTTTCAAATTTACAAATAATTTATAAATAAATGGAGTACAAGCTTTGACAATAATTAAATCATTGTGATTGACGAGGGAGAATGTAAAAAATGATCAATGACAACCCATTCTAAAATCACTAATGTAGTGGCCTAGTAGATTGTAAGCTTTGAATTCATTAAATCAAAGCAAAGCAAAATTAAAACAACAAAAAAATTAAATATCATAATCAAAGGATGAAAACCCATAGCTTTTGAAAAAGACACCCACCTTTTGAAACACGTGTTAAAATGACCCTCCAAAATGATACATTAATAAAAGACAAGATTTTTTTCTTCAAGCTCTTATTTATTTTTCTTACATTGGAATCAATTTAGCTCTTCCTCCTTTCTCTTACACTCGGAGAGTTGTCCCAACTATTATTATAACATTTATAACCATTTTTCAAAACATCTTGACCCCACACAACACAACCAACAAAAAATGTTAAGAACCAAACCAAATTAAACATTGTAACATGAGCTCAAAACTCTTTCATATTCAAATTTTTCTAGCACACATAAAATGAATCACATCATCACACTCACACTCAAAGAAATTAACATTGAAGTACAAAAAATATATATATATATATAGCCCAAAACATTGTGTCATTTTCTTTTTGATTAACCATAACTTGAATAAGCTTTGAGAACCAACAACTAAAATAGTTAGAAAAGATCAAAAATCATAATAGGAAGGATAAGATAAAAAGAAAAAAACAAGACTTAAGAATAAAAAGAAAGGGCATATAGTAAAGCAAAAAGAAAAATAACATGATGAAAGGAAAGGGGAGGAGTATTTTGGAAGTAACAATGTGGTTGCAGGTGTGCTATCATAGGGAGGTATATTACTTTGTACTCCACCATTACTATTATTCTCTAAAAGAAAACATTGATTTAATGTGTGAGCTTGCCCCCAAAAGATGAAAGTACCAAGTACTAATTAGGGTGTCACTTCACCTTAGCACGAGAATCCAAATATTTTGGGGGATGCCCTTATTTTTGTGGGGTAATAGAATTATCTATAAAGTCATGCCATGTTAGGCTTGAGTTGCACCCTTCATTTGATAATTCATCCCTTCTTGAATGTTTCATCTCCTCCTTATTATTGTCCACGAAGTCATGAAATTTTATTAAATAAAGGTACATGAACTATCATTAGTTTTGAACCTCATGCATTAAATGTTTGTGGCCACGTGGTGTTCCAAATTGCATTTTGAGCCTTCATGCCTACCTCCACTAAATAGAGCCTTTACTTGCAACAACCTAGGAACTTTAAAAATACACTTCATATTCACATTTTATATTTTATATTTCACTAATGAAGAAGGTTGATTAACACCATCCAAATAATTGCCAATTGGAGCATGGTACAAATCTTTTCGTGTTGGTATTGAGTCCAACGCAAAAATCACAACAAAATTACCATGAATTGAGTAAATAAATACATTTGAAAAGACATCTTTAAACCTTTGGGCAAAGGTTTACCTATTGAAATAAGGGTGAGGCATGTATTGTCGACCATTAGCTTAATTATGACAGAGGACATCAATTACCCTATGATTGGACCATAGGGTAAGATGCCAACAAGACATTTGGGACTTATGGTGAACATTTTGTTTTGGTGTTAAAATATTGATAACTTACCTAGATGAGAATTAGGTAAAGTAAGTAGGTTATCAAAATTTTAAAAATTTAAAAGTTGGTTATCAATTTAATTGATTATAAAAAAAATTCAAAACCAACTGATAAACTATTATTGTATTACCTTACATGGTTAGTTCAACACATGTTCATCAAACATTTAATTAATTTTGAATTTCCATTTCAACAAATGGAATATTCTTTCATAATATTTTGTGATTTGGAAAAAACGATTTTTGAAATTTTCAACATTTTCAAAATAATATAACTTATGTTGAACTGTCCAAGGTACAAGTGTAATACCCAAGTTGACAACTGGATTGAAAATCTTCACTAGGCTACCTATAAATTATCACATGTTTATTTGTAATTTAATAAAATATTAATTTATAAGTTGTCATGTGTCATCTTGTAATTCGATTCACAAATAAATTCATAAATTGTCACATGTCCCCTTTTAATTTTTTAAACAATAAACCTTATTAATTTAAGCTAAGTTTCCATAAGGTAATAAACATGTCACGTATCAATTTAACATATGTTATTTTTTATACACATGGTACAATGTAAAATCTAACCTATGTAATTGCATGTTAATTGCATGGTAGTTGCATAAGCCATATGTTTCGCATACGAATGAAATCATATATGTTAACACAACATGAATGTTTCAATGTTTAGGTTTTGACCTTTAAACTTACCTGAATGATTTTTAATATAAATAACAATTTTATTATCATAATATGTGACACACAAAACATCTTTAAAAGGACTATTTTTTTTTCTTCTTTCTTTTGAATTGAATTATTCCTTTTTATTAAATCATTTAAAGCTCGTTCAATGCATGACATATTAAAATAACATTTAGTTCTAAACATATAATGCACACTCCCATTATTGTCTTTGATTTCAAATGGGCATAATGCAATGTTGGAACTATGCAAATTGAACCAACCCAACAATACCATGTTAAAGCTAGAAGAATAATCTATGACTAAGAAAAATAAATTGTTATCTAATTTTGTAAATTATATTTCCCCTATCCATATCCAATCAAGCTCATCATTGTGATGTTCATACAAACTTTTACAATGATCACACAATAGGAAATATTTTTTAAAAAAAATGAGTGATAATGAAAATCTTTAATATACCACAAAATTACTAAGTATAATAAATTTTTGTCTACATATGCATTAGACTAATAATTTTCGATAACTCCCATGGTTGTAAAGTAAGTTCTCCCAATTGGATAAACGTTGAAAGGTAGTTTTTTAGAGAACAAGTTATTTTAATTCATGAAGCCGTTACATAAAATGTGAATATAATTTTTTCCCTACAAATTCATTTACCTAACTATCTACATAATCATTTACTTATTATTTGGACCATGTGTATTCTATTTTGACACTTTTGGTAGTATGTTAATATTGAAGGAAAACAAAAACCAAAGTAAAATAAATAAATAAATATTTAAATGTCAAAGGAACAACTTTGTGTAAGTTTCATATGTTCAAATGCATTAACCTAGTGGAAAATTGCACTCATAAGCTCAAATTCAAAAATTAAATAATGAAATTCAATTCAATTGTAATACAAGTTCTTATAGTACACATGGTTTAAGCCTCGACCATGAAACACAACCAAAACTTGTGAGTCACCTATTGTTAGTTCTATTAAGTAGTTGTGAGATGCATACCAAACTATTTCAAAAGTAATTTGAAACTTTGAAGTTTGAACAACTCCACCCCCAATAAAAGTTTGCACTTCCAAAATATAATGATAGAGGTGTTTCATGCTTGACATAGTTATATTGATTATTCAACTTTGGCAAAAGTTATGGGATAAAGTGTGGTGAGCTATTGTGAACATCTTGGGTAACACATTGGGAGTTTGGGAACATGCCAAAAAATGCATTAAAGGCCTGGGGTGTTCACGCATTTGGAATTTGATGTGAGCACATATGATTGACAACTTGGTGTGCACTTGGTGAGAAGACATTGAAAACATTAAAATCAAAAAATGTTCAAAAACTCCCATTAGTTCCCAAAAAGAAAAAAAATTGATTCTTGGGTGCATGCTGCATCAACTCTTTAGCAAAGAAAAATTTCTTTCCCCAAAAATGTGTCACTTTTCTTCAATTAGACTTAATGCCTCACTCTTTGATCATTCTCAAGTGAACCATCATCTTTTATACAACTTTAAACCTTGAGTTAATCATTTGTTTGGTGAGTAATCAATCTACCTTAAAAACTTTGGGGAAATTTAGGAAAAATTCAATGATATCTTTTCACACGGCAATGCATGCCGCATGGTATTCTAATTTATAGGTTTGCATTTTGGCCTTTGAGGCCTACTTGGCCACATGGGTCTTTAACAATGTTTATCACAAAAATCTAAAGTATGACACTGGTGCAGCTATTCTAATAATAAGCAAGAGGCCTCACTCTAAAAGGTCAAGTACCAATGTACCCATATTATGTACTTGTTGGTTCATTTGATGTTAAGTCATAACCCCCAAAAAACACATTTCCTTTGTGCATAATTCCCAACAGGGATTATGATGACCATGTGTGAACCCAATTTGTTTTGTTGATGACAATTGCTTCTATACACTTGAATTATAAACTTCCATCAATGGTCATTGGGGAAGAAGCATTGGCAAAAATGCTTACATAATCTAGGTTTGAAAAATAAGTTTAATTGTTATGTCACCCAGAAAAGGGAACAAAACCTTAGGCATTAACATATTTTTATTAAAGTTATCGGTAAAGTAACAAAAACACAGCTTAGCTCCAAAACCCTAAGTTTGGTCATACACAGGGTGAGATTAAAAAAAAACATGTAAAAAAATACTTTAACATTCAACAGGGGATGAAACTCAAAAAATCATCAATTTTGGTGGTAAATTGAGTTTCATCCTATCTTTTCTTTTTCACGAAAGCCTCCATTGATGCTACCTATATTTTCACTACTTCTAATTGTCCAACTAATATCATTAGTTTCAAACCTCATGCATTATATGCTTATGGCCACATGGCACTCTGAAATTTCAAATTGCATTTTGAACCCTCATGCCTACCTCCATTAAATAATGAAATTCAAGATTAAATGCACTAGGCTCGAGAACATTTATAGTTATAGTACACATAACAATAATAGTGATCAATTGAAAACATTTAAGAAAAGAAAGGACAAAACAAACTCAATTTAACGCCAAATTTGTCGCTAAACTGAGTTTCATGCCCCATTGAAACCCAATGTATTATTCTTCCTATTTTAAAAATCATGTCCCTTATGTGACCAAGCCGGGGTTTTGGTGTCGTTTTTGCTTGACTTCATAGATACCTTATTAGCTTCAATGGTCATTAAATTCATTTTTTAAAATGTTGAAATTTATAAAAAGTAATTTGTTTGGAATGCTAGACTAATGGATTCTACAAGTGAATATTAATGATGGTGTTTCATAGTTGATTTCCTTATAAACAAATTAATAAACCATCTCACAAGTATGTTCACATCTTGGCTTCAATCATGGGTAATGAAATGTTGCCGATACTTTTGAAGGTAAGATTTCACCAATCTTTGCTATCTTACTAATCTAAGCAAATGTTTTCCAAAGTCTTTCCCAATGGTAGGGTAGTTGAGCAAATTAAATATTGAATATTAGCTACAATGAAATATTGTGCACATTGTGGTCTCAAAATGTTAAGTCACCTTGGAAGGCTCTATTATTCTTAGATGCAAACCTTGAATTGATGTAATAAATGAGATGTATTTTTGAGGAGGATAAAATGTGGAATTGGGTTTATTGTGAACTTGGATGCATGCTCCTTTAATGTGGCTCTTCTAACATGGGCTTTTAGGCTTTAGTTGATGACCACCTTGTCAGGTCTTACTAGGAATGTTTTTGTTCTATTTTCTAATGTAGGTGATGATCCACTTTGCATAAGAAGACTAAGACATTAACCACTAGTTTAAAATGAAAATAAACCTTTTTAAACATACTCATATTTTTTTGGCCACATACTTGAACCATGTATATAAATCTAGCGATTTTCCTCAAAATTTTATTGAATTTTCCTGTTGAAAATCACAATGACCACTAATTTAACTCTTTTAATTATTAAAAAATTGCGTTATATAGCCAAAAAAAAAAACATCGATCTTGTTGCCTTCCACGTTGGGAGGAAACAAGATCCCTTTATCATCAACAATGGATGTCACAACCATCACTTTCCATACACAAAGAACCTTAAACCTGAAGAATTCGTTGAAACAAATATTGGATTTGCTACAAAGACTATCAAAACTTACGAGTGTTAAGACCTAATAGTTTGTTGAAACAAACACATCAATAAGTGAAGTTCGAAGCAATTATTTTGTAGTTACAGTAATGTTGCAAACTTGATACTAGCATTGTTACACATACGAGGTTGTGGAACAGTGGTTGTGTAAATAACTCACGCACAATGAACCAAAATTGTTGCAAAGAAGTGCAAAGAAACACTTGTTTTTGCACAAATTTTCAATGAAGGTTTGCATTTTTTAACCATTTGTGTTCGTGGTTTTTTGTGGTAACATGTTTGATTGCAATGGTGGGGATGTGTTGTGGCACATTTTTAATTGGTATGGTATGTAGCGTGCTTTTCCATGGAATTTAGTTTATGTGGTTGCATCTATGGAATGGTTTGGAAAAATGGGGTTATTGATATTAAAGAATGATGATATATTGATGAAATCAAACACCAATGTGCTGGTGGTGGGCGTCTTGTAGATGTTAGCACATCAACAACAATGGTTCAAGAAGTATCAATGATAACACTAGCTACAATAGATGGAGGGAACAAAAGAGTGATAATAGTTGCTTCTACATTGTAGAAAGTCCCAATCTTTGCAAAACATGATGTCAAAGCCATGGCGTAACAGGTGCCATCTAATCTAATTTCCATTACATGGGGCCTATTGGGTGTTGTTTTTGGAAAGGCTTATGCATGACCACAAGTACTGGAGTTTTGCAACCTTGGGCTTGTATGCACGATGCATTGATTATACATTAATCAGTGCTATCTAGATTGTATCACACAACTTATATCCTGGTTCTGCTGATAGGGGGTTAAAACCCACCATGTTTATGCTTTGGGTAGGAGTATATGTGCCAAATTCATGACTGAATGTTGTCCTTGGAAGGGTGTGCATATCATGTTATGCGGAACATAACACATTTTGGGTCACATGGCAAAGGAGGAGGTGTGTCGTTTCAACTCACCAAATGTTAGTGTGAATAATTGCACGATATCTCGAAAGGTCTATGATGTAAATGGGAAAATTCAACCTCCCAATCACAAATTCAAACCCAGTGATCATGTCATGGTTTGCATTAAAAACTCGACATATTGTCCATTGTTTTTTACAACCCCACAATCCATTGCCTTCATCAATACTGCATTAGTGAGATGCATATGTGTTATTGTTGTTAAAGCTGGGTTCTTTGTGTTGAAATTACAACATGATTTTTAAAAGTATCTAGTTAATGTTTTGATTTTTTTTGGTAGGATTTGAAAACTTCACAATAATCTTTCCTTTCTTATAGCTCAAATGGAACATTTGTTAACCAACAAAAGCTTAAAAAGAATGGTGCAGAAGTTAAACTCCAACATGGAGACATTGTGTTGCTTATTGTTCCAGTAAAACATGGTGAATCTCTATCATCTAACCATGCATATGCCATTCCCTCATTTGGCTTTTTCCTTTACCATTGCTAATATATGAATTACATGCTTAGGAATTCCAAGAGTTAGCTATTTGGTTCTTGTTTGTATGTGCCTTTCAGAAAATGCTTTTACATTTGTCTATAGAACGGTGCTAACATGGGAAAACATGTTAGGGATAACCTCTTAGGATGACCCCATTGACACCACAAGAATAACAACTTTAAAAAGGAAAAACACCCCATATTGTAAGTAATATTGCAGCCATGAAGCTAATATAAAAAAAGTTGTCAATAACCCTAAATTTTGAAAGACCTAATTATTTCAAAAGCCACACACCACCACACCATAGTCCTAAGTTTATTGCAATATGTTTGTGAATATGGTGCATTTTAGTCAAAACATATTGGAGTTGTATTGTAGATGATGTGGAGGATGGAGGATGTGCCAAGTGTAAGCAAAGTCAAGCTATTGGAAATGAAGGCCCTAAGATCCCAATTTCATTTAATGATGTTTAGAACCTACAACATTCAAGTGAAGTGAGCTTCACACCTTGTAGGCTTGATGAGGAGGTGTAGGTGTTTATTTTACTGGGATCTTTGCTTCTATGAGTTAGTTGGCGTCAACTTCAACTTAGTTTCATTTTTTGTTCAATGGGTGTTTAAACTAGTAGCTATGGTCATAATTTGTTATTGTGTGATGCATTTTTTTTTCTTTTTGATGCATTTTTTTATTTGACATGGGAGTAGGAGCTTCATCATTAGTTAGAAATACAAATCTTATCGTTGAGAAATTGCAAACAAACTACCGTGCATTTTGAGGCAAATCATGATGTAGTGGGTGTCTTCTTTTAAGTTTTCCAGACTCCTTTAGAAACTAGTTGATTGAATAATGTGGCAAATATTTCTAATATGGGAAAAGGTTGTACATTGGTATTGTAGGGTAGTTTTTGAAAATTCAACTTGTTTTGTTGCACAAGAGTTAAAAGAAGTTGAAACATTAATTACCACGAAGTATGCAACTCATATTGAAGACATGCAAGCACAACTTTTTGCTACAACAAAAAAGCTCAAGGAGTCTGTAATCACAATCTTGCATTAGCAAAACATTATTGAGGATTTGAAGTAGCATATGGTTGTTGCTACCAAAGCACGCCTTCATGCTAAAAAAACATTGCAGAGGTTTTGAAATGGCCCAAACATTTACAAGCTACAAATGTTGAATGAAATGGAAACCAGTAGCCTCTGCATGTCTTTATATTGTAATTATCATGGTAGCATGATAATCAATATACCATGTTGTTGTTATTGTGTTTATAGTCACTAAGGAATTTTGGAATTGGAGAATCGACTAAAAGATGCATAGATTCAACATAGCAAAGACAAGGCAATATAAGAGGCCAAATCCAAGGCATCCCTTGACCGTTTGTGTATTGAATTAGTAGAAGAATTGAAACACATCTTCCAACTTGTTGCTATTCGGCGCAAGGAACAATAGGACACCATTCTAACTATTCAAGTTTACATTCTAGGCTAGTATTTTGTGACATATTTTCCTATTTTTAGTTATGACTTGCATTGTTGTCAACATGGAACTAAACACTATATCAATGATCTTTTTGGTTTAGTAAAGAGATTCAGCCTCAATTTGTTTCTTGTGGGTGTAATGTCCATACAATATACGTTGTAAACATATGTTCAAGATACATGTATAATAGTCATTACATAGGAATCAAAGATGGCACTGAAACTCAAAGCTAAAAATCTATGGGAGGTAAGTTGTAAGGCAATGTATGGAGAGCTTCCAGTAGCTCTCCTAGTTGTTGTTCTCTAACCTTTTGAAACTTCTTTGTGCAGATCCTAAGAGTTTTTCCACACATCATAAAACATAATGGGGATTAATCCATTTGGGTGAAGAATATTTGCTCGTCCACTATGTGTGGATTACACACACATGAGGGTGATGGATGTAATGAGTATTGTCTATTTGATTTTATGATAGGATATGGAGAAGGTGGTAGTTGTTGTTGTCGAAGAGAAAGTATGTTGTGTGGAAGCTTAACTCTAAGAGGAGGTGACCCATAATGTAAATTCTCAAAATGTAAGTAATAACAAGTACTTATGACCACAATGTTAACAAGCAAGCAATGCGCCATGAACTGCTATTTTGCAATATGAATTAAAAGTATCAACAATATTTTAATTATATCTCATTATTTTATGTATGAAGAGTTGTGTATGTATGTGTTGACTTAATTTTTAAATTGATTAAAATTTATAATTCAGAAACTCGTTAAAATTGAGGAGGAGCTATAACAAGCATGTTGAGAGTGTGAACATGAGAAGGTTTTGCTAATTATGGTTACATTCCTAATTTCTTTGTGCCATGTAGCTATACTTTATTTCAAAAAACCTACATTTTAACAATAAAAAAGATTATTTACTATTCATTATAGACTAGCTAGTAGATGATAAATGTACATTATGAATGTGGAAAATTATTTTCAAAGTATGTTGGCATTCAGTTTGTAAGTTGAAGATGTGTCGAAGAGCACATAGCTAAGGAGGTTGCAAAAGGGTAGGTTACAACTTTGGAGATGGAAATGAAGATGGAGATGGAGGTAGTAATTAAAGACCTGGCATTTGAAAAACAATGATTATAAGACACAAGAAAATGCATCCTGCTCTAGTATGTGGGTTGGAATGTAGTGGGTTTTTGTTTACACATAGGGTTTGTAATATTGGTTTGTTTGCTAGTTGTTAATACTTATTCCAACTTTCTTTGAATGGATGGGTGAAGAAAAAATATCATCTCACTACAATGGACTTTGTGTTCAATCCTTTGTTGTCCAACATCAGACAAACTTTATGTATAAAGTTCACATTGGCCTTTTATTGCTAGTCGAATTTGAAAGATGCAACAAGATTTAATGTAGAACAATATGCACCTCTATTATAATGAAAAGTTGTTAGTAGTAGAGATGTATTAATCTACATTGCTAGGCAATTGGGTTTGCAGCTTGGGAACTCATATGCAAGCATTCCATTCAACAGTTACAAAGGTTACGACCTTGTAGCAAAAGCAATAGGAGCAATTATTCCAATCCAACAAATTGGCATTTGATGTAATAGTTGTTGCAAACTAAAAAATTGTGATTGTAACATTTGCTTAATATAGTCCACCTAGATAGGTTAGTAAATTGATTTATCTATTTATCTCCCTAACTTTATTTACCTACAGTGGGTAGGTAGGTTTAAACTAATTAGGCAGCTAAGTAGGCCTAGACTAGAAAATAGGTTAGTTTTAAAAATTTTATGTTATTTCAATTTTAGCCTTTATTTTGAATGTTTTAATGCATTTACTTCTATAGTTTTCAAATTTGGAATAAAATAAAATAATGAGAGATAAGTTTTTAGTTGTAATCTAATTGCATCCTAGTCGCATCTATTAACAATTTCATACTAACTAACAAATGTTAATTGACTAACTATGTTAGGTGAGGCCAAGTTAACCTAAGTACTTAGGTTATGTTTAGTTTAGTTTATTTCTTAATTATATCCATATTGAATTTTAAGTTAAGAATTAAATTTTTTCAATGAAATTAAAAAAATCAATGAAAATAATAATTTTGGACTCCAAATATCAATTTTTGTATTCAAATAATTTTTTAAAAATTCAAATAACAATTTTTGAAGTCACATAATAATTTTTAGAAGTGAAATATTAGTTGTTAGATTCCATATATGAACAATATATATAAATATGCACAATACACACGCAAATATATTTTTATTATGTTTTAATATATCTTAAATATGATTTTAATATATACATAAATATATCTTTTTATTATATTGCACCATATTATACCTCTAGTGATGAAAGTAATTTAATGATTATTGTGATTAATGGGACATATAAATCTATTCTTGAATGAAGATAAACTTAAAAAATCAACCATTGAACTTAAAAAAAAGATGACTAATGAACTTATAAAGAACAACTTGAATTTTGATTCCATAAACATAGGAAATTTGTTGTGTAAAGAGAAAAGTAAAAAAGTTACAATTGCAAAATAAAGCCCTAGGGTCGGAAAATTCTCAAAATAATAAGGGACCCAAGACAAAGGGATAGTTGAATTCAGCCCGTCACTAAAAAAATTGTCACTCACCCATGGGGGCTTCACCTATGGCAAAGCACAAGGCAAAATTTAATCATGAACCAAAACTTATGTAAATCACAAGGTTTTTATTTGAATGGGAAGGTTCTTATGCCTAATTCCTCAATAGTGGGACAATTCTTACAATTTACAAGTAAAGCATAATTTCGCTCTCATCCATGAGGAATTAGACATAATATCCCTCCCAATTTCTAAGCGAATAATTCATGGATACAATGTGCCCTCCATATATACATTACAAATTTTTTGCAAGTGCTTTTACAAAAGAGCAAGAGAGAGAGAGAGATGATGTATATGTATGTATGTGCATGTATGTGCATGCCCTCACTCACTCACTCACTCCCTTTTGACAAAATGCTGAAAGAAATAGAGTGGCATTTTGAAACACTCACTAGCAAAGGAGAAATGAGAGAGGTTTGTTTAGTTCTTACCTTAAAATCCCCCCAAAAAATTAAAAAAAAAAGAAAAAAGAA
>Ga0209208_10009836_pt1 | contig 12521 bp, 11 predicted proteins | sample S1TSphfallax_3_FD_187694 | JGI IMG/M metagenome (GOLD analysis project Ga0209208, IMG submission 187694) | Host-associated microbial communities from peat moss isolated from Minnesota, USA - S1T2_Fd - Sphagnum fallax MG (SPAdes) (version 2) | ecosystem: Host-associated > Plants > Peat moss >...
AATTTTTTTCCTTTTTTTTGTTTTTTTTTGTTTTTCGTTTTGGTTTCAAATAAATAGCGAAAATGGAAATGGAGCCCCGCAACTCCGCTGCCCACTCCCGCCGAACGAACTCTCGACTGCGCGCTAACGCCAGCGTCTTTGCTTTCCTCTTCTCTTCTCTTCGTTCTGTCTCGTCGCGCCCGACGTCGTCTCTCTGCGGATTCTCTAGATTATTGCAGCGATTCTCTACAATAATCTGTTCTCGTTCTCATCTGGATGCTCGCCAGAATGCTGCTGAAAATGTTGCTCAGATGGAAAGAGCAACAAATTCCGGTCTTGTGAAGAAATCGCACCAGCTTTCATTTGCTCAGCAGATGATGATCGAAGCCGGAGCTCAAGCAACTGGAAGTAGACTAGCTGGTGGAGCAGGAGGAGGAGGAGGAGGAGCTAGTGCTGGTTCCATGGCTGCTCTAGGGAAGAATGAGGAGTCCGAGAGGGAAAGGGAAGACGACGACGACAACAACAACAACAACAGGAGGGATTTGAGGTCGAGGAGGACTTTTTCCTGTTTTTTGTTGTGGGGGATTTTGTTTCTTTTGAGTATGGGAGTTGCTGCGCCTGCTTCAGTTGCAGCGCAAGGGAGTTTGGAGACGGATGTAGCGGGATTGCGCCTGTTCAGGAATGCGGTAGACTCGACGGGAAAGTTGCTGAGTTCATGGGTGAATGCGACGGAGATTTGTGTCTCCTGGACTGGAGTAAGCTGCGAAAGAGGACGAGTGTACAAGCTGCGACTACCGGGAATGGGTCTTGCAGGCAGTATACCCATTGGAAGCTTGTCGTTGCTAGAGCAGTTGCGTGTGGTGAGCTTGCACAACAATTTTCTCACGGGTTCGTTTCCTGAAGATTTGAGCAACTGCAGCAGTTTGCAAGCTCTGTTCTTGGAGAATAATGCGTTCTCCGGTCCTTTACCTTCTTCCTTTTGGGGTCTGTGGCACCGTCTCACGCATCTCAGCTTGAGTTTCAACAATCTGAGTGGACCCATTCCTGACTCCATCAATACTTTCTCGCATCTCTATCTCCTGGATCTCCAGAACAACTCTTTCTCCGGTGATGTGCCTCTGCTGCAGCTCACTAACCTTACGCTTTTCTCCGTTGCGAATAACCGCTTGTCTGGGCCTGTGCCTAGTTCCTTGCGCAAGTTCCCTTTGTCTTCATGGAGTCCTGGGAATCCAGGTCTCTGCGGACCACCTACAAGCATCCCATGTCCGAATTCTAGTCTCGTTCCTGCAGCACTCTCTCCGCTGCTGTCGGTTGGAGCTCCGACTCCTGATCTCCTTCCAGCTTCAGTACTGAATCACAAGGCGAAGAAGAAGCTTAGATCAGGAGTGTTGGTAGCCATTGTGTTGGGTGGTACTCTTGCTCTTCTTCTTTTCATCATCTTCATTGCATTCCTCTTGTGTCATTGCAAGAGAACAAGCCGGCAAGCAGCAGCAGCAAAGAACAAGAAGAACAAGAAGAAGCAGCAAATTGTTGTAGGTAGTAGTACTAGGTCTATTGCAGAGAAAGCTGCAGTTGTCCCTGAGGAGCAGCAGCAGCAACAACAACAGCTGCAAAAAGAAGCGGCCTATGCCATCTCTGGTCGTCCAGGAGGATTACAAGACCGGAACAGACTGATCTTCTTTGAAGGCAAAGGCCTGAGCTTCGACCTTGAGGATCTTTTGCGAGCATCTGCAGAGGTTTTGGGGAAAGGAAGTGCTGGCACTGCTTACAAAGCCATTCTGGGAGATGGTTCCATTGTGGTTGTGAGGCGGCTCAAGGATGTGACAATGGGGAGGAAGGAATTTGAGACAAAGATTGAGACTGTAGGGAAGCTCAAACACCCAAACTTGGTACCCTTGTGTGCTTACTATTTCTCCAACGATGAAAAACTTCTGGTTCAGGAGTACTACTCCATGGGTAGCTTGTCTGCTTGCCTCCATGGTATGTACTGATCTTCACCTTCCTCTCAAGACCATTCTGCACTGTTCTGACACACATCCAAGTTCCAATTTCCTCCATGGATAATAATTTTCTCTGTGATGGAGCTCCAAGCTCTAGAGATGATGATGTTGTCGGTGGTTATGGTGGTTGGTGATTGTTGTAATGTTTTCCTGCATTTGCTTGAAACAGGCCACATGAGTGGTGCTGGCATAGCTCTTGATTGGGGAACTCGATGCAATATTGCGCTCAGAGCTGCACAAGGGATTGCTTACATTCATGATCATGGAGGAGGAGGAGGAGGAGGAGGAGGAGGAGGAGGTCAGCAGCAGCAGCACTACCACCAGCACCGCAAGTGTGTCCATGGGAACATTAAATCCTCCAATGTGTTACTCAATAGTGATATGGAGGTGGGAATCTCGGACTTTGGGCTTGTGCAGCTCTTGGCCACTACTCCACCTGTGGCTTCGAAGATTGTTGGGTATCAAGCTCCTGAAGTCAGTGTAACTGGGAAGATCACACCAAAATCCGACGTATACAGCTTCGGTGTGGTAAGTATCAGATCTATGCAACATTTGAGGGCTGTAATTATACTTACATATCTGAAAAATTCAGATTGCATTTTTCCTTTGTCGGTGCAATCTGAATTTCTCACATGGAAATCTTTTTTCTCATGGATTTTACACATGGAAAATGGGAGTCTTCTTATCAGGTGGTTGAATCTCACATTGATGTTTTTTGGGGGGATGGTACAGGTGTTGCTGGAGCTTCTGACAGGAAAGGCTCCAACACAATCTTCCTCAAGCAGGGATGAAGAAGGCATCAATCTACCTCATTGGGTACAGTCGGTTGTAAGGGAGGAATGGACCGCAGAAGTGTTTGATGAAGAGCTGAGGAAGTACCAGAACATTGAGGAGGAAATGGTGCAAATGCTGCAGGTGGCAATGGCATGTGTTGATAGTGTGCCAGAAAGGCGACCCAAAATGGTGGAAGTGGTACACATGCTTGAAGATATCCATCAAGTTTTGGACACAAAAGACGAACCCTCAAGACACTCCGAATCCGAAGACAGATCCAACAAAAGCCCACAATCTGTAAGAGATTCTCTGAGTGACACACCGTCATCTGTCATGCAAACACCATCAGCATACACACCTTCTGACTGATTTCAAAACCACAACAAAGAAGGAAAACACCCTCACCCCACCCCAAGCCATGGCCAAATTGTTGTCGGGAGCTGCTCCAATCTGGAAAAGAGCTGAAAACTCTCAAATGCCAGAATTGGCACAATTGAGAACTACATATGTCATCTGAAGATGTCAGCCTACATTGCGAAGCTTGAACTTTCCAGTCTGACGGGTGCACAGGATTTGATCCAGAAACAAAAAGTTTCAGCTCAACCTGCCATCTCTTCGCTTTGTTTATACTATCGATTTGGGTAATGCCTTGTTTCTACTATACACCAAGTACTGGTTTCTTTCATGGCTAAAAATGTGAACATCTTACTTAGTACATGTGGAATAAGAAAGTCTAGGGAGAGATAGAGACCCAAATAAGTTGTATAAAACTTAGGTTTATACAAAGAACAACAAATGTTGTAGATTTACTTACCTCTTAACAATTATTTATGTGAGAAAATTGTGTGAGAAATACAGAGATTGTATGTTCCATTCCACTTCTTTTGGTGTTGTGCTTGTAGACATATATCTATTGTGTAAGGAGTGAGTAACAAACTTATTTATATTTTTTGTAAATGCTAAAGTCTAACTTTGGACATATAAAACCATTTAAAACCTTATATAATTGTGTAAGTAAAAGTGTAAATGATTTATACTTACCCATTGTGTAAATTTGTGCAAAATTTTGTAAAGAATTTTGAGCAAGAAAATTCATCTTTTCAATATTTAGAGTTGTCAATGAACCTTTGTTTAATTGGATGCAAATGCATTAAAATTTCGTACATTTGAACAAGGAAAATCCTTTAATCTCATTGAGGTTACCTTCCTTAATAAAAATACAAAAAGAAATAAGAACATGTAGAAAATCCAAATGAAAAAATAAAAATGAAATGAAATTAGATGTAAAAGGAATTAGGTAAATAAACTTTGTGACAATTGTAAGTTAAAATAACTTCTCATTGCAATGGAGATTTTAGTAATGAAGGTTTTGCATGGAGCAACTCAACTTGAAGGGATTTCTTATGAAATCAAAGAACAACAACCCAAACAAAATTCTTTGTACATTGGTCTTAAACCAAGAATTTGGTAGGAGAGATTTTCATTAACTTTCACAATTTTATTTTTTTGGTGAAGAGTAATAATACATATTAACATTGCCTATAAAAGGGGAAAATAACTATCATTACTAGCCTTTTTTATTAGTGCAAAATTATGATTAGTTGCGAAATTTTAGAAATGTTTTGTTACAAATTTAATGATTTCTTGAAAAAAAATTGCCAAAAATCTTTTAAATTCACTGAATTCATTCATGTAGGTAGCTAAAAATAAATAAGGATGTTTTCATTTTATGAAATTTAGTAGATTTTTTTTGTTACATTGGATTTATGGATGATAACTACCTTGACTTCATCACAAATTTGATGAAAAAAAGAAAAGAAAAGAAGAAACATTAGTGGAGATGTTTGGCATTGATGGATGGATGAATGGAATGAATGATGGGTTATTAGTATTTAGGAGTAATGATTTTTTTCATAATGAACAAATCTTTGATTTTTTGAATTAATGAAACTTTCTTGGATGGATGGATTGGATGATATGAAAAAAATGTCTATTATTTATTTTGGAGTCTAGTTTTTATTTATTTTATAGTGGACAAATCTTGACCTTTATGACCAAATGAAACTTTATAGGATGGATGGATGAATTGGATGAGTGATGGGGTGTCTAGTTAGGAGTATGATTTTTCATAGTGAACCAAATCTCCACCTTTTTTAACCAATGAAACTTCATCAAATGGATGGATGGATGGATGGATGAATAATGATGGGATATCTATTATTTATGAGTACGATTTTTCATAGAGGACAAATCTTGACCTTTTTGACCAATGAAACTTTATAATGGATGGATGGATGGATGGATGGATGGATGATGGGATGCCTACTACCTGTGAGTATGATTTCTCAGTTTTCATCCATGGATGGATGGATAGATGAACAATGGGATGTCTATTACGTCTGAGTACGATTTTTCAGTCTTCATCCATCCATCTAGTCATCCATGATTTTCCATCCTCGAGCCATCGAAGAGAGGCTGGAGGGGTTTTTCCAGGCCTTTCGGCATTCTCTGGACATTGCTTTGTTGTGGCTTAGGTCAGGGGAGAGGAGCAACGACGAGAGAGAGAGAGAGAGAGAGCGATGGCGGGCCTTTCTCTCCAGTGTGCTGCTTGCAAAGCGCAGTTTCGATCCGTGGAAGAAGCTCAGGAGCACGCGGAGCTTACCAAGCATGCCGATTTTCAAGAATCCACAGAGCCAGTACGTGTGTGTTATTGTTGTTGTTGTTGTTGTTTTTTTTTCCCTCCTGCTTTCTCATGTCCATTTTGCTGACCGATCTGCTGTCGTGAACACGGAGGAATTCCCTCCCTCCGCACTTTCGGGTCTGTGTTTTCACTTCTCTCCTCCTCCGCTTATCAGGTCTGTAGGTCTGCTCTTTTGAAGAGTTTTTGGATGGATTCGTTGTCAAATGAGACCTACTTTTGTTCTAGCTTTGTAGTGAACACTAGTCGTCTCGTTTCTGGTCCCTTTTTTGTTGTTGTATGACTAACTCTGTTTTGATCATGAAGAAGGCAGCAGCAGCCATATTGATAATTTTCCCATAGACAACAAACTGTGAAGTGATTCTTCAACTCTTCTAACTGCAGTTTTCTATTTGCGAGTAGTTCACTAACATGCAATGCACAATTAGATAGCAGAAGATGACTACTGCAAGGAATCTATAACCTGAATTTCTTCCCTGCTAGTATATCTTTCGGTGAATCTACTTAAATCTGTTGTATGCCCCAAAACTAAAATAACACAATCCCCAAGAACCGAAAGTGAAATTCACAATCTTGGTTTTGTCTGAGGCATTTGGTTCAAGGGTTTCCAGTACACCATATCTGCTAAGAAGAACTTGTGTTGTAATTCAGGTTCTCCTTGTTGTTGTCTTCTTGTGGCTGCTTGCTCTTGTGAGTTGTGATTAAAAAAACTATTCTGAGCATTCTGGTTTGCAACCCTCACAATTGGCAGTCTTGGCAACATGTGGATCTTATCAAAGTGACTCATTAGTCAAAGAGATTACCTTGTGTTTGCTGGGTCATGTTGAGCAGATCTCTATTTTCGTCAATTGCCATACTCCTTGAAACACTGATCAGTTGGACCTCTTGTTAAAGATTGGGATTTGGTTCATGGGAAGCAGGTACTCAACCTGGTGTGTGTTACCTGTGGCAAGCCATGCCGCACACAAACGGTGCGTACTCATTCCTAGTTTCTATTCTCTCTATCCATTGGACACACACCAGTCAGATCCTCTAGATATGAAGAGTGCCATAAGATCCATGTGTTTTTCTTGCAGTTGCACAGCGAAAAGCAGTAGAAGTGAAGTGTGATTTTTCTTTTACACAGCATGAGATGAAGAGCAGTATGCTGAACACTAATTGCCTCCTTGATGTACTCGCTGTGCTTCAATGTCTCAGCGAAATCTTGAAATTGAGTCTTGGATTAAGAGCTTCTCATCTTTACTGGAATCATGTGTTGATCTGCATTGCTCCATGCAGGAAAAGGACTTACATACAAAGAGAACTTTGCATACTGAGTTTTCAGACAAGACTGCAGAGGCAGCAAAGCCTATTGTGTTGGAGAGTTCCAATGTGGGAGCAAGTACTTCTGGAAATGTCAGTGAAGCCAATCCTGCTCGTAAGTGCTCTACCTACAGAGTTTGTTGCAATGGGAAAGAAGCTTCCTGGGAGTACCTCTCCAAACTAAGAATTGCAGTTGTTTCATATTTGTGTCTTGCTACACAACATACATTCTAACAGTAGTAAATGGATTGTTGCAGAGATGGTTCAACCAGAGGTAAACAAGGAGTTGTTGGCAGAGCTAGAGTCAATGGGATTTGCAACTCCACGTGCTACCCGTGCTCTCCACTTCACAGGTTTTTTTTTAATGTTTGAGTTCTCCCACCTGTTTGAAGTCATCATGTTTATGAAGTCCTGTGATGATGTGCATCTTTTTAGCAAAACAGTTCATGAAATGTGCCTCAGATCTGTCAGTCACAGAGAGGTTGGGTTGCAGGTGCCTCTGATATAGAGACTGCAGTGAGTTGGATTGTGGATCATGAGGATGATCCAGACATTGATGAAATGCCTTTGGTATGTTTACTTGATGATTCCTGTTAAAGCATTCCTATTAGTTTCTCCTATTTGCTAGAGTTTGTTGGTGCAATGACCCTGAGATCAGCAGATTTCCTGAGCATGAATCCCTTTTTTCTTTTATTGTCTTCGATATATTTATCACCAGCAATGTGAGCATTCATGTTTTGAAATCATCTGTTTTATGATCTTGCCCCACCCTATGTCTACAGCCACAATATCAGGTTTTTACTCAAGCTCCCTGAAGGTCTTGCCTTGAAGCAAACCCAGCTTTTAGTTGTGTTGGTTGAGGGTTTGGGGGGTGGGGTTGAAATGTGGAAATCTATGACAAGGTTATGCATGTTTTATTGAAGGTTGCTGCAGAGACAGCAAACACTGCTATGCAACCATTACTGACACCCGAAGAGGCCAAGATCAAAGCACATGAGCTTCGGTAAGTAGTGTTGCCCAATTGGCTACTCCCACAAATTATTGCTTCCAACTCACTGATTAGGGATGCTTGTGCTGCAAACAGTCAGATGTAGCTTTGATGTGTTTCAAATGTTGCACTGTTGATATGCAGAGAAAGAGCAAGGAAAAAGAAGCAGGAAGAGGAGAGTAGAATGGAGAGAGAGAGGGAGAAGGTGAGTGCTGCTTCTCCACAGTACTTTATATGGTAGGATGTTTCAAAGACCAAATTTTCTGTCATTATTGGGGGCTTGCATTGAATCTGTTATTTTAGCCTCTCTTACTTCCTATACATGTGATTTCAGTTGCTGCATCTTATAGAGAGATCCACAAAGGGCAATCTATGAGAGTCAGGTCATGTTTTTTCCCCTGAAGGAGCTGTAGGATGTTGAACCAGAGATATATGACTTGTTATGTAGGAACGCATACGGATTGGAAAGGAGCTACAAGAAGCTCGACGCAAGGAAGAGCAACAAGAACGTGAACGGTAATTCATCCTTGTCCTTCTATGAGCAACATTTTCCAGGAGGCTGTGAGATCACTGACATAAAATTGATTCAATTTGGGGGTCTTCTATTGTTGAAAAAATAAGTCTTGTGGTTGGAAATGCAGGCTGATGATTTTTAGAAAAGCTGAGAAGGATGAAGAGAGGCGTGCACGGGAGAAAATTCGTCAAAAGCTGGAGGAAGATAAGGTCTTTGATCTTTTCACAATAATATATTGACTGTCAGGAGTTGTTCTAGTGTGCTGATTAGGAATGCATGTTTTTCCTGCTAATAAGAGTCAGTTGATAAGCCTTGCAGAGTAGATTGACTATTCAAGCTGCATTCCTTTTTTCCTTTCTCGTGTTGTGTGTTGCTTGGTTTCTGTTCCTTGCTTTGTGTCTCTTTGTTTATCTTCAACACACCTACCTTGTCTTTTAGCTGACATTTGATTTATTAAATAACACAATTTAGTGTTTGCTTGGCTACCTATTACAGGTTTTCCAAGGAATTTACTCCTAGTTGATATGGATATAGAGGACCGACACTGCTCCAGATTTTTCCATGTCTGTAGATTACTTTCTTGTGTAAAAATTTAGGTCTGATGTGAGTTTATCCATGTTTTGGTGCATGGAACAGAGGTTCTTACTGGGCAAGATATCCAACTTGCTAGCTTCAGAGAACTGTAGTGTTATCAAGCAAATTTTGTTTCTGGCTTGCACTTTCCTTCAGGCACCACATCCTTATGCTGTTGTCATCTGTGTAGGCAGAGCGACGACGTAAGCTTGGCCTGCCTCCAGAAGATCCAAAACCTGCAGATTCTTCACCTGCACCTGCACCTGCACCTGAAGAGGAGAAAAAGGTTCAGTGCATTCTGTTCTTTCTATTAATATGGATACCAATATGTTTAAACCTGGGATCAGTTCTTGGAGCTGTCCCTAACCACTTGTCTGTTGGGCTTTAGACTAAGTATGCCCAAGTCCAGCAGGGAAGATTAACCAGAGTCAGTAATCAATGCAAATTGGTTGTATGTGCAACAGCCCTTTTTGCCAATAAGGCCAGCATCAAAGGCAGAGCAAATGCGGGAGTGCTTACGCTCCTTGAAGCAGGCTCATAAGGTTCCTGTGAATCCTTCTTCTCTTCTCTTTGCTGTAGTTGCTACTTTTAACATGTTTGTTGTGTTTTCTCCACATTTTGAATTCAAATTTTCAAGTGTACAACAAGAAAAAGCCCTTTCTGTCTTTCTTGTTCTTCCTCATTTGGGGACTAAATCATTGCTCTGAGAGGATAAAACTTAGAGTTGTTTTGCTGTGCTCCTCACCCCTGTGAATGCTGGCAATTTGCTGATCTAGGATGGGATTGATCACTGTGACCTTAACAAGTTCAAGAATGAGTGCAGAGAACAAATGATTTGTGTGTGGCTATGATGCCTCAGGAGGAGGATGCCAATGTCAAGCGAGCCTTTCAGACACTGCTTACATATATTGGAAATGTAGTACGTGCTCCTGATGAGGAGAAATTCCGGAAAATACGGTTGACAAATCCATCCTTTCAGGTGCACCACAGTCCTGAAGTCATAGCACCTCTTCAACAGTCATCTTCTCATCTACCTCATCTTTGATTTCTCTGTCTTTCATTCATCTTTTCTTCCTTTACAGGTTGACCTGGAGTATTGGAAACTGTTTTGTCTTACATTTCTATGATCTTGCTGGTAACAGGAGCGAGTTGGGAGGTTCAAAGGTGGAGAACATCTCCTGGAGCTCTGTGGATTTGAGAAGGATGCAGGGGGTGAGTTTCTCATTATCCCACGAGAGAAAGTGGATAACATTTTGCTACAAACAGCGAGCAAAGAACTTAATTCAGCAATTGTCAATCCCTTCTTTGGCATACTATAGAATCTCACAGTATTTGGCCTTGGTGATTCTATTGCTGAGGGTTCATTTTGTGCACCAAAAGAGTCATTTCTGCACGGTTGTTACCTGAGTTAATCTTGTAGTTCTCTCCTACAGACTCCACACTATGGCAAGCAGTGTCTTACTATTTGTCTCTGTCATAACATGTGTCAGAGACACACTCCAAGCTCAATGAACTTGTGACAAGGTTTGTAACGTTCTCTCTGATTTCAACTTAGATGTTCAAATTTTCAGTTGTTTTGGTTTTGCTGGAATGCTGGGTTACTTCTATAGCAGATCCACCTGCACCCAATACGCGGGCATCTACCAGTGTCTACCACATTCAAAATAGCATGCATTATGTTTTCCCATTACAATCCGTCAACATGAAATCTTGGAGCATGTACAGTGAGGATCAGTGTGGGAATTTAAGCAGAATGTAGTGCGACTATGGTGGAAGATGTGAGATTCTACCAACAGAGAAGTAGGGACTCAGGCCTTGTATGCAGAGATTTCATGACAAAGTTACAGTAGATTAAATTCCTCTCAGGCAGTGTTCACTTTGAAGAAGCTCATGAGCAAAGTTGCAGGCTCACCAAACCAGAAGGTCTGCATAGTTTATTTACAGAGAGACAACCCTAACCAACTGATACTAGCCTTGGCCATGCCAGCATGACATTAAGCATGATTTTGCCATAGCTCGAGCAAATGGTATGTAACTCAATGCATACCTGCCATATTGACAAATCACAAAGTTGCATCAGAAGGTACAGCAGAAGGTACTAGATCAGAAGATGCATTCATGCACCGGAAGATGGCAAAAAACGTTTCCTATTTATATGCATTCTTATTCGAGTAAGAATGAGTGCAATATCCTGAGGTTTTGGTGTCCTATAGATCCAATTCTCTACTATTGAAGTTTGGTGAATGTACCATGCAACTGCACAAAGCTCAATCAAAATGGCCATTACTGTGAGGATGAAAATTTTGAGCTGCACGCATCACCCACCAACATCAATCAGCTGCAAAGTCATACCCATTCAAAGAAAATAGAAGAGCATGAATCTATAGACATCCTTTGCTTCTTTTGATTCTTCAGAAACAAAAGGAGCTTGCGGAAACTTGCTCGCAGACCTTGAAGCATTTTCTTCACCATTTTGTATCTCATCTTGAAGGTCTATTAGTCTAATCACATCTGCAGCAGTTTGCAAAAGGAGGAGATTTTGAACTACTCCGTCAGTTGAAAGAATGAGTTTTATGTAGTAGCTAGGCAGTTTGGGTTTTACCTTGAGGGCAGAGAAAAGTGTGAAGAAAAGGCTGCAAAAGTAGATGGTGCATGCGAACCAGCGTTCTGGATCACACATGGTTCTCAGCTGTTTTGCAGGGCCTAATAGAAACATTGTGCTGTCTCACCCACATCAAGTCAGAAGAATTTTTACAAGTTTGAAAAAACATTTCACAAAATTGTTTGATATGTTGGGAAACTCTATTGAAGTAGCAAATTCTCTATCCTTGCAAAACAAAGACTTAACGTGTTTCACTTCCAAGCCAAAGTTAGTTCAGGAAACTGAACATTTCAATGCCTGAGTTCTTGTGATGTAAGAGTCAAACTAAACCCAATAATTCACACCGATGAAGTAAATTTATTTTGTTTATTCATGTGATATCAGAAACTTGAAAGCTTCTTGAACTTCTTGAAGAGTTGGAATGAATTTCAGAAGGAAAGCAACTCAAAAACAGTCCTACAAAACCTACAAAACCTTCTTACAGCAATCTTCTTATTTGTGACAAGAGAGAAAAAAGTTGTGAACTGGATGATTGATCATCCCCACCTTGAAACGGCAAACAAATTTCCGAAGCTGTATGTAACTGCAAACTTAGTGGGGAACATGAGCATTGTCATGGACTATCCACCATCCCACACCCCAAAAATTTAAATTCAGAACAAAAGAAGAGAGAAAAGAAAAAACTAGTCAGATTTTGATTGCTTCTCAAAGACAAGACAAGTGAATTCATGCAGATAAAAACAACACCCATCATCTCCCATCCCAATTCTCATTTGTGAAGAAATCTTAATTTTCAATCAAGCACACATGGCATAGATAAACAAATTCTCCACAACTGATATAGGGCAATTTTCAGAAGATGTATCCTGGACAAATACAACATGAAAGATTGTATACCCTAAATTTGTGTTAAAAAATGGGTGTTTCTCTTTAAAGAAGAAATATTCTATGTGTCTCTCTTCCTGCATGGATTCACAACATTTTTGAATGATCCCAATAATTTAGGTCTGTGAAATTTGATGATTTGTGCCTCTACTGAAGTTCAACAAAGAAATAGGGCTTGCTACAACTTCTTACCAAGACTGTCAAGG
>Ga0209208_10009837_pt1 | contig 12521 bp, 6 predicted proteins | sample S1TSphfallax_3_FD_187694 | JGI IMG/M metagenome (GOLD analysis project Ga0209208, IMG submission 187694) | Host-associated microbial communities from peat moss isolated from Minnesota, USA - S1T2_Fd - Sphagnum fallax MG (SPAdes) (version 2) | ecosystem: Host-associated > Plants > Peat moss >...
GTGGATGAACCACAGCTGGAACATTGGTAACCTATTTCCATAAACCCTGCTATTTCCACCTCACATTAGTTAGTTAGCTGGGTTAAGTATCATACACAACTTGGTAGAGAAAGCAATTGGTTACTATGTAGGTACAGGTAAATGTGTAAGGCAGTTGGTGACTACTAGGTAGGTATGTAAATACATCTGGATGGTTACGACATCTATTCGTTATTGGACAGGAATTCAACCCAAAAAAGTTTTCTGTCCACATACCATCCATCCTGCAGTGTGTGCTGCTGGGTTGCCTCACAATGTTCTCCTGTCCAAACTCTGGCCTCCTCAACATGGCAAGGACTTGTTACCAGAGCCCTCACCAACTTAGTGGTAGGGTTTTTTTCCCCCAATTTTGTGATGTAGCCACACTGGAGATCGTCCACAAGAGGAATTAGCCAAATTTGGCTACAAAGTCAGAGAGGAAAATTAAAAAATTTAAGAATCCTGCTATATTTTATCAACCTACTAGAACCCATTGTCCAAATATGGCAATTTCAGGGATTTGGCCACGAATCAGACCTGGTGGATCTACGTGGACCCAAACCCAGCCAAGAACTGGATGTGGGGAGTCTTAAGGTTTTTTACAAGGTCCAAGTCGTAGGGTTATGTAGGGGCTAGGGTCCTAGGTTAAGATAGGGTTTTTAGGTTCTAGGATCCTAACTTTAAACTTTAATATATAAGGGCATTTCCAAGGGCAACAATAAAATCATGGCCTTTACATGAACATGTTATGATTCACGATGTTCCTTATGTTGTTCCCTATGTTGAATAGAGGTCCTAATTGGGCTAGTGTAGGTGGAGGTCACTTTTGATTACCTATTATTCCCTATATTGTTCTCTATTTTTTTTCTTGGGAACATGTTGGGGAACATTTTGAGAACTTTGGTAACCCATTGGGAAGTTAAAGGACCTTGGTGAGAACACCATGGGAATCTTTTGAGAACTTTGTGACAACATTTTGAGAACACCAAAAAAAATTTAAATCAAAATTGCTTTGAAAAAAAACTTTGGAACCATCCCCAAGAATAAGTTGAAAACAGCCTTGACCTAAATCTAGATCTAAATTTTTTTTATAAAGGTTGGACCCACTGAACGCAGAACCATTGGTCAAGAAAATCTAATGCAGCCATGAAACCAATGGGATTTGGTTTTCCAGAATAATTCTCTAAACCTGTTGGTCAAGAAATTTTTGACCCAGCCCTGGAACCGATCCAGGGTTTTGATTGTTGAGAATATTAATTGTCTAGACTTGGAACCAGAGAAGCTTCCATTTAAATTAAAAACTAAAAACTACAACTAAAATTAATAAAAACTCTAGAACTGGACAACCAAAGAACCAGAATTTATAGTTTTTACAAGCGACTGATCCACGACGAAGCTCTGAGCTCTGCCAGCGTTCTCATTAGATCAGTGCTGAAAGCTGATAACAGAATTCTGCGTTTGGCGAAAGGGGCAGCTGACGAACGGCCGACCGCTACTCCATGTCAGGTTGAAAGAAAGACAACGGTACGTAAAACTGAAACAAGAGTCGTTCTGAGTGGGAAACATCCACTATATCCAGAAACAACGCTTTCGGGGCTTGGCGTTTAGGTACCCGGCGAAACTGCCGGGTCTGCAAGCTGGGACCCCTCTCTGCTGCCATGCGTGACCGCCAGAATCGGTGGTCGGACAGAACGTCAGCACGCCGCCACCGCTTCTAAGGTACCGATTCCGGCGTTCGGACTTTCGAGCTTTCGGCGCAGAACCTACGTGAGAAGGATCGATACCACATCAACCCAATGGATGAATACCACATCAACCCAATGGATGATGATGGGTTGATTATGAATTGCCGTCAAATTGTAATATTATCCATTCCTTCCTTATGTTTACATTCATCCAGGTTTTGTTGGCTCCAGACCGTTAATGCTCCCTTTGGTTTCATCCAATCGTTAAAAGCATGGATGTTCATCGAAGGTCCCCCTCTGCCTGCCTAATATGGAGGTGGAATTGCCACTTGATTCTGCAAATGAACTGTTAACTAGACCCCTACTGTCAACACCCAGAAACCACCTCCTGCAGCTGATTCTGACCAAGCTCCCTTAGTGAACTTTATGGCCTACCAGAATCAGCCACAGGGCTGCCAACCGTTCTCTTGTAAGTGGCATTTCAAGCAGGACACTAAACACTCCCTTACAAACTTTGCGGTTGTCAGTGTGATGCCCTACAGGACACTCTCATGGTTCTGTTGCAGGGTTTGAATAATGTTGGCACCGTACATAGGTCAAATAAATTAGAATACCACATCAACCGAATGGATGAACTAGGCTACTAGTTTGTATGCAGCCTGGCTCTTGAATGGTTGTGAGTTCTAAACTGGTAAGCCAATGCAGGACATGCAGGACAAACAAATGTGATAATGGACATCATGAATTGTGCAACCATATGCAGGACATCGCCCACTCACACCCACAAAGTTAGTAGGGGGTGTTTGATGCCCCCAACATTTCAAGGTCATCATTGAAGCATTGATTGATGGATGGATCTATAGTGAAATCTCCAGTTTAAACAAACTCGAGGTTGTTGCCCACTAGCAAATTATAGTGGGAATGGGGCAACTCAGGGTCAATTCCTGTCAGGGTTCCATGTGCATATTGTCAACTACCATTTCACTGTTTTCAACCTGCCTACCCAGAAAATGAATTATCAACCAAATCTCTCTAATTTCTTTAATCTGACTCCATAATGAGTGAATTTGGACCTGAAGAGTTTTGGAAGAAATTCATCCTGAAATATTAATAATTAAATCAATCCAGGAGGAACATGATAGACATGCACCCGAAAACAACAAAAAGTTTGATGAAATTTTCATAAAGTAAAATGTCAAACATTATGTTGAATCTTGGGATCTGAGTACAATTTTGGAGATCTTAATTTCATCCCAAGGGTAAGCAACCAGAATCTTTTGCAGGGCACATTCATAGTTGGATCAGTTTGGGTCACATGATCACATGACTTTTTTTCCCACTATTTTACTAATTTAATTAGAATGTACACAGGACAAGTTTAAGTAAGCCAAAAACAATAGTTCTTCAAATCAAGATAATTTACATATGATGATTTTGTCTTTTCATGTGTGTTGGGCCCTGACTTTCCATAAGTTTCTATGAACAACTTGATATGGTTTTTTGGTTCTAGAATTATTTTGTGCACATCTGATCAGCACATGGGACTACAGATTCCAAACCCAAATGAATAAATACAAAGCTAGTAATTAACTGAGTTTAACCTTTGTGACTGGATTTGGGACACATGCATTAGGGATATGACTGTAAATTCAGTGTCCTGCACAGCTTTTTGTTCTTAATGGAAGAAGAGAAAGTTGCAGCAGATGATGGGAGTGGAGTAGTAAAGAAGTGGGTAAGCCTTTAACATGGGCAGTGGCGGCGCATATGGTAACCTTTCTTGAACTCAGGTTTTGACAAGGGAAAGTTGTTGTTGCTTGTCCCTTGATCAGGCTGAACTTTCTACTCTTTTCAAACTTTTTAATGCTCCGGGCTATTTGGCCGAGCCTTATCCCTTCATCAGTGCTGACACTCTCTGACAACTGACTTCATCAGTTTCCCATTTACGCGCATTCTCATCGACCAAGCTGCTGGGCCCTAGCTAATTTTCATTTATAGATCCCACAAGCTGCAGCAATGATCCAGCAGCAACAGCAGCAGCAGCAGCGGCATTCAACAGCTCTTGTAGCATCAGACCACAGCTCAAGTTCTTATCAGCAGTAGATTCTGCTAGCAGGCAACTGGTACATTAAGATGCTGCTGTGATAAGAGTTTGAACTTTGAAGTCTTCTAATATTCATCATCTCCAAGGCCGTGTCGACTTAGGTTTTTGCAGAATCAACGTACCCCGCTGTAAGCCACTTCTCTTCTGAACTTTTGATCTATATCAGAAGGTGGTAGTGATCACTTCAGATAGAAATGTTTTGTTTTGGCATATTCAACGTATAGTGAACCCCCATGATTCAAGCTGAATACATCTGCGAATCACCATTGCTGCATTGTGAGATCATGTCATGGGTATGCCAGAAGCAGCTAATAATAAATGGTTACTATTTAGGATCTGATCAACTTTTGTTATAATGTCAGTTTTGCGAGATCGTGAAGTGAATTCTAGTAGGCGATCATTGTAATTTGGACTTTCTTCTGATGTGCAGAAAATCGATCATGGCGCGATTCATCTCGATAGTTTGCAGTTCGCTTGTAGCAGCATTGGTCTTGTTACAGCAGCTCGCGAATGCACAACTAGACACAGGCCCCTGGCAGCAAGCGCACGCTACATTCTACGGCGGTAGCGACGCTGCTGGAACAATGGGTATGCTTAAGATTATACTGGTGATGTCTGCAAGCTTGTCATGCATGCAATCCAGGTCGACACTGCATTCAGGCAACTGTATAATGACCAGCAGTGTGGTCATTGGAATCTAGATTGGTCTTGTGTAGTGATCGGGAGGATGCTGAATGGATCCCATGATGTGGATTTTGTCTGGCAGGTGGTGCATGTGGATATGGCAATCTGTATGGTGCAGGATATGGTACCAACACAGCAGCTTTGAGCACAGTCCTTTTCAACAACGGAGAGAGGTGCGGAGCCTGCTTCCAGATCCAATGCTACGGGAGCAGATGGTGCTTGCCTGGTTATCGTAGCGTCACAGTAACTGCAACTAATTTTTGCCCACCCAATCCTTGGGAAGCCAGCGACAACGGAGGATGGTGCAACGTCCCCAGGCCGCACTTCGATATGGCCGTGCCTGCGTTCCTTCAGCTTGCGGAATACGTCGGCGGCATTGTACCTGTCAACTACAGAAGGTGGGAAGGAATTCTTCTCAGTACACTGGGTGCCCATGACCCAACTTTGTTGTTGTAGACTGTAGCATACAATCGACAACGAGAAGGTTTGGGGACCGTCAGGAATTAGTGTGTCTCTGATTGTGAAGATGCTAGAAATGTTTTGCAGGGTCCCATGCGTGAAGAGCGGAGGGATTCGCTTCACCGTCAACGGGAACCCATGGTTCGATTTGGTCTTGGTGACCAACGTTGCCGGCGCTGGAGATGTGACGGCAGTGTCTATCAGAGGAGGCTATGGACCTTGGATTCGGATGAGCCGCAATTGGGGCCAGAACTGGCAATCCAATGCCAACTTGGTAGGCAAGAGCTTGTCCTTCATTGTCACCACCAGCGATGGCAGACAAGTCGTGTCTACAAACGCCGCTCTATCCAACTGGTATTTCGGTCAAACATTCGAAGGCTCTCAGTTCTCAACTTAGCTCAGATCAGCTCAACTCAACGAATGGCGCCGGCGATTAAATATGCAGACGACAAGCAAACCATATTTACCTGAATGCTGAAACTGCAGATTCAGCTAAAGTCTGAATCTTTCTGCAATGCAAAACTGCAGATCTAAGCTTACTACCCCATGATATTTATTACATCCTGCATCAAATATTGTAAAATCGACCCAATGGATCCAATCCTGGTCTTATACAGCTCATCTTATTCATGATCTCTCATACTCAAAAAAATGAAACAAATTGTTAGCAAGTTTAGCTTATATTATTCAAGACTTCAGGGATGCTGAGGCTTGCAGAATGTAAGCCCGCATCGTGAATGAGCCAAAAAAAGGAATTGCGTACACAGTAGAAAATACATCTAGTAGAATTCACAGTTCAGGCTGATGTCTCTCAACTGGTTTCATCAAGTGGGTCCTCTCAGCTTTTGCTGGATCTCATATAACCAGCTCGCACCAGTAAGAAGGTTATTGAGAAATTTCATGGCCGAATCAAAAAGAATAAACAAAATCAACTATGTTAGTTATATCTGCTCTTGGCTCCCTGGGGTTGTAAGTTGCTGGATCTAATTTACCTGGCAGTATGAATAATTTTGAGAAACTCCACAGCTAGCTGGGGGTTTGATCAAAGAATAAAGAAGTATGGCTACCAAAACCCTTTGTTTTTTTGGTCAAGTGGTGAGGACACAGTTTTCCATTGGGTTTCAGTTACCTAGTTACTGACAACCTCTAGCCCTTACTTAGGCACTAGGTAAACCATCTACATGTTCCTACCTACTTTCAGTAGCCTCTGTCTTACCTACCTAGCTACCTCCATGACCTAATTTTTATAAGATAGCTTACCAATGTGAAACCCAATGGATCAACTCAGTTAGGGTGTTTCATCCACAACAGAGTCATGATTCATAAGGAACTGTGCTGAATGGTGTGGTGATGGCTGTTAGTTCATTCTGGTGAGCAGGAACTTGCTTTGATGCAGTTTGAGCAAACCAAGAGCCTTGCTTATCTCCTGGACTTCACCAAGGAACAGAAAGAGGTAACATTTTGGAGAAACAGCAGTTTTGTTTAGGTTTTTAGATTTATAACAGTGTTCTAGTGAGTTTTAGAACGCATTTGCTCAATAGACAGAAACTTACTGATATTGGACCTCTTTGACATTGATTGTGTGCCTACTGCAACTTTGTTTCTTGTGTTCATCACTCAACTTTAGACCTAGTTTGGACAGGCCAAGCCAAACAGGGTTCACAAAAACATTATTCACAATGTTGACTATTTACTGCAGCAGCAACTTCAAGGAATATGGTGTGGAGTCCAGTGTTTTTTCAGTCAATTTTTCTGTGATGTAGGCAAAGTGGTGATCATCATAAAGAAGACTTAGACTAAGTTGGCTATAAATGAGATATGAAAGTAAAAAAAATTTAATCACTGACTTCTTTTTCTTTTGCATCACCTTTGTCACCAAGTCATGGCAAAGATTTGTGAAAAAAACGAATGCTAACATTGTTAGCTGAACAATTCAATACTGTGTTATGATTTCTATTTTGCAGTTATAGGATGTACTGTAATGCTATAAGCTCAATTTGGTTTACCTTTGGCAAAGCAAAGGGGTGAGGTTAATCTTTGAATGTTTTGTAGGCATAGGATGTCAGGAGTGATTGCAACTAGCAGATGTCTAGGCCTGTCTGCAAGAAATAACTACACCTAAACCCAAGTGAATGGGTGAGTTTTTTTATCAGTATTACAAGATAGCAACTACATCGAGGCATTTCTGGGTCAACTGCAACCACATAGCTTCACTTGAGAAGTTTGATACTTATGGACCCTTTGGCAACTATATTGGTATGTGGGTGCATTGAAGTTGCAAATTCCAGCACGTTTTGGCCCACTGAAACCCTTCAGTTTCCTTTTGTTGGCTTTGACCTTATACATGAGCCCCATTGCCTCTGTCCGATTTGCAGCCTCGATATCGATGAATGTGGTAAGATTAGTGCCATGATCTCGCGAAGTTGTCTGATGATACAACTATGTGATTGATATGGTGCTATAGAAAAGGAACAAATACAAGCTCTTTCGAGGTACAAATATTGACCTGTTTGTAGCACTGCAGTTCACATCGCCATCACCTCATATCAGCAGCAAAGAACCCAGTCAATCTTTTAGGACTAGTTCCAGGTGTTCCACCAAATCAATAATCTCAAATTGTCAACTTTGGCTGAGGCCTAAGGATATGACACTCATCTGATGGTGTACACTGTATATACCTGATGGATACAGGAATTATACCGTTAGTGAGGGACACAATAATGTTACAAAGACAATGACTCTGTTTAAATGATACAAAGAATAGTAGTACCAAATCATTGGTGTAAACTGCCTCTATCTTCAACTGCTGCCCACAAGTGTGTAGTATGATATAGCAATACATCTGGTTCAAATTGTCAACAAGTTTGGTGGTAGGTAAGGCCCAAGAACAAGGGTGTTACCAAAATAAGGGTACCATCTGAGTCGGCACCCGAGGTGGTGCCTGCATTCTGGTTATGTTGTATTTGAAGGCCTTACCGATTGTAAAGCATGTGCCTCCCCATTGTTTTGTACAGACAAACATTTCAAAACAAAATGTTCCTCCTTAAAAACATGTCATTTTGACCTCATTCACACTCATGTTGCAAAATTGCAATCCTTCATCACCCTGCATAAAAAGGGTTATTATCTCTTGTCCAGTAGTGTATTGAGTTGACATGATCTACCCATGATCTGAAATCAGAACACGAAAGTAGGATCTGGCCCAGTAATTTTTTGCCTGCAAGCTACCTCTCCAAATCCATAGCTGCCTTGCAAGGATCTCACAGTTGCAATAGACCAGGTTGCAGAGAGACTGGTCATTTCTTCATGACTACCAGTAGGAGTATGTTGATTTTGGTCAATCTGTAATGCTAGTTCTTAATGCAGATGTGCAGGTGTCTTATGGTTCTACATGGGTTTCTTGAAATGCTAGGGTTTGATCAAATTTTCCTGACAGAAGAGACGTCTTTTTTCTCTTAATAAAATTATTGCAAGATTGCTCTTCAAATGAACCTAAAAGCAATGTGTTCTGCTTCCTCCAGGCCATTTACCAGAACAACAAGGTACAAAATTACTAATTGTTTAAAACAGGTAGATATCATCATCATCATCATCAGAACTTATCATTGCTGCGTGTCTCTTTGGCTCTAAGAAACCGTCCATCATGCAACCCAATCAATGGAAAGTGCCTGCCAGAAAACTGCATTAAGTCTAACTTATACCATACCTTGAACTAATTTTCAGCACTACTTTGCTGGATATATATTTATTTTTTGAAAATGACTTGGTTAAGCAGTTTCAAATATTATTTTTACAGAATTTCAACAGTTGAAGAGCAAGTATCCAAAGTACACCTTTACTTGTGTATTTGTAATAGTAACAAACCAAGAAGATTGTGAAAACATTGGAACTTTTCTGGTAGAAGGGGTTTTGTCATAATATCAACATATTGATCTTGAGCACATACATAAGTAATAAAAACCTCGTGACTGGACTAAAATTCATAAAGCAAGTGGAAGTGCACGTTAGCAAGCTTAGTGCGCTTATGGAACTCTGAATTTTTTACCATGTGGATGGTAGCTTGATTGTCACAAAAAAAAAGTGTAGGAATGTGTTTAGTAATCTTTAAGTCATTTAGCAAACACCGAAGCTAGAAAACTTCTTTTATTGTGACAAGCAACAAGGTACTCAGATTCTGTTGTGTTGTTGGATAAGCAAGTCTGCTTGTGACTCAACTATGTAATGGGTCCATTGTTAAATAGAACAAGACACCCATTTCGGGATTTTCTATCATTAGTATCCATAGCACAATCTGCATTTGAATATGCAGGAAGTTCATTGACTTCATTAGTGCTTGAAAAACAAACCCAACATTTTGCGATCCCTTTAAGATATCACATGATTCAATGAACAACAGCACAATGAATCCCTTTTAGGCTCTGTGAATATTTTGAAACTATCTAGACAGCCTAAGAAATATTAGGACAAGTACCAACCATGGAAAACATTAGGCAACCCACAATCTCTTGGTATGAAAAATCAGCTTCAAATTCTTGATCTGCATTAAGTGTAGAATGTACCTGAACATTGGGATCTACTGGAGTTGATACTGGATGACAAAGATCATAGTCAAAATGATGGACAATTTGAAGAATATATCTTGTTTGATCAAAATACAAAGTATGGTTGACTCAATCTCGAATAATCCATAAGCCAATATAACATCCTACATCACCAAATGTGATGTCAAACTTCTTTTGAAGATCTGAAATTATGTTCACAAATTTGAAAGGATTTGTGTGACGCTGAAAAACATCATCAACAAAAATGAGAATCATCAATTTAGGAGAAGAATAATCACCATACAAGCAAGGATCTGCTTCAAAAAACCTCAAGGTTATGATCTTTTAAAAACTTGTGAAAGAGAGCATTCCATGCTCGAGAAGCTTCCTGCAAGCCATATAAACTTTTGAGTAATTTATAGACTTTTGGCATAGACTCAGGAACTTGGAATCCTTGTGGCTGCTCCATATAAATCTTTTCAGATAGAAAACCATGTCAAAAGGTAGTTTTGAATCAAGTCCATATTATTTGCAACAATTATGGCCAAGAATGCACGAATAGATTCAAAATGTAGGAGTAAATGTCTCTGCAAAATAAATTCTAGGCTTTTGATAATAGCCCTTTGCCACCAAACATGCCTTGGTATCATTGAAGAGTGCCATGAACTATGGCATCGGTTTTGACAACCCTGGCCCGAGTAGCCCGATATGGGCTTTGCCCTATGTTGACCTTGTCTTGAAGTGACATTAGGCTATGTCTATGTCCAAACAAACACATCACACCATGATGGACACTCGAATGTTATGACAACCCTGTCATCAACCTCATTTTCAATAGAAAAAAGTGCAATTGATTTTTGTTTTTTAAACACATATTTAATTAATTTAAGATTAAATTTTTAATTTAGGACTTTATACAACTTGGTGGATGGAATGAACTCCACCTAGTGGCCACTAAACTTAACAAACTAATGACCATTTTTGATGTTAATGTCATATTATTAAAAAATTCAATTACATTATTTCCAAATAAAAACAACTTTGTAACCAACAATTCCAAACATATCCATGTACACATTATGTTACAAACATTCATATCAAATCTAAGACAAGATTGAATTTTCATGAATGATTGAAAATCAAATGTTAGTGCTTCTATCTAACATAAAATGACTCAACCCTTTGAATTTGAAACAAGGAAAGAGACCAAATTGATGAAACTACAACATCATATTATCACACAAATTTTACTAAAACTTCTCAAATATATATATACCATAAAACTTTTTAACTTAAAATTGAACACCTGGGTGGGTTCTTCCACCATGGTTTCTTGCACTAACTTACGAGTCTTCTTTAATGCCATTGGAACTCCCCAATAAGTGGATACCATGTGACGCACCCCCAAGCTCCTTAATGGATTCAACTACGAATCCAAAAGTGAAGACAACGGAAGGAGAAGGAATTGGGGCATGTTCCCTAGCTTGAAGCATTTTGGGGGTAACGGGTTATGCTAAAGCTCTAAGATAGGGATTAGGAAGATTAATAAGCAAATCAAGTATTCACACACCTACACAAACCAAACAACAAGTTGGTTATAGTGCGTAGTTAGAACATTTTGGTGCACGGACGAAGCACAAGCAAGCATAGATTCACAAAAGTCACCACGGCCCAAACTTGGCACCCAAATGTCATTTTGTCTTGGGACTCCTAACTAAGAGTCCCGAAATTCCCAAAATTAGGACTCTCGCAACTTTGGGGGCCCATAACTTTGTGTGCAAACCTTCAATTGGAATGAGGTCTGAAGCAAAGTTGTAACCCTCATCAAGAGCTTTCCAACGGTATGTTTCATGGCACCTACATGCAAGGAAATTGGGCCAATTCCTGACTTTTAGTGGTCAGAAGTCAAATTGGCAATTTGACTCCTAACCTTTCTTTTGGCCATAATTTTTGTTTTAAGTGTCCAAATAGGTCATGCGAGCCCATTTTAAACATCTACGTTTCAAGAGCTTTCCAATGATATAAGGAACTCTTCAATCCAATCTGTTTTGGCCCTTAAATTTTCTCTCTAAAAATTAAAGAGTCCAAGTGACGCACTCCCAACCCCTTGAAGGACTCAAATGTGAGTCCAAGTGAAAAACAGCAAAAGAGGGAGGAGTCGGGGCACGCTCCCTAGCTCACAACACTTTGAGGGGGTAGAGGGACGTGTTGGAGCTCTGAGATGGGACTAGAAAGAGTTAACAAGCTTACTCACTCACACGGGCCTACACACAACCCACACAAAGTGGTTAGTGCATAGTTGGAGCACCTTTGGTGCTAGGACGAGCCATGGGCAACACGGACACACAAGACTCACCATGGCCCAGACTTGGGGGAAGCCACCACCTTCCCCCTTATAGTATACTCTGGACCTCTCCACGGGGCCCACATCCAAATGGCTTTTCTCTCCCGAGACTCCCACGTGGGAGTCCCAAAATCCCGCCAGTCGGGACTTTGCGACTTTGGAGCCCCATAACTTTGCGAACAGACCTCGGATCGAAGTGCAGTTTGAAGCAAAGTTGTAGCTCTCGTCAAGAACTTTCCAACGTATGTGGCACATTGTCTACAGCCATGTAAATCGGGTCGATTCTTGACTTCTTCTGGTCAGGAGTCAATTTGACTCCCGGCCCTTCTTTTGGCCATAACTTGTGTTTCAGATGTTCAAATGAGCAATGCGAGCCCATTTTAGACATCTACGTTCTAAAAGCTTTCCAATGATATAAAGAACTCTACAATCCATTAAGTGTTAACCTCTCAAATTGCTCTCTGAAGTTTTGCGAGTCCACCAAGACTCCATCTCCCAAAGTGGGAGTTGCCTTGGGAGTGTGAGGGTTCACTCCTTCACACTTTCCTACACTCTCGGGAGTATGTGATGTGACTCCCGAGCTTCCTCTTGGCCCGCACCTTTGCAACCCTTTTGCCTTGGTCGCGAGCCCAAAACTAGGGTTGCGACACCATCAGAACTCCAACTCCCAAAGTGGAAGCTCACTTGGG
>Ga0209208_10009838_pt1 | contig 12518 bp, 8 predicted proteins | sample S1TSphfallax_3_FD_187694 | JGI IMG/M metagenome (GOLD analysis project Ga0209208, IMG submission 187694) | Host-associated microbial communities from peat moss isolated from Minnesota, USA - S1T2_Fd - Sphagnum fallax MG (SPAdes) (version 2) | ecosystem: Host-associated > Plants > Peat moss >...
TCTCCTTGGACCTACAACTCACCAACGAAACCGGAGGCCGGTACCCAAGAGACCACGCCATTGGTGCACAAGGTCAACATTCCTCCGAATAACAGCTTGGTGCACGATGTTACAGGTCCTATCAAAGAGATTTTCTTCCACGATGAATCTCTGCGTCAGTTCCAGAACCAGACCGCAGGGAAACGAGCATTTCTCTTGTTGAAATACGCCGTGCCCATTTTGGATTGGCTCCCTCGATACAATCCCAGATTGTTTCCCTCCGATCTTGTTGCAGGCCTTACGATTGCAAGCCTTGCAGTCCCTCAGGTAGATATCACCAGTTCGCTCTGACATTCTCACAGCACAATTGCAGGTCCACCACAGAAAGCAATTTTTGATGGCTATCTAGTCATGAAGTGCTCGCATCTAAGTTCTCAATCTCTTACAGTTTTGTCAAATCACGAAAGTCCTTAGAGCCTCAGAGGATTTGGTTTGTGCTTATGTTTGTTTGATCTTTGATTGCTTCCGCTCTTGAGAAATTGCGAGAAAGAAACTCTGAAGCTCCGGCTTTCATGGTTGGTTCTGGCAGGATTTAGGATATGCAAAGCTTGCAGGTCTGCCGTCAGTTTATGGACTATGTAAGGCGATTTCATCCCCACTGCTATCTCTCAACAAACCGCCAGTGTACTGTTTTGCTTGAATGAAAATGGAAGGAGAAAAAAGTGTGCAAGGCAGAGGAGAGATTCAAGTTGTGTGCAGCCATGAGATAGATTGTCTAGGTCCTTTGAATAATTTATTGATTTCTGCCCTCAAGTTAAGAACTTTTGTTTCTTTAATTATGGTTTGCAGACTCGAGCTTTGTTCCACCACTGATATATGCAGCACTCGGAAGCTCAAGACATATAGCCATCGGTCCAGTTGCTGTTGTGTCTATTCTCCTTGGCACATTGTTGAAAAACGAAATCTCAGACACAAACGATCCCAATTATCTGCGCCTTGCTTTTACTGCCAATTTCTTTGCTGGTGTTGTCCAAGCAGCTGTAGGATTCATCAGGTGTGCAGCTGCTCCCATGTCATCTCTACTGCAGACATTAGAATGACATTTTCAGAATCAATTTCTGCAATCTGATCTTCTGCAGAAGGATTTCATTTTTTCCTCCTCAACAATTGTGGAATGTCAACCAAGTTTCCTGCATTACCATCGTGGGGATATTCATCTTTCCTTAAGTACTGAACATTTGTATATGGCGATCTTGAACAGGCTGGGTTTTGTCATCTACTTTCTCTCTCATGCAACAATTGTTGGATTTATGGCTGGTGCTGCCATCACCATTGGTTTACAGCAGCTTAAGGGCTTGTTGGGCATAACCACCTTCACAACAAAAACTGGTATCGTCCCCGTCTTGAGGTCTGTGTTTACTGAAACCAAGCAGGTAATTCATAAGCTTCTGTCACCTGCTCCATTGCAATTCTTTCTCCTTGAAATCTGGGGAAAAGGCATCTGATGACAGAAGACATGAAATTTTTGCTCCTTGCCTGTGATCCTCAGCTCAATGCTCATTGTTTTTCTTCTACAGAGATCTTAGTTTTGGCATGTTATCAAGTGGTGATAACAAATGATGCAAATCTGTAACCACATGTGCTTGTGTTTTATGTGTGATGTGCAGTGGAATTGGCAGACCATAGTCATTGGAGTCTGTTTTCTGATCTTTCTTCTCATTACTAAACAAATCGTGAGCATTTTCTTGTCTTCAAATCCTCAGCTCTATTCCTATGTAGCTGCAAATGCATAGTAGTAGTAGTCAAATGAGTCATAATAATCCTCCTCACCCAGGCTTTACTTGATCAAGATGGGAGATGCAACCAAAAAGAATAGCAAGAGTTTATGCTGACTACAAAAGCTCTTTTATCTATATGTTCATGAAAACTGTGATGCAGGGGAAAAGGTGGAAAAAGCTGTTTTGGGTGTCAGCAATTGCTCCACTGTTTTCAGTTATTGTGTCAACAGTGATTGTATCTCAAGCACGGCTTGATAAGGATGGCGTTGCAACTGTACGTGATATAACTTTTGTCAGATTTTTGACATAATTTGTGCAATGAATTTAGTGCAATATTTTTTTTGATTTGCAACTGCATTTCAGGATTCTGAACCAAATTTGATACTACAGTATTCAGTGAGGATCATGTTGGAAGAACAAGAAGAGAGAAAGTTTGCTGCTCAGAGAAGAGTGATGCTTCTTTCCAACTGTATAATAATGCAGGTGGGTCATATCCACAAAGGCATAAATCCACGATCAGCACATCAGCTCTTCTTAAGTGGACATTACCTAGCCGCAGGAGCTAAGATTGGAATTGTAACTGCATTCATTGCTCTTACAGTAAGAAAACTTTTCTCTGTCTATTGTTGGCAACCATCAATGGTTGGATAATTCTCAATGGAGCAATCTCAATAAGATTATTGGACTCAGATGATATGAACCAGGTTGGGTTGGACCTCATGGTTTCCTTGCACTGCATCTGACAGGAAGGTATTGCAATTGGAAGAACATTTGCAACTTTGAAAGATTACCGCCTTGATGGAAACAAGGAGATACTTTCATTTGGACTCATGAACATCATTGGGTCATTGACCTCATGCTATACTACCACAGGTTAGAAGAATCTCTTCGCCCTGTTTCATCACTTGATGAGTCAGGCAAAATTCCAAAATTCTCTTTGCAACTTTGCAGCATGTTACATCCATGATTGTTTCCTGCAGGCAAGTAATATGTAAAAATGATGAGAGTTTATGATCTCCATGAAATGATTTCTTGCATCTACATGAGGAAGAAAATGTGGATTGAAAACTTGTCCATGTGAGGGGATTTGATAGTGGGAAAATCATTGCTATGTATCTTGCTCATAAACTTAATCCCTTGGATTTCCATTAGAACTTTTCTGCACTTGGTTATGCTGTTTCCTGACGAAGTGATTGTGGGGAGCATGGCACAGGATCCTTTTCAAGGTCTGCAGTGAATTTTGCTTCAGGAGCGGAAACAGCTCTTTCCAACATTATCATGTCACTTGTGGTGATGGTTGTGTTGTTGGCACTAACACCTTTGTTCAAATACACACCCAATTGTATACTTTCTGCCATCATCATTGCAGCTGTTACTGGGTTGATTGATGTCAAAGCTGCCTATCACATTTGGAAAGTTGACAAGGTCGACTTTCTTGCATTACTGGGTGCTTTCTTTGGAGTATTTTTTGTCTCTGTCGAAATTGGGCTCCTTATTGCTGTAAGTACTATATCCTTTAAATACATGAAAAATAGTTTTTGCTTTCCTCAAAGTGTTCCAAGTCTGGTGAACAACTTTTGTCCTGTTTTGTGTCAAACTGTCATGCAAGTTTTTGCTGCAATGTGCATTGTTCTTCTAAGCATATGTGCAAAATTGATTTCGGTTATCTTTGACAGGTATGTATCTCAGCATTGAAAATTATAGTGCATGTAATTGCACCCCACACAGCTGTCCTTGGAAAGATTCCCGGCACCAATATATACCGAAATGTTTTACAATATCCCGACGCAACTCGCATACCTGGAATTCTTCTTGTTCGTATTGATGCTGCCATCTACTTTGCAAACACCAACTACATTGTAGAGAGGTGGGGTTTTTGCTAAAGAAATTTACCAGGAATTTCATAGTAGGGGGTTTGAGTTTTGTTCCCTGAATTTCTGACAAAATTGTTGCTGTTGCAGGCTCAAAAGATATGTCAATCGTGAAAAGGAGTATTCAAGTACTGGTCCCAACGGTGTCCCTCTCCAATATGTCATTTTAGAATTGAGCCGTAAGTGCAAATTGCTTCACATTTCTATGTGGAAAGAAACTTGTGGCTTGATCATGTAGGAGGGTACTGCACTGTGTATAACTATATGCAATTTCAGTGTGCAAATGCAACCATGTAATGGATTTATGTTGCTTACTTCCTATGTCTCTTCAAGCCCACAAGATGAAACTTCTAGAGAATTCAAGGAACATCTGACAGTGAAGGAGTTGCATTTGCTTGGTGATTTATACAGCGGTTATGTCCATCGATAGTACAGCTGTTGGAGGACTTGAAGACATACTAGGCATCTTGAAAAGGCAAAATATTCAGGTACAGGTTTATGTTCCATGATTTCATCCCCATTGTAAAGCATTTTTTGGTGGATAAAAGCAGAAAAGTTTCACTGTGAAGCACAAAAAAATTCCATTTGCTATGACCTCTCATCATTAAAACTGCTGTTGGGTGTTTTGTTGCAGTTAGCATTGGCAAATCCTGGTTCAGAAGTACTGAAGAGACTGAAAAACTCGGGATTTATTGAACACCTTGGGCAAGAGTGGATTTTCCTCACCGCAGGGGAAGGTACGCAAGTTTGCAGTCAGCTCTTGGGCAAAAACTCCAACTGATAGGAAGGACACTGGACCTTGAAGTTGAACCTGAATGTGAAATATTGCACCTCATTTCCTTTTGAGAATATACTTGTGATCAAATACTGTTGGTGTGCACTCCATCTTATTGAAGACTCCACTAGCTTTCTTTCTCACCTTTTCTTGCGAACAAGAGATTTACCATGAACCCATGGCATGTATCTAGACTCAGTTCTAACTTGTTAATATAGTTTCACATCAACGACAAAGACTTAGAGGGACTTGTGCTTAGATTATAAGTTCTATGACTGTACTATGCTCCCACTATAAATGCACTTTTGATTTACAACACCCAAGATGAGAAATGGGGATATATATCTCTGCTCATCATCTGCAGATTAAAACATGCACAAATTACTGTCAATTTTACCTTCTTGCAGCCCAATTGTGATTGATTGCAGATCATGAAACTAAAACCCACAGACCAGCTCCTGTGAGTATGTTGTCACCATGGAAATTAGCACAAGTACATAATACAATTGAAATACGAGGGAGTTGAACATCATTGCTAATTCAAAGTCAGGCAAGAACACAATACCATTCAAACACAACAGGAGTCCACAACCATCATGAATTCAAAGTAGCATTATCAACAAGACTATAGAACTGAAGCCATAAGATGAGTCAAATACCATCATGAATTTGAATTCAAATTAACTCAATAGGATTTCACAATTGAATCTTACAATCACATGAGCTCATGTATACTTAAAGTGTGTCAAATCACTTGGATGATCACTTAGAGCATCTTGAGTGGTGCTCAGTGTATGTGACCCTGAAATAATATTTGTCACATCCAACATAAAGCAAATATAACCATCGTAAGCTTAGAAATTGAAATATGCACAATGCACTTGTGATCAGCCTAATGGAAGTGAATTATAAATTAAAAGACTTCTAATAATGCACATCGTTAATTTCCCCATATGAAGAAATTGTGCACTGGTTGCCAGTAAGAGCATCTCCAGCGGGTCACTGGAAAATGGCCTGCACGCCATGTTTTCACATCCAAAAGTTGTATTAAAAGTATTTCACTCCCCACCCATGAACTCCACGTACCAAGCTTTAAACACTAAGGAATCATGTAACGCTCACACGTGGGCCAATTAGTGCGACCAGCCAATCAGTAGCACCAAGTGTGTGGCAGAAACCGGGGTTTCAAGAGACATGGGAAACAAAAAAAACTGCTGCTAGTTGGGTTAAATGTTAAACTTATTGTACATATGCATTTAAAATTTGAAGTTACACATTCTAAAAGTGCACATCTTAGAACATCTCCAGCGGTTCACTCCAGTTTTGGGTGAAGCAATACACCAAAGTGGTGTAAAAGTGGGTGTGAGTACACAAAATTGTTGCAGGATGGGGTTTCAAATTTATTGACTTCATGAACTTGAGTTTTCAAACCAAAGGGAAGCAAATTCATTACCTATTTAAATTCATGAAACAACTCAAACAATATTTCATATTCATTCTTTATGAAATCAATAATATGATTTATCCAATCCAACAACTATTAACATGCCCAAATTGATGACATTCAACATGGTTTATTGTGAACTACCTATCAGCATTTTATTTTATTTTATTTTGTGAAATCTCACCAAAATGCAAAAAAAACTGGGGTTGTGATATCTACAGAAATTTATTTATTTATTTTGTAGAAATTCGCCAGAAAAAGCAAGGGTTTTGGATTGGATTTAGAAGGCCTACCCTTATGAGTTTCCAAATGGTGGCAAGATTTTTTTTAACTCTATTGTCATACGTGTCCCATTGCTATTTAATGTTAATTCTTTCTTGAGATGCTAGCCAATGATACAACATCAAAAAAAATTGAAAAAAAAATCCCCTACGTCTACCAGTAAGCAAAGAACCAAAAGGACAATGTCAGTAAACAAATGAATTAAAACCAAATGATTATTTTGCATGACTGAAATGAAGGAACCATATAACATGTTTAAGTGACTTTGATTGCAAAATAAAATTGATCAAATTAAATGGGTTTTCCACCCATTTCTTTGTTTAATCTATTTCATGCAACAAGTGAAATGTTTAGATCATAGGTTGTGTTTTTGCACCCCCTTTGGCAAGTCTCAGTTGTTTTGTTTTGCAACCCCCATTTGTGGGTTTGCACTTTTGAGTCCTCTCTTTTGATCGGACATGTGTCCTTTCTCGTTGTTTCTTCCTCAAAAATCTTTACCTCAAAAAACTTAACACCCATGCAAAGTCTCTTCCCTCTTAGGAGATCCAACAAACCTTTGTGGACAAAGGTGATGTCGTTGGACACCATCATGATGGAGGAGGGAAAAATTGGAAAATGATGCTGCTAAAATAGCTCAGAAGGAGATCAAAACTGGGTTTTGGAACTGCTTTTCACCTTCCACAAGACAACTACCACAGTGAAGGAATCGCCTGTCTCACCGCTCTCAGACCTCCAATACAAAAAAAATATATCATTTCATTGATGTGTCTCAAATGTTTACTCAAATGCTGCGATCGTGCTTAACTTGATCATGCTTAACTTCAATCTGCTGCAAACTAAAATAGTACAAAGGTGAAAGGTGAAACCATGTGGCAAAGATGAAATGAAGTTCTAAAAGAGAGTGAAAACTGAGGTTCAAACTTCAACAGGAGGGTTTTCAAATAACCAGATTAAGGCAATTTGGCGATGTGGAATTGGTGATTTAGTGATGAGGACTTCGCAACTTAGCAAAGTGGATTTTGGCAAAATAAGAGACAGGCATGGCAATTCTCTTGTTTTGACACTTGTTCAATTGCAATAACTGATTATTAGATCACCGGTCCAATTGCAATAATAACAATTGCAATTACTGCTCTTAGATTATTGGTCATCTTATCTGATTTTTTTTTAAGTCTGAAATTATTGGACATGATCGATTGCAATATGTGGTTAATAGATTACTTGTTCTGTTCTCTGAATTCTTCAACTCTGCCATTGTTGCTCGATATGATTATTGATGCTGAAAGAATTGGGACGGCAGGGGCACGCAGAAGCGAAAAGGCAAAGGTGTGCGATTGCAGGCAGTGGAATTCGGAAAAGAATTGACAGAAACTAGTTGCATTAATAATCGCTTAAGAAGAATCAGACGAAATTTGATAATGGTAACGGTGGAAAAGAAATAGTATTTTGTAGATCGGAACAGAATTGGCATAAACTAGTTGCAAATTGCAATAATAATCACCACAAGAAGAATCAGAATAAATCTGAAAATGGTAAGAAAGTGGTAGAAAAGAAAGAGTATCTTGTAGATTCTTGGACCACAGGAAAAAAAAAAAGTTTTTAGATTCCTCGACGACAATAAGTGAACGTGATTATGCAATCTGCAATGTCCTGTTATCGGCCATCTACGAACTGGTCAATTGTCGCAAGGGAGAGAGAGAGAGAGAGAGAGTGGGGCCTGAAATCAAGCGTCAAAACATTGGGTGGGTTCCGAGCGTAGATTTGCTAAACTATGAGCCATTTGTCGGCAATCGCGCTCTCTGTGGTCGGTGTTTTCTGGCGACCTGTTAAGGAGCAATAATTTCCCCGCACTTCTCCAGCTTACACCTGCATGCTACGTGCTTTCCGGTGTCTAGAACATGGTTGCGTCAGGGATGTGTCAGAAGAGGCGCTCTGGTTTCTTTGTTTTTTGCTTTGCGGTTTCTGTTGGGAGTTCCTGGCAGGCTCTGGGAAATGCGAGACCTTTACCACATGTGTCGTTTTCCGGGATTGCCAAAGAGTTTCAAGGAAACGTGGGGCCTCCGCGTTTGAATGCATTTTGTAGACTCGTTTTGAAGGATTTGGGCATTGCTCCGTGTTCTGAAAATCTTTTGACCCCGCTACTTCAATTTTTTGAGGAGGGGAAGAGGATTGTGCAGGGTTCTTTTAGGGTTTTGGGGACAGATGAGCTTCACACTAGAAGCAATGAAAAGCTTTGAGTTTTGTTGTTTTCTTTTTCACGTAGCAAATTTCGATTGATGGACTTGGATTTATATCAAGCGTGGATGCGAAAACTCCACGTTGTTGCAGCCGCCGCAAATTCTTTCTCTAGAGGTCCTGCTCGAAGCGTTTTTTTGTCTTGCTGTTTCCTCTCAAGACACTTTCTGGCTGAGTTTCTTACCTGAGTTTTGTAGAGTATGTAAGGTAATTGATATTCTTGGAGCAGCAGCTGTAGGAAATCTTTTGGAACCGCAGCTGTAAGTAAAAACACAGTCTTGATCTGTTGCACGCCAAATTGTGGTAGCTCAAAGTTTCAACAACTGGTACAATTCCAAACCCCCTTGAACAGAGGGGAGATCAGCGTTTGTGCCATAGAGAGAGGCAGAGAGAGACGCACACAAAGATGGGGGATGTGGGAGGGTTGGCAACCACGGAAATTTTGCGCCATCCGCCTGGGCTTATCTGGGCGATAGTTTGCGCAATACTCTTATGTGGTGGAACAGGAATGTTAGCGACAAGAAAGCGAGTGAAGAAAGAGACCGGCATGAGAATTTTCCCTGTATTGGTTATTCAGGAACATGCACTTCTTGTAGTTGAAGAAATTCTGTACTTCTACATGGGGATTGTGAATATTGTACTTGGGACTATCTTCTGGGTGCTTGATTTCTTTTACGAGGGGATGCCACCACGGAATGCAAATTACTTTCCAGTTGTAAATCCTTTTACGAAAACACAAGAACCAGATCTTGTGCCACCCAAGGACTCCTCTTCCCCTTTGTCAGCAGATCAGGATTTGATTCTTCGACCTCGAAGGGCTGGGATATTCAGATCACGGAAGGGCACTCGCGAGTCATGTGGGTGTTGGGGTTATCAGGTCGATGACATTCCAGCACCCTCTGCCACCACCAACATGGGAGAACAAGTGGACAATTCCTGTCCAAATGGAATAGCAGAATCCAAGGTATGCTACTCCTTGGATGAATATGGGTACTCTTGGTCTTTATGGAAATGTGCTTGTTTTGCTTAGGGTTTGTGGATTCTGTGCTTGACGGCTTTGCTTAGAAAAACTCAGAACTCTTGAAGGCAATGCATAAGGGGAAAGTTAGGCAACAAGTGGAGCATATGTGATAGTTTTGAAAAGGGACTAATTCTAGCTCAATGGTCACCGAAATTTTCTCAAGATTGGGCAGTTCATTGAAAACTTACACTCACATGCTCCATGAAGACAAAGAGTTTAACCGTGTGAATGATAAATGCTATTTCATTCTGTACAAACTGCATCAAGATGTACATCGGCACCCATTGCAGTGTTATCTTCAGAGTGTTGTTGTGGAGTTTGATCTGCAATCTTGTAGAAATGCACAACTGCATCAGTTATACACAGGCTTTAGTATCCTCCTCTTCTGCACTGTCTGAGACTAGTGTTTGGTCTGGGTCTGAATTGTTTTTGTAGCTGAATTCATGACTACAATTTAAGTGTTTGATTACATGCTTAAGTGTTTTAAATGTGTTGGTTGGATTCAGGGGAAGAACACTGGAGAAGAAGTGAACCACCCCCGTCCCCGATGGTCAGAGTGCCAATGCCCAGAATGCACCATGCTTCTGATGCCAATGAGATTGGCAGCTAAAAACCTCTTTGTTCGCTGCCCTGATTCTCCAACAGGTGAATCAAGATGTACAGATAGTCAGGGCCAAGACATCCCAGTCGATTCTAATTTAAGTGCCCTTGCTTTGCACCTTGGTGATTCAAAGTTAATCCCAAAATTGTCACCAGACCTTCCATCAGTTCCACAAATTTCTGACAACTTAGACATCAAAAGTAAGCTCTTGGCAACTCTTCTACCATTGTGAAAGGGTCTCTATAGTTGTATCTTCTTAACCTACACTGAACACGTTTAGTCACTTATCTAAAATTTTGTTATTGGATGCAGATCAATCTGCAGTGATTTTTATTCATGGATTGTTTAGTTCGTCATTGTTTTGGTTTGACACAAAACTCGTGCCAAATTTGAGCAAGGAGATAAAGGAACAACACCGTGTGCTAGTACCTGACATTTTGGGGTGTGGGAAAAGCCCAAGACCTGTTGATAGTCTATATTCGCTATCAGACCAAATTGAAGCACTTGAGGAGTCATTAATAAAGCGGCATGGACTAGAGAGCTTCCATCTTGTTGGCCACTCTATGGGTTGCATTTTTGCTCTGGTTCTTGCAGCACGGTGCCCAGAGAGAGTGCGTTCCATCACACTTATTGCCCCAGTTTACACCCCTGGGGCTTTGGCAGAAGATGGGAAACTCGCTCAGCTTCCTTGTGAAGCTGTTTTCACATTTGTTAAGCCATTTTCTGTAAGTGTTCTCTAAACTCATCTTGATTACCGTATATCCTATGTTCTACTTATGATCTCCATATTTTGATTTTGAGGATATGAATACAGGGCTCTATAGTTTGTGGGCATTCTTGTGAACAAGGTGGTTTCATGATTGGCATCTGCCATTATGGTCTACACAAGGTGAAATCATGGGTGCACACAGGTTATTTCATGTGAAATACAATGCCTTTTTTGTTTGATTGATAATGATGCTCCCTTGTTGCAGGTCAAGGGAATTCGGGCTTTGTTAATAAGTAAATACTACAATGTTAGCCGGTTTGCAGGCATTTTTTTCTACTCAAGGCACAAGTATTGGGTGGATCTTTTTTACCGGCGATTAAAGCGGTAAGCTCATTATATTCTCTGGTGTAATTTAGGATTAAACAGAGAGACCTTATAATATGCATCTGAGGGTACTTTGCAAATTGATTTCTATTGTAACTAATGCCATTTGGTGCATATGTTTCTCTGCAGTTATCCAATCTCTTTCATTGCTGATTATCTCACGGTTTATCATGATGCTGCTTGGCATACAATCCACAATTCATTGCTTGCTGGTTCCCATACAATTGTACCCTCCCTGACAAAGCTACAGAAGTATGGGCAACGAATCCTAGTGATCCATGGAGTTGATGACACCTCCTGCAAATTCACCTTGTCTCAAGAAATGAGTGAAACGTTCAGCATTGTGGATTTGCATGCTGTGCCTGGCCAAGGGCATGTAGATGTCCTTTGGAAACGAGACCGAGAGGCATTGGATTTAATTGAGGCAGAAATCCATTCAGGAGATGCAAAATTTGGGTCAACTCATGTGCAGGACTCAAACAAAAAGATATGATAAATCCTTGTCTGCAGAAAACTGGGAGTCTTTGTAACTCTAGTAATAAATAACATTATTTTTCCTACTCCTGGAAGTAGGGGTGTAGATATGGCAGTAGTAACCACAACCAGATGTGTCAAGGGGTTGAGGGTTTTGTCAAAGTGAGCCTAAGTAATCCTGAATACAAAAGAACTGGGAGGCTTGATAAAGGGCAAGGGTTCCTTTTTGTCATCACAGGCATGAATTCAAAACAACTGAATTTCTGTTTCACTTTGTGATGATATTTGCTTTGGTGTGGGTATAATAGGAGGATGCTTTGGAATGCAACTTTTGCCAGAGGTCTATGTGCCATGAAAAGATTGGAGTGTTCATTTGTTTTCCATATGTCCTAAATCTGCTTTTAAGGTGCACTCTGATAGATTCCTCATGCAACATAGTTAATGGATGGAACAGCAGACAAATATTGACACTCTGAACTTTTAGAGTGTAACCAAGATACAGCAGCTCACAATGAGGTGAGGCAACTGTGATCTCCATGTTATTAGCTCTATCTCCACCTTAAGTTTTGAGCACTGTTTGATGTCTTCTAACTAGCTTGAGATAATCCTCTGTATAGCTACCTCGGCAAGATCTCAAGAAATTATGTCCAACCATCACACTGCATGATGTATCCTTGGGCGCTTTGTGAATTAATTCAAGAAAAAAAAGTTTAAGCAATGGAAGTGCTCCAGTTGAACTACTGATATGCTCCATCATGCTGTATGGAGACACGCTCCATGGAGAAATGCAGATTGGATTTGCAGGAAACCAAGTTTCACCCTTTAGTGAGAAGGGCCCTGGCTGCAGTTAGCAGCATCCCAATGGATTTTTCCTTTCTACCAGGTCATAACATATGAGGCTCAGTTGGCACCACATACTACCCTGAAAACACTTCACATTTTGAGTAAGATCACAGCATATATGA
>Ga0209208_10009839_pt1 | contig 12517 bp, 10 predicted proteins | sample S1TSphfallax_3_FD_187694 | JGI IMG/M metagenome (GOLD analysis project Ga0209208, IMG submission 187694) | Host-associated microbial communities from peat moss isolated from Minnesota, USA - S1T2_Fd - Sphagnum fallax MG (SPAdes) (version 2) | ecosystem: Host-associated > Plants > Peat moss >...
CACACATTTATTGAATTGAGCAATTTTGATGATGTTGGAAGCTTTAGTTGCAGGATTACAAATGTTTTTTTATCTTCTGAAGAAGAGGAACAACATGTGAAGATGCGACGACCTTTGACTTCTTAAGTGTTTGCTCACTGGCCTCTCTGCCCTAGTAATAAGTTCTTTAGAAATAAAGTTTAAAAGAAAGAAAGGATTTCAGTGTCTGGGGCCTGGGCAATTAATATTTGTCAACCACCTAAATAGCATCACCTAATGGCAGAAGTAAAGGAGCTGAAAAGAAAAAAAGCCCAACATTAGTATACAGTCACTCAACATAAATCCTAAACCCTAACCCAACACTAGTAATTGTATGTCATATAGGATGGAGAAAGCCAAACAGTTCATTTTCACAACAGTGGTGATCAGCACTTATATCTCATTTCTGAAAAGAAGTTGATATGGCTACAAATATATAACTCATAAAGTCTAGGTGGTGATTAAGCCAGTTTGGTCGAGTAATTTTTGTTTGGCTCCAGTTTCAAAAGAAAACATATAGCATGGCAAATTAAAATGGTTGAACGTAAAGAAACAATGCAACATGATATTTGATAAAGAATTTTATGGCAAAAAGTTGTACTCCTATAAAGGCATTTGGCTACTGTCTTATTCATGAGATTGAAATATGTGAGTCCACAGAGCGTTCAACATTTACAAAGAGGCAATAAAAACGCTAAACATTTTCCTCCATAGTTACACATTTGAATCCTATGACTGGCATCTCCTTGTTGCATATTAGCTCACAATTTGGAAAGGTTGTAAACAGCCACTTTTGTAACCAAATTGCTTGTGAGAAATATGTTGGTGGTTTTAACATAACAATACATAATGGCACTTGACAACAAGTGTCATGTAAGTATTCAGGACTCAAGACCTACACACACAAAAAAGGACGAAACAAGGATATGAATGTAAATACAAGTCAAAGGTGGACAACACAACTTTCATGCATGTATCCAAATATTGTTTATCACCATCCGCTATTGCAAATTTCGGAAGAGTAAAATTATCTTCTGCAACTTGTAAAATGGTGATTATTCTTTGTCTCAAAGTCGATGATTTGTTTATGGCATCCTCACCTAGAAAAACAAAATTGACCAATATGTTAATATTGCACCATGATTTTGGTCTAACATTATATATAAAATATTAACTGCATTCTTTGATAATCAAAGAAAAATGGGCTTAAAAGTTGGCATGGTGCCATCTAGTGTTGCAAATTGACATTGGAGATGACAACTTCAATAGAAAATAACAACCATGATTTTCTAATTAAGCCCATTATGTAGTTTCTTTTTCATACTGGATGGAGCTTGTTGCATAAATGCATCATATTTAAAGTAACATTAACAAGTGATGACTTAACAGTAGTATTAACATAACCTAGTGGAGAGTTGAACAATGTTGGGGGTTTCTTATAATGAGGGCAGATACCTTCTGATTATCACCCCGGGTATATACCCATTTATTTGTCAATTAGCAAAATTACATTTAAAGAACTGATTTTGGTATATAATAGTGAGTTCTTAGAACTGAAAAAAGTCAAAGAATTGGACAAATAAACTAGTTCTTTGCGGGTTCTTCAAAGAAAACCTCCAATTCTTTCAGGTTTTTGAAATAACTGGAACTGGTGATTCTTTGAGTCTGAATATCTTTTTTCAAAGAACCAGAACCAGTAGTTCTCTGATTTTGGAATATTTAAAGAAACTGGAACCAACAGTTCTTTATATATTCAAAGAACCGCACTACATTGGACTTGACCCCCACAGCCCTGCCTCCAAAATTGCCATGAATTATCAAGTACATGTGCTTCTAAATTGACAATTTGCAATTGTAGTTACCATGTAGTGTATTTTGCAAGTCACTTGATGTATTCATATACAAGCATATGATCTTTTGGTGCAAGGAAATAGCTGACTGCAACAAGATATTTGTTGTGCACCATGGAAAGGAGCTTCAATTGTAATACAAGATCCATAAGCACACAGTTGTAAAAAAAATTATATATGTAAAACATTAAGGTAGTAAACATATTTGACAGTGGAATTTGATGAGGAAAAGACTTAAATTTATCTCTTCAAAAAATTTAGTGTAAAAGCTTTACCTCATTGTTGGTACCATGTTCGTTCAACAATTTTCTCACACAAGTCAGAAATGAAGTTTTAAAAACAGGACAGTAAAGGGTGAGTCAATGCATGCGGGCAACACCAAATGCTTGTTACCGTGTGGTCTCTCTATTGTCTGCTAACATTTTTGTTCACACTGAACAATACCAGATTTTAATTTTTTTAACCATGTTCCTTCTAGGGTTTACACAAAGGAATGATTCTCAACACTGTAATTTGCGACATCAAAATAGGGCACAGAACTGTGAACAATTTTTTCAACTTTGAAAATGAACCTGTCCATCTGATGTGGGTTTTTTTGGTTTTCAACCATTTTGGTGAAAACTTGAAGGTATAAATTGTTTTAGCTTTCCAAGACCCATGGATGTAGAAGTTTTGAAATTGCAATAATTTGTGTTCGTCACCCCAGATGGATTAAGAAAACATCACATCAGCATTCAGTTGGAGAAGCTGAATACTTTCAAATTGCATGCAGCTCTCCTTTCACCCATTGGAGAGTTTTTTAATATTGTTGAAGCAAAGCACCTCCAATGTGTTTGAGATCAGGATACCATGCATTTACCTACAACCAAAAATCCTATGCTATTCTTTCATTTACCTGAATACATAGGATTTTGGGCTTAGACATTTTTGTTACATGTCTTCTCTTTTCATACACATATAAATAGTTTTCAAGCCCTAAATACCCTTATCTAACGGTCATAATAAAAGCAGTGATTTGTTTGGTGGCAAATTTTCCATAATTTTCAAATTATATTTGCCACTTTTGCAAATTCATCAATTAATTGAAGTGTCTTAATGTCTTAACCCTCATACCTAACTCACCTGGTAGTATGTCAAAAACAGAGTTCCAAACTATTAGATGGACCCCAAGGAGAAGCAACTTGTCAGCATCCAGTTCAAAACAAATTAACAAGGATTTAAAGCTTGAAACTAAGCCATGCCCATGACAAGAAAAAAATTGGAGTCAAAAACTAAGCAGCTATGAATAGTCTTGATAGGTACTTGATAAATTATTGCCACCATTTCACCCTGGGCCCATGTCACATTGCCCATGTTTGCCTTTATCTTTTCCATTAATTAAAAATGTGTGCAAAATTTGGTGCCCATTAACCTTAAACCTTCTTTCAGCACCCAAGTAGTCCCATTAGAGGTAATAACATACATGTGACTGAAAAGAAAGTGTTGTTCACAGGTTTTTTTTTTCCCCCAATTTCGTGATATCAAAAATTTGATGAATTTTGCAAAAAATTAGCAAAATTAGTCAAATTTACACAAGAAGAACACATTTTTGGAAATTCTCCAATTTTTTTGTCAAATAAACAAGAAAATTTGTTGAAAAAATCACTGATTGTAGAGCTCTGTTCTTCTTAAACTAAATTTCATTGAATATTGCAATCAGTATGGATGGAACTTGAATTTTATTGATGGTCTTCATGTTAAAAAAAGTTGGTTTCAGATTGTGATTACAGACTTGACTTTTACAAACTATTTTTGCTATCTTGAATTGAACCATCCAAATTCTCTTGATTTTACCATGAAGATGTAGGATATTTCATTTAGGAAACTGCATAAAAAATGTACTTCAATGCAAACAAGTTTAATGCAGACCAAGCTGTCAGACTTGGAAAAGAATTCAGTCTAATGATCTGGTATGACATCACAATTGTGTCTGTGTGAAAGTTGAGAATAGTAAGTTGGTCTTCCTCAGCACAAGGCTCAACATGTATTAAGTTGTTTACTTTATATTTATTGCTTTCCATTTCTTTGTGTGTACAATCTAATGGGAATTTGTCTGGCTCACCGTCCCCTTTTCTCAAATGCTTGAACTGAGGCAAGCTCCATGCTGCAAAATTTCTAATGGAGGACCCTGCTGCCTGCAGTAACTAAAATCGCCAGAGTCATATCTGGTTTGATTCTTGTGAGTTTGGTCATAGTTCAACAACACCCATTTAATTTACCTGGAGTTGATGAAGAGCAATGTGGGTAGTGTTGACAAATGTTTCAATTGACACTGCAAATCAGATCAGTGCTGAATTGAATCAGATAGACTTCAATTGTTTCATGTTGCAAGATTTCAGAATCTTGCCTTGATCCTATTATGATCCTGTGTACACTTCAAGTAAAGTGGGCATTCGTGGCTCTCTCAAATCACATCTGAAAGATTAATGTCTGCCATAACTGTAACATTTTTTGGGTCTTCACCAAAGCCTGCCCACAAAATCTGTGGTTGAGTTTCATTTTGAGCAGCCCTTAGTTCCCTGGTCTTCAGGCATCTCCTGGTGATATCAAAAAACTTGAGAATGGATGTCAATTTTGGAACTGGAATTGGAAATGGGGAAAACAAATTCCTTGCTCTTTTTAGGTTCCCTGGGCTTCAGATGTTTCTTGGAGATATAAAGAAATTCAGAATTTGTATGTTAATCTGGGAAGTGGAATTGGAAATTGGGAAAATAAATTCCTTGTCTTCTCCCTCATGATCATCAACCTAGCAGCCAACTTGTACTACCTGCGAATTTTGAGCAGCTTGCAACAATGGTTAGCTTGTTGAGCTAAAAGGCTGAGCCCACAATCCATCTACAATTTATCACAGCTACCAAGCATGCATTCAAGGCCACTGGCCCATGAATATTCTTGGTGGCATGATCTCCTGCAAACTTGGAGGGAGTGTCTCAATTTGATTTTCTAAAACATGTCTTAGATTGCCAACCAGCTGTAGTAGTTTGTGCACTTTTCTTTCTTGGACCCAAAACCTGTCTTCTCAATTTTGCATTATACCCTACATGCAGTGCAGAAATCAAGATCCACATCATGTCTCTGCATTCTCCAATGCACGTATATTTCTTTAAATTACTGTCAAAACATCTTGAGCTAAATTTCTTCAATGTTGTGTGTTTCTTCAAGAAACAGCTGAAGATTATTTTCAGCGATGAGATTGACATGTTTCAGATTCCTTGTACAGTTCTTGACTTGATCAGACTGAGAAGAAGAAATGGATAGGACTATGTTCATGGATGTGGGACTTCCATCTTGGAGAAAAAACAAGCTAAAATTTTAGTGTGCTGGATTTCTTAAATAAGACAGACCCAGTTTAAATAGTGCACTCTGTAATGGCCAGTTGAATGCTATCTTTCTTCTGGATATCAAATGAAGTCCATATGGTATCCAGCCCATGTCCAGTTCATATGGAACATTTACATGCTAACCACATGCGCTAATCATTGTGACGAGGCATTCAAACGCAGCCATTTTCTTTTACAGTCCCTTTTGGAGATCACTATATCATGTGAATATTTCCCACCAATATTTGTGGCCACCCAATCAAATCAAAATCAGTTGTTCTCTGTTACTGATTCTTCTGGAGATCACTAGGTATATCTTGTGCATAGTTACAAGTTCAAATTCAGTTGCACAATATCCAAATTTTTGCACTTAGTCTATTTAACCTGCTGTGGTTTGAAATGCTCTAAGATTTATTTCATAATGCAAACTTGGCCTAACTGGGAAATCAGGATGTGGACTTTGCATCCTATTAGGATTTTGTTGTATGCCTCTTGAATTTAGATGTATAAACCCATGTAATGTATTAGTTGAAAAAACTAGGAATACAGATTTTTCAATACAACCATATCAATGAAAGAAATCCTCAAAAATCATTTGTGCTGATTACAGAATTTTGCACATTACTCTGACATGTCTGCTATTTTAAATTCACATGTCAACCTGCTCATGGTCATTTCTTATTCCCAATATTTGAAGCTGTTTCACCAGCTTTGTGTGCCTCCTGGATGAACTTCTTTTTGACTGTATGGAATATTAAAGGTTTTTAAATTAGAGTTTTCTTCATAAAATATTCTCTTCTCACCTATTTTGCAGAAATGTGTCTTCACCTTTATTTCATCATGTTCTCAACCCATGATTTAAGCAGTTTGAAAGCTTGGTCCGACTGCTGCAACACCTAACCCAGCACAAGCACACATCTGAAAGAGCTGAAGGATAGCAGAGTTTGGTTTGTGGTATCCAGTTCATGTACAAACATGAATGCGTCCTGCATACAATATGTTTGTCCAGTGTGAATGAGATAAGACATCACAACACATTTCAGTGCCATCGTTCTCTAGACTAAGTTCTCTTACATAGCAATATCAAGTTCAAAAAGGCAAGCTAGAATGGTACTGATAAGAATGAGCTAAAGGCTTGTTTATCATGCTGCCTAACTGAGAGCCTACAGATTGCAAATATGGTCGGTTGTGCCTTCAATCAAAAGACATAATAAGCAAAAATGACTGGAAAATAATGTGACTCCACAACTGCACAAATAGAAGAAATGAATCCCAGTCTGCTTCTTTACTTCAGTGGGTGCAATTAGAACAAATGTGCCAGTAGTCTATATGTCCAGAAAACTTGGAAATAGTCATGCATATCCACAGGCTCCTAGAAACCAGCACTACTTGTGATACTACAAACCAGGTACTTGTGATAATAGCTCTTCATCAAACTGCTCCTTCTCTCACATTCTGAAGGGGAATGCGCCATTTTGACCCAGGGAGGCAAAAAAATCCTGCATATCAAGGCAATGTTACTCACCTCTTTTAGGAATTCCACATCTTAATAGTCCCTGGTCTTCTCATCAAAGTGTTGCTCCAGTCACTATGTTAATGATGTTCACAAGGTCATCGGTGATCTGGCAGCCCAGCAGAGACCACATATCCAAGTTTGAGATGAATTCACTCAACTGCCAACTCCAAAAACATTTGCATAGGGTATGTACAGTGAAACAGTAGTTTGTGGATGAAGCAGCAGGAGAGAGAGTACATGATCTTGTAATGCAGCTTGGATAACATACCAACCAACTTTTTCACCTCACAAAAACTGATCATAGTGGGCAATGCAGCATCTGAGCCTCATCAGAAAAATGACAAATGACTTCAAAGGAGAGAATCAAGATAGTTCCAGACAGTGCTACTGAAACCTCTCATCACCTGGAGTGGAATATCTACTGAAATTGCAGTGTCAGGGACAGATCCATAAAAATGCAATGCAAGTATGATACATGAGTTAGATCACTCATCAATCACCTTGATGAGGTTTGGAAATCTTCATAGAACAGTTATTAATCAAAAAGAGTCCAATCAAATTTCTAGATTGTTTGTGCGGTGAAGTGGCTCACTCTGTAATGATCAGCACAGCCTCATTAACTCCACAATCAACTGACTTTGGAATACCAACCACATGGTAATTCTCTTCCAGTAATTCATCACATCTCTAAATCAATCCCCACCCAATTCTCCAATGCTGATAACTCATCTGAAGTTCTCCAAAACCAAAATTTTATGGTTTTGCTGTGAATTTGATGCACAGCAATGCTGGTGATCTGAAGACATGGTATTTGTGTGCTGACCTATCAATCAGAATTCCTAGTTTCCAACAGACACTGGAATATTTTAAACTTAACCTAATTTGCCTTCAAAACTGATGACCCCAAAAGAGGCAAAGATGATTTATGCTGGTAGCTCCTAAAGTTTACTAATGTGATGGCTTTTATGGATTTTCCATGTGTACCGGTCTACCAAGTGCAAATGTTGTCCAAGGTTGATTGCATTTTCAACAATGTTCAATGATGATGCTTTCAGGGTCTTGGAGCAACACAGGATTGTTGATTCCACAAAAGACATCCCAGACAGAGATCCTGCAAGAAGCAAATATTGGAGGGGACAACGATCGCCTCTCAATCCTTGATCAGCCAAGGTCTTCTGATGATCAAACGTTTGTTGATCCACCAAACTGCGCTGATGAGACCCCAAGTACTGATGGACCCACTTCTGATGCGACCACCATTCACCAGCCCAATTTAGATGATCAAATGCTTGTCTCTACAGCTAAAGATCAACATACACTTTATGCCTATAACGGGATTTAAGAAGCTGGAACTTTTGACGAACTTATTTTGAGCCTAAAGGAGTGAAAACTAGAGGAGCTAGACTTTTCGTTCCAAGAGAACGCCGAAGTGGTGGATAGATATAGCAAAGCCTACAAGGAGCATCGGCTTCAACTGATTGATGTTGTAGGGAGATGCCAGAGCTTGAAGAAACTGGCAGTGTGGGGGGAAAGGTTGAACATTGAGGAAGTTGACGTGCTTTGCAAAAATCTACTTCTACACCCAGCATAGAGGAACTACACTTATAGAATTCGATGATTCGTGATGATGGAGCTGCAATTGTATGTGAAATGATGCAGGAAAACCATATCCTTAAACGTTGTTCATTCATTCTGGAATGGAGGGGTGATGGCAATTGGAGCTACTTCCTTTGGGTCGATGTTGGCTGTGAATTCCACTCTGGAATTTTTGGATCTATTCCAGATTTCTTTGGAGCCAGATGGAACAGAGGCGTTGCTTGGGCCCCTTACTAATCAAGATGGACACTTAGCCCTCAACAAAACACTACAATTGCTTCACATTGATGGAAGCCAAATTGAGATAGAAGAAGTAGGGGCTAAAGCCATCGCCCAAATGCTCCAAACCAAAAACCCTAAACCCCTAAACACCTAAACCAAAAACCCTAAACCCTAAACCCTAAACACCTTGAAGGAGCTTGATTTGATGTGGACCAATGGAACTTTTGTCATGATTGAAAGTTATTTGTTTCTCAAAGGATGCAAAATATGAGATTGAAACATAAATACATACTTAATAATTGAAACATGCTCACAAATTCAAATCAAATCACAATGTGTACAGGACTAATGCAGCCGGGGTTGAAAATGAAAACAATATGTGCATAACTTACAAATAATTGTTGATGGATAAATTATCACCGTTTCAATAGGTAATGTCAAATTACAAATTTTGTGTTGTGAATTACTTTCAAGGCCTTCAAATTGTCATATTTTATTGAAGTTTATTGTGAGTAGCCTCCTTAAGAAGCTTTATAACAAAATTCCAATATCAAAAAAAATTTGAAACTTGAAGAAATATCTCATCTTGAAGATAAAAATAAGGCTAGGTACTAATATTCAATGGCATGTTCATCAATTAATTTTATATCTTTCGTATGTGGTGAAAATTTCATAACCAATGTTGCCTCAATGATTTTTTTTTTAATGTATGCATATTTTTTCACCATGGTTTGGTGCATTTCTTTCCACCAAAACAAGAAACATTCAGATTTTCTCAAGACTATTAAAAAGAAACTCATTCATATTGACTTGAAGATTGTGAAAACACTAAGGTTTAGAATCATGTTGATTGAATGTGTACATGAATCATCTACTATGTTAAGTAATTTAGTTATAAGTTGATCAAAAAGTTAACAACTTTGTTGTGTGATTAATAATTTGCTAATATACTATTGGTAAATTTGTATGCGGGGAAAACTGCTTTAAGCAAATCAAATGGCTAGAAGCTTTGCAAAAGGTGTTGGGACAAAGTTATTCAATGCTTTGATCAATGTGGTTGAAATATGGAAACTTTCTTGTTTCAATGATTCAAATGAATGGAACAAAAGAACACAAGAAATCAAAATCAACACCGTTGTTGATAATGATAAATACAAGATTTCCTTATGAGATCTTGTGGCCCAAGAAGAGTATCATGCATTTCATGATAACATGATCCCAAATTTAAGCTTTTAACATAATATTTCCTACTTTTTTTTTTGTTATGCAACCCATTTGATCGAAAGACTAGCAACCAAAAATTTGTGGAAATGATCAAGGGTGAACTTTGTTATTGGTTGAGATTCATTTCATCCAACACCAAGAGATCAATCAACTTTCAACCACACATGTCAATTGTGATGACCAATGCTGACAAAAAGTTCACAAACGTGAAGATAGACAAAGGTGATGTGAAAAGTTTGAAGAGTACATTTGGTGTTTTCATCAACTTATATTTGAACTTTTATTCAATCAATGCACATTCCTCTCAAGGAACAACGAAAGTGATGCAAGATGTGATTGAAAATTGTAAAACCATCCTTTGTAATTTGTCAAATGTTCATGTAGCATGCATGGACATGCAAGTGGCCTTGTGTGAATGGAACAAAATCCATCCCAAGGAACCTATCACTACCATGGAGACTTTTAAAAAATGAAATTGTTTCCAAGAAAATCAAAACCTTGCAATTACCAATGGATTCCAAAGGATGTGCATTATAAGGAGAATTCGAGAAAACACAAGATGCAATAACCACATACTTTGCATGATGTAGGTGAACTGATTTATTTCACAAGAAAAAACTTTGTGGTTGTAATTTTGGATTGGTTTTGTTACAACCTAATCAAGTTTCGAAGGCATGTTGTAAAAACTGATTTCACAACAACATTTCAAAATGGTTTTGGGACTATGAAGCAAATTCAATATCTACTCAATTGGTCTTTTAGGAATACCATGTCACATTAAGCTAACAACATGGCAAAGATTTTCAAAAGTCTTATTCATTGAATGATCAAAATAGATCTTGCATATGTGGTGAACCTTCAAAATAATATTTCACAAAATGATTCACATATGAAGTGGCACATCAAGACAATCCATTGCAAGATGATTCAATATTTTTTGTTCCTACCACATTACAATTCAATGAAAGTATCGAAAGAGGTGAAAGGCATTTACAATGGAATAAGGTTGAAACATTTCCTATTGGAACAAAGTTGGTTTTCATTGGTAATAGTGGTAAGTTCTTGCAAGTAATACCCTTAAATACTTTCCTAAAATGAAGGTATAAAATTCAACTTTTGAAATATTACACAAATCCTTTGTCCTTGTAAGTTTACTAAACATTTTATTTTGTATGTGAATTTTTTTCTTTTGGTTATTTATTCGCCACTAGTTGAATACTTATTTTCATCAAATTTAATCATTCTTTGTATATTTTATGGAGCCCATGAACACATGAAATAAAAAGGTTTTTCTTTTGTATGTTATGAAATAATACACATATATATTTTAAATTATTATAATAAAAATATCCCAAAAGGTCTTAAGGTATTTTCAAAATTAATTTTAATTTGTGAATTATTTACATTAACGTGTATTACAAAATTTATTTTTTCAAATTTTAGTTCCACCTTTTATTTTTTACACACCATTTGGAATATTTAATGGAATTGACATCCTTTAGTCCTTATCATTAAATGTTGATGTACTAACAATTTATTCATTAATGCAAGTGGTATTTTGGAATTATTTTACCAAATTTCATATGTGGCATGGAAATCTTGGTGGAGTTGATGGGATAACTCTTTATTGATGTATTGGTGAGGTTTTCCGAAAGCTTCATACAAACCCTCAATTTCATTCAAAAAAATGTGTTGAAAAAAATTGAATTGCCACCCAAGGTTGCCAAGGTTGACACTTGTGAGAGTTGTTTTGAGGCTAGAGATAATGAAAAAGTTAATATTGTGTAAGAATAGGAAGGACCAAGTAGTGTTGGTCAACAATTTGAAGCAAGAATTATTGATGCCAATGAACTTTGGATTGTCATGTGACATACATTGATGGATGGAAGTGAAAGTGCATCGAGAAGATTGTGACTACCATGGCATAAGTATGGAAGGTTCACCAAGATCCCTCTTGGGTGACATGGATATGCAACAAACTTTAAAGAGACAAAAACAAGAGCTTGTTGAACTTGAAGTTCATTTCAATACTTGAAAGGAGAACAACAACAAAATTGAAGATAAACAAGCTTTTCAATGTGAAGTTGGAATAACACATGATATGATCTACCACAAGGAATTTGATTGTGGTTTGCAATTAGAAGCATTTGAACATGACAAAAATTTCTTTCTAAAGTTGGAAGAGATTTGTAATATGATAAAAAGTGGTTTCATAGGGGTATTGGAGAGAATGGAATCCATGGAGGTGAGGTTACAAAGCTCAATTGAAGAAATGAAACAAGAAATCCCTTCTTTGGAGAAGTGGTTGTAGGATAAGTTAACAATGCAATTGGATGTGATATGAACATATCCATTCAATTATAACAACGACAAGTTCCATGCAATGTTTTCTTCACCACTATGGATCATTGCAACAAATGACCTAAACTCTTCATCAAATGGATTATTTAGATTAAAACACTCCATCTCCATTTATTGTGTGAAGATCTTCACAAAATCCATGTTGTGGAGGATCAACAAGGTGTTCCAATTCCAATCATCCTAAAAAAATCTGCAAAAGCTTCTCCCTCTTGTGAAAGCAAGTTTGACAATCTTTTCACTTCTTTTGAAGGTGGGTGTGTGTGCATGTGGTAGCAAGGGTTGGTAACATGGTGCTTGATCTTCGACAATGTGTTGCATTGGCTCTTGACACACCAATCTTTGATGCCTTGCACAAGTCACTCTTAGATAGG
>Ga0209208_10009841_pt1 | contig 12517 bp, 12 predicted proteins | sample S1TSphfallax_3_FD_187694 | JGI IMG/M metagenome (GOLD analysis project Ga0209208, IMG submission 187694) | Host-associated microbial communities from peat moss isolated from Minnesota, USA - S1T2_Fd - Sphagnum fallax MG (SPAdes) (version 2) | ecosystem: Host-associated > Plants > Peat moss >...
GCCTCGGAGAGGACATAACTAGGTCCTAGGGGGGGGGGTCAGACAGGGCGCCTGGAAGCATTCTGGGTGTTCCTCCTTTTTGGTTACAGAAGGTCTGAAATGTGTGGAGTAGATCAGGAGAACATGGGCGCCTGGGTTCATTGAAGGTAGTTAGTGTGCTGTGTGATTTCGGACCCTCTCTTTTTGGTTACACTCTTTCTTTGGCCATGGGGTTTCTAGTGGCTTCTCTCTCTCTCTCACAAACACACACACATATAAAACAAAATTTAAAAAAAAAACCTTAACAAAATGAAAAAATATATGAATTAAAACCCTATTGTTGGGAAAAAGTTATGGGTTTATGAAATGTTCTCTAAAACTGATTTTAAAAAAAAATGATTTTGAAAATATCTCGTCCACCTTGGGCACCCTTTTTATTTCTCTCATATGTTCCCATATGGTTTTCAATAGTCCCATAGTTCATCAACATTAGGTATGTTGATCTCAATTTTGATTTTATTATATGACATGAACATGAAAAGGTATCAAATTATATATATAAACCACTTGAAACCATAGACTTTGGATAAATCCAAGGAACAAGAAAAATTAATCAATTTTGATTATATGTAAAGAAGGAAAATAATAATTTTTGGACCCCCCCGCCCCCCATATTTTGGAAACATGTTATAATTAATGATATACATATTTCAATTTTCTAATGTTATGTCATTGCCTAGCATCCCAAGAGGGACTTAACATTAAATAGTGACAAGGTTTTAAAACCTATCTAAATAATTTAAAAAGTAATTTAAGAATGCTACCAAACTAGAATTAGAATCCAAATATAGCAAAAAAAAATCAACTTTTTTCATTGAAATTTGGCAAATAAAGAAAAGAAAGGGGGGCGGGGTGTGTGGGGTAGACTTTGCCTCTTTTTTCTATTTTTAATTTATAAATGAAATTAAAAATAAAATATCCTTTTTTATTGCCCCAAGCTAATGGATGTGCATGTGTATATTTTGGGTACACCAATCCAATTGAAGGGTTGTTTTGAAGTCTACCCATCTAATTGTTGGGTTTTTTTTCTCAAAATATGAATGTTGGATAACTGATTTAATCATGCCTTTATATATATATATATATATATTGAGTTGTTAGATGCCTTTTTGTATCATCGGGTTTCATATCACTATGAAATATTTAAAAAATTCATATGGCTAATTTTTAAAATGATTTTTTTTATAAACATACAAATAATTAGCTTCAATTCCTTAAAATCTTATGAGAATGAGATTCTTCAAAAATCAATTTGAAAGATTATTCAAGAATTGATTAAAATAGAACACATCAATCTAAAAATAAATTAAAATTTTAATATAAAGTTTTTTCTCGAGATATAAATGTTTTTAATTAATTTTTTGTTATTTAAAAAACTTCAATAAGGCTTTGATGAAGATTTAATAATAAAAATCATAATGAAATTGATTTTTAATTGACTAATTTGTTTGTATTGTTGTTGCTTTTATGCTATAAAAAAATATTATTGCCCTAAGATAGTAGATAGTAGAGACATGCATGGTATGATTTTAGCTTTTACCAAGCATGTATGGGGGCCAAACCAAACACAACTAGTTCTATTTTTTAATCTAAAAATTAAATTAAAATAATCCTTTTCTTTAATGGGGTGGCATGGCTAAAGGTACCTAATCTAGCTCCCAGTCCTAAGGGTGAGCGGCAATAGGCAGCAGGGGGGGTTCACCCGCCCTTCTGCTGCCCGGGTCACCCATCGTCTCCCTCGCTCGCGGGCGCTTCTTGCCGTGCGCGCTGCTGCCCTACTCCGTCTTTGTGTTGCTTTTGCCGTCGTTGTGGCCGTGCCGCTCTGTGCTGCTCTCTGCTCTTCTTTTTCTGTTCTTCCTTCGCTATTATCTATTTGACGTCCGCATATGCACTATCTGTGTTTGCGCAGGAGGCATCAGATGGTCTCTTGAAGCATTTTGTTATTTCAATCTACACTCGTTGGCGAACGGCAGGACATTTGCTAAGAAGCCCTACGGGTTGTGTTTGTGGGGGATCGCGGTCGGCACGCCACACGCATGCCTCGCACTTGAGGTTTTTCTTTTCTTTTTCCCGCCTTGACATCTCTGTGTGTCCATTCGCAATCTTTGTGTGTGCGTTTGCGTGTTTTCTTGTCGAGTGTGAGAATCATGTCGGAAATCGGCCATGGACGATGCTATTTGGCGAAGTGAGATTATAGGTCCGTTGTTAGGGTTTTTTTTTATTGTGCTACTGTGATGGTAGAGGATTTTACTGCGGTGTTAGTTTAGTTGCTCCTCCTCCTTTTTTCCACTTTCGGATTTTGTTTGTGAATTTTGGTTGCTGATGCGGTTATTCCTGTGGCCGTTACGGCGAAGACACCTAGGGTTATCTTTTGTACTACCGTTGCCATGTGGTTTTGCATGTGCCTGTTGTTGTGGATTCGTTTCTTGAATGATAGCAGAACAGCGTTGTTGTGAGGAAGCATGTCAGTGTGGTCATGCTTCCTAAGGATTGGCAGTTATCTCGTGTTCACTGGCCTTCATAATTTTTGTGTGCATTTTCTTGCAACTAGCAGACTTTCTACTTTCAACAAAATGCAAGTGTGAAGCTGTGATTGACAAAATCTTGGTTTTTTATGTATGGCAAATTCTCCAGACTGTTCAGCATGAGATGATGTTATTGTATGCTGTTTGCATTGGAACGGAGCCATAGCCTTTACATTGAAGAAGCACGAAAGTCCTCCTTGGAGTAGCTGTTGCAATTGAAGTAAGTAGTTGGGGAAGCACACTTTGTCAAAGTGTGTGGCTATCTTTCTGGATTATGTTCTTGTAGTGAGTCCTCTGTTTTTGTGTTTAGGTGATGATATGGAAGGCCGTAGTCATCCCTCACTGTCATATGCTTGACTGTCCTCCCAGTTGGAGGATTTGAGAAGCACTGATTCTTAGAATGTTTGGGAACTATGAGTTTAGAGAGACCTCTGGAGCTTGAAGATTTTGACATCTAAATGGTCCATTGATGTAATATCAGGGCAGAAAAATTCAGGGTTGAGAAGCACAGAATCATGAATCCTGGAAGTGGCGCATCGAATGTGGATCTCTCTGAAGCGGAACGGTTGCTAAAGCAGAGCACTGCAGCGCCTGGGTTGCCAAACCCTGCAGTTCCACCTCATTTCATGTTGATGCATCAAGCTGTTGCGATGCAGCAGTTCCAATTTCAACAGGCGTTGCTTTTGCAACAAGTGAGTTTGTTGTTCTGGAAGGATATGCCTTGAGCCATTATAGGTGGAGTTGTTTTTGGATATATGTTTCCTGGCAGGTTGCTGATGCAACATGGAGATCTTACTTTGACTGGTGTGGTCAGGAAGAAGTTTGCTCATGCATGTGTAAGGTTTATGGGTCAATAATGGATCCCTCAAAGGTGGGAGTTTAATTTTGGTTGTGGCAGGATGTGTTGCTGGCACAATGTTGGGGTTTACTTCACAGCCAAAGTCAAAAAGAACTTCTGTTGCACTAGAGATGCCTAGAGTATCCCGTTTGTGCTGTTGGAGGTAACAGTAAAAGGCTTTCTTTGTTTCTATAGTGATTTGGTTGACATTAATTGAGGTGATACTGCATGCTCAAGCATCTGTCACTATCTTTGCAGATGATGGCCTCACAGCAGGCTCAAGCACGGGCAGCCACTGTCAAGTCTGCAGCTGAGATGGCTGCTGCCCGGGCAGCTGAAATCAGTAAACAACTGAAGGGAAATGATCCAGAAGGGGTGGAGGAGAAAAGAAGTCCTGACAGGTACTTTTCAGTCCAATACATCTTCCACTTGGGATCTGTTGTTGGGATGTGTGTATGGACAATAAATGTGTCCATGTTGGCAGATATGTCCAGACACCAGATATTTTTTCTTGCTTCACCTTCTCCAATTTTTTCTGGAAGTGTTTCTTCCATTCTACTGGTAAGGAAGCTTATGTCAATGGGATCTGCAGGCTTAGAAGGTGGTCAGGACTTGTTGTCAACCACAAGTGTGGAAAGCTTGCACCTGTCATTTGATGCAGTGTAAGATATGACAACTCTGGCTAGATCAGGGTGTGGGAGATGCATGGGAGAACCATAGGTCTGATGGATATGTGTAACACAATGTTGATGAAATTGCAAAGTCTGGCTATGGAGGGTTTTGGTGCTTGCTATCCTTCAGTCCTCCAAGACTATTTGTGCTGTTTGGCAATATGGTTTCCTGGTCTTGATTGTTGGTTTTGTAATGCCAAGCAGGTCCAAGTCTCGGTCAGCCTCAAGGTCACGATCTCTGTCAAAATCAAGGTCAAGGTCTCCTATCCGGTATCGCAGAGATCGGTCAGCTTCACGATCACCAATCCGCTACAGGCGTGATTCCCGTTTATCACCTTCACGCTCTAGAGACTTTTACAGCTACCGAAGTAGAAGTAGGCGTGGTTATTACAGGGGCCGTGGTGACTATCCATGGAATCCGTCCTTTCGTCGTGATTGGGATCGTGACAGGGATCATTATGGTCGAAGTTCTCATCGAAGCAGAAGCCGAAGCCCAGTGCGCCGCAGGTCTCGCTCACACTCTCATTCTCCAAGGGGTCGTAGAGAGAGAAGTGCAACTCCACCACGGTATCGGAGAGATGAGCGGAGAGGGGCTGGTCGAGGATCTAGGCGTTCAAGGTCAAGGGATTTGAAGCCAAGTCCATCCCGTAGCAGCAGGAGTCTCAGTGAGAGTATTCATGGAGAAGATGTGAGTCCCCGAAGAAAGTCAAAAGATTCTAGACGAGGTGAGAGCTTGAGCCCAGAGCCAAAGACTGGGAAGCGTGCCTTAAGTAGTAGCCCAGCTCAAGGGGATCAAGAGAAGCTTGATCTGGAGGATAAAGGTGGCAGCAAACAAGGGAATGGGACAGCAAAATTGAGTTTGGAGCATAAAGGCAGGACTGCTCTTTCAATGTCTCCAAGATCGCTTTCTGTGTCTCTCTCACCTCGGCAAAGGTCTCCGGAGAAACAATCTGAAGTTGATGATGACAAATTGGTGATGAGTGGTGCAAACAACATTGCACAGGAAGCAGGTGGCAGAAAAACTGAAGGTGTGACCATTTCTGAGAAAGCTATTAGCAATTCAACTTTGTCCACATGGGCTACTGAGGCTAGGGTTTCCCCCCCAGAAGGTATCCATGAGGAGAATCCTGGTGGGGTGAGAATGAAGGAGAAAGGGAAAGAATTTGTTGCAAGACAGGGATGGCAGCTTAGAAAAGAAAGTAGTGGGAAAGGAGGTGATTATTTTGATGATGATAGTGGGGAGGACAAGGAGCTTGATGATTGGCGTGATGACATGAAAGCACATGAGAGGGAGAAAGTTAAGCGGAAAGAGACAAAACGGGAGTCTGTAAAGATAGAAGACAAAAAAAGTACTGCAGGACAAACCCCCAGTATTCAAGATCAGGAAAGACCAGCTGCAACATTGCATGTTCAGACCATGAAAAGTAGTGGGAAGGGGAATGAGGTTGGTAGCACTGTTAGTGTTGATCTTGTAGGAGGTTTTGGGGTGGGTATGAAGAGGAACATAGATGCAGGTGGGAAGGAATTAAAGAAGAAGCTGGACGTTATTAAACTTAAGGAAGTTGACAGGGATTTGAGTGATGAGGATCCCACTATTGAAGAGAAGATTGAAAGGGGTGTTGCTGAAGTGGGAAAAAGAGACCAAAAGGTGTTGTGTGATGCTGATGGAAGTGCTGGAGATGCTACAAAGGAAAAAACTACAGGCTCCACTGAGGACAGTGAGGTGGAGAGGGAGGTGAATGTTGTCTTTGAGGGGCCTAAGTTACCACATGATGAGGGTGCTGTCTTAAAACACACTGGAAGATTGGGAAAATCAGAGGACAGTACCAAGGAGTTGATTAGGAAGAGCTTCAAGAGTTCAAGGGATAGAGAAGATGATAAGGAGATTGGGGCTCTCCAGTTGGAACTAGATGATGAGGATGTACTTGCAAGTTACAAAAGGAAGGAGAAGTCAAGGTCAAGAGAGAGAAGTAAGAGGCATGAGGATGATGTGGATCGTGACAGGAGGAAAGATCGGCATCGGAAGCACAGAAGGAAGCACAGGTTAGTTCTTGCATTGAACTGTGGTGTATGTGTCATGGCTATTAAAGTTAATTGTCTGGCACTTTGTGAGCAGCACTCATAAGGGTATGACTGCACTCATTGTCTTGTTACCTTAAAATTATTGTTGTGGAGTCTACTCTGCAATCTCATAGATATGTATGTGTATGCACATGTGAGATCAACATTGCAAATTGACGGGAATATAATATAGCAGTGCAAACTGCTCCTGCTTGGAGTCTTTTAGTGATGCCTTCTGTGGACACATGATGTCCTATTTGTTGGTCCAGGTCCATGTCCTTTCATGAATCTTTACATTCTGGCCACACTTGCAGTTAAGACACAAGTTCAGACACAAGTGTGAGGATACTGCTTGATTGCCTGTAACCTGCTTGTGAGTTATGAAAATGTTGTGCAGTTATGTTCTTGTAATCTTTTGTTGCTATGTTGGCATATGTGACTGGTCTTTGTGCAATAAAAATGTGAAATCCTTGTAAAATCCTGTGAAGGGGCTGGTTACAGACTATATTGTTAGAAGTAGGCCTAATATCTTCCATTTCACAACTGTTTGAAGGCACAGGGATGAGGAGACAGAGAAGGAAGACGATGACATGATTGAGGACAAGGCAGATACAGAGGGTGGGAAGGAAAAGGAGGAAAGACGGCATCACAGAAAGCATCACAGTCGGGACACCAATGATGAAAGACGAGACAGGAAGAGGCGGAAACATAAGCATCGTGGAAAGTCTGCTTCAGAGTCACCGGCCCCTGAATTGCAATTTGCAGAAGCAGAGGGAGGGCGAGATGATGTACTGTCACGCAAGAAAAGTTTGAGCAGCCGTGACGAAAGGAGGGGAGATGTTTTGAAGTCCCTAGGTTACAGTGGAAGTGGAAGCGAGTGAACAGAATCACGATCTCTGTGTGGGGCAGTTCTTGGGATGCAGCAATCCTCTTTGGTCTGTAGTGCTGGTCAACTTTCTTTAAGTGCATTATCTGGAGTGCAGTTGCTGTAGCTAAAGGTCATACCCATGTCCTGCCCATGCAGAATTTTGGCTAAGGAGATGGAGCAAAGGAGAAGACAACCTAACAGATGAGATGGGTGTGCTGTACCACCCTGAACAGATGTTGCAGAGAGGTTGGGAGGGTTAAGGTTGGGAATGAAGGGTGGCTGTGGTCTGTCATGTATTGCTGGGTCTGTTGTTTTGCAGGCCAAGTGATTTTGAGAGCACTGATTTGGTTTATTCAAAGGCTCATCATCTGTCATCCGAGACTTTTCATCCACTTTGTAGGTAGCTGCTGGACTATGTAACTGATGGTCTTACACCTTGACTGTGATTTGGCCATTTCCTTTGTGTTCTTTTTGTTGCTGGATGTGTAGCAGTCACTTGAATAGATTTATGCTGTTTGTTTCATCTGTATGGCTATTAACAGCAATTTATGTGCTGGTATTTGTCACCTTTTGATAAGCTTGAAAATTACTTGTTTCTAGAGATTTTAATTGCAAGAATCTCACAGTCTGCTGTTGATATGAGGTGTTTGGAGGCTGGCTCTTCTCAGAGCCATTACTAACAGAAAATCTGTGTGCATTTATCTACAGAGGTTTTGATTGTCTGATTACACCCCAGATTTTAGTTCATAAAGCCATCCCTTTGCGCAGGCATGACCCATGGTTCTGATGTGGGAGTGCAAAATATTGAACTCCTAGCTTTAACTTCCCTTGGGTGTGTGGCTGGGGCCTCGCGTGCCAGTGGGTGGGTGGGTGGGTGGGAATGGGGTTGTGGAATCCAGGGAAATTTTTGTAAGCAAACGTGAGTACATCATCCATTCAGGGAGATGTCAATGATGTGTTGGTAAGTTTGTCTCTTAGGCTATCTGGATTGGTGGCAACTTTTACCAGCATTTTGCATCTTTTGAACACAATGACTATCCCTTGGAAGTGTGCTAGGAGTAGACACATCTACTTGTCTGGAGTTTGTTCCAAGCACAGTTCCCTTAGAAACTGTGTTGCTGTCTTTTCACTTAGTTGCACTGTTCACATCAGTAAACAGGTCTGAGACAGGGTTGGAATCCTCTATTAGGTACTTTAGGGGTTCAGATATGGAAAGCAAATTTTCTGTGGCTACCTTTATTAGCTCATGACAGTAAGGTTGTAAGCAATGAGAATTTCCAGACATAGATATTGTGAAGTGTTCAGATCAAGCTCAGTGAGAGATCTCTGGATGTAATCCGTGTAATTGTTCAGGCTGGGTGTTTGAGATGATGAACTGCGGGGTGACATAGTAGAGTCAATAGATCAGATTTATTGGGGTGATTATGGTCTATTGGTTGGGTCTCAATGCTGGTTTGCAGGGGCTGCTGTCTGGTTCTCTGTGCTGCCAGCAGAACCTTTGTGTGCTATTACTAATGCTGTCACGGACGGTCAGGCATCCCAGTGCTTGCAATGGAGAAATCCTATAAGGCAAATCAAGCCAGGGGAGTCACTACTTTCCTTCTGTGTGATATGCCTTAAGTTCAGGACTGTGATTTGCTGATTGTCCTGTGGAAGCTCAGTTTTCATTGGACTTCTGGTTTGTTTCTGTGCAAGTTGCATGTGAAGTAGTGTGTAGATGGAAGCCTGTTGTATCCCAGATCTTGATTTCTTAGAGCAGCTTTGTCCATTCAGTGGCATTGATGTCAGTTGACCTCTGGACTGCACTTTGTTGGCAATTTTTTGACTATAATAGTGATTTTGGAACCACTGAACTTTGGATGTGTCCTTGTGTACTGTCCTAGTCAGTTTGTTTGCAATTCACAAGTCAAGACTTGTGTGGTGTCCACAATTGGAATTCTTGTTAGAGTCTGGAGCAGTCACAGAAGGGCTTTGTGCAATAGTCACATGGCATGAAGCTGAATTCATATCGATTATGGAAATATTTTTCTGGGTTGTGTTTGAGCAGATATGTGATCTTCAGGTGTGGAACTGGTACTCACGTGAAGGAATGCAGATGGCTGTTTTCTGTGTACATTTTACCACCTCTCATGGAGGTGCTTATTATATAGGCAGTTTCACTGGCACTTGCATATTGGAGGATTTCACTCTATTGAGGTTTGCAGTGACTGTTAGATGTAACCGACTAACTTTGTTATGTCTCACTCACAGCACCTGAAAGTCACCCCATTTTTGCATGCTGTCTTTAACCTGGTGAAAGTGCAAGGGCAACCACAGCTGAATTTGTGTACACAGGTGGGTCTTAATGTTGCTCCCAAAGAAATGGGAGCTCACATTCCATTAAGGTGAAAATAGCAATTATAATGCCTCCCTGTCATCACCACATTGCCTGTTTTAAAGAGCATATAATGTAGATCACAAATCTGAACAATGCTTGTGTACTTATGATCACAGAACCATTTTAGATGCTTGTAGAGCATTTCTGATTTTGGTTCATTTTGTGTGCAAAAATTTCTTCAGATTTAGAACACTTGAGATTTTGATTCTTTGTGTGTGCAAACCACTTTAGATCACAAAGTCAAAACCTACAATCATCCCTTGAGTTGGGTTGACAAATCCAAAAGGCATTGCCTATTGTGTCAATGGTGGCAGGGAAGTTTTGTATGTTGGTAGAGTACTTTGGATTTTAATTTATCTTATGTGCAAGTTTTGTGGATGCTACTGGCAAACAGATAAGGTCATTTCCAGATTTTAGTCTTGTAAAAGTTTTGAAGATTTGTAGAAATTGTAAAGTGGTTGATTTGCATACACAGCAGGTTGTTTTGCAGTCTTTCTTCTTCAAATGTTCTAAAATGCACATGAGATGTTTAGATGAAGCTCATTCAATTCTGATTCCTTCCTCACTTTTCAATTAACCCAAGTTCTGCGGATTGAAATTCAGAAGTGAAGTGAGGAAACTTGGTTTCCTCTACACGAGAGCATCTTCAAAATGGGAAATGAATGTGTTTGGAATATACTCTATCCTCCCAACAGTGTTTTTTTTCTTTTTCACTGGGAAAAATTAATGAACAAGTTGCTAAACATCCACTACCTGTTAGCAATTTCATTAGGACCTGCATTGGAGATATTTATGTAATAATACTTCTGCTGACCTATTTTACTTAAAACTCCCATACTCTTGTTAAAAGTAGCACTTAAAACTCTCCTTTTTCATGTGCAATCTAAATAAGACACCCAATCACTTTTTCCTGTCCCTTTATTATGAGAAAGAAGAAAAATTAAAATATGAAAACATATATGAATACATATATATATATAGGCATTACTGATCGGTAAATTTTAAGCATCAAATGGTGATAGGCTTTTATAACCTGTCTAAATAGTTTTTAAAAAAAACACTAGTAAAAAATGCTATCAAATGAAAACCCAAATCCAAATTTGGCAAACCAATTTCAAATCTTGTTTCAAAATTTGGCAATTTGGCAACAGAATATTCCCTTTCTAGTTTTATTTTTGGCATTTTGGCAAATTTCCGCACAAAAAAAACCACTGCTAAGCATCCACATTATGCAACTCTGCCAGCTTTCGTATGAGCTTAACTAGAATTGAGTGACAATAAAGAGGAAGGACCCAAAACCTTAACTTTGGTCACAATTTTATAGTTTTACTGTTTTGTTAGTGCATCCACTACATACTCAGATAGCGAACTGATGTTTACAGTGGTGACATTAGGACCCTCACTCGGGGTAACATCAGATCTGTCGTAATTGCTAGGTCCCCGTAGCTTACTCTCTGAGCCAACTTGTACTGCATCTTTCACAATTATGGTCTTGTGCGTACCTGACAGTAACTCCTCGTAATCAGTATCCCCTGTTTCTCCAACAACCACAAACATATTTGCCACGTCCATGTTCCATCGTGCAAAGAAGTACCTGCGCCCACAGTATTCTTAAGGAAAAAATTTACAACCTTTTTTTTTCATTAAATTTTTCAGAGAAATACCAGTTCAGACAATTTCTAAGCCTGGATTGACAATGCGATAAAAACCTGTCACATGAAGTTAGCTCAATCGGAAATTTATAACACTTGCAACAGGATTATGAAGTCCTACTGTGAGGCATACTGCTTGATGATTCAGCTTAATAATAAATCTTAAACCCTCAAACCCTAAAACCTTGAAGATATAGTTGCATATTCTTTGTCTTTGGGGAAGGTTTGGGGAACTGGGGTGGTACAGTTGCATGTCAGAATTTTCTGTAATGATTTCGTGTGAAAGTTGATGTCTGCATGACCATGGCAAATAGGAGATGCCAGCAGACATTGGGGAGGAGGAGGAGAGGTGAAGCTTACTTACCGGAGAGCTTGTGACCGGGAAGCCAACAAGGGCAGGACATGAAGGCGAGATCCATTGTGGGTGTATATAACATGGGTCCGCAAACCCCGCATGCGCAGGCGCTGCCTTAGCTGATCTGCTGGCAGTCCCTGCAAAACCCCCACTCCCAGATCAAGTCATATGAAGGATTTCTCCAAATGAAAACTGTGCCCTTCTTTGCTGCATTCTTTAGAGTTTAGGGTTTTAGGGTTTAGGGGACATTTGAAGATATAGAATTTCCTGACTTGTGAACAAGACAAGAAACAGGCTCAAAGTGCTTACAGCATCAGGCTCAGTAACCCGGTATGCCAGGCAGTGAGGATTACACATATTCTCATCGTGGACAAAAATGGAATTTTTAGTCTCAGTTTCCCCATTGGGTGAGATTATACGGGGCATGGTTTTGTGCAGCCCATTGTAACCCCAGCGGTAGTCAATGTGGGATTGATAGTCAGCATCTGCCTGCAGCTCTGTCTCAATGCCAGAATCTGCTGGATAGTACACCTCACTTCCACTGCTACATACAAGTGCATCAAAATCATGTGGTGATAGTCCATTTGATGTCAATGTCATCACTATCTCCGATACAGAAAGGGCAGATGCTATGATTACACCTGTGGAGAATCCCACACTCGCCTCTCTGCGAATGGTCTTCACAATATCTTGAAGAATTTTCACAAGTGTCGCAGTAGGTTTTTGTGAAGAGGGATCGTAACTGTCAATTGCAATCACCATGAGACGCCTCCGTCTTTTCAGCATGTTGGCTTTTGACAATGGCCCTGTTGTGACTGGTTTGTGAGCACAAATACTCGAATTCTCATTCATGGACTCCAGTTGACGGTCACTCTGGGAATGCTTTCCAGATTCATGTTTCCCTCTCTCACCACGGCTGACAGAAATTTCACCATCTGAATAGTTGTTTTGGGCTTGTGACACTCGATCCAATTCACCTGAGTTGGACAGTGAAATATGTCCAAGCTTATCCCCATCCACAGAGAGCCGTAGAGATACATCCTGGACATCACGTAAGGAATCACCCTGGGATTCGTCATCATCTTGTTTCCCATTTCCATCAGACATGTCTGTCTGCCACTGTGGCTGTCG
>Ga0209208_10009842_pt1 | contig 12517 bp, 12 predicted proteins | sample S1TSphfallax_3_FD_187694 | JGI IMG/M metagenome (GOLD analysis project Ga0209208, IMG submission 187694) | Host-associated microbial communities from peat moss isolated from Minnesota, USA - S1T2_Fd - Sphagnum fallax MG (SPAdes) (version 2) | ecosystem: Host-associated > Plants > Peat moss >...
ATTGATGGCTATTGGTGGCTATTCTATTGATGGCTATTGGTGGCTATTCTATTGATGGCTATTGGTGGCTATTACATTGGTGGCTATTGGTGGCTATTCTATTGATGGCTATTCTATTGATGGCTACTGGTAACTATTCTATTAACGACTACTAGTGGCTATTCTATTAATGGCTATTGGCGACTATTTTATTAATGGCATTGGTGACTATTTTATTAATGGCTACTGGTGGTTATTCTACTAATGGTTATTGGTGGCTATTTTATTAATGGATATTGATGGATATTCTATTGGTGGATATTGGTGCTTATTATTAGTTATTATATTAATGGCTATTAATGACTATTATTGGTGGCTATTATATTTGTGGTTATTCCAATAATGGTTATTAATGGCTATTGGTGGCAATTCTATTAATGGCTATTGGTGGTTATTTTATTAATAGTTATTGGTTGTTATTATATCAATGACTATTAGTGCTTACTCTATTGATGGTTATTGATGGATATTATATTGGTGGATATTGGTGCTTATTAATGACTATCGGTGGCTATTCTATTGGTGGATATTGGTGGTTATTAATTGGTTATTGGTGGCTATTCTATTGGTGGATATTGGTGGTTATTAATTGGTTATCGGTGGCTATTCTATTGGTGGATATTGGTGGTTATTAATTGGTATTATATTAGTGGCTATTGGTGGTTATTATATTAATGCCTATTGGTGGTTATTCCGTTGTAAGCCATTGGTGGTTATTTTACTAGTGGTTATTGATGGTTACTTTATTAATGGTTATTAATGGTTATTGTATTATAAATTATTGTTGGTTATTACATGTTATATTATAACTATTGGTGATTATTGTATTATAAATTTTTGTTAGATATTCTATGTTATAATATCATAGGCTATTGGTAGTTATTATATTGTAGGGTATTTTTAATTTTTTTTCATAGGTTATTATTTTGTATTCTAAGTTATTTTTACATTAGGTTATTATATTATACTTTAGATTATTTTTAGTTATTATACTTAGGATATAATAATTTATAATAAAATAAAGTAAAATGACCTTGAATAATTAAAAAAATAACTTGAAATAACATATATTAATTTAAAATAAAATAACATGAGGTATAACCTAAAGTTAGTCGAATAATTTAATTTAGAATAACTTAAAATCTTATAATAAACTAGTTAAGATACCTTAAGGTAAAATAACATATAATAATTTAAGGTATAATAATTTATAATAGCCTATAATAACATAAAATATAAGTTAGAATAACTAAAGTAACTTAAAATAATATAATGTATATCATAAAGTAACATAGATATAATATTTTTAAAAACATAAAAATAAACCTATTTACTATAGTAAATTATAATAATGACTTATGTTAACTAATAATGAAACATGATGTCTACATAATGATATTATAGTGAAATAACGTTCACCAAGGTGAAATTAGTAAAATGTAATGAAGTTATTTCACTTTTAAAGTCTCATAGTGATTTAGGCTAGTAAATTGCACCCCACTTTGGTAGTAGTGGTTGGACTTGTGTCCCTTTTGACATCTTTTGCTTTCTTAATTAAATATTTGAAAGGGTTTAACATTTGCAAGGTCAAGGGATTTTTTGATGGATGTGGTTGAATTTTGACCAAATACGGGGCATTTGGCATTTCAATGGAGTTGTCTCATTGTTGAATGAGGCTAAAGTGACTTAATCTTTTGTATTGTTGTTAATATGTTTGGTTGGGTTTTCGACACTTTGTATTTTCCATACACTAATGGGTTTGTATTCCAAGACTTTGATACTAGGTTTTTTTTGGATGATACTTATCAAAATTGTTGGGTTTAATTTTTTTTTTGAAGCTTGTTATTTGAAAGAGGTGAGTCGACCTATGAAAAGTGTTTTTGTGGTGTTGGTTGTTGTGGGTTGTTGAAGCTTATGATCTTGAGCTTGTCAAAACATGGGGCATGTTTAGGCGAGATGTCCAAATTGGCAACATTTGTGATATTGATTAAGTAGTTTGAGGTAAAAGATGCATTGAAAGACCATGGTTCCTACTAACATTCCTTCAAATGACATGATGTTAATGAATCCACGGAGTCTAGTCATGCTTGGGACTTTTATCATGATCATGGGTCCTATTAATTATTTAATATACGAGTTCATGGCTTTGGTCTTTGACATTTTGCTAATGCATTTGGCCAAAGTAATGAGATGTTGTGATGTATATAATTGGTTGTTGATGTTTGGGAATTGAATTTCAATAAAGTATGATATGGTTAGTTAAACTTCATTTGCATTCAGGTTGAACTTGGACTTCCATCATGAAAAATGATATGTGATGTTATTTTTTTTTAAATAAAAAAATTTCCTTGTGGTCAACACCTTTTCCTCATTTTAGAAAATCAAAGTTAAAAGCCTTGAGTGAACAACTTTGGTGATTTAAAAATGGGGTGTGAGTGTTGCTTCATGTATTTTTAGATTTATTTGTGCAAGGGGTGGCAGCCAACCACCCTTCTGATTATTGAATGTTTGGTTGCTTTAGTTGCTACAACTTATAGGTGGATTATCAAGGTGGGTTATTGCAATCTTAAAAATTCCATTCAAAAGGTTAGGTTGATCGATGAAAGAGGGGAGGTCTTAGTGATGGGGGGGGGGAGGGTGTTGATTTAGCTTGATTTAGTTTGTCATTGGCTTGGGGGGAATTTCCATGATCAGTGGCTCACATTTGTCTTGCTAGGGGGTCCTTCGAATAAAAATAGGTCAAATATATGTTTTTAAGGTTGTGAGTTGTGTTAGTGGGTTGTGCAAGTGTGTTGGAGTGGTGCTTTGAAGGACTTTAAAAATATAATTTTTTAAAGAATCTTGCATGCCTTTCCTTAATACTTTTGATCCCTTAACAACAAGCTTGCAAATGATGGTCGCATGAGTGGGAGGCTTTGTTGGGGGTGTCTTGGGTTTCCTTCGGTTGCAAAGCTTGCTTTGGAATCCACCATTGGTAGCATTTAGATTAGTCATGGATAGGTGTGAGAAATAAAAAACAAGGAAGTATATAAGTCCTTTGTTGTGTTGTTGTTTGGGGGAGGGGGGGGGGCGGGTGAGGTGCAACATGTGTGGGGGGAGAATGAGGAAGTCTTCATTGTTGAAAGTTCATGATTTGAATTCATGTTTTTTGCTTAAGGTCTTCCATAGGAGAAAGATTCAAAGTATGGGGCTTGAAATTGGAAATTATCAAATGCGAATACCACACAAAACTGAGTTGCACCAAGACCTTTGCATGTTTTTTTTGTGTGTGTTGATATAGGGAGCTTTTGGGAAAAGAGATATTCACTAGTCTTTTTGTTTGTGTTGGGGATTGGAATGGTTAGTGAATGTTCCCTTATGTGTCGATGTGCATCCATTTTGTGGTGCAAGCTTTGGGGGCCACGAAGCAACATGTGGTTGGAATTTGATTATCAAATGAAATTGTTGAGATTTGAGGGTTGATTATTTGGGTTGAGAATTTTGTGTGTGTTTGAAATTTGCACCCGAAAGGTAAAATCCATGTGGAAAAAATTTCCCTTGGTGTAATTGGATGTTCATTTAAATTTGTTGGGTCTCATCCAAAGCCATTTCCATTTGGGCCAAGGATGAGGGATCAATCACATTCAATTTGATTATTTGGCATAATTTCATCTATAAAGATGAACTATTCAATGAGATATTCATTATTGGGAATTGGGGGAATTTATGTGTCATTTTGTGGGTAGGCATGACATCATATTGCACCTTCACAAGCTTGCACAAGAAGTTTTGTCATTAACACTTAACATGAACTTAATAGTGGCAAAAACATAGAAGGCAATTGAAAGTTCCCATTAGGTAAACATGGCTACAAATCAAGGCTAGACAACCTTTGTTTTATTGTGAAGGGGTTAAACATGGTACTTATGTCACAAGATTGAGCTTGAACCCAATATTAAAAGACTTGCTTGATTATGCAGAAGGAATTTTGAACTTGTTCGATTTGTTTACAAAAAAGATCATAAGCATTTTGAGTGGGCGTGGTTTGAAAGTGATGAACTTCAAAGTGAAGAAGTGGAAAGGGCACTCCAACACCCCCCCATAATTGTGATGGAAACACTTAATTCCTAAGAGAAAATCACACAAAGCAAGTGCAAACGAAAGGAAAGGAATGAGGGGCGGGGTGAGATGTTAACTTCAAGTTCCATTACTTTTGAACCATTGAGATAGAAAAAACAAACAAAGAGAAAATGAGAGAGGGGGGAAGATGAACTACCTTACATATCATTTTACCATTTAATAAAATAAAGGTGATGCCTTGCTACAACTTGTTTTGAACCTTCGATGAGATCCAAAGCTTGTGTAGAGCAATGGTTGGTTGAAAAACCTTCGGGTGAGGTCACATGAATCTTCTACTTGCAATGTCCCCACTAAAACAAAAGACAAGGCAAACAAATGAAATCAAGTTGAGAGGCAAGGAGAAAAAAGAAGATAAACAAAGCTAAAGACAAGAAAAAGAAGTGAACTGACAAAACTTTGTATCATCACTTATATAAAAAAAATACAAAAACTATTCTAACAACTCCTTATGAAAAAATGAAAAACCAAATAAAAATTAAATTGAAGTTGTCAAGGACAATCATTCAAAAAAACCTAAACAAAAATCAAGAAACATTATGCCATTTTAATACAATCATGCAAACATTTGAGAGTTCCATCACAAGTAAAGAGGAGGGGTTTTGACCCTTGAAAAAGGTTTCATTTCTTTCAAAATGTAAACCTTAAAAAAATTTCAATGACTTAATATTCAGACTTTACCCCATATAAGGATATATGATAAGAGTATCTAGACCTTACCCATTTACCAAAAGCCACAATTTTTGTGTACCTTGACCCTATTTTGACGAAATTAAAAAAATATTAATATACCTTTTATAACGATTGAAAAAAAAACACATTACTTCAAAATATATCAAAAACTATATATTCCCACAACATTGGTCGATGTTGGGTGCCAATTCAATGTTTTTTTAAAATTTTTTGAAAAAAGAAAAAAACATCCCAAGGTAGATTTAACTATTATTAAAAATAAAACTTCAAGAGTTATCCAAAGTTTTTTCCAAACAACAACAAAAGTGATGATAGACTGCTCCAACCAATAAGTAGTAAAAAGAATGATGACATTTTTTTAAAATCCAATTTTTTCCTAGTGATTTTTTTGAGATGATTTTGACAAACCCATAGCTTAGGGTTAATTTCCACATTAACAAAACGAATAATTATTATTTTTCAAAACATGAATTCATTTAAATATTTTTGAAATTATATATATTTTCCATCATCTCCTATCTATCTGTGAAGAAAGGTAGTTTGATTGTTTTGTTTTGTACCAATGAGATCCATCGAACCATGATGCTTTAGATCACATTCTTGGTCTCTTTGGAAAGCTCTCGAGGAGGAGGGGTGCATTGGCTTGGGTTTCATGGCATTTGGACTTGCAGTGTACAAGTTCTAGAATATTGAATGATTTTTTCATTGAAAATCAAATTAAATTGTAGTTGAAAATTTCGGAGGAATTGGAATGTGTCTTTGGTGTTCTTGGAAAGATCTTGATGAGCAGGATTTAATGGAATTTATTTGGTAAGATTTGGATTCAGAATGTTGGAGAGATATTGATTTTAAAGTGATTTCCGCCACTGAAAATTCAAATAAATTCCAAAAAAAAACCCGGTTTTGAAAGGAAAAATCAGTTAAGAACGTGGTAACACTTGATGGCTTACGATTCAATTCAAGCATGATTTCCTTTCATATTTAGCTGTTCAAAAAATCAATACATACATTGCAAAACAATGTTCACATGTTGAGTTTCCCTATTTTGTAATGGGCTCACACTTGGGCCAAAGGCACAGGCCACACTAGTAAAATATTGTGATATGAGTAGTGAAATTATTCAGAGTGTAGCTTGTGATAATTATGATGATGATTTTCAACATGCCAACTTCATATTTTCACAAAATTTCATTTCACCATTTTTAGGATTATTTAATGACGAAACTGACCTTAGGGTAAGGTACTCAGGATAGAGAGGAAACAACAAGACACTTGGTACCCTATTCCGGAATTCTGGAATGTGCACGGGAGTTCTCGACGACGAGATGCCGGCGCGGAACGTGACGTATGGAACTCCGAGCCCGATCACAAATCCGAGCCGTTGGATGATGGAGTCCGTAAAATCTGTACCGTTTGGAAGCTTTGCGTTGCATCCTTCCAGTCTCGCGCTCGCGCCGTTCGCGCGCAGTTCCGCGCATTCTCGCCTTCCTTTCCCTTCTTCCCGCGTTGGCGTCCTGGTCTTTGTTTTTCGGGGAGTGGAATTCTTTGTTGTGTGCTTGGAGAGAGAGAGAGAGTCTGGAAAGGGAAGAAGCGGGGGTTTCTACTTTTTTTTTTTTGGTGTGTGGTTTTGGGTAAGCTTTTGTGGTGTGAGGATGGGGAGGAGCAGGAGTTACAGTCCGCCAGTCAGAAGGGAGAGGAGCAGGAGCCCGGCACCGCCTCGGAGGGGACGACACATTGATGATGGATGGTCACGGGGCGATGGCAGGGATAGCAGGAAGCACGGCAGGGATAGGAACAGCGGTGGGCGTCATCGTAGCCCGCCTACCAGTCTTCTTGTCCGTAACATCTCCCGTGATTCCAGGTTATCTTGCTACCTATTCTCAAACTACTTAGTGTGCATCTGCACAGTCCATTTCAGTGGATAGGAATTTATTTTTTCTGTGTGTTTGTTTTGTCTGTCAGTCAGTCTTTCTGTGGTTCTTTATTGTATTTTGTAGCTTCCTACTTCGTTCTCCCTGTTGGAAGAAGTGGTAATGGTCTTATGATTCTGCTTAGTGTACTTTGGCCAAGTATCTTTTCTTCTTTTCAAACTTCTTTTTGCTGCAGACGAAAAAATAGCGGACACAGTTTTGAGATTAGCATTACATGTGCATTGTATGTCTTTAGGGTTTGTGGAGTCACATCTATAGGTCAATTTGCAAATGGCTTACTTGAAAATCTTAACACAGTTCTTTCGTCCTTTGATGTTAGAGATATGATTATTTATGTTGGCACTCGAAAACTTATGCTTTCTTCTCTCATCTCTTCACCTGGCTAGTTATTTTCTTTGGTTCATGTTCCTGTGTTATTGTGTTGATTTTATGGTTATGGTTTTCAGACCAGATGATCTTCGAATACCATTTGAGAGATTTGGACCAGTGAAAGATGTGTATCTTCCCAAGGACTACTACAGCGGGTATGCTTTATTGCTCAACTCTGAGGGTTTTGGGCATTCTATGCTAGCACCTGTAACTGGCATATTGTAGAAGGCACTACTAACGAAGCAAATAAAGCCTTGTCTTTTTTTTCATTTCTAGGGTTGTCAGATGGTGAGGCTATTCCACTGCTTGGTAAAGAGTGACAAAAGGATGTGTGCTCTTGTTAACAAGCCTGTCAAGGCAAAGTGCGATACTGACGTCATCTGACATTCCTGCGAGTATTTTGAGATCTTTAGCACGGAGATGACCCAAAATGGGTGAGAAGCTGTAGACGCATATTGCCGCACATGGATTAGAGTTTCCTTTTTTGGTTTCTGAGTTTTTCAAGGTTAAGCTTTCTGGGGTTCTTGAAATGCTTCAATTGGATTGCCATTGGGTGGCATCAGCATGATACAGGATTTGGGAAGCCCTGCTCTTAAACAGAAAGGAAGTAGGGAAACAGATCTGACCTCCAAACGACATTTTTTTACTGAAGAAACTCCCAAATTGGTTGGAAATTTGAAGTTTTGCGTCTGAAGGTGGTGGGTGGCCACTATCTTGAGTCTCGTCTTGCCAAGCTCATTTTTTCACTCCAAGGATGTTAGATCTGTGGGGATGTGTGGAAGTGGTGATGGGAAGCCCAAAGAGAGCCAAAGTATTCAGCATAGGAAGACAGCAAAGAGAGGGGCCACAGCCAGGGGGTGAAGAGATGGCAAGCCCTTCAATCGAAGGAAGAAGTGAAGATGTTATTGCAAGTGTCTGAAGATAATTTGATTGTTGTATCAAAGTTGAAGAATCAATGTGCAGAGATGCTTTTTCAAGAGTTGGTCAAGGTATGCTAACTGAGGCTTTACTCTTTGTAGTCGATGGGGAAGGGAGTCACAGGCTCACCACCCTGGCCTCTTTTGATAGAGCAGTTCGCAGCTATCAGACAGGATCTATTAGATTGCAGTCCTGTGGGATGGTCCTTGCTGACAGCTCCTTGTTTTCTCCTTTATCCATCCACTCTTCGGCCATAGGTTAAATAGTTTACGGTCAATGGTGTGAAGGTGGGAATGGACTGCATTGGAGCTCAAAGCAGCAGGAGTGGGTTTGGGAGCTACATGTGTCCAGTTTCTTTGTAACAGAGGTTTGATTTTGGATATCAGTTCCACAAGATTGAAGTAGCATAGAGACTCTTGAGGTTTGCCTACTTTAGTTCCTGAGCCAGTGGCTCCAGAGCAAAAGGTAAGTGCACCTGAGAAGTTGACAAGATGTGTTTTAGGCAATCCTTATCTCAGTAGCTGCGGACACAAGTTTCTGATTCAACTGATCCTCCCTTCATTTGAGTGTTTGTATCATCCTCAACTCATATACCTATCCACCCTTTGTTCATGGTTTTTTCTGAGATGGTTCCCTGGTACTTGTGCAGGGAGTCGCGTGGCTTTGGCTTTGTTCAGTACATGGACCCTGCAGATGCTGCTGATGCACAATATAACATGGACCGGCAAGTTGTTGGTGGGAGAGAGATCACTGTAGTATTTGCTGAAGAGAACCGGAAGAAACCTTCAGAGATGCGTATTAAGGAGCGATCTAGGTAATAAGTTTTTCTTTCTAGCTTGTATTGTTTCAATGATCAGTAATGCAGTGAGGGAGCATAAACTATTAGTATTACATGTGAGAAAAATGTTATTTTACTCAACAGTTCCTTGCTGCAAGTATTCAGGACCAGCAAGACATGGAGATCAGTTTGTGAAATATATTATTGACTGTTCTACAGCACCCCTAGCCATGGAGGAAGCCGTGCTGGTGGAGGAGGGAGATACAGTGGGCCAGGTGGAGGTGGTTTCCGCAGGCATTCCCCACCACGATCTCCTGCACGCCGGTTCAGATGTAAGCATCTCTTTCAGTCAACTTCCTGAGTAGGCCTTTTTGGTGTAGACCCTTCTGTTGTTAAGTGAAATCCCAGTTAGTATGCCTCCACAATTTATAGTGGTCTTTCAATTTTGTCCACTGGGTTTAGAAGTACATTGTGTCATAAAAGTACATGCTCATTGTTAGGCTTTCTGTTGATGGAATGCAGCTCGTACACGATCACGCACACCACAGCCAAGGCATCACAGCTCAAGGTACACTTCTAGTCCTAGTTGTGACTCTTCATTAGGAATGGTCTCACAGGAGTACTTTCTATGGTCATCCATTCTGGTTCTTTTGCTCCTTACCTTGTACTTTACAGTTTCTTGAATGGAATGCTTAGTCCTGGTCACACCATCTGATTAGTATTGTCAGTGAAACTAGTGGTGGTGGCACCAGGCAGTTGTGCCAGTTATGTTTGAATGTGTAATGAGCATGTATAGAGCCTAGATTGGTATGCACGTACAAGTACAAGACACTTTCATTATTTTAAGTAATCTATGCAAAAATTTGGCCATTCTTAATTTGACAGATGGAAGTCTGGAAAATGGCATTTGGCAAAATTTGGCATCTGTTACTTTGAAATTGCCTTAACTGGCATGTGGGGCACCATCATTCCTGATGTGGCCTCTAAAGGTCAGATGAGGGGAGCCTAAATGGTCTGATACAAATTAGGTACTTGTTCAGAGTATGTTAAACATGCCACAACTGTCAGCCAAGTAAAATTTCTATTTATGAGCTGCTTTTTTGTTCAGAGAACACGTGGAGCATGAGGTAGCACCTCATGACAGGACTCGCACTCCACCCTCTCCTAATCGTTCTCATCGTGGTGGACACGAATCACGGTCCCCTCCCCAACGTCATGATCACAAACTGTCTTCCCCAAGGCGGGACCGGCAGGCTGGACAACCCCGCACACTCTCTTCCCTGCCTGCAAAGCGGTCATCATCTCCAGAAGGGAATGGGCTTCGTGTTCATGCGACGGAGAAATCCTGGTCTCGCAGGTACTTACTATTTTTGTCTGAATGCCACAACATTCTGTGATTTCACTTCTAAGGGTTTGACTGGGAAACCCCACAGAAATTGCTTGAGTATGGCACATGATAGGATGCAGTGCATTTTAGTACATGGAAAGGTACAGAGAAAGAAGCTATAGCTGTTTCTTTCATGCTCCCTTCATGGCATTTGTGGATGCAAGAAAATTGGCATGCTAGTGTGAACAGCAACCCTAACCTGAGCTATGTTCCCCATTTTGTGTTGTGTTGACTTTTGCAGTCTGTCACCTCAGGTGAAGGATGTACCAGTGGAATCTGTGTCTCCTGAATAGGGGCCAGCATCTCCTTACATTTTGCTCTTGGTTTTTTGTGGAGAATTTGGTCAACATGGGTCTTCATCTCTTAATCTACTCCAGTTCTCCATAAAGACAGCTGAACCTTGTTTCATCAACAATTGGGAGCTTTTTCTGCAGCAGCACCTATCTTCCATCTCTGGCAAGCTCATTCGTTTACTAAGTCAGTGTATGTTTTTCCTCTGTTAATGGCAGTTGCTATTTTGCTACCTAGTCAAGCCTGGAGATGCAAATGTTTCTGGATTGGTGTCCTGAAAAACCTCCAGGCACTGTATTACTGTTGCAATTGCAATATCCCTCTTATGAATGAGAAGCTCAATTTTGGGTTCTATCCCATCTATGGTCCATTAACAGATATATGTCACATGGTTTGGAAATATCAAGTGGAGACACTTCCAAGTTCGTTTACTATCTGATAGATCAGGAGCTTGGGGAAAGTGATGGATAGAAACCTTGAGGCATGTTGGGGGGATGTTGCCAATGAACAACTAGTTGATAGAACCAAAGAATTGTTGGAACATGCATTTTAAAGACAAATTCTTTGCATGATGATCATGAATCGAGTTTGTAAGAGGATTTGATTTCATGTAGGCCTGGTAATTTTAGGGGGAATTATGAGATTATTGTAAAGAAAGAAGTTATTATTTGATTAGGAAGATCAAAGTGAATAAGAAGTTATGAAATGGAATCCGGGCAGTGACGCTAAACCCTAAACCCAATGAACAACACATTTTTTTTTGTATCTCTTAAATATTTTAAAACTTGGGGTCTGTGTTGCTATGAAAACAAGGACTGATTTTGTGAAATTAAGCTTCATTCAAATGAAAATATATGATGACAATGCATGCAGCATGAATTGAATTCAAATTTCATTGAAAATAAATGGGATGCAAATTGGTGCAAGAGGTATTGAAAATCTACTCACGATTACGATTTGAATTTTTTTTTCCAGAAAGGCACATTAGAAAAAAACCTTTTCATTCTTATTTATTGGGGAATTGACTAAACATATTCCATTTTGGAATCATCCAAAAGATGATATATGGAATATATTCTCCCTAAATCAGTTTGGATGAATCATCATCATTGGAATAAAATAATACATTTTTAATAATAATAATAATAATAATAAAACTCACTTATGTAAAGCTAATACATTTTTAACCTTTCAAGAATGGAAAAACATTTCAAAATTATGAATACTCAATAAGCAAGCAGTGGACTTATTGACTTTATGAGTTTTATAAGCCTGACAAAATATTGCAAACTTGATAGTTCTGTATGTTATATTTACGGTTTTTTATTTTATTTATTTAGGCTATTCATCATCTAGCAGGTAAATGATTTACTAGTCACACAGTTTAGTAGGAGTCCAATGTATATTGCATTTCACCTTAAGTTGTTGGATGAAGTAAAGGCCTTGTTACTTGTAACCATGAACTATGATGATGAGAAATTGTGAAATACAATTCTTTTATTAAGATTTTTTTCGTCAATGTTAACCGCATTGACAAGTCATCATTGTTGATTTTATTTATTTATTTAGACATAATATCAAGCCAAAATTTTCAGAAATTGTCATTTTTATTGTTGAACTCAATTTTGAAAAATAAATTATTATTCAATACCTGAATGCTAACCTAGATAAAGTATTACAATAACAATGGTCAATTTTGTTAACTCTTTGTACATTTATGATCTTGTTGTTTTTGTCCTCCTAGAAAGGGGAAACATATTGCAATGACAACATAACCCATTTGTAAGTTTTAATGATTTTCATCCTTAACATCCATTGATTCAACAAATGGTCATGAATGCACCATAAGAGAACATGGTTTCCTCACACAAACGGTTGCTACTCATGACACATGCCTGAGGTAAACTTTATGGTTGCATCCATTATAATCCACAATACATGATGTTTATTGTGACAAATATTCATTAAATTACAATTTGACATTAAGTTATAACT
>Ga0209208_10009843_pt1 | contig 12514 bp, 10 predicted proteins | sample S1TSphfallax_3_FD_187694 | JGI IMG/M metagenome (GOLD analysis project Ga0209208, IMG submission 187694) | Host-associated microbial communities from peat moss isolated from Minnesota, USA - S1T2_Fd - Sphagnum fallax MG (SPAdes) (version 2) | ecosystem: Host-associated > Plants > Peat moss >...
AACTTTCTAAAAAGGTTTTTCCTCTAGAAATCCCAAAGCTTCTCAGCAATTCATTCGTTGAACGAGCCGAATTGCAATTGTTGCATCTCTTTGATCTGATCTGATCTGATCGAGTGTTTTTGATACTTTTCGTTGCAATTGTTGCATCTCTTTGATCTGATCTGATCTGATAGAGTGTTTTTGATATTTTTCGTTGCAATTGTTGCGTTGGACTCCAAGGCTCCAGAATACACCTCTTCTCTTCACTTCTCTTCTCTTCGCTTGCAACACACCCAGGCTATTTAAACGTCTGGAAGAAGCTGAAACGCAGATCTCCTCCCAGGATTTCAAAACTCCGTGGGTTTGGGGATTATTTAGGGTTTTGGGGTCAAAGTGAACCGGCACCCCACCAGTGCACCAATCCGGATGGATTTCACTTTTTCATCCCATGCGCTACCAGCTAACCAAGCTCGTTAACACCGGTGTTGGGCGGGTATCAAATTTTCAGATACCCACCAGAACCGGATATCACAACGGATCCACACAAGGGTCTGATAGAGGTCTTTAATGGGTGGACACTTCGGGCAGGGTATCAGGTTTTTTTGAACTCCGGTTCTCACAGATTTGAGAACAGTTGGGCATCGCCAGCTGGTTCTCACCAACCGGTTCTGACTTATGATTGACAACTTGTGCAAAAAGACAAGTTGAATTTTCATTTTTTCCAATTAAAAAATCAGAACTAACATAAAATTAGCAAGATTTCAATTAAAAAATTAAAAAATATTTTATAAATATCAGAATTAAATTATGTTCAGTTAGAAAAATCAGAATTTAAATCATAATTTTTTTGAAAAAAATTTATAACTAAATATTTTCAAATTAAGGAAACTATAACTAAATTATATTCAATTATAATAATGAGAAGTAAAATCAGAATTAATATTTTTCTGCAATTTAAAAAGTATAATTAGATTTTGTTTCAATTGAGGAAATTACAATTATATTATATTCAATTAGAATGATCAGAAGTAAAATCAGAATTAAATTTTTCTGCAATTAAAAATTATAATTAACTTTTTTCAATTAAGGAAATTACAATTATATTATATTCAATTAGAATAATTAGGAGCATTGTTTTTTGTGGTGCCAAAGTTCATGCTGTTGCAAATACTAGGAAGACCCCTGCGACCTATAAAGGGTTTAGGGTTTAGGGCTTAAACTATAGTGCACTAGAAAAAAAATAGTTGGTGCCATATGTTGCATTCTTAGTCTGGTGGCTAATTAAGATAAGATTGTTTTGATGACAAGTCCTTTTTTGAATAACCACTTGAATGTCATTCAAGATTGATTTTATATCATGTTTAAAACCTTTATCATCATTGCTTAAACATGAATTTTTAGAAAAGGAAAATGTCAAATTATAATTATTTTCACTATTGAATGCAAATGGTGAATGTAAATGACAATTTTGTTTCTTCCAATGATTAGATATTGGATCTGATATAAGAAGATTTTTGCAAAATCTATGGTATGGTCTCCAACTCAACAATTTCATGTCAAAGCCTTTTCAAATATCATGACCTTTCAATCATCAAATGTGGAAATTGAATGTTTGTGTCCTCCCAATTGACACCGACACATATTTGAATTCAAAGGGTAACATCACATTGAATAAAATGTGATGTTGCCCTTTGAATTCACAATAACCATATCAATCTTTTTCAGATTGATGTGGTTTCATGAATTGCTTAATGTAATCAATACACAATTTTAGAATATGTTCTCAATAGGTGAAGATTGAATTTCAAGTTCTAAAATGAATGGAAATGGAATGGAAATGATTTCATGAAAATTTATATGATCATGAAGTTTTGTTTTTATAGTGTAAGATTCAAGCAACAAATGAAAATATATTAATATTTTGACCTAGCTAGGTACCACAATCAACACTACATAATCTTACAATCGACATATCCCCAAACCCTAACCCTAAATTATTGTTGCGCTTTGGAGAGAGAGAGAGAGAGATAGAGAACGAGGAATGAAACCCTGATCCCTTTTCTAAGAGAAGGTTTTTCTGGACATCAGAATGGGTGTTGCATCAATGAAGTCTGGAGGAGCACCGTTGCTTGAAACCACACGGGGGATGGCATGGAAGTGGATTCTGGAAAAGGTGGTGCACTGTCCTGACTTTGGTACAACTTTCTTAAAAGGTGAAATTCCTGTAAATCTCCAAAGTTTCTGAGCAATTCTTTTTGGTTGAATGGGTTGAAGTTTCGATCTAGATCAGTCCATCATCATGCAAGAGAATTTTCTCTTCTGAGTATGACATGGTGTAAAGCTTGTGGTTCATGCTTTGTTTTTCAGAAAATTTAGGGTGATAATAAATGAATGTCTCTTGGTTGAGGCTTCGATTTTTCCTCAATGTCTTTTTGGTCTTCAGAGTTCTAGGTCTTAGATGGAAAGTTTTAGAGACCAAATTATGTTTAGTCCCTCTGATTTTGGTGGTTATTCTGAACGTGATTTCTGAAAACTTTGATACTATGATGGCCTTCATTTCAGATTGCTTTCAAGGTTGATGTCAATGTCCCTTCCCAATTTTAGGTTATGCATGTCAATTTGAGTCTTTTGACAGGGAAGCAATCAACACATTTGGTCCTCTAAGTGGCAGAATGTTGAGCCCACTGCTAGTATTTGAGATGCAATGTCAGGTATTTTTTTGTTTTGTTAGTAATATTTTCTGTTGAGGACTGATTCCCATTGTTATCATGCTGAGTGTGCTAACATTTGTCATTTGTTTTGGTGGTGTTTTAATTCTATCGTCTAATTTTCTGCAGAGCTCATCCTCCATGTTCCAGACCTAGAGGACCCCCTCTGTCAGCCACTGTTAGAAAGAGTGGCAGTGCGTTACCTGGAAGAAGCAGTGGTTTCAAATCAGATCAATGGTGCTGTCATTCCACTTATCCAAACCCTCACAGGATGTCCCAGATCACAAATTCCAAGGGCTTCATCTGTGAAGGAACGCTTCAACAGGGAGCTTGTTCTCCGGGTTAAGACAGAGGTAAATTCTTGTCTTTGCTCTGGCTTTAGTGGTTATGTAGGATAGTCACTTGACATGTTCAAGCAAGGGCTGACTGTGGTACAGACAGGAACTGCATGTGTAAGATGTGTATTGGGTTCTATATTTGTCTTGTCCGCATGCATTGGAGGCTAGTAAAACCTAGACAGATTTGCAGGTTATGAACTGAGGACTTTTCAGATTAAGAGAGCTTGTACCACTCATTGTTGAACTGCTTGGGGGAAGATTCACTTCATGGTTGGAAGTGCAGGCAGTTCTTTCATTTCTGAGAGGTGGAGAGAAAGACTGGGCAGGATTCTCACAGGCTTTACACCAAGTTTTTCCTGAAGAGGCAAATGACTTACAAACTAGGGATTGTCAAAGAGAGCTTGCTCTTCTTCTTAAAGTATGCATTATTTCCCCTTATTACGATAGTGGAGCAACCATGCAAGGTCTCTGTTTTTAATTAGCCCTTGAGATACCCATGGACCTCTTGTACTTCGTGGAGTTAGTTGTTTTTGACATAGACTATATTGTGACACACCTGCATGGAGGGTACATGTCCACTATTTTGTTGTCAATTTTAGTTTCTTATGCATGTGCATGAATTATTAGGAGGCATGGTCTGACAGTTTGTGTACTGTCATATCAGGCTAGAAATCAATCAAAGGAAACTTTGGAAAAATATTTCAGGAAGTATTCTCTTGAGAAACTTGAGGAGGATTTGCACAATTTTGTGGATGACAAGAAACAGTCCTTTCAGACACCTTTTTTGGACCAGGTGAGGGGTTTTTGTCTCATTGCTGCAAGTCAAGCCCATCATGGGTTGCTGATTTATCCAGTTTTATTCTGGCAGATGGTTTCATTAAAGTTACAATCTCCCCAATTGCATATTCTACTGTAGATCCCCTGTCCCTGGTTGCATTCAGAGGAAGATTGAATGTGGTGCCTGCAACTGGAAGGATGGTTCACTGAGAATTTTGATATCTGTGAAATCATAATTGACAACAAATATTGCTAAAGTTGTCAGTTTAGCATGCATCAAACTAGGTTGTATAAGCTAGAGTCCATGACAGTCACAGAGCTGTTTGATCACATGGGCTCCTACCTGAGGGACAATCCTATGTGTGATTGATGGATACATGCTTCAATCAACAATTGATAAAAGTGTAGTTGCTTTTCTACAGCTTGTGCAAGAGTTTTTGGAGAACAAATTGCCATCAATGTCAGTACAAGACCTTTCCCAGGGCCATGTGCTCAGTTACAGAAAAGATAACAGTCTTTTTGGAGGAGCAACTCACAGATTTCAGGGTTTAGAGAAAACTGGTGGGACGTTGGAGAGTTTGGAGTTGGAGAAAGAACCAGAAAAGCCATCCATTGTCAGGATGCATCAACATGGAAAGGTTGACACAAATGAGGAGCTGCAAAGGCAGAAGGTACCACATCTAGAAGAGTCAAGAGAAGATGATGAAGGCAGAACTCAAGCACAGGAAATACACCATAGAGAAAGCAAGATTGGTAGGTCAAGGTGTTGCAAATCTCAGAGCTTGAGATTCAAGGCCTGTGAAGTCATTGTGAAAGAGAAATGAATTTGGAAAGGCAGTAACAGATTCAAGCCCCTTGCAGAAAGACCACTGTGCTAGGTGCAGGACTGAACATCCCAAGCCAGCTGCTAAGGCATGAAGAGATCAAGAGTTTTTTTTAGAGATTCAGCTTTGAAGGCTAACACAGATGAAAACTTACAAACAGCAGGCCTGCCCCTCATGCAGCAGAATTTCCAGTGTCTACTGTAAGGGAGCAAAATTGTGTGAACAATTATGTCAGTCCATGAGATGATTTGCTGCTTTTTCTTCATGCCCACCTTTACATGGCTCTGAAATTGAAATTTGTGGTCTCTCATGGAGGAGAGTTTGAAGTTTTACTCATAGAAGAATACATGGTCTCATGGGCATCTGATAGGGTGCTGTTCAGAACCATGTAGCTGGTGGTCTCACTGGAATCTAATGGCCAAGCCTGAAACTTGCTTTCTGGCTATTTGACAGACTGGTGAAGCCCAACTGTTGCAACAAGCAGGGAAGGCACCTGGAGATCTAGACAAAAGCCAATCTCAGCTCTCTGAAAAGAAAGAATCTGTTGTATTAATGCCGTCGGAGATTGCGTCTGATGGGCATGAAGAGTGTTGCCACAAATGCAAGGAAGGTGGGAAGTTGTTTTACTGTGATGGATGCCCAATAGCAATGCATGGCGGCTGCTTGGAACTTCTAGGATTACATCTACCTGAGCTCCAAGATGATTGGTTTTGTCCTGTCTGCACTGAGAAAACAGCCAAGGACCTTGTTTCTCTGGCAGAGCAGGTGAGCATAAGTTTGGCTTGGCACAAGGTAGAAGGTTTAGGTCTATTTAGTTGAGAAAGGGTTCATCTGGCCAAATGAAATGCTAAGTTGACTGGTGACATCTATGATTGGGTCTTCTTGTTCATTCTAACGGCAAAACATGTGGGATGCTGCAGGTTGCTGCTGAAGCAAAAGGAAAGCTTCAACTCTTCATAAGAGAAAGCTCAAAAAAGCATTGTGAGTCTGAGGGCAGTAAGTTGCAGCGACTGAAGCTTGATAACCCTGGTATTGATAATGTGAGGCCACAACTGAGTATTGAAGAACAGAGAGTGGCTTCACAAGGGGCATTAAAAGTCAGTAATCAAAATACAAACACGACCAACAATGGGAGAAAGCGTCAATCAGTGGCTATGGATGAGAACTTTGATTACAAGGAAGACAATTCAAGGTTTGTCACAGGCTCATGAGATTCTTTTATTACAAATGCTAAAACACAGAATATTATGCAAGATCCAAGGACTAAAGGTGTGAAAACAATATGTATGTGGGAAAGAATAGATAGGGTTTTTGGAGTATGGAAAGGGAAGGACCAATAGATCTGGGACCTTTGGGGTTGAGAGTGTTGATCAAGTATCCTGTGGTGATGAGAGGAGGGGACACAATGGGCAAATGGGGCCAAAGTAGATTGGCATATTGATGATTTGGAGGAAAAATGCTGCTAAAGCCGGATGACAATCAAATGCCTTTCTATGGGAAGGGACCTAATTTTGCAGTCGGGTGCTGCTTTTTGTAAGTGGCATTTGTCCTAACTTTAACAGGGCAGTAAGCTGCTTTGATGATAGCTTGGATGGGTTTACAAATTCTCAAGGATCAGTTGAGAATGTGGAATGTTGAGCAAATGCGTCTAGTGCTTAGTTTTTGGTATTAAACTTTTGGAGTGTCTGTTGAGGGAAACTTTTTATGCTGGGAATTTATGACTTTGTCTATGCATATTGTGCAGTTGTTTGTACAGACAGTGGGTTTTGTCTTGAGAAGAAGGAAAAGGGCAATACTGTTGATGGAAGTGATTCATCCACGAAATAACAGTTGCAGGCTTCTTGTATACATTTTCTAAGTTGTATTGCTATTCCTGCAGTGGACGGCATAGAATTCGAGGTGTACGGAGGAAGACATTACCTTGGACCACAGAAGAAGAAGATGTACTGAAGGTTCAGAATTTTTTTCGCTATTTGTCTCATTGGATGTCATGAGGGCTTCTCTGATTCTTTTTCTCAGTCTTATACAACAAGAGACCTTCATTCAGCAACAATCTGGGCTGATTTTATATTCATCCTTGTGTAGCAGGCCTGGAGCACACCATTTAAGATTGAATATGTGTGCTTATTGTAAATTTTATGTGAGGTAGTTGAAACTCTGTTGTCCAGTTGTTAGAATTATTGTAATTGGAAGCATCTTCTGATATCACTTCTTTGTAGACCTGAACAACCATTTGTACAATTTCTTTTTCTCATCTTCTTGGGACAATTAGATGAGATGAATGTGAAACTAGAAAGTGACAAGATTGATGTGCAAACAGTAGTCTGACCTTTCACCTGAGAAAAGCTATCTTTCTTGGAGTGCAGGAAGGGGTGAAGCGGTTCTCAGTTGGCGGCAATAGTGGATTCCAATGGAAAAGTATACTGGAGTTTGGGAATGGTAAGTTTGATCCCACACGCACAACAGTTGATCTCAAGGACAAGTGGCGCAATTTGCTCAAAGGTTTATTATGAGCCCAAACCTGTTCTTATTGTGTGCTTCTAGGGGAACATGATGGGTGGAAATCAGCTGCAGACTCCCTGTAGGGGTTTCATCCCAAGTTGATTTTGCAGATTCTTTCCATGGTCTTCTATGCTGGTTGATTGATGAGAGTTATATATTGTGCATTGTACCATATAGTCTCACTGTATTGTCTTCAGGGACTCTGGCCTCTACTCATGAATTTTTTGATCGAGAAGAACACCTCTGCACTCATCTTTCTAAATCTTCCAAATTCTGCAGTAATTTCAGACAAGTATGAAGTTATTTGACTGTTCTGAGGTCTTGTAGACATACCCCCACTTAGGGCCATCTTTTAGTATTCTGTAAATGGTTCACAGAGGTAAATAAATTGGATCCTCTATAGTCTGTCTCAATATCAACAGTTGTGGGTTTGCTATGACCATGCTTCCTGGATTCTGGATTTTGTTGCAGTTGGTGGATCAATAAACCTTCCTTTTCTGAAAGGCTTGATCTGCTGTGCCTTAAGAAAATTGGGTAAACAAGTATACCTCCTAAACTTGGCTTTATCCTGCAGGTGTTGTTGCACCCCCTGATGTTGTGGAACTGTAGAGTGGTCTTTAGAGTGGGCAAGCGGGTAATCATTTTTTATGTTGATCAGAGTTTTTTGGCTGGTGATCATTGTCAGGCATCCTGACTGCTGGTATCATTTTATTTTGGAGGCTGAAAACTGTAACTCTAACCTTCCTGTCTTGTATGTAGAATTATACAGCACAAAAAATTTGTGGGACCTTTTGACACCAACTATTTTTTACAATCTTAAACAGATCAAAGTATCACATTGAGATATGAAGTCAAAAATTCTTGACACCTGCATTCTTGAATAAAATTGTTGACTGTCCATTGTCATAAATGCATGACATGAATACTCTTCCCATGCAATTTTAGTGTTAACCTATTTGTCTTGCATGGTAAACTTTTTTCCTGATATCAATTTTTTTTTTCTATTTGCCTTATATGTCTTGAAAACTCAGATCTTGTTACAAACATACATGTTTGAATTGTAGTCATTAAAATTGGTATAATGTTGAACAAGAAAGCTAACCATCGAAGGTCTTGTGACAAATTTCAATACAAATATGTATTTTGTAATGATGGATCTTTGACATACAGTGTTGTCAAATGCCACAATTGCCAGAGGAATGTATCTTCTGTAGCAACAAGTTGCTTTTCATTGTGGATCTTTGACATACAGTACTGTCAAATGAGCCAATTGACAAAGGAATGTCTATTAACTAGCAACGAATTTCTGATCATGCCTTCATGTGTATATGTTCTATTTTTCCCAAATTAGATTCACATTGCATTATCGCTAAAACAAGGAGGTAAACTACCTATTGGGAGGAAAAATCATATTATGCCATCAATGGCTATGTATGTGCGCTAGTCAACTTTTGCAAGTGTGAAATTTCTTTTGCAGTTGAAAACATATTTGGGTTCTGTCATGTATGCCATTTTTCTTGGGCTCAAAGTCCACATGCTACACAAAACATACAATTTCATAACTTCAAGGCTAAACCAGTTGACCATGAAGTCCAATTCAGACATTACCTAAAGTGTATCATAATCTCAATGTTGAAATACTTGTCCACAATAATATACATTGTTAGATAATGTTGAATCAAGTAGTGTAATCCACAAATACTCCAACTTGATCAAGACACATGCCTGATTTTCCCCAGAAACCCATTATCTTTCCGATGCCACTGCTGAAATATGTCTCTCCTCCATTGCTGAGTCCATAGGGGCCATAGGTTTTGATGTTGGACTTGAATGAGATGGAAGTAATAGTCTTTGGAAATATATTCCCTACAGTGAGAGCGGATGTTTGACCATAATATCCCTCAATTTGTTGAAGGTACTCATCAGGGTAGTCGAAATTTATCTACACAAAAGGCAATTGCCATAAGATTTAGAAACCTACATCCAATTCAAAGCTTCATGATTCATCAAAACCATCCTTATTTAAGTACAATCAGCATTGCAATTACAAGTTCCTAACTTTCTAAAATCATAGGTCTAAGATCTGTCCTGCACTTAAATAGTAGGTGTAAGAACCATCCTGCCTTACACTTCATGCATGTTTAGGTTCATGATATCCTTCCGCCTCTTGTGTAGGTAAAGCTCTGGGTTGGGGACCAAAATGCAAGGCCAGACTCATCATAGGCCCATTATCTTGGGAATACCCCCCCAACTTGGGACTTTACACTTTTGATACATGATTTCAATCATGAATAATGGCCAAAAGTAAATAACACATAATGGCAAGCCATTGAAATGCAGCATGGGATGCTCACCGTATCTTCAACTGCATGATCAAGTTCACCATGAACCGGAGATTGAAACAATTGGCCCCATAGATCATACTCAACACAAAGAGACCAAATAATGGCTTGTTTGGCTGAGGAGCTGATCTTCAACCCTTTGATACCTGTTACTGGGGCATCACAAAAAGAACTTCCACCATCTCCTCCCCAAGGGCCTTCAACCTATACATGGTAAGCGAGGGCACATCATCTTGTTAATTATGAGAGGCCAATATGCTCTATAGTGTTGCAGATTTGACCTGAAACAATTCATTTTGTGGCTACTATTGACCATAGTAATTATGCATAAGTAAACAAGACAAAACAGCTAGACTTCAATATAAAATTGATCAAGAACCAACAGGAGTGTTTCAGTGTCAAATGTGAACTGACAAGCAGCTCAATGTGTAATGACTCTGCCGTTTATAGCAAGTTCAAACTATAAACTAAAAACTCTCCTTATGGGGTCAACAACTTCTCATGCAGTTATATGGAACACGCCCATCTATCATATGCACACATATAGTAACTCCAAATGTCACTCACATTGGGTCATGTTAGAGTTTCATGCCCAAATCCTATGCCAATGCATAGTCTCTTCCCTGTGCGCAGAGCCAACAAAACATGCCTCATTGGTGGAATTTGTGACCTTGCATAATTTACCTTCATTTGCCTTGTTACAAATGCCTGAACGTCCATTGGTACAATAGGATCAATGTCCTTTTTCAGTACTTGCATTGCATCACCTGTGAGACCAAATTCAGTTAAATCAGATATCCCCCCACTGATGATTGTAGTAAGTAATTACCAGTTAAGGATCCATAAATCATCCATTGATTTGACTGTAAGGGTCAGGGTAGAGCTTGTGGAGAGAGAAATGCGAGCTTAGTACCTGCGAGGAGAAGACCCTTGATGTATGTGAGTTGTCTGCAGATTTCGGGGAAATCCGGCCTCTCGCGAGGATTGTGCTCCCAACACCTTTTTATCAAGGAGGCCAACCTTGTTGGGCATCTTTCAGGAAGCTCTGGCCGCAAACGATCAACTCTTATCCGTTGGCGAAGGCCATCCATTCTCTCACCTTCAAAAGGCCGTTTCCGAGTCAGGATCTCATAGCACAAAATAGCGAAACTGTACACGTCTGCTTTGAAGGGGTATGCAGGTAGTTGCGGTCCAGGCACGACAGCGCCACTGTCGATAGAGAACACCTCCGGAGCCATCCATAAAGTCGTACCAATATCTTTTGTCGGGTCGGTGTATCTGGTGCTCGAGAGTTTTGTCTTGGACGTCCCAAAATCGGCTAGTTTTGCACTTAGGTATCCCTCTTTGTATTCAAGTTCAGGGACGCCTGTCAGAGGTTTTACTAAAATGTTCTTGGACTTGACATCGCGATGCACTATGCGTTTACTGTGCAAGTATTTCAATCCTCTCGCAACTTGAAGCATAAGATCCACTGCTGCAGTCATCGACAGTAGTGGAACCACTGCAGCTTCAGGGGTTGACGATGGCACCGCTGCTGCAGCCATTGACGCTGAAACATCATCATCGTCGGCGTCCTTGGAACCAGTCGAATTATCATCGGAGGAGTCAGAGAATCCCGCATCGGAGTGACTAGATCCAGTGTCGGCTGGGCGGGGATCCAAAAAATGGTAGAGATCCTCTCGCATGAGATCCATAACGAGAGAATAATCCTGCTTCTCCTCTTTGGCCCAACAAACTATCCTCACCACATGAGGATGACAGAGGCCGGCCAGAATCTCAGACTCTGTCTTGAAACTCTCTAAATTAGCCTCACGGAAGACCTTTTTGGCGTATTGCTCTCCTAACCAATTGGTTTCATAAACTTCCCCAAAGGTGCCACTTCCTATACGATTCCCTTTGAGCACATCTTGAGGATGCACCCTCCACAACAAGGAAGGTATTTTCTTCGTCAGAGGATCAGCTGCTAGTGCACTCTGCCAATGAACTATCCTCCTTAAAAGTCGTGCAGCAAGGCATTTTTCAGCTTGGGACCGCGCACAACTAGCGTCACAAACATGGCCTTCCCTTAGGAGCTCCAAGTTCCACCTAAGATCCTCTCGGTCCTGCTTTGCGGCCGTCTCCAGTTTGAAGACGTCAAGAGCACCCAACCGACCGTCACAGTCTTCTGGCGCTAAAATGACATGCTGGCTGCTTGCGGCAGTCTGTAAAGAAATACAGAGTAAGGAAGTGAACCAGTGCAAGTCATAACAAATTTCGGCAAAGTCCTCCCAGCTCTTGTCACTACGTTGTCTAATGGCTGCTCTCAGCCACTGCTCGCCACAACAATTTTTGATAAGCGACAGAGCATCTGTCACAACTCGATACAATTCTTGCTTCAACGCTGCCTCACATCGTTCAAAGACATCAGTTGAAGAACCAGCCTCGACAGACTCCACAGATTGCAAAATCTCTCGAGTCTCGGAGAGCTTGTGCGCAACATATTTACATTGAAGTTTGTTGAGCTTCAAGAGTTGCTCCTTTTCTCCAGACGTAAGATCCAAAGCCTCACCTATAGCCCCTTTGGCCAAGTCCAGGAAATTTGGGGCCATGATCATCAGCACTGCCCCGTAAGATCTCCAAAGTTCACAACAGAAACGAAGCTCTTTCCAACAGGATTCAGCGACAAATCTGTCTGGTATGCACCGAAGAAACCGCTAGAGATTCACAGTTCGAGAATTTTGTCCGTCTGGGGCTGTGTACACGCAGGAGTAATTTTAAGGTGCATTCACACTTGGTGTTAGGGACTCTAGTGTTAAGTGCCCTAACACCATGCTAGTGTCATTTAGGACTTACACCTGCTTACCATGAACATTGGGTATCGGCCACTTAACAATGGGTGCCACCTAGGATGCCACCTAGATTTTCATTAACTCTGACTCAACATCAAGTGTGAATGGTCCATAAGACTATTATGGCGGTTAATGTCCTTTTTATCGCTGCTAAGTATAATTTTGTACACATGGCATCATTTAATACACAATGGTTTTCAAATTGCCTTTTCTTGC
>Ga0209208_10009844_pt1 | contig 12514 bp, 10 predicted proteins | sample S1TSphfallax_3_FD_187694 | JGI IMG/M metagenome (GOLD analysis project Ga0209208, IMG submission 187694) | Host-associated microbial communities from peat moss isolated from Minnesota, USA - S1T2_Fd - Sphagnum fallax MG (SPAdes) (version 2) | ecosystem: Host-associated > Plants > Peat moss >...
CTCAGTTGGTTAGAGCATACCCCTGATAAGGGTAAGGTCTCTGGTTCAAATCCAGAATAGCCCAAAGAATATAATATTTATAGAAAATACTTGGGGGTATAGCTCAGTTGGTAGAGCGCTGCTTTTGCACGGCAGAAGTCAGCGGTTCGAGTCCGCTTACCTCCAAAGTTTCTAAATTCAATTTGCTTAAAAACTGAAGAGCTTGTGAGGGATCCCTTGGTATCCAAAAGCGATGAAGGACGTGGCTACCGGCGAAACGCTTCGGGGAGCTGGAAGCAGGCTTAGATCCGGAGGTATCCGAATGAGGAAACTCTTTCACTTTTTACTGAATTTATAAGTAAAAAAGAGCGAACCTAGGGAATTGAAACATCTTAGTACCTAGAGGAAAAGAAAGTAAAAACGACTCCCTTAGTAGCGGCGAGCGAAATGGGATTTTGCCTAAACTTTGAGTTTATTTTCAAAGGGTTGTGGGGTAGAAAGAAGAGTGAAATCTATTCTTATTAAAAATATAAAAAATTAGACGAAAGAATTGGAAAATTCTACCATAGAAAGTGATAGTCTTGTAGTCAAAAATTTTAAAATTTTCTCTATACCCGAGTAGCATGGGACACGTGGAATCCCGTGTGAATCTGCGAGGACCACCTCGTAAGGCTAAGATATTCTTGGATGTCCGATAGCGAATAGTACCGCGAGGGAAAGGTGAAAAGAACCCCGGGAGGGGAGTGAAAAAGAACGTGAAATTGCAAGCTTACAAACAGAAGGAGAACGACTTAGCGTTTAACTTCGTGCCTGTTGAAGAATGTTCCGGCGACTTATAGTTAGTGGTAGGTTAAGAGAGAGATCTTGGAGCCATAGTGAAAGCGAGCTTGAATAGAGCGAAAATCACTAATTATAGACCCGAACCCGCATGATCTAACCATGGTCAGGATGAAACTTAGGTAATACTAAATGGAGGTCCGAACCGACTAATGTTGAAAAATTAGCGGATGAACTGTGGTTAGGGGTGAAATGCCAATCGAATGCGGAGCTTGCTGGTTCTCCCCGAAATGTATTTAGGTGCAGCGATTAATATTTCAGCAAAGGGGTAAAGCACTGTTTCGGTGCGGGCTGAGCTTTCAGTACCAAATCGAGGCAAACTCTGAATACTTTGTGTATAATTAATCAGTAAGACTACGGGGGATAAGCTTCGTGGTCAAGAGGGAAACAGCCCAGATCACCAGTTAAGGCCCCAAAATAATTGCTAAGTGGCAAAGGTAGTGGAAAGGCTTATACAACCAGGAGGTTTGCTTAGAAGCAGCAATCCTTTAAAAAGTGCGTAATAGCTTACTGGTCTAGCAATTCTGCGCCGAAAACTTACGGGACTAAGCAATTTGCCGAAGCTGTGAGATATAATTTTTTATATCGGTAGGGGAGCGTTCCATTGTAGGTTGAAGCGTTAGCGAAAGCGGATGTGGACGAAATGGAAGTGAAAATGTCGGATTGAGTAGCGAAAACATTGGTGAGAATCCAATGCTCCGAAACCCTAAGGTTTCCTCCGGAAGGCTCGTCCTCGGAGGGTTAGTCAGGTCCTAAGGTGAGGCTGAAAAGCGTAGTTGATGGACAATAGGTTAATATTCCTATACTAATTATTTCTGGTATCGAGGGACGAAGAAGGCTAAACTAGCCGGTAAATGGTTTCCGGTTTAAATATTCAAGGCGTTGAAAATGAGCGAAAATCATTTGAGCTAAGATATGAGTACAAGATTTTTTATCAAAGTAGTTGATGTCAGACTTCCAAGAAAAGCTCGCAATGCCATAAGGAATAATTACCTGTACCTTAAACCGACACAGGTAGGGAGGTAGAGAATACCAAGGAGCGCGGGAGAACCCTCCTTAAGGAACTCGGCAAAATAACTCTGTAACTTCGGAAGAAAGAGTGCCCTTATGGGCTGCAATATCAAGTTCCAAGCAACTGTTTAGCAAAAACACAGGTCTCCGCTAAGTTGTAAAACGATGTATGGGGGCTGACGCCTGCCCAGTGCCGGAAGGTTAAAGAAACCGGTTAGCGCAAGCGAAGCTGGGAACTGAAGCCCCGGTGAACGGCGGCCGTAACTATAACGGTCCTAAGGTAGCGAAATTCCTTGTCGGGTAAGTTCCGACCCGCACGAATGGCGTAATGATTTGGAAGCTGTCTCAAGGAGGGACTCGGCGAAATAGAACTGTCTGTGAAGATGCGGACTACCTGCGCCAGGACAGTAAGACCCTATGAAGCTTTACTGTATCCTGAAATTGAATTTCGATTTTATTTGCGCAGTATAGGTGGGAGGCTAAGAATTTATTCTTGTGGGAATATTGGAGCCGTCAGTGAGATACCACTCTGATAAAATTGACATTCTACCTTTACTCCGTAATCCGGATAAAGAACAGTTTCAGGTGGGCAGTTTGACTGGGGCGGTCACCTCCTAAAAGGTAACGGAGGTGTACAAAGGTTTCCTCCGATCGGTCAGAAATCGATCTAAGAGTGTAAAGGCATAAGGAAGCTTAACTGTGAGACAAACAAGTCGAGCAGAGACGAAAGTCGGTCTTAGTGATCTGACGCTGCTGTGTGGAAAGGGCGTCACTCAACGGATAAAAGTTACTCTAGGGATAACAGGCTGATCTCCCCCAAGAGTTCCTATCGACGGGGAGGTTTGGCACCTCGATGTCGGCTCATCGCATCCTGGGGCGGTAGTACGTCCCAAGGGTTGGGCTGTTCGCCCATTAAAGCGGTACGTGAGCTGGGTTCAGAACGTCGCGAGACAGTTCGGTCCATATCCGGCGTAGGCGTTAGAGTATTGAGAGTGACCTTTCTCTAGTACGAGAGGACCGAGAAAGACATACCGCTAGTGTACCAGTTATCGTGCCATCGGTAAACGCTGGGTAGCTATGTATGGTTAGGATAACCGCTGAAAGCATCTAAGTGGGAAACCGTCCTCAAGATGAGTACTCTTAGGGTACGGCTAGACTAGCCGTTTGATAGGAATCCGGTGGAAGTGTAGTAATACATGTAGCCAAGATTTACTAATACCCCGTTTTTTTAAACAATTTTTAGTTTTTTACTTTTAGTTTCGGTGTTTTTAGCATAATGGTACCACACCATCCCATTCCGAACATGGTTGTTAAACGTTATTGCGGCGAAGATATTTCAAGAGAAGTCTTGTGAGAAAATAGCACAATGCCGAAATTTTTTTCTCTCGAATTTTATATGAAGAAAAATTAGAATTCTTATTACTAAATTGATATTTTTAGTATTTGTTGCTTTTTTGAAATTTTTGTTATATATTATTTATATAAATTTTTTCCTTAGTAGCTCAGTGGCAGAGCGGTCGGCTGTTAACCGATAGGTCGTTGGTTCAACCCCAACCTGAGGAGTTCTCGACTTTTTTTAGTCTTTTATTTTTTTAACTTAGTTAATTATTGAAATAGGGATTTCAAAAAAAAAGAAACATAACTATACATTTCCTTTGGAAGAGGGGACGAATATGACAGCAACTTTAGAAAAATATGAAAGCCTTAATATCTGGGAACGTTTTTGTTCTTGGATTACTAGTTTAGAAAATCGTTTATACATTGGATGGTTCGGTGTTGTAATGATTCCTACACTTTTAACAGCAACAACTTGTTTTATTATTGCATTTATCGCTGCACCGCCAGTTGATATTGATGGTATACGTGAACCAGTAGCAGGTTCGTTAATGTATGGAAACAACATTATTACTGGAGCTATTATTCCAAGTTCAAACGCTATTGGTATCCATTTTTATCCAATTTGGGAAGCAGCTTCTGTTGATGAATGGTTATACAATGGTGGTCCTTACCAATTAATTGTTTTACATTTCTTAACAGGTGTTGCATGTTATTTAGGTCGTGAATGGGAACTAAGTTTCCGTCTTGGTATGCGTCCTTGGATTTTCGTTGCATTCTCTGCTCCAGTAGCAGCTGCAAGTGCAGTATTCTTAATTTATCCAATCGGTCAAGGAAGTTTTTCTGATGGTATGCCTTTAGGAATTTCTGGAACATTTAACTTCATGTTAGTATTCCAAGCTGAACATAACATCTTAATGCATCCATTCCATATGGCTGGTGTATTTGGTGTATTTGGTGGATCTTTATTCTCTGCTATGCATGGATCTTTAGTTACATCTTCTTTAATCCGTGAAACTTCAGAAAATGAATCTCCTAACTATGGTTATAAATTTGGTCAAGAAGAAGAAACTTACAACATCGTAGCTGCACATGGTTACTTTGGACGTTTAATCTTCCAATATGCAAGTTTTAACAATTCTCGTGCCTTACATTTCTTCTTAGCTGCTTGGCCAGTTGTAGGTATCTGGTTAACTGCTTTAGGAATTAGTACAATGGCATTCAACTTAAATGGTTTCAATTTCAACCAATCTATTGTTGATAGCCAAGGTCGTGTTATTAATACTTGGGCAGATATCCTTAATCGTGCTAATTTAGGTATTGAAGTTATGCATGAACGTAATGCACACAACTTCCCATTAGATTTAGCAGTTACTGCTCCTGTTATTGTTGGATAAAATTTTTCTTTCATATAAAAGAATAATATTTTATTATTCTTTTATATGTTTCAATATTTTCTAATTCTTTTTATAATAATATAAACATAGACTTAATTTCATCTTTTCAATATTAATTTCTTTTGAACTCTTATTTTTGATTCATATTCTATGAAACTTTTTCGTATGTCTATGTTTTTCTAAAAAATTATGAATAAATATTTTTCTAACTTTTTTTATGAAATTTTTCTTTTTTTCTGATTATCAATTTCCTATAATTGCATGTTTTTTTCTTTTTATAGGAATGATTACATATTGGATTAGTTTAGCCCTTCCTAAAAATAATTTCGTTTTTCTATTTAGTAGAATTTTAGTCTTTGCTAGTAATATTTTTTTCCTTTTAACTCTTTTAATACGTTGGATAATTGAACATTATTTTCCATTAAGTAATTTATATGAATCTTTAATTTTTCTAAGTTGGGGAATTTCAGCTCTTCATTTAGTTCTTGAATATAAAACTAAAAGTCGTTTAATTGGAGCTATTTCTACTCCTATATTATTCTTTCTTTCAGGATTTGCTAGTTTAACTTTACCAACGGATATGCAAAAAGCATTACCTTTAGTTCCTTCTTTACAATCTAATTGGTTAATGATGCATGTTAGCATGATGATGATAAGTTATTCTACATTAATAGTTGGTTCTCTCTTTTCCATCCTCTATTTAATTTTTACTTTTTTCAATTCTAGAAAAACAAACCTTTCACTTTTACAAACTATTGATACTTGGAGTTATAGGATTATAGGTTTAGGATTTCCGTTTCTAACAATTGGAATTATTTCTGGGGCTATTTGGGCAAATGAAGCTTGGGGAACATATTGGAGTTGGGATCCTAAAGAAACTTGGGCTTTAATAACTTGGTTAGTTTTTGCTATTTATTTACATTCCCGTCTTTTAAAAGGATGGCAAGGTGAGAAAGCTGCAATTGTTGGTTCTTTTGGTTTCTTTGTTATTTGGATTTGTTATTTGGGAGTAAATTTCTTGGGGAAAGGTTTACATAGTTATGGATGGGTTTTATCTTAATGTTTTTTTTCATTTTTTCACGAATTTAAATTTCGAAAATTGTTTCTATTTTTTGTTAAGAAAGTTTTATCTTTCTTAACAAAAGTTTTAATAAGCTAATCCCATACTTCTAGTAGTTTCACCACCTAAATAAACTCGGATACTTAAGAAATCTGTTGGACAAGCACTTTCACATCTTTTACATCCCACACAATCTTCTGTTCTAGGTGCAGAAGCAATTTGACCGGCACGGCAATCTTCCCATACTACCATTTCTAAAACATCAGTAGGACACGCTCTTACACATTGTGTACATCCAATGCATGTATCATAAATTTTAACTGTATGGCTCATAAATTTTCTCCTAACTCTTATTTTTTAATTATTCTAACCATTTTCTGTTAATTATTATAACAAATTTCTTTTTTATAAATTTGGTTTAGAAAATATTCTAAATAATTATATCTTTTGATTAAAAACACTAGATTCCACTCTTTTCTCTAAAAAACGAATAAAATTTTCAAATTGAATTTCTAATTGAATTTTTCCTCTATTTGTAGATCCTCCTATCCAAGAATTCTTCTTTGAGGAAAATATCCAAATTTGTATATAAGGAAAATAACTCAAAGATGTAGTAACCATTAAAATAGCAAATCCTAAATAAATAATTTGAATACTGGGATCATATTTTATTAGTAATCCTGTAGATGGCAAAATTTCTACTATTTTTATTTTTTCATTAATAAAATCACCTACATTTTTTCTTGTAAGAAAATTTCCATTTTCATTGTATATTAAAAACGTATTTTCAAATTGATCAAAAATTAAAGTATAAGTTTCTTTTAAATCATTTATCCAAGTTATCCAAGATTTTGAATTTTCTTTTAATGAAAATAAAGGATATTCGTAAATTTGCTTATCTTTGCTTATTCGAATTCCTAGTAAATTCCAATCACTTTGATAAAAATCAATAGGAGAATTTGAAAATTTATATCTTAATGGATTATTTACTGAAATCGTTTGATTTTTTATTTCATTTCCAAAATTGTCTAAAATTGACAAATTAGAATAAAATTGATGAATTTTATTTTTTTCATATTCTACCCAGAAATCATTTACTCTTACATTTATATTTGGAAATGACGTAATCCATCCTACTCTTATGGGATTTTGAATATGAAACACCTCTCCTTTGGCAACTATTTCTTGAGCTTTAAAATTTTGAAAAGCACCAATAGAAGAACCAATTAAAATTAAAATTAAACTAAAATGTACTAAAATAGGACTAATTCTTCCTATTAATCCTTTATAAGCATAAACGAAATTTTTCTTCTGAAAAATAAAAAAATGAAAGCTTTGAAGCTTTATTATTATTGTTTCTTTTAAATAAAAGAGGTTTCTTAATTTTATAAAAAATGGAAAATTTAAAAATGATTTTTTTTGGTTTTTAAAAAAATAATCTTTAGATGTTAAAAATAGTGGAAATTGTCTAGTAATTGTACAACTTATTAAACAAACTCCCAAAAGAATTAAAAGAAATAAAAACCACCATGTACGATAAATATGATCAAAACCTAATTTAAGGATTAATGAGGCATTTATAAATCCATAAATTGGTTTTCTATAATTTTCCTCATAGAAATTGATCGATTCATCTTGTTCTATAAAAGATCCTAATGAACTAGCTATGGCAATTATTGCTAATAAAAAAAGGGCAAATTTTAAATCAGTAAAAACTGACTTTTTCCCTATCATATTTAATTTCATCTTTTTTAATCTAGACTTGTTACATTAATTTAGTGAATTGTTAATTTCCAACGTCCCTTGTTTCTTCTTTTTTTTAACACTTTTCTTCCACTCTTTGTTCCTAGTCTTGCTCGAAATCCTGAAGTTTTGATTGCTTTTTTTCTAGTTCCATTTAAAGTATATTTAGACATAATAAAAAAAAAATTTTTTTAATAATTAATTGGATTATTTAAAAAATAGTATAGCATAGATGAACGAATTTGTTCGAACATTAATTTAAATGATTTAAAAGCCTCTAAGTTATATTCTATTAAAGGATTTTGTTGACCGTATGATCTCCAGTTTATAGTCTCTTTTATATATCCCATTCTTTCTAGATGTTCTGTCCAATTATAATCTATTATTGATAGTAATATCATTGAACGGTTACTTTTTAAAAACCCTAGTTGATAAAAATTAGATTGATCAAATCTTAAATCATTTGTAATCCAAATTTCTTTATAAAATTTATGTAAATCCTTTTTTGTATAATTTTTATAATTAACAAAACAACCAGATTGTTTTTCTATTTTATAGTTAAAAAATTGTAAACTATTATCATCAAATATTTCATCTAAACTTAATTCTGCATATCTTAAAAATAATTCTTCACAAATATCTTTCCATAGAAATTCTGTTCTTGCTTTAAATAATTGTCGCCTTTGAGAATTTAAAATATCATCATATTGAAATATAGTTTTTCTTAATTCATAATTATAAATTTCAACCTTCTTTTGTGCATTTTCTATACTTTTTGTTAAAAACTTAGAATCTAATGGAATATCCTCTTCTTGAATTAAATAGTTGATCCAACGTTTAATATTTTCACCACCAAAAATTTTTAATAATTCATCTTCTAAAGAGACAAAAAATTGAGAAACTCCAGGATCACCTTGTCTTCCAGCTCTCCCTCTTAATTGATTATCTATTCTTCTTGTTTCATGACGTTCAGTTCCCAAAACAAATAAACCACCTAAAGATTTGACAATTTTATTTTCAATTTCCCATTCTTTGAAAATTTCAAAATAAACTAAATTATATAAATTTTTTAATTCGATATTACAAGTTTCTAAAGAATAAGGAATATTCTTTATATCTGCTTTTAAAATATTTAATTTATTTTTATAATTTTGTTTTATTAATTCATATTTTTCATCATTTTGAGTTTTTGAAAGAAACAGAAGTTCAAAAATTTTTTGTTTAGCTTTAAAAATTGGATTTCCTCCTAAAATAATATCAGTTCCTCTACCGGCCATGTTTGTAGCAATAGTAACAGATTTTCGTTCACCAGCTTGTGCAATTATTTCACTTTCTCGTGTTACATTTTCAGGTTTCGCATTTAATACTTTATGAGGAATTTTAGAAATTTTAAACAAATCTGATAAAAACTCAGATTTTTCAATACTCGAAGTACCAATTAAAATAGGTTGACCAATTTCAAAACATTGTTTTGATTTTTTTAATACAGCTTTCCATTTATTCAGTTCAGTTTGATAAACCAAATCAGGTAAATCCTTTCGAATCATGGGTTTAACTGTAGGTAAAACCAATACTTTAAGATTATAAATATCTTCGAATTCTCGTTCATTTGTTTTAGCCGTTCCAGTCATACCTGATAATTTAGGATAAAGTGTAAAAAAGTTTTGATATGTTATAGAAGTTTTTGTTTTTGTTTCTCCACCAACGGACAAATTTTCTTTTATTTCTATGGCTTCGTGAAGACCCATACTCCAACGTCTATCTTCCATTATCCTTCCAGTAAATTCATCAACAATAACAATTTTATTGTTCAAAATTATATAGTCTTTATTTTGCTTAAAAATATATTTAGCTTTCAAAGCATTTAAAATTTCTAAAATCCATGGATCATTAGGGTCATATAATGTTTTTTTTCCTAAATTTTTTTTAGCTTCCTTATATCCCCTTTCCAATAAATTAATTTCTTTTCTTTTTTCATCTATTTCAAAATCAACATCTTTTTTTAAAAGATTAGCTATAGCCTTTGCTAAATACAATTTATTTTTATTACTAAGGTTCTTCATAGTAGATAAAATTAAAGGTGTTCTTGACTCATCTATTAAAATCGAGTCAATTTCATCTATTAAGCAAAAATTGAATGGACGTTGAACAAGTTCACTTAAGTTGTATGCTGAGCTATCTCGCAAATAATCAAAAACAAGCTCAGAATTAGTAATATATGTAATATCAGAGTTATAACTTTTTTGTCTAGTTTTAATGTCACTTGTTGTCTTTATTAAACCTACTGTTAAACCTAAAGCTTTATAAATTTTACCCATCCATTTTTGATCTCGTTCTGCTAAGTAATCATTAACAGTAACAACATGAACTCCTTTTTTCATCAATGCATTTAAAGATACAGGCAAAGTTGATACAAGAGTTTTTCCTTCACCAGTTTTCATTTCAACTACATTTCCTTGATGAAGTAAAATACCAGCTAATAATTGAGTATCAAAGTGTTTTAGTCCAATTTTACGAAAAGATATTTCTTGTACAAGTGAAAACCAATCAATTATTAATTTATCTAAGGATTCTTTTTTACTGCGTAGTTTTAATTTATTAATCAATATTACTAAATCTTCTTCACTTGTCTCACTTAATTTCTTTGATTCTAATTTTATTTCTGAAATTAATTTTTGCATTTGTTTTATTTTTTTTTATTTGTTATTAGATTATTTAATTTATGGGACAAAAAATATGAGTAAAATATTCTATAAAAAGTAAAATATAAAAATAAGCATTTGTATAATAGATATATTTTAATTATAAATATTTATAAGGGATTATAATTCAAATATAATTTTTTTCTACAAAAAAAAATTACAAATAATATAATATATTTTCTTATACAAAAGATATGCAAAACATTGTTTTAATATATATATAAAATAGCAAAAATGATTAATAATAATAATTTTTTTTCAAGTTTTTCAAAAATAATTAGAAAATATGTTAAAAATATACGAAAAAGTAGCCAAAAAAATAAAATTCTTTTCCAAAGAATTCAACTTACATTCATTTATTTCTTTGCTATAATTGTTCTAGCATATTCAATTCGAAATTTTTTAGGCTATATACCAGAAATTTTATTACAATTTATACCATTTCTTCAACAGCTTCTTGATATTCAATTTTTAAAAATTTTAGCTGCTCCAGAAAAAACTTTCATTCTTTATCTTCTCGTTCTTGAAATTTTAATTAATCGAGCAACATTTAATTTTTCATTATTAGTAAAATTTAATGTTTTACTAATATTTATTTTGGAAATGATACAAAATTTATTAGCGAATTATTGGGATTTAATTTTTGGTAGAGAAATAGATATTTCAATATTAAATAATAATATGATTTTTATTAGAGACGCTAATATAGTATTTTATACTCTTCTTTTTCTTTTATTTCTTTTTATTTATTTATATTGTTATTATAGGGCAATAAAAGGAGTTTTTCCTATTTTTCCTTCTTTTATGCAATCTATTGTAGATTCAGTAGCTTTTTGGCTACAAATTAAAACGCCTAACATGCGATTCGGAAAAGATAAGAAAAAAGAAGAGTAAACGGAAATAAAACAATTGTTTTATTTCCGTTTACTCTTCTTCTAAAACGTTTACAAAACCTAAGTTAGTGTAAGTTACTTTTCCATTTTTTAAAGCATATAATGTATGATCTTTCCCACAACCCACATTAACACCGGGTTTAAATTTTGTTCCACGTTGACGAATTATTATATTACCTATTTTAACTATTTGGTTTCCAATACATTTAACTCCCAATCTTTTAGCAATAGAGTCTCTATTATTTTTGGTGCTTCCAGCACCCATCTTATGAGCCATAGTTTACCCCTCTTAAAAAATATTTTTTAGTTCAATACGAGTGTATAATTGTCGATGACCACGTGTTCTTGTATATTTTTTCTTAGGTTTTGTTTTTAAAATCGTTAATTTTCTGCCCTTTACTTTTTGAATTATTCTTGCAACAATTTTTGCTTTAGATAAAAAGGGAAAACCTAACTGAACTCTTTCATTTTTTTTGAACATCAAAATTTTGTTTAAACAAAGAAGACTTCCAATTTCCCCTTTTTTAATGTAATCGATGTCATACCATTGTTCCTGTTTTAATACTAATTGCCGACCACAATTTTGAACAATTAAATAATCCATATATTTTAATATTTTTCAATAAAAAATTTAATTCTTTATTTTATATAATAATATAATTATATATTAAAAATAAAGAAACTAAAAATATTTTTATGGATATTAATTATTACTACTTAATTTTTTTTAAAGAAGATTTATTAAAAAATCAATTAATTGAAGAAGTATTAAGAGAAAAAGCAGAGTTTTATATTTCTAGAAAAAAGTCATTAGATTTCTGGATTTTAAATTCACCTTTATTTCTTAATAAAGAAGAATATTTAAATAGAATAAAAAATTCTAATTATTATAAAGATAATAAAAAAAAGTATAATACAAATACGTATAGTATTATTATTTCATCTAATAAAGAACTTATTACATGGTTAAAATTAAGAATAGGTTATTTTGAAAATTTAAGTGAAGTGAGCGACGATAAAATAAAACTAAGTTCTGATGGATTATATGGTTTAATAAAAGCTAAAAACTTTTCAAACCTAATAAATCCCTTAAAATCATTGGTAAATAAGTATAATTTTTTAAATTATGAAAATAATTCAATATATTGAATTATTTTCATTAATTTGAAGGTATACTTTTTTTTATTAAAAAGAAAATATTATAAATTGCCCAAGATGCAGCTAATAAAACAGGAGCAAAAGTTAAAAATAATCTCATATTGTTTAATTTAATTTCTATATTTCATTCAATTATTATTATAAGAAAAATATATTTGACAAAAAAATAACAAAATTATATATATACTATATAGAAGCGGATGTGGCGTAATTGGTAGCCGCGTCAGACTTAGAATCTGATGAAAAATTCGTGAGAGTTCAAGTCTCTCCATCCGCATATAAATGATTTAAGATTTGATCAATCTAATTTTTATCAACTAGGGTTTTTAAAAAGTAACCGTTCAATGATATTACTATCAATAATAGATTATAATTGGACAGAACATCTAGAAAGAATGG
>Ga0209208_10009845_pt1 | contig 12514 bp, 8 predicted proteins | sample S1TSphfallax_3_FD_187694 | JGI IMG/M metagenome (GOLD analysis project Ga0209208, IMG submission 187694) | Host-associated microbial communities from peat moss isolated from Minnesota, USA - S1T2_Fd - Sphagnum fallax MG (SPAdes) (version 2) | ecosystem: Host-associated > Plants > Peat moss >...
CAAAATAATAATTTGGAATTCAATTTTCAATTTTCAAGTCAAATAATTTCTTAAAATTTAAATTTAGAACTTCAGAATTCAAATATCAAATTTCAAGTTCAAATAAAAGTATTTAAAATCAAAATGTCGATTTTTAGACTCAATATTGTTTTTTGAATTGAAATACTGATTTTTAGATTTGAAAATAATAATGTAGAAATCAAATATTAATTTTTAGATCAAATAAGTTTTTTGAATTTAAATAAAAATTTCCAGAATTGAACTGTCAATTTTCAGAGTCAAATAAAAATATTCAAAATTGAAATGTCCATTTTTAGACTCAATTAATAATTTTCAGACTGGAAGTATTAATTCTGAGAATCCAAAATAATAATTTGGAATTAAAATTTCAGGTTCAAATCAAATGATTATTTTAAAATTTAAATGAAAAAATTTCAGAGTTGAAATATAAATTTTAATATTTATATTAAAATATTCAAAATTAAAATGTCCATTTTTACAATCAATTATAATTTTCTGAATTGAAATACTAATTTTTGGATTCGAAAATATTAGTGTAGAATTCAAATATCAAATTTTAGATCAAATAAGCCTTTTTAAATTTAAATTGAAAATATCATGTTCAAATCCAAAATCTAAAATTCAAATAATGTTTTAAACAATTGAAATAACAATTTTCAGATTTGAATAAAAAATTCAAAGGTCAAATATTAATTTTGAGATTCATTATATGAATAGTATACATACATATGCATATTATATATAATTTTAGTACATACATTAAAATACACCCCTATGTCATTGTATAGTATCTTTAGGATGTAACTAATTTGTTACTATTGTAACTAATGGGACATATCAACCTATTAATGGATGAAAATAAATGTAAAATCAATCCAACCAATAGGATGAAATTTCTAATAGTTGCATCATAGTTGTGAGAATGACCAAAATAGTTGAAATTTGATCTTGTAGTTGCAATATTCCCAAATCTAGTCGCAAATGATTACAAGTCGCATGTAGTCGTAAATGGACTGGTTACATTTTGGCTGATTTCTACTAGTGTCAATATAGCCACACCCTAAATGATGTTTGAAAGAAACAACCAAGTTATGAACGTTGGGTGAATTTAGTTTTAAAAACTTTTATTGGATCTATTCCAGTTGTTTACCTTTCAAAAGATTTATGAGACTATCACCACTATCATTGAACAAATGTGTAGCTAAAAAAGTCTTGCTAAAATTCAATGAAATTGCAAATATCTTAACATCCGGCGTGGGATTGACCCCCTCTGCGATCAACCTTTTAGTCTCATCCACAAATTCTCTGCACTTACCATCCACCATACGACGTTTGTGGAGCCCAAGATGAATTGCTATTCTTAAGATTTATAAGAGTCTATGCACAAGATAATAGATTTGTCCATTAATAATCTGTGACATAGAAAAGATGAACATGACAAAATTTGCATGCAAGGGATGAAGCAGATGGAGATAGTGCAATTTGGCCTATGATTAGAATATGTGTCCATTCACCACACCAAAAGATTTCATTGTGAGAAGCAATGCGCACAAAGTTCTCACAATCATCTTATACACATCATAAGTGACCCAAGCAACAAACCTTCATGAAACTAAACTCAAAATTGTTTTTGATAGTAATTGTGATCACCTTGCACTAAACATGGCCATTATACTTCCTATCCATGCCTTGCATTTGCAAAGGCTTGTGAATAGTTGGAAGAATGGGTGGCAATATGAAAAGGACATTTCCATTGAAAATAATCAGCAAGAACTGAACTTTTTGAAAAGGTATCGTGTTATAACCAAATTTTGCAACTCATTGGAGGTACGTCTAAAGAATGCCATAACATGGAGGTAAGAAACAACAAACTAAATACTACCGGTCAAGCTAGAAGGTTGTGGTGACTATGGGACAATGGATTAATAAATTGTTATAGGTGATTTGATCAAAAAAGGAAAGGGTGTCAAGTCGTCACTTGAAGAAGAATAAGATAATTCAATGAAAAAAAAAATGTAAAAGTGTCTAAACATTGAGGGAGAATGTCAAGAATCTTATGCTCCTCTTTCACAATCTTGACAACAAAACTTATGACTCTTGGCATGAAAATGGTGTTTTGAGAGTTATGAATTAAACTATCGCCAATAGTGTAATAACATCCAAAGCCAACCACCCATTAATACCCTTGAGAAGACATGGTAGGAATTTGGTATAACGAACTCAAAACCAAGTTATTAGAATGATACAAAACATCCTTGGATATATGTAAAAAACCTAGCTGAAAAGCAAACATAATGCACAAACATTGTTCAGAAGCAAAGGTTGTGCCTAAATTATTGCCCATGATGTTGAGGTCCAAGTGGCTAGCAGCATGAAATGTCGTCATATTACTAGGTGCACAAAGATGGGACTGAAAGAATTGAAAGTGAAATGACGAAGCAAAAATAATAACAATATAAGTGAAAAGAATTGAAAGGCACAAACTAGAATGATTTAGAGGGTGGGAAGGAGGAACCCTAGAAATATGATCCAAGTAAATGACCGAAAAACTAGGGAAGATTAATGTTAGCAACGACTATGTTTTTTGATGGAATGTGGTGAAGATTATTAAACATGGAACACAATGTTTAAACAAGTACGCAAAACCTTAAGAACCCAACGAATAATTTCAATACATCAAGTATTATTATTTGAATTGCCACCAATAGAAAAAATATGTTTTTTTTTACTTGTATTTTTCAACTAAAAGAGTTGAAAAAATGTCATTGTCAATTGAAATAGTCAAAATGTTAGTTAACAATGACAATTTTTTGTCTCTTTTAGTGGACGAAGACAAGTTGAAAAATACATGTTTTTTACTAATGTGCATAATTATACTAGATACGAAGCAACTATTTAAAGAAATGGGAACCCATAACATCATGGATTTGATTTTGAAAGGCCGTATCAAACAAAAAAAGAATGTACTACCAGCACAAAAATATGGAAGCAAGCTTTTAAACACATAATAGATTGGCTGGGTATACACTATCTTTAATTACAATAGATTAAAGGTGCAAAGTGTAATATGCATATTGAAATAGGTGGAAGAGAATAGTTAAACCAAAGGCTAAAAGCAAAGCAGTTAAACCACACAAAATATGTCAAATCAACAATGACTAGTGCAATGGAGACAAATTGTGTGAAATGCTATTGTCAAAATATCGTTGAAAATAGAGAATACAACAAACAATAATGAAAAAGGCACTAATAACACATTGTCAACATTATCAAATTCCAAGATGCCAAATCAAAAATCATCAAGTGCCATGATTGCAACATATGGAAAGTCAGATATATGTGAAATATGCCATTCTAATGTGTGAGATTCATATACCTCCTAGGTTGTCCATTTTTATTAAAGCGCCATATTTGTGTCCTAGAAATAAGAGTGTATTATAAATACATTATATGTATAAGCAAAGTATATTCATTTGCATGTGATTCAACTGAATCTTAAAGATGTGCATTATAGCTATATTTATATTTAGAGCACATTTGTAAACACATGTTTAGATTCATTTGGAACTCCATCCTAGGTCACCACATATCCCGTATGCACCATATGCGCCACATGTCCCGTATGCACCATATGTAGCATATGAACATTATGTTGGAACATATGTAGTGTATGTATCATATGTACTAATTGGAACATATGTATCATATGCACCCATAATATGCATATGCACCACATGTCATGTACACACCATATGCAACATATGAACAATATGTACCAACCGGAACATATGTAACGTTTGTATCATATGCACTCAATGTAATATTTGAAATATATGTACCACATGAATATGAATGATGCATAAAAGAGTGCAATAAGTATGTTTTATCCATTTAGATGTAAGGATAGAATGTGTACTCCATAAACATATAAGTACCATACATACATGTGCATGTGTTATGTATATGATAGTGTATGCATTTGGAAAACTATGGTTTTGCATGTGATTTCAATGTATCCAAAGCATAAAAAATGCAAATACATGGTATGACCATTGGGAAATGTAACACATCTTTCAAAACTTCTTTTAATATATTTTTGGATGTGAATCCTACCTCCATTTCCATGTGTAGGAAAATATGTATGTGTATTTTCTTCTTTTTCTTCCTCTTTCTCTTCATGTTTGCAGTGTTGCAACATTAAAGCTCGTTGGGCTTCTTTTGACACCAAGAAAAGCTTGCCATGATCTTCTTCCTCCTCTCTATCACTTAGTCCTCTTTTTTATCATTTTTTTATTCTTCGATTTTTAAGGCTGTAGAAAAAATTTCACCAAGGTTTTTTTGGCATCGAAAGTACTTTGATAGGATTTTTTCTACAAGTTGATTCTACTCCTTCATAATTCTTCTCTTCTTTTTCTTTATTTCTTTTTCTTCTTTCTCCTTTTCCTCTTGCTCTTCATCTATCATTCCTTTTTTGAGTGTGGTTGAAAGTAAAAAGCCAGTCGGGCTTCTTTCGGCATCAAGAGAAATTCAATGGGCTCTTTTTTTTCCCTCTTCTTCTTCTTCCCCTTCATACATTTTTTTGCAATTGTGTTGCAAGATTGAAGTTCGTCAAGCTTCTCTTAATGTCGAAAAAAACTCATTATGTTTTTTTTTCCCCATGCTTATTCTCCTTCTTCTTCCTCTTTTCCATGTATTTCTTTTTCATTTGCATCATATTTTTCTTCACATAAATTTCACATTAGAAAAAAATTGTTATTATCATCATAATTATCGTGTTTTTTGCTTTCAAGCCTAACAACTCAAATGGAGGAGGATCAATTGTCCTTCGATAAGACAATTCGAATGATGTAAACTAAATAAAAATCAACACAAGGGAAATTCTTGACACTAGTACAAAAACCCCCATTTTTCAACTACTTTTCAACTGTCATTTATAGTTGAAAACATCACTTTCAACTACAAAATGTTTTTTGCAACTAAAAAATGACGTTGTTAACTAATTTCCAAAATAGTCGACAATGTTGAGTTGATCTTACGACATAATTAAAAACAATGTACATGTGTTAATTTGTCGCAACCCTAGCCTTAGGCTTGCGACTAAGGCAAAGGGGTTGCAAGGTTGCGAGCCAAGAGGAAGCCCGGGAGTCACATCACATACTCCTGGGAGTGTAAGAAAATGTGAGGGAGTGAACCCTCACACTCCCAAGGCAACTCCCACTTTGGGAGATGGAGTCCCGATGGACTCCCGAAATTTCAAAAAACAATTTCATGGGTCAAAACTCAATGACTTGTTGCGTTTTTTATATCATTAAAATTTCTTAAAACGTAGATGTCTAAAATGGGTTCGCATTGCTCATTTGGACATCTGAAACACAAGTTATGGCCAAAAGAAGGGCCAAGAGTCAAACTGCCAGTTTGACTCCCGACTAGAAAAAGTTCGGAATCGACCCGATTTACTTAGCTGCAGACAATGTGCGACATACCGTTGGAAAGCTCTCGACGAGGGCTACAACTTTGCTTTAGACCACACTTCGATCCAAGGTCTGCTCACAAAGTCATGGGGTTCCAAAGTCGCGGAAGTCCTAATTGGCGCGATTTCGGGACTCCCACTCGGGAGTCTCGGGAGAGAAAAGCCATTTGGATGTGGGCCCCATGGAGAGGTGCAAAGAATACTATAAAAGGGAAGGTGGTGGCTTCCCCCAAGTTCGGGCTGTGGTGAGTCTTGTGTGTCCGTGTTGCCCATGGCTCGGTGCTCCAACTATGCACTAACCACCTTGTGTGGGTTGTGTGCAAGCTCGTGTGAATGAGTGAAGCTTATCAACCCTTCCTAGTCCCGTCCTGGAGCTCCAACATGCCCCTTTACCCCTCAAAGTGTTGCGAACTAAGGAACGTGCCCCGACTCCTCCCCCTTCCGTTGTCTTGTACTTGGACTCACTTTGGAGTCTTGCAAGGAGTTGGGAATGCATCACAATTTGTGAGTTAATGTTGAGGTGACAACATTTAAGTTGAAAATGATATACATTTTAGTCAACGTAACATTTCAATTATAAAATGTTGACTAAACCTAATTGACTCCATGCTAGCAAGTCAATGGATGAACTTCATCCACCTACATGTCATGTCATTTGGGGGTGTGGAATTGGAATTATGACTATCTTGAATTTATTGATTTATTGAAAATGTCAACATATGATATTGTGCCATGTGGACATTTATGTTACACACTTGCATGACACATGACATTTTGTTGTTTGTACGTCATCCAACATATGTGAAATCGAGCCAAAGTAAAAAGATCAACTACAAGGTAGTTGAAAGCAAATTGAAAATGAGTTGAAATTATGTTGAAAATAAATCAAAATTTATGTAAATTAGTTGAAATGTAGTTGAGATTACAAGTCTAGACAAATTATAGTCACAATTTGTAAGACTACTAAAGCTAAACTATGGGGATAATGCACCTAGTTAAAATTAACTAAAGAAAATCAAACCATATTAAAAGCATAATGTACCTATACATTATCAACTAAGAATGAAAAACCTATTATAATCTGAAAATTATGCAAGGAAACATTGCTCCCATGTAGGAAATGGTCCCATCTACATCTTGAAGATGTTAATGTTGTTATTCAAACATTTATTGGAACAATGAAATGATTCTCCTATAAGGTGGTTGTTTTATGTTTATGCACTAATGGTGTGAACTCGTTGTTGGCATGTTTAATTGGATTGTTGCCTTGTTGGACCACGTCTTTTGACTTGTTCATAGTTGCACCCTGCATTTTTGAATCAAAGAAAATGAAGGTTGGAAAAAAATAAAAATAATTATAGGAATCTAAGTTATAATGCATCAAAAAAAAGTTTTTACATTAGTTGCACACATTAAAAATCAATAAAAACATCATTATTTACTACTCAAGAATAAAGAAGTTTGACAAAGAAAAAAACACTTTGAAATCTGGAAAATTCAAAACTAAATAATGAATAGAAATGGCACACATCATGGGCTTACCTTATACATAGTCAACAAACATAGTTGAAACCTAATTGAAATCTAGTTGAACGCAATCAAAATATAGGAAAAATTATATAGTTGAAACTTAGTTGAAAATAATTCACTAAAACAAACATAATCAAAACTTTACTTGCATTGATGGTTGAAAAGGTTCATGAGTTTAGCTCTCATTGTCTAAGTGTTTATCTAGAACTGGAAAAGAACAAAAACCAATGAGAGTTGAAGAAAAAAACTTTCATACTTACAAAACATGTTTTTTTTTTCTTTTATTTGGACCCCTCCTACTTTCAAAGCTCATAACTTTCTCACTTTTTTTTTCATTTAAAATGATTAATGTGAAGCAGGAACTATTGAGATCTTGAATTGTGAACTCACTTGATGTAGGTAATCAATGAAAATGGCATGCTCGAGAGGCCACTTTTTAGTTATCATTCACAAGGACATTAGGGAAGACCATGAAAAAAAATCTTTTTTTCATAGAATCCTGATCTACTCCTTAATGGAGCTAAAAACAAATTGCACCGAAATGGCAATGGTCAACAACTTTGTGGTGAATGGAATCTCGATGTTCTCCCTGATGGAACCAAAGACAAGTTGAGCTGAGATGAGGATGGATGATGACTTTCAAATGAAAGGTCAAGGCGTCTATTAAACCATCTCCTTTTAGATCCATCATGGAGCTCAACAAAATCTTGCTTTGAGGTTATGACCTCATAATCAACCATGGTCACAAATTTTAGAACCTCAACGATGTCTAGGGGAGTTATCTTCTCCCCCTTCCCTTTTGTAATAGATTTCTTTTGGCTTGCCTAAATGCATGAACCCCCAAAGTTAACAAGCTTCTTTTGGAAGCCGAACCCATGGCTTTCTTTGAACAAAACTTCAAATGGTGGGGTACAATCCTAGGGACATTCAATGCACCAACTGTAATCTTCAAGATGGTATGGGGACTAATCCTTAAAAAGATCCTTGCAATACATTGTGATGTCCACCTTTGGATCTTGCCAAATTCATAGCAAATGGGGGAGTTCATCGATTGCACCCTCAGAGAGGAGAACATGGTAAAAGAACTTGGGAACGAAATGTAGATTAAAAAATTCTCATTTTCAAGATTGGACGAAGGACAATGAAAAACAAAGAAGAAAAAGAAATAAATTAAATATAAAGAAGAGGTTTTGAAATGGCACTTATAAAGAAACCTTTTGAAGGCCTCCTTTCCTCTAGATTATTGTTCCCAATATTTGTTATGACAAATCCCATCTTTGGGCTTAAACTTGTGGAAAAAACATGTTTCCCACACCTCAAGTCTCCAATGGCAGATGCATTCCTTCAAGGTCATTAAACAATGGACCTTTCTTATAACAAGATTGAGGTCAAAGATTGTGGCATTATAGAGCTTGAGTGCTTCAAATTCAAGCTAAAGAAATAGAAGTTAATTAGATTAGATCATATGTGGAGAAAAAATGGAAAATGGAAAGTCAAATAAGAGGATTTGAACTATAACTTGGTGCCAAAATGTTGCCTTGTGCAACCGTTTCTCGAACTAAACATTTGAGAAGCCTTGCTTTGGGAACTTCTTGGCTTCTCTCAAAACTCTAGACTCATTCCATTGCTTCAACCAGGCAACTTTTTGTTCTTTGCTAACATAAGAATACATGAGCATCTAAAGTTTTTCAATGAACATTTAAAGAATTTTAGTGGCATCTCAATCTCCAGGTTGTTGTCATAGTGGGCTTAAATTTCTGTAAAAATCCAGGCACAAGAGCAAGATCACAAATAGGGAGGTGTTTACAAAAAACTAAGTAGTGTTCTTTTCTCACCTGCTCCATTGCCTTCTCCATCAATTCCTGCAACTTTGTAGAAAATTTGTCACCTTCCTAGGGGAACTCTTCACAATAGAGCTTAACAACAATATTTGTCGTGGATGCAAGCTCCCTTTGAAGTCACCATAAGACTTCAAGAAGTGTTAATAGGAACACATGAGGAAATAAAATGTGATCGAAATGAAAATATGTGGAATGAAAGAAAAAATCACCTTGTACATATAATCAAAAAAGGCCTTCGATGTGAGGGAATGCCAGGTCTTCCTTGACTTGCTTTCACATTTCTTGTACACGTCTGATGGCAAAACATCCTTGAATTACTTAAAGGGAATGATTCCAATCCTTTGAATGTGAAAGAACTTGTGCACAAGGCTTGGTTTGACATGATCAAACTCAAAACCCCTACACATTAACTCAAAAAATGAGACATTAAAGACAAATATATAGAACTATGACAAATTCAAAAACAATCAAGAAAGGTGGAAAACTTATTTATTCAAATCAATCATGGCTACAAGCAATTCCACAAGCCCATGAGATGTGTCAAGTAAAATCAAATCAACATATATGTGCCAAGATGAATCATCACTATGCAATTTGTTAATGTAAGGCATCTAGGCTTAGATGCAGCGGTTCCCATCCCATACAAACAACATTTTGTTGGAGAAGCGCACAAGGTCTAAATCACCTTCTCAAATCAATCATTCTCAAGGAGCTAGTGTTCATCCCATGTGTTATTGTATAATGTAACATCCTCCTCCTCACCTTACTAGTTCGTTAACAATAAATAAAAAACCTTATCTCCTTCCTTATACCCCATATGAAAGGCCGGTTTAATTTTCAAGATATCAATCTTGAGAGTAGGCATAACAATGGGCATGGGAACCATCTTGCACTATGGAACATACATTCAGATCTTGCGCTTTGGGGTGATCTTTTACTTCTCACACTAGGAGAAAAAAACATTTTTAACCAACCGGTTTTTTACTACATGTCATCTTCAACTTTGTTTCGACTACACAATAACATTTATTTCAAAAAATTCCACATGGATGGGATGGTATTTCAAATGAGTTCGCATGTTAACTAGTTTGGTAAGTGTACGACATTGACCATTAACAAATGTTGACTCTCAAAATATTTTTAATAATAAAATATAACCTAGTTGAGGAGTAATTGAGAATTCCACTTTGCCATGACATTATGCCACGTCAAGTCAATTACTTGACCATTTTGGTGGACCTTGTTTTTTAATGGATGAAAGAAGGATATTTGATGGATGAAATATTACATGCATTTTCAACTATACTTCAACTTTAATTATCATTACCTATACCCTACCCACATATTACCTACCCACCTACCTACTTATCATTACTTACACCCTATGTACATGTTATTTACATATTACATACCTACCTACTTAAGTACCTATAGACTATTGACTTATATAATTTAACCTACATCTTACTTTAAATCACCTATGTTATAATTTAATACATTTAACTTACAATTTATCACCTACCTATAACTACGTTGGTAATATATGTAATAAATACCTACTTAACCTACAAAGTATTACCTACCTACCTACAAATACCTAGAAGTAATTTGCAACAAGTGTATTTGCTTAACCTACAACCTACTTAGGTAGCTAATGAAACATGTAAGCATGTAGGCTACCTAAGTAGCTAGGTTGGATAGCTAGTGAGGTCAATTTAAATGGGGTGGCAAGGCAAGGTAAGTTATGACTACCTACCTACTTATTGTCTATCTAGATGCAATAGGAGGTCCCTAGGTAAGTAATATGTAGATATGTTAGGTCAAATGTAGGTAAGTAGGTTATTTAAACTAATTAAATATAGGTAGATAGGTATTAAGTAACTAGGTAACTAGGTAACTAAGCAAGGCTTTTTAGGTAGGTACTTACTTGATTTTTATTTAATCATGGTGTCACGACTCACAACCTATTTATACTTAGCCTATTACTACCTACCTAGGTCTACATAGGCTTTTAATTAAGTAAGGAAGTTAATTAGACCTAGGTTAGGATAGCTAACTAGGCTAGGCAAGCTACTTTAGCTTAGCAAAGGTTCAATTTTTTGGTATAAAATAATTGGTATATAATTTTATGGCATTTAACGTATTCATTAAAATGCCATAAAATGTCACAAAATGAAAATTACACCATTTATAATGTTTTACATTATATAATAAAATGTCATTCATTTATAAATGATTCCATTTATGCCATGAAATGTCATATAATATATATAATGCCATAATTAATTACGAATGGATGAATTTAATGTGGCATATAGTATGAATGAATGATTTAATGTGCCAAATAGTACGGATGAATGGATGGTATGACATATAATAATGGTGGCAATGTGTTGGCGATAAATTCAAATTTTGAATTATAGTTGAAAACTACTTGAAATGATGTCAACTTGCATAGTTGAAAGTTAATTGACATCCCAACATTAACCACATACTTCATCCATCCGTGGATCAAAGGACTACCTTTGTATAACATTGTCATTCACTTTGAAGTTTCTTTACGCTATAGTTTGATTTTTTTCTCCTTTCTTACAATTTGTTTTGTTTTATATTGTTTTTCTTTAAGCCCAATTTCACTAGAAGGAAAGTAGACTTTTTTGACTGGTCCTTGTGACTGTTTTTTAGTCGCAAGCGACATCTACAACTAAAAGTTGTGTAGTCGCCTTGGACAAGTTGCAGGCATCCTTAGTCGTAGGCGACAACGGGGTGGACGAAAATTGTTCAGCGTACAAATACCAGTTCATGACAAAATACGAGTATACGTATGTGATGCCAGTATTCAACAATTATTTTGGTTATTATTTTTCACCAATGCATAGAAACCACGTGGTATATTGGATATTTGATTTAAAAATTCTTCATGACATCTAATAATACTACCCGTCCGATTCAAGCACTAGGATTATGACACGTGACTTTTAATAAGGTATTTACTCTATTATTAAATAATTACAGTATATATGGACCGTTCGATTTTACTCATAACGATTATGACATGTGGCAATTAGTTTTTTTATTTTAGTTTTAAATAATACATTTATTTACAAATAATGCATGAATTTTTTTGTCGTCCAATTTCATGTTGCACACAGTAGATCTTAAGCGTTTATGGCTTTGCCTAATATTTATAATAAACACAATATATACTTCAGTTGAGTTTTGAAACCCAATGGTAGGAGCATTTATAAATTGCCTACAATCCAAAAAATTTAAGCACCCAAGGTAAAATTACATAAGAATTTGGTAGTTTAAGCTTGACATGCCAATTTGCTTGGCCTCCCACCAAAACCAGGATACATTTTATTACTATGGCAATGGGTTACAAGTTCTTGCACTCATCAGTCTAATTACACATGAACTATTCCAAGCATTTGAACAGCCCACATGGGTTCACTGGGGGAAAATTGAACATACATAACATTGAGTTCACTTTTCTGCCTACAAGGTCCCTGGTGCAGCAACCCAATCTTAGCCCACATCTTCCAATGTAAGTAAGTATATTTAAAACTTGGTAGTGCTTAGACTGCTACATTCGACTACAACCACATCTACGCCCTCATGGGTCCTCTTGTTGCCTCTAAATGCTCCTTGA
>Ga0209208_10009846_pt1 | contig 12513 bp, 12 predicted proteins | sample S1TSphfallax_3_FD_187694 | JGI IMG/M metagenome (GOLD analysis project Ga0209208, IMG submission 187694) | Host-associated microbial communities from peat moss isolated from Minnesota, USA - S1T2_Fd - Sphagnum fallax MG (SPAdes) (version 2) | ecosystem: Host-associated > Plants > Peat moss >...
GGTTATTGTGTTGAAAAAGCACATCTGATACTTGTGTACGATTTCTTGCCTGAAGGAACTTTGGATGATCACCTTCATGGTACAGGAACCTGATGCAAAAATTCTTCCCATCTCCTGGATCAATTTTCAAAGAGCTTAAAGCTAGTCGTTGAGTGTATGCTACAACCACACAATTGATATCTGTACCTTTTGACAAATGATTTTTTCCTTTCCACTCATGTGCAGGAGAGGAGATGTTAGAATGGGAAGATCGATACAAGATAGCAGTAGGCATATGTAAAGCATTGGTGTATCTTCATGATGGAAGTCCTTGGCCTGTAATCCATATGAATGTCAAGCCCTCCAACTTCTTTCTGTCCCATGACTTCCAACCTCAGGTTAAGAATGGCACACTTACTCAGCTGAATCTACATCAGCTGTGTGTGATTGTACTCAAGAATTGCTCATCATCAGGAGTCTAAAGATCCTGGCAATGATGAATGCTCTTCTGAGTCATGGCTTTTAATGGTCTGTTGACACTAGTTTCAGATTGTTACACTGTTATGATCAACAGAGAAGTGAATTTTTTTTTGCTGTGGATTGCAGTTGTCAGGTTTTGGGCTTGCAAAATGGGCTCCCGAAAGGCGAATGTACATACACTGCAATGATGTGGTTGGCACACATGGGTAATAATTTTCTTGCCCCCATTTGTAACATAGGAAATTTGTCTAATTCCCAAGTTAGCCAAAGTATTAAAAGCTATAAACTAGGGTTCAATGAAGTCATGTAGTTGCATTGTCCATCTCTTTACAGAGAATGAAGAGACTTTGGCAGATTACTGAATTCATATTCTTGCTTTGTATGTTCAAAGGTATTTAGATCCAGAGTACTCCATGTGGCAAAGAGTGCATGACAAGACAGATGTCTATTCGTTTGGAGTGGTTCTTCTTGAGCTGATTACTGGCCATAAAGCGATAGATACAACAATCCCCCAAGGGGAAACAAATTTAGTCACCTGGGTATGTGTTGCTGTTTCATCTGCAAATGCATCAAGCATGATATGTGAGCCAAAGATGTTTGTAACCATGCTGGTTCAGTCCTAGATTTCTTGCTATGTACGTGATCCATGCTTGTGCAGCTGATTTCTAGCATAGTGTGTCTATGTTTTACTGAAAACACAGTTACAATAGTACTCGATGAAGTGAATACTTTTATTGATTAGCATGTTCTTTCGTCAAAGTATTAACATCACCTTCTCAACTTTTCAACAGGCAAGGCCGCTGTTGGATGAGCAGAACCTGCATGAGCTGGTGGATGTGCAGCTCGGCAGCACATGCAATGATTGTCAAATGCAAGCAATGATTGCAGCAGCAGCATTATGTGTGCAAGAGTCTTCACAACACCGACCTCAAATTAGTGAAGTTCGTTCTTTCCCAAAGCAACTTCATCTACAGTAGGAAAATTTAGACTTATGCATCAAAATCCTTTCAACTGCTTGCCCTTGCATATCCAAAAGCAGTAATTGCAAAAACCTGATTCAAGAGATCTTTTGTACAAGAGAATCTACACCATTTGTATCTCCTCTCATCTCTGAATGATGAGAGTTTTGCTCAACCCCTCTTGCACTGTTATTTCATGTGTTTCTGATGCATGTGTGCAATGGGTGGTAAGCATGCAGGTGTTGAAGATGCTATGCAACAACAGTGATGGGGAGGAGGGTTTAAGTACACGAGGGAAGTCAAGGCCTGTGTATAAAGCTGACTTTACATATGTCAGGCAGCGTGACTTTACATATGTCAGGGAGCGTCCTTCATGTATGAGTGAAATAAACTCCACAAGATCACGCTTTGGTTGCAACTAATTAGAAAAATGAGGGAAAGCATAATGAACTTGGGTTGGTCTTACATGCATCAACAGAAGGTTTGACACGTAGAAATCTGGCAGTGCTGCAGCAATTGCGAAGCATTATTTATGGACCCTCTCCCAGAAGATTCTCTTTCAACGAGCTTGACACCGCCACTGGCAGTTTTTCTCCTAGTCTGTTCCATAACCATCAGGGAGAATACTATGGGTTCATTCTCAAATTGTTGAATTCTTATTGCATAGCCCTTGTTTCAAACAGCAGGGTCATTTGACAAGGGCAATATAGTCTTTGCTTTGCATTCAAGGCATACTACTCAGGAGTGTGGCATTCAAAGGTTTTTTGTGTTGGGAATGCAGGAAATTTGGTGCGGGAAGGTGATTTCAGTAATGTGTACAGGGGTGAGCTACAAGATGGAAGACTTTCGGCTATTGAGTCTCCCATACTCTCAGAAAGCAAGTTTCATCCCACTTTGGAGATCAACGGTTCTCTGTCACATGCCAATATTGTGTCACTTATTGGCTACTGTGTTGAAAATACACGATTGATCCTGGTCTATGATTTCATAGAGCAGCGAACTTTGCAGGATCACCTTCATGGTACAAGAACCAGACACAGAAATCCTTATCTTGTTGGAGAATCTTCGAAGACCTAATCTTGTTGTTATGATGGGTTAAGTGTATGCTATAACCAGACAAATGATATCTGGATAGCTTCTGACACATGATTCTGTTCTTCCCATTCTTGTGCAGGAGAGAAGAATGTGTTGGGATGGGAAGTGCGCTACAAGGTAGCAGTAGGCATATGCAAAGCATTGGAGTATCTCCATGATAGAAGTCCTCGATCTGTAATTCATAGGGATGTCAAGCCCGTGAACATACTTCTATCCCGTGACTTCCGACCTCAGGTTCATCCTACATTTCAGATCTGAAAGTAGGAATGGCTTTGAAGGACTGCAATGACATGAGATGTCTGTGATTCTCCTCAGAAACTGCTCATCATCAGAAGTCTAAAGATGTTGGCAGTACAAAATGTTCTTCTGGATCATGGCTTTTTATAGTCTGTTGTTGCTACTGTCAGATTGTGACACAGTTGTGCTAAAAGGAGCACTAAATTATGGTGTGTGCATTGCAGTTGTCAGGTTTTGCGCTTGCAACATGGGCTCCCAAAAGGCCAATGTACCTTGAAGACACTGTGGTTGGCACAGTAGGGTAATTATCCTCTTGCTCATCCTATTCACAACATTGGAATTTCTAATGGCCCAAGTCAAGCAATGCATGAAAAGACATGAACCAGTGTTTATTGAAGTCATGTAGTTACAGGTTGTATCATCCATGGGTTTTAAAGAAATGAAGAAAGTTTGGTAGATGACTGAATTCATGTTCTTGCTTTGTGTGTTCACAGGTATTTAGATCCTGAGTATCTTGCTTCTGGGAGAGTGAGTGACAAGTCTGATGTCTACTCATTTGGAGTCATTCTTCTGGAGCTGATCACTGGTCGTACAGTGATAGATAGAACAAGACCACAAGGGGAAGAATATCTAATTGCTTGGGTATGTGCTGCTGTTTCATAATGTGAATGCTTCAAACATTATATATATGCCAAACACGATGTTTATCATTCTTTCATTTATCAGTTGGTTTTATATCCTGGACTTCTTGCTATGCAGCAAATTGATTTGGGTGCTGTTGATTTTCAACTTAGTATGTCTATTTTACTGAAAACACAGTTACAATAGTACTTGATCAAGTGAAGACTGTTATCCATTACCATGTTTATTTGTCAAGTATTAATGTCTCATCTTGTCTCTTTGACAGGTTGGGCCACAGTTACAATAGTACTTGATGAAGTGAATACTTTTATTGATTAGCATGTTCTTTTGTCAAAGTATTAACATCTCCTTCTCAACTCTTCAACAGGCGAGGCCATTGTTGGATAAGAGGAACCTGGATAAGCTGATGGATCCACGGTTGGACAGGAGGAGATACAATTTTTCTCAAATGCAAGCAATGATCTCAGCTGCTGCCTTATGTGTGCAAGAGTCTTCACAACCTCGACCTAAAATTAGTGAGGTTAGTTTTTCCCCAAAAAAAGCTTATCCGCAGTGGGAAAATTTAGATCTGGTGCATTAGAATCCTTGTAAATCCTTATCCTTGCATATGCACAACCCATAATTGCAAAAATGTGATTCCTAAAATCTTTTGTAGAAGGTAAATTGCACCACTTGTAGCGTCTCATCTCTACATAATGAGATTTTACTCAACCCCACTGCAACTGTTTTTTGTAGACATTTCTGATGCATATGTTTGATGTAAACATGCAGGTACTGAAGATGCTTGAATTCTGCAACACAGTGGAGGATTGAAGTGTTTTGCACAGACATGAGTTGTGAATGATGATGGAATCTGTTGAGGAGGGTTGCCATTCTGATGGGACACCATATTATAGAGACTGCGAAGAAGATATTCAAATGTATCTAACACTGCCTATGCTAGGAGTTGATAATGGCAATGCTGGTCCTGAAAATAGTGTGGATAATAGTAGCACTGACTTATTTAGCAGACACATGGAAGAGTATTTGGCTCATATATGAAGGTCGTGAGTCTAATCTGAGGACTATTAACATCATATTTGATGATGAAAATGGTTTCAAATTTCTATTTTGCTAGCTAGGTTTCGTTTCAGTGTACAAGATTCTTCATCTGAAGATGTGGTATAATTTATCATTTTTTTGTTGCCACAATGCAACAACTAGTTTGTCCCTTCTGGGATGAGAAGTGGAGGGAGGCCTAATGCCCAATTTTATGAAGGGTATCATATTTTTTCCCTTTCAATTGTTGGGTCATTTTTTTTTTTTCTACCAAGTAAATTGGATGTGCAATGTATGGTCATAGCCAAGAAAGAACAAAACAATTTTTTTTTTGAAAACCTTTTTAAGTTGATGTTCAATAAATATAATAAACAATGCAAAGTGGGTGAAGGGCACAATTCATATTTTTATAAAAAATCAAAATTATGTAAGGTGTGTAATGATTTTAAAAGTAATGTGTGTTTTGATATTGTGCTTGGTTTTGGAAATTGAAACACCAAAATCCAATTAACACTCATTGAAATTTGGATTGCTTATTATTGATTTTATTAATGAGATGTTGGTACATCTCATATTAATTCTTAAAAAATATAAAGTTTGAAACAATCATGAACAAGTAAAAATTCAAACGAATTTTTTAAATATCTATATACATGAAGGGTGGTTGTTTTTTTTTTTTGTTCCAATGGTTCATGAATCCAAGGTCATATAGACACAAAGACAACTATTAAATTTGAAAATTCATATTGTTAAAAAAAAAATTGACAAATAGTTATAGAAAGGCACAAGTTGTCAACAGGAATGGCATGTAGTTAATATACATGATAAATGTGTATAATATTATTTAACCTTGATGCCAATTTTGTAAAAACATTTCATACTAAATGTTAACATATTAGATTCTAATTGTGTATGTATCAATCATCAAAATGTTTTTACCAAATTACAAATATGTCTTAACGACAAATGTAATTAACTCTCAATATTTATTAAATATTTCATATATTAAAGATGTAAACTAAAAATGTAAGTATAACATTTGGTAAATATGTGGTATTTTTGTAAGAAATGATATCTTTAAAATTTTAAAAATATAACTCAACCGAGGATTTGAACTTAGAAAAATACACCCAATTTGCGTATTGAGTGGAAAGGAGATTGGTAAAACCAATCAAAAGAATTGCACATAGTGCATACTAGATTATAATGATACATGTGTTAATATTTCAATTTACAACGATGTTCACAATTTTTAAAAACCATGGCAACATAGGTTGTATGTCTAAAGGTTGAAGATTGTTAACAATTTTCAAAAAAAATCGACTTTTGACTTTAGTTAGCATTACATACACTAATCCTAGTGCAAAAGATTCACGAATATGTATGATCACTTTGGATGATATCGTTGCACCTTGGGATTTGTGCTTTGTAATTGCATAATCTAAGAATAAAATAAATGATGTTTTGTAAAAAATGTCTTTGAAAATCATATTTGTTTTGAATTGATTTTTTCCAAACTATTTGCACGTATCCTGATGGATTGAGTGCAACGGAAATGCTACAAACATTATCTTCTAAATCAAACTCCAACTTCATTATGAATCCAATGGTTCCATTTGCAACACCAACTTTTAAGTCAATGTTTTTAGTCAACATAACCAATGCTTCCAATGCAACATGTTGCATGTGATTGAATCTTTCATTGTTCACCCAAGATTGAATGTGTTCAACATTCCTTGCATTTGTCTTCAATTGAATAGCATAAATTTGGTCAGCTAGAAATTTCTTGTGAAAAATCAAATCATTGTAATAATCAACATCCTTTCGATGTGTGCAAAGTATTGTTGTTTTGTGATCAATGTATGGTTCTACTAGATTTTCATCAATGTAACAATTGTTCAAAACTAATGAAATTTCTTCTTGTGTTGGTGCTTGACAATGGATTATGTTAAAAAAAGAACAATATTATGGATCTTCAATGTGTCTTATTGAAGTTTCCAAAGTATGATATGTTGCAAAATTCCAATTATGAACATTATGAACATAATTTTTTGGTAATAATTTTCTATGTTTGACAAATGGCAATGACATATTGCTGGAAGTTGTGCATGATCACCCACCAAAATCACTAAAATATGGTTCATTTGTATCATTTTCAATTTGCTGTAGTTTAGTTTCAATGTTTTCCAACAATGTATTCATCATCATTGACATTTCATCAATAATGATGATGTCACCTTCTTTGAAAATTTGAAATTCAACACTTAATTCTTATAATGGCCAAACATATCCTTTGCATTGTATATGAAATGTGTTGTGGATGATGGAAGCTTTTGAATTAAGCCTTGATATTGCACATCCCATTATTGCAATAAGGATAACCTTCTTTTTTAATAACATGTAATATTTAATCAAATATCAAATGAAAAATGTCTTTCCACTACCAGGAGTTCCTGACATAAAACATGTTCACAAATAATGAATATGCATAGCTATAAGAATAATTGACTATAAAATTTAATAAGTATGCATAATATTTTGTAGAATTTGTGTTTTATAATATAAATATAAAAATTAATTGCCATAATATATCTTTCATACATGCAATAGAAATATGCATAACTTCTGGATGGTAGTTATTTTAATATTTGAAATGAAATAAAATGAAATAAGTTATATACTTGAAATGACATGCAAACCATTTTTTTAGAATAAATGATGTTGAATATATGCATTTGTTCATGTGACAAAAATTTATTTTCCAAAGAATCACCAACATCATGTATCCAAATAATTTGGATCAACTAGACCAATTTGTGATCCAACACATGTAACATCAATTTTGTGAATCTTCAAAAGGATGTTTTTCCAAAAGCTTGTTCTATATCTAATTTTGTTTATCATCATCATATAAGTTTATTTTCCCATATTTAGATATGAGGTCTTATAAACAATTGAGAGCTTTCACAATACCACGAACAAAAACATTCATGATAATATGATCCTACTAGATTTGTGGGAGATATTAATTCGCGTTTTAAAAAAACAACAACATTGTTTAACAATATGTTGAAAAAAAATGGTTCAACATGTTTGCCAAGATTGAAGTTTGTGAATTGCACTAAATGCTCACTTTTACATAAGAAAAATCCTAATTTGTCTTTGCCCAAACATGTCTTCTTCTTCAATTCTTGTTGTTGTGGAGAAAATTGTTTCCAATACTTTGTAAATGTGTATTGGGCCATGTTGGAAGGTTGCGCACAATATAAATCAATGGGATGAAATCCAAGTATCTTGGATTTAATCACCATTTTTGTACGCAAGTTTGGTAGTTTTGAATCAACATACTTTATGCCAACACTTTTTTATATGATTGGGATTTGTAAACATGAGAAAGTTACTTCAGCTGGAAATATAGGTTTGGTTGTTATTGTTGTTAAAATCAATTGAAGTTGCAAAGGGGTTGCATTAACCAATCTCAAACTTTTTGCAATAATGTCATCCAATTTAATAGTGCCTTGTGGTTCACATTTCATAGAATATTTCAAAAGATAATATGACCAATATGAAGATGTGATTCATTGAATGTTCGTGTGTGCACCCCACAATATCAATGTCGTACAATGATAAAAACAACACATTTTGATGATAACATATTCATAACATGGATGATAATATTGCCACCTAGTTCATAATTAGTTCAAACAAGTAAAAAACCATGTGAATATTTCAAAAAATGACTAAATTTTGAATACTTGAATATCCATCCAAATGTGAATATCATGTTAACAATGAAATTTTTTTTTAAATGAAAATTTGATTGTCATGGAATTGATATTAAAGTTCATGTTTTAAAAATGTTCAGAAGATTTTTGGATTTGAATAATCAAGTGTTCAAAATAAGAAGAATTTTCCAAAGATAAGATTAAGGTCTCTCTTAATAGTAAGATTATTGATTGCACAAATATAAAGATGATAATAAGCGACTAATTAATTCAAAAATCACACACTTGATTAGAAATTTTTTGATCCATTTTTGTGTGATTGGATGTTGAACCGCATGTTGTTTGGCAAATATAGTAGTAGGAAATTCGTATTTGCAAGTTTCAATGTGCTTATTTGTTTTGCATTATGAACCACATTGCATTTGTTTTTGTTCCACTAGCTTGAACAATGTCAAATCATCTTCATTGTCTAGCAATATGAATTTTCCAAATTATTCATCAATAATAACAAGTACTATTGCAACTATTTCATTTGTGATGTAGTCAACATCAACATCATTTATCCATAATATGATGTGTGCATCTACAAAACCTAGGTGAGAGTACAATACGAATTTAAACACTTTTGGATTATTGTTAGCATAAAATAATAAAATGAACACATATTTAATAAAATAAAAAATTATTATTATTTCAATGAAAAATATGATTATATTATTCGACTTATGCTTGATTATTATTGTACTAAGGTTTTCCAACAAGTTATACAATATTAAACTTGTTATAAATTTGATGCAATATGTAAGTGTGTTTTGATGGTAAGATTTCACAAGGTTTCAAGCTCTACATTGTTGGATTTACGTGTCTAATAAATGATTGTATCAAAATGTACTTGTTTATTATTTTGTTTATGTTAAATTAATTATTCTTTCACCCACTTTGATGTTGCAACTCCAATTGTGTTACATGATGTTCCACAATGCTAAAAATGTTTTCACCACTAAGAACATAGGTTGACATGAAAGCTTGCAACCTTGCGCAAAATAATGCCACACTTTCAACTAGGCAATCCTTCCAGGAAAATGTGTTATTGAAAAACATAGCAAGATTTTCAATGTTTTCAATTTCTTTCCATCTCAAATTTGATATTTATCAAAAATCAAAATGAGGAAAAAATGAGGCATTCCAAAGTTTTCCACCATCACCAATAACTCTTTGAATTGGATATGGTGCCATTGTGGTGTTAATGGAATAGAGGGTGGTAACTTGAACTTCATAATATTTTTGAAAACATCAATTTTTGACCATTGAGGATGTTGGTGTTTTATTCTTTGTACATCCTGCTCCAAACATAAATGTTTTGTAACATTCAATAATTGAATTGCTTGTTGCACTTGGTACATCAAAAGTAAGTATGGTGGATATAATGTAAAATAAATAAATAATGTAGATTTTTTTTTCTTTCAAATAAGGCAATAAACCACCAATTCCACCATATGCCCCACATCCATGTGGAAATAGGAATGGGAATAATGCCTTTTCAAGTGACATGTTCAACGTTAGATTGGTGCAGATGCCATCTTCTCAAACTAATAACCTTTCAGTCTTGAAAGGGTTGTCATTGTTACACATAATTAATTTTCCAATTTCAAAGGCATCATCAAAATTGTGAGGAATCTCAGGATGCATGTCAAAAAGTAGTGAGAAATCTTGAATGAAAGGTTCCACATCCATAATTGAAAAAAATCTTTCACTAATATTAGTTTTTGCAAGTATATATTTCTTTTACAATTGAAGAAAATGAAAAACATAATCCATGAGTTAGATTTGGTTTCTCAATATTGGTGATGTATTTTTGTATAAGTGGATTTGAAGACAAATTTTGGTGCAAAAGATCTTTGAGGGACAAATTAACATCTTTTAATGTACTAATTGATTGAAACTTGGAATTTCAATAGAGTAAAGGATTGTCAAGTAACCCAGATGGTTGTATTTGGCCATGCATGAATCCATAATTTCATTGTTCAATTTTCATTGATATATCAATAAGTGAAAGAAGTTGAAGATGCAATGGATTGTTAACAAGGATTTGTTTCATATAATCCATGCTTTGAAATACAACATATTTGATTCGTTTTGGTTGTTCATAGAATTTAAAACATGCATTTGCATACATACACATGCAAATCATCACTAATGGTTGTGTATGTCAACATAATAATGTTTGAATAACCATATGGTGTTGCACCAACAACAATTCCAAATGTATTCAGAACAACACTAAAATGTGTTCCTTGAAGGTGTAATTTTGTGAATCCACAAAATCCACAACATCTCATATCCTTGATAAATGAAGATGTACATTTAATCCAATTTGAATGCAATGCTCCAATTTCAATACATGACCTATCAAAAGGTTTGAAAACCTTTTGTCGTTTATTTATATAATTTTGTTGTTGACATCTTCATTTCTTTTTTAATTTCATTTTTTATTTATGAAAATGAATTGGGATCATATTATATATGATGATACCACCAACTACACAGTGCAAATAAATAACATGTTAGATTATAGTCCAAAAATTATTTAAAGCAAATAATAAAATGATGCAAAAGTAAAAGTTATTTGCAACTGGGCATACGTAATTGTTATGAATAATCATAATCCATAATCATAAAAATATCTAGATGCCATACAAGTGGTTTTTTAATGATATGTATGGTTCAAGGTTATATAATTACTTGGAAATATTTGAATTTATCCATATTAAATAGGATTAATCATTTGAATAAAAAATTATTTGTTAAAAAAATTTCATTTAAGAAGTTTTATGAAATATTACATATAACATCATTATAAATCATTTGATTTTTTAACTAATATTAATTGCCACACATGATTCAATTGCAATTATAATTATTATCCATAACACCTTTTTCCAAAAACATTTAAATTTCATCAAAGCCAAAATATATGTTTTGCATGTAATCATTCAATATGATTCCTTTCATATGTTTTTGGTGTGATATATAATCCTCTGAAAATCATAAATTTCTTTTTTGAAGTCAATTCCAAATTCTTTACTTCACATTTGAAATTATTTAAATTTTATTCTTAAAAATTCATTCAATTGTTTTATACTTTTATTGAAATATGCATATATCATGACTACTAAACCAAAATACAACATGAACATTATTTTATTAATTATCAATTCTTATTTAACATGTGAAATTATTTGAAAATTACACTCAAATATTCTATTTTACTATTGATGTTTATGTTTCGCTTGTATATTCAATTTCATAAGATTATTTTGATTTTATAAAAAGATTCAATGTTGTAAGATTTTAGGAACCTTATTTTCAAATGTCAATTGTAATTTTACTATTTTCAACCATTATTTTTTTGGGTATATTAAAATAAACTAGTTAGTATCAATTACCACATGACATTCTTTAATCTATTACAACTATAATGATTTTTCATAACACATTTTGCCAAATACTTTCAAACTTCATAAAAGCCTAGATGTATATTTTGCATGTATTGATTCAATATAGTTATTTTCATGTTTTTGTGGTATGATATTTAATGCTTTGAAAATCATAGATTGTTTTTTGATCATTAGTTACAAATTTTTTATTTCACATTTGAAAATGTTTAAAATTCATGTCCATAGTAAAACAATTGTTCTATTGTTTTATAGTGTTATTGAGATTGTACATATTTTAAGAATATTAAACCAACAAAGCACATTACATCATTCTATCAACTATTAGTTAGTTTTTTTAAATATGCAAAATTATATGAAAGCTAGATAACCTTTTATTGTGGTCATTAATTTTCATCATTTTTGAAAAAGATAATTTCAATTATCATTTTTTATAAATTTCATGTGTAAGGTTTTAAATTATTCACATTGAGTGGAAAGGAGATTGGTGATATAGATCATATAAATTGCACATATTACATATCAGTTTCAATGTTACATTTTAGAATTTTCAAACTTGCACATTTAATTTCAAGAGATGTATATATATAAACCCCAAATAATAACATGTCTTATATTGAAATGAAGATGCCATAAATTGTACAATACAAATTCCAAGTACATATGTGAAATTTTTGTTCATTCAATTGAATAAAGAACATTATAAAATAATTATTTTCTCAAAAAAAAACTTATAATAATTTAATATATTTGAAAACGAAATTATTTGAAAATTACACTCGAATATTTTATTTTACTATTGATGTTTATGTTTCACTTGCATATTCAATTTTGTAAGATTATTTTGATTTTATAAAAAAAGTCAATGTTGTGAATTTTTTAAGAACTTTAATTTCATATGCC
>Ga0209208_10009847_pt1 | contig 12513 bp, 11 predicted proteins | sample S1TSphfallax_3_FD_187694 | JGI IMG/M metagenome (GOLD analysis project Ga0209208, IMG submission 187694) | Host-associated microbial communities from peat moss isolated from Minnesota, USA - S1T2_Fd - Sphagnum fallax MG (SPAdes) (version 2) | ecosystem: Host-associated > Plants > Peat moss >...
CATACATGAAAGGGTGCTTGAGATTTTTTTTACTTTCATATTTTGAATATTGCCAAAATTTGGCTAAATATATTTTTTATGAATGATTGCCACTTGAGCAATATCACAAAATTTTAAAAAAAGATGTGATCACCTGAAACTTGAGGTAAGAAAGTTTGATTTTAAATCTCCAATAATAAAATTGACAACCATATCAAAAATAAATAAATACATAAATACATTATTATTATTATTATTTCATAAATCCCATAGAGGAATCGAACCCCGACCCTAAAGACCTTAACCCATTGTAGCAAGATGGAAGTGCCTTGTGAAGCAAAACAAAAAGGAAATGACATTCAAATTCAAAAGTTCTAACCAAGTGTAAGCAATGAGAAATTAAAATGCATACACAATTCTGCTGGATACACATTCTTTCAGTACCGTAATAATATCTTTACCATTTGGAAAATACTTTAGGCAATTATTTATTTATTTCTCATTTTCTCACTTTGATCCTCCAATCACAATTTTTTTTAAAGGAATATTATGTCATAAGTTTTTCTTTTATTTATTTTTAATTCATTGAAAAACAATTCAGTTTTTGGTCAGGTTTGTCACATTTTTCATTCTTGGTTGTAATAGATAATCAAACTATAGAAGGATTTTATTTTATTTTATTTTATTTTATTTTGAGACAATTCCTAAAGACTAGTTGCCATTTAATGTTACATCCCTTTTTAGATGTTAGCCACGAAAACAGAAACTTTGAAATTTTATTAAATTTTTTTTTAAAACTACAAATTACAAATTACAAAAAATTAATTAATTAATTTAAAACCCTGGTATAATGAACCCTTTGCAAGATATACAGTGGGTTTGGGTACCGTTGTCTGCCCTATAATTTTAAAATGAGAATCCCCTTTGATAAAATTGTCAATGTTTGGAATTTTCACAACTGCCCAATTATGGATTACATTCAAACCCTCGGCCATGGGTGATATACTCGACCCTTACCTTTTGGTTCTTTCTTTAAAAAAGATAGAATTGCTTAACACTAGCTATAGAGAAGGAAAGAACCTTAATATTCCCAGCTTGCACATACTATTGGTTTTTCCCTTCTTTTTGCAAGTTTGTGATGTAGACACACTAGGGTAGATAGGCCGGTTTATGTACATTTAAGTGCTAAGAGGTCGCCAAATCTGGTCAAAGGGCTTTTTATTATTATTGTTATTATGATTTTATTTTATTTTAATTTTTTTATGGTGTCCTCTGGGCTAATATCTGGGCACATCCAATGCATTTTAGATTGCAAAAAATGATTCACAAATTAAAGAGTTATGAACCCCCAAAGTTGCGACTTCAAAGAATCAAAAAAGAAATTCTTGAAATACATCATTGCTTATAACCAGATAATGAAACGTTATTAGCTAGTTTCCACCTACCCTATCATTCAGATGAATTGAATAGGAGATGAACATACTTCATGGATTAACATTCACTTGTGTGTGTGGCCAAGATTTTTCTAAAAATAATATTATAAGATTGATGGTTAGGGTGTTTGAAGGTTCTATGAACCATAACCCCTTGCACACTCATGGGCCAAATGGAAGTATGTGGGCATGAAGCTCGTTTTGTTCCACTCTGATCCTCTTGCTTCCCTTGGTCTTGTTCGTAGGAAAAAAATCAAACATTTTCCTCTTTCTTTTAAAAAGTGATCATGATGGTCAAGGAAGGTTATGATTCTTGAAAGCTTTTCTCTTGGTGATGTTGATGCACTTCCTATGTTGATGATCCTCTTCTTAATTGGTTATGATTGTGATGTTCATGACCTTTTTTGTTGGTGCTATTGATGCATTACCTATGTTGATTGTCCTCTTCATGCACATGATGTTCATCTTTTCTTGGTGCTACTAATCACTTCCTATATTGATCATCCTCTTCATAGTCAATGGTGATCATGTTGTTCATGAATTCTTTTCTCGGTGTTGTTGATGCAATCCTTATGTTAATGGTCCTTTTCCTAATGTATGGTCATCATGATGTTCATGAGCTCCTCTCTCAATGCTATTGATGCACTTATTGTGTTGATCATCCATTCTCTAATTGGTCGTGATTGTGACGTTCATAACCTTTTCTTTGGTGTTGTTAATGCATCGCTTGTGTTGATTGTCCTTTTCTTGGCCAATGGTGATCGTGATGATTGAAAGTTTTTCTCTTGGTGTTATTAATGCATTTGAATCATCCAAATTTGATCCTTTCCTTGCCCCTTCCCCCCATGTACACTTAGTTAATTGCTAAAAAATGTACCCTTGTTAGAACATGCTTGCACATTCACATTATATCCATTGTTCCTTTTTTAACTTCCCTAGTTTCTTGTAAAACTATTATTAATGTGTTATCAACATTTACAATTATGTATCCAAAATATAATGTTAGTTGCGAGCTTGCTTGAACATTCTAATGAAAGAATTCACCTACTTTCCTTGCCATTGATGTAAACCAAGCTAATGCAAATAGTGCCTTAACTAATCTTTCTATTTTTTTATGTTGTTCACCTTGTTTTAGCCACAACATTTGTTGATTTCTTAGCATGTTTATCCTCCTCTCCTTTCACCTCTTTTTTCTAATTTGTTTTGATGTTGCCTTGTCCATAACTTTCTTCTACAAGATAGATAAATATTCAACATATGTCACAACATGATTATGAATATCTATTAATGACTCTCTACATGTTATTTGTCTTGCAAGAAAATGGGGTAGTGAAAGAAGGTTGTGGAAGTTCATTGCCTCTTAGGTGAGGTTTGTCAAGGCCTTGACTTGTAGATTATAACTTGGATAGTCTAGATTGATTGCATGTTCTTTTTAAAGATTATTTGTCACAATAAGGTTGCAAGTCATTTCTACATAGTCTTGATGTTTAGGCTCCTCATGTAATAATCAATGTTTAATTCCATAGTTATTCATGTTATGTTGATTAACTTTGTAACAAATTCTTGGGTTTGCTAGTTTTTTTTTTTCATCCATAATTTTAAGGTTGAAAGGCCATATTGTTATAACCCTAAACCCCACCTTGATCGTTTGTTTAATCAATGATTGATCTAAGGATCTATCCACCCATCTAACAAAAATAATTTTGTCAAGTTCATTGAATTTGCTCTTAGCCATGGTTGCATCTTTTTCTTCTTAAATGCAATCTTGAATGGTTCGAAACAAAAGACATTTAAAGGGTTGGAGTGCATGTTAGGTATGAGACAAGAAGGATAACCATGTTTAACTCAAATTCGTATGCCTATACTATAGTTTCTAATGTTACGTGTCAACCATGCCCATCCAAAATCAATAAATGATGATTAGATTATGAAATGCCACTTAGAACAAACCTATTGAAAAATAAATTAAAAAATTATTGTCCATGCCTTGGTTTGCATTGTCGTACATGTATGTGTATGGCTTGTAAAATTTGATGTAATCGTTTCTCAACCTTTCTTTTTCAAAAATGTAAAACCCTAAAAAAATTGACTCTATAACATTTATCTCACAATTCACAATTAACCATTCCCAAAATTTGAGGATGATGATCATGTAAACCATTTGTAAACTTCTTTTGGTCGAAGTTTTATTCCAACTTGTCTTCTATTTAAATTCTAATTTTTTTCTAAATTTCAAATGTGATGCGGTTCATAGTTGTGTAGGTTGTATAATGGTTGCAAGTTGTTGTAGAAGGTATTACAAAAAGTTGTAATCAAACCTTGTGTTCTAGAGACCTCAAATCCCTCAATGACCCTAATGTTTAATTATGGGTGTTTACATTTAAACTAATACCATTAAAAGTTCCTTAATACTCCATGATTGAATGGCGTTGGTCATGTTTGGGTGAATTTTGTTATTTCCATCTTCAATTGTTGTAATGTTATTAAAAGCCCGCATTTTGCATTGTTAGAATCCATGCAACTAGTGTTGCATCTTGTTCGTTTGTTAACACACAGGGAAGCCCCATTTTTCTAGACCTTGTTTTCTTGTCCAAATGGTCAAAAAGGGAAGTGAGTGGGATGTCCTAGGACCAACTTGCCTTTCTCAATGAATGTGTCCCTTTTTTAACAACTTCCATAGTTTCCTTTAACACTTGATTTGGCCATTTACTTTTCTTGGTTGTTTATAGGGTCCAATTTGCTTATGGTCTATGCCTTGTTTTTAATGTAAGTTGGAAGGGCAAATTCTCCTTGTTTGATGTTGCCTAATTTAACATATCGCTTTGTCACCTATGAAACACATGTACATTCAACTCCCCTGGGCCCAAACTTCCAACAAGTAGGGGGTGTGCACTCTGAGCCCTTTAAAGGTATTTTTTAATTTATTGTACAAAAACTAGAAAATCAAAAAAATTGTCGAATTTGGATAGGCATGAAGCACACAAGAATGTTTTTTGTAATTCAAATGATAAAAACATGGAAATATGATAAATCCCCCCACTTTAGATTGATATAAATTTAATGTTTAAAGTTGTTGAAATGAATTACAAAATGCAATTCATGTGAATTAATTGAATTCTACCCTTATTTGGTTTAGTTGTTTCACAAACCATGTGGATAGGTTTTTAGATCCAATGGTAATAAGAAACTTCTTGAACCTCTAGTTGAAAAATATGTATATAATTTTAATCTTTACACCATCGTTTAGATATGGAATTTGCAAATATACCTTTTTAATTTTTTTATTTGTTTCATTTTGATAGTTGGGGTCTTATATGTGTGCTCCAAATCTACCCCTATTATCATAGATCCCTCTTCTTGTGATACTTGTTTTATTTTCACAATTGGAAACCCTTCATAAATATGAAGGTATGTTCCCATTCTCGTAAATCCCTCTCCTTGTTCTTGGTTTATTTTCACAATTTTATTTTAGTTTGCAACTTTGCCTTCTCCTCAAACAAATCCTTTGACATTTGGAGTTTGATTTTCTATTTTATTTCTTAAACAAACTATAGTAAGAATGAAGAGCTCTATGAAAAATTGTAATTTGGTTTTTAAACTCTTTGGTAAAGAGATACTTGGTAATTGGAATGCTTGGGAAAAGAGATGGAAATGGGAGGTGGGGTTTTGCTGATGTTTGTTATAATTTCTTTTTGTTTTGGAAAACAATGTAAAGTTCACAAAGGTGCAAGGCATAATCAAAGTGTGCATTTTTAGATCCATGATTTACTATTGATTTATGGAATCCAACTTTCATATTGTGTTTAAGGTTAACTACTACTAAGTCTAATAACTTTTAGACATTCTTTTGCATTGGAACTAATCAAATTTCTACACATTAACTCATGCCTTCTTAAATGTGTGTGTTGTTTCAAGATTTTTCCAAAGGTTTGCCCAAATGTGCAATTTTATGTCAGTAGAGATTTTTTTATATAATACTAGTCCAAATATAATTGAATGCTCCCTTGGCCCTTGGCCTAACTATGTTTTTTTAAATGTACATAAAAAATCTTATAACTAAATAATTACCATTCCTTTGGTCAAATATTTAATTTTAAATTGGGCAATGAATATCTTATAATCAATTGTTTACCTGGCCAAATGGTCCAAAAGTTTTCAAAAATGAACTTAAAACATTGTATAACCAAACGTTGCCATTGCATTTGGTTAAAGAATATTTCTTAAAGTGACCACGAAATTGCCCATGACCAAACATTATCTTTTACATTCAACTTCAATCATTTTCCACAAATGGACAAAAAACATCTAGAAATTTAGCCCCCCAAAATCCCCATACTACCCTTCAATTTTGTGTAATGAAGTGTGTTAGTTTACACCCCATCACCAAACATAACACATCAAACGATAATACAACCTTTTTTTTCCCTTGCACCCTGCCCACACCTATAACCAAACACAAAACCCTTAATTCAAGTTAAATCTCCCATTATTCAAAACACTATATTATTAAACCATGTGATCACTCATAGGTCATTTTTTTAATCATGGGCAAAATATGGAAATACTTTCAAAGGTTGTTATTCTAAACAATATGGACATTCGATTATAAAGAGACATTTGGTTATGGGTGTGCTTAGTCTCTACCTAGTGTTTGTAATCATTGTTCAAGAACATTTCTTGTAAATGAAATATTGAAATACCTTGGCCACTATGACACATGTTTTTCAATTAACTAATTAATTTTGAGGAATTCCATTTTGAAAAATGATATATTCCCAAATATTCCATGAAATTATTTATTGTCTTTCATTTATTTTTGGATATTAGAGATAAAAATTCAACATTTTTGAAAATAATATAATTAATGTCAAACTAGCCTTGTACTATGGTAATATTCTTGGTTATAAAGGTGGGTGTGCAATCATGGGATAAATGGAAAATGGTGAATTGAAATTATATTGATTAATTATAAACCACATATTTTCACATACAAATCATGTTTGTACATTTTAAAAATTAGGTTTTGTGGCTAACCATAGAATAAATGTTATATATCAAATTAAATTAGAAAAGTTTTTCTCCCAAGAAAATATTTTGTAAATGTGTTCTTAAACATGGAAACACCTAAAATTGCGAGAATTTCTTTTGGGAATAAATTGGACTTTACTAATTTTCCAACACTCATTTTTCCCTTCAATGCAAAAGGAATTGAAAATAATCCCGAGTTGAGGTTGATTTTTGGGATAGTTTTTCAACTAATTATGAATTTTGGAAATTTTATTATTTGGTTTTTTGAATTGTGGGTGTAACCAATTGGGCTTTAAAAATAATAATTTCTTAGATAAATCATCAAATGATGAAACTAATTCCACTTTTTGACCAAAAAAAGGAAAAATCATAAACCATTTTCCAAATTTCACCCCAAATAATCACAATCATGCCTACTACTTTAATGTTCCTCTACAATTTTTTTGCCAATCTACATTACAAAATTGAAAAGAAAAGGAAAGAGAAATTAGCTATCCCAAAAGGTTATGATAGCTTGTAAGAAAGGCAATCTAGAATGAACTGATCCAATTGGTTACATACTAGATTTTGAGGATATTTTTTTTCTTAAATGGCCATATTTCAATAAGACATTCCAACATGTTGCAAAAATATAGAATGATTATTTAAAATTTCTAATTTCCTCTTTGACATGCAACCAAATTTGGTTAATTCCTCTTGAATAATGTGGCAACTACATCACAAAAGTGATGAATAAACTAATAAATAACCCTAATTTTACATTTGGTTTCATGGAAATTTGGTTATAAAATAAAAGCACCTAAAATTGTGAAGGGCTTTAAACCAAGACCCAATATAAACCCTTATACTTGCTCAATTTGATTAAAAACTAGTCAAAAGCACCCTTAGAATCTTGAATTGTGCACAATGAGCTTAATAGTAGGATCACAATTTGGGCACATGTGATCTCAATATTGAAATCTCATTTGGCCATACTAAACCCTAAACCCTAAAGTCCTCCATTGAGGATTTGAAGGCCTACATCAATGTTATTTTTCAAAGAAATTGTTTGTAGCCAAGATGGCAATCATCCATAGGAAGATGTATAAAAAGTGGTGATCATCCTCATGAGGATTTAGCCAAACCTAGTTATAAACCAAATTTGAAGTACACAATTTTAATTGTCCTTCTATATATTTGGCTACACACCCAAAACCAAATCTAGACATTTGATGATTTTTACTAAATTTTCCATTGCATTTCATGATTGGAAACCTCATAAATCAATTCATTTTTGAATTAAAATTTTAAAATTTTCTTTTGGCAAAATATCACCAATAAAAACTTGGTTGGCAACTAGTCTACACCCACAAATTTGAAAGGACATTATTCAATATTCAAGAAGCCTCTACAATCTAATATATTAATTCACTTAGTTTGTCCTTCTGTCTGTGACACGACGTTCTGCTGCAAAAGCATTTTCTATGTTTCTGCTGTAGAACCGGCCATAGGGAAAAGCATCGTCGTCTGGAACGCTTGATTGGCCCGTTCCCTGTGGAGCCCGTTCCTTGTCTGTGGTGACAAACAGGGCAGGGCAGGGCGGGGCGGGGCGGCTAGAGCAGCCGCTGTGGGGGGCCGGGCGAGGTGCCATTTCTATTAAAGAAATCCTTGGGGAAAACCGAGGGACCTGCATCTAATCAAACAAAAATAAATTTTAAAAAATATATATTTTCATTATAGAACATATTAAAAAAACTAAAATCTTTTTGAAAAAGAAAATAGAAACAAAATAAATAAATACATAAAAATAGAAAAAAATGAAGATAAAAAAATAAGAATAGAAAAAATAAAAACATGAAACAAACATAAACAAAAAAAAAAGTAAAAACGCAAAAACTATAAAAAAAGAATGGAAACAAATGAAACAAGGAAAGGGAAATACTGTAAAATAATTTTAGAAGATTTTTTTTTTCCAAAAATGAAGAAACCAAATAAAGAGTAAAAAGTAAGAAAAAATAAAACTTATAAATATTGAAGAAAAACCCTACTTGAAAAAGAATGAGGTGGGTCTTCTTTCTCCAAACTTCAAACTTGCATCCAAATAAATATATATATAAAAGTGAAAAAGAAACACTTTATTTTTATTATACAAAATAATAATAATAATAATAAACACATAAAAATAAAAAAAAGTTAAAAAGTTAAAATTTTCTAAAAAAAACTAAAACATGAACCAAGTTTAAAAAAACTGGGGGACTTCACAGTGGCCGAAGGTCACGGGCACCCACTAGTAGATTATAATGACAAATAATCAAAATTTGTATATGGAAGATTTTTGGAATCCTTTGTAGGGTTGTCCATGAACCATTCCAAAGGCACTTTCATAAATTTCTAGCTCATTTTTAAGCCTAACCATTTCTTTTTTTTTAAAATATTTTTTTCGCTATTAACTTTCTTAATAACTATCTCCCAACCTTCTTAATAACTACCTCCATTTTATAACTATGTCATTTTTTCCCCTTATCCACCAACTTGGATATGAAAAATCAATTAACATGGGTCTTTTCATGATGAAATGTATGTTAATTTAATTTAAATTTAACATTTAAATAAATAATGATGAATTATTGAAAACTATATGAAAACATAAGAAAAAAAATTGATGATCATCATTGATGATGCACTACATCATAGAACTCAATTTTTTAAAAATTCATAACTACTACCAAAATGTCCAAAAATTGAATTTCACCTTTTCAAATCTTTTTATATTTCGAGGAAAATGAAAGTGGAAGAAAATTAAAGTCCAATTTATTCCAAATGCTTATTTCAAGATGTTTCATGAATGTATCTATGAATATTTGTATCATCATTTTTTCATGGTGAAAAATCACCAAATGGTGACCCAAAAATCAACCATGTAACATGCATGCAAGAAAAAAAACAAATTACCAAAAACTATGGCTTCAAAGTACAATGTAACAATTGTCACCACATTTTTGTCACATTCCATTGCCACTCGATTTCAAAACACTCAAGGGGTTTTGGCCACCTAAATTTCATTCTACTATACCTTGTCACCTTCCTATTCCACTCTTCCATACCATGTTCCCATTGTTATTCTTTTGTTGCTACTTGGTTAGGTCACAACTCATAACACAAGTTTGAACATTAACTATGAACTTTTAGCTCTAGACTTTCTTTTTTGTAAGTTTTAATTGTCATTTAGCTTTTTTTATTCTTTTCAAGTTTGCACGATATTTTTCATTACTCTACAAGTCTACATTTTGCAATTTTGAATATTGTTATAACTTTTGTTTTCTTTTTCATTCAAGCAATCCATTATGCTTCCTTTGTTCATTCTTAAAAACTTTAGGTTTAGGCCAATTTTCCTTTTTATATCTCACTGAATCAATCCTAATTTGCAAATTTTTGAAGTTCTATAAGCTTTCAAAATTGTAGTGATGCCATCAAATGATTCTTTAGGTTCAAGCCTTGTAGTGAAAAAAACAAGATCATGAAGGTGTTATACATTTGAAAGATTGTAAAGTAATGTGCCTTCTTTCGGCAAATTTTTTAATAAACACTAGAGGCAATGTTCATCAAGTTTGTTGTGCAATTTGTTCAAAGGTTGAAGGCAAAGAAAAAAAAAGAGTTTTAGCTTGATAGCTTGTTTAAGTATGTAGGTAGGTGTAAGGCTAAGGTTGCAAGTCTAGGGGTTGAAATTGATTTTTTACTTTAATAAAAATAGCATGCATGCACACAATGAGAAGATTTTTATTACTAATGAACACCCTTCCATTGTGGACTTTGTTGTATCTAAAGTTCCCTAAGAGAAGATGCAAAAATATTCTAGTTTGCTACCATGTATCATGATGTTTAAAGGTTAGTTGGCAACATATTTCAAGGGATTGAAAATTTTGTTCCTTCTATTCAAGTTTAGGCACACACCAAAAAACATTTGAACGATTTGTTGTACAATCCATTCAAACTGTAATCCTTGCTAGAAATTTTGTATCGTGAGTGTGGATAAGGTCATTATGATAGATAACACCTCTTGGATCTCCATTCATATATATGTTGTTCGTAGTTGGAAAAGGATCCCACTTCTAAATATTTGTGTGGAGAAGGTTGATGTGTAGGGTATAATTAAAAACATATTTAATTTCATGGTCAAAGCTTTAGCAACGCTTGGTGGAGTGAGTGCTTTAAAGAATTAGGAAGCAAGTTGATCTCAATGGGCTACCATAGTAGTAGTGTGTTTAAAGGTTCACAAGTTTGGTGTGAACACTCAAATGAAGGAGAATGTGGTTCCATTCATGATCAAAATGTATTACTTTATTCATCAAATCAACCTAGTTGTGTCGGTCCTATTGAAACTAATTTTGGTGGTTTGCTTGGAATCTCTACTACCATATTTGGAAGCTTTGTATGAATTTTTCTCTTTCACCCAATATGTTTCTTGAATATCAAAAGTTTTATGATGTGCTCACAAAAAAACGAAACAAACTGCTAAAAAATGTGAAGCTGCAATGGGTCTATGTGTAGTTCCCTATTAAGTGTGTCATGGAACAATATTAACATTTTATTGCAAAGCTACACATTGATGCACCAAGGAGTAACACTAGTAATGACAATTTGAGCCTCCTTTACAATTTGGAAATCATTTGAGGGTTACATGTGATTATGTCACTTTTGCATACAATCATCAAGTTGGCATAGTCTTGTGATGTGTTTGTATGTGACTTCATTGATATGGTGAAGATGTGTTAGCTTTGACTTTATCAACTTTGTTTTGATCCATATATTAAATTTGATGATTGAATTTTAAGTGAATTAAAGGCTCTTGAAACATTCACTAGTAACAATTTGCTAATGAGATAGTGCACATATTTAAATGGCGAGGAACTTAATTTTGAGGCCATACTTTCCCTTGGTGATGGATTATGTGAAAATGGAGTGCAAAGAATCTACCAAAATTCTAGTCCAAAAGCTACAAGGAAAATTTCCAAATCATGAGTTTATGTTAGCATTGGGTGTAATCTATCTTAACTTTTGGGCTCATCATCCCATCAATGTTAAGGGTAATTTTCATCAACACATGACTATCATCAAATATAGCTATTGCATCTTTTGCACAATGGGAAATGATGGGATGAAAGCTATGCTTGATGGCTATGTTTTGGATTTGCAATGTTTGTTTTGTAAGATGACTATGATTACAAACTATAAGTTAATCATAAAAGAGAAATTTGATGTTAACTCTATTAGTTGTTCATGGACCAAGATTAGATTTTCCTCCATCCTCAAGCATACGCTCTTGGAATTTATGAAGCTAGCTAAAATAACTTGTGTTCAAGTCTTTGGGTCTATAGAAGATGAGCAATGTTTTTCAAAAAGAACGTTCATGAAAAACAAGTTGAGACCACCCATTTGGATTCGTGCATTCAATTCTACGCACAATGCTTCCACACATTTCAAAACTTCCCTTTTGAAGAGGCCATGAACCAATGGAGAAACACAAAAACATGATATTATGTTGCTTCTATAATGGTTTTCAACACATATATTTGTTATGGCTGTTTGGAAGTCAAGAGATGGTAGAGTTTTGGTTGATATGTGCAAGTTCTCGCCATTATACTCTCCAAATTGCTTGATTTGCTTGTGTTTCAGTTGCCACAAACCTAGCCCCCCCCCAAAAAAAGAGAAAAAGAACCCAAGTTGCCAAAAGCTTGCATTTAGACAAAACAATGGTTGCCAATTATATGACCACATTAAAAAATTAGTAAAAGCCAATTTCTTAATCACAAAATAATGGCTCAACTAGGCAAATTATACACTACCACAAATTTAAAGGGAGAAGGGGGTTTTTTAAAAAATAATAATAATAATAATATTTTATTTTATTTTATTTTAAAGGAAAGAAAAAAACAGTTGGTTAATATGTGATTCAGAAAGACTCAATTTTGGAATTATACTTGTTTTCCTTATTAAATCATCGAGCGCATGAAGGATAAAAACATAAAGACAAATTTTTAAATAAATAATTTATAAATTAAAAATTTAAAAAAAATTAAAAAAATGGTCTAAGAGG
>Ga0209208_10009848_pt1 | contig 12513 bp, 12 predicted proteins | sample S1TSphfallax_3_FD_187694 | JGI IMG/M metagenome (GOLD analysis project Ga0209208, IMG submission 187694) | Host-associated microbial communities from peat moss isolated from Minnesota, USA - S1T2_Fd - Sphagnum fallax MG (SPAdes) (version 2) | ecosystem: Host-associated > Plants > Peat moss >...
AAATACTTGGCACTTCATTCTTTTTTACCAATCCACAAGAAGAGCAGGCGATGAACAGAAAGAATACTAGCAACGAGTTTTCTTTATCATCCACGAGGAGAGGTGCTGCATCAAATAATTTGGCTTTCCTTCTTCGGTTTGCACTCCGGGCTCTTCTTCTTCTTCGTCTGCATTACTTGTAGACTGTGTGCCATTTGCTTCCTTGTTTTTACTCTTTTTCAGCATTTGAGTTTTTGTCGTTGCATTTCGCTGTGGACAGCAGATCTCGAACTTCTGTGTACAGCTTTTCGTTGTTTTTTTTTTGTTTTTTTGTTTTTTCTTGAGGGTTTTTCTTTTACCCTCACTTTCCTCTCTGGTTTTTCTCTAGCTCTGTGTTAGAAATAGTTGTTCTCGGAGATTTTCAACTCCTGTCAGCTTTCTGGGTTGCAAAAACAGAGGGATGAGGTATATAGATCACCACCTCGTGGCACCTCGTGGAAAAGGATCACACAACATGGAGAGGAAGGTGATTTCAGAGTGTTTTGCTATGTAGTCGATCCAAGCAGTGTAACAGGAACGTGCTGGCACTTGAAGGGAGATGGAGATGACAGGGGCTTTGGTTTCGACAAGACAGAGAGAAAGCTCTGTCTCCCGTAGCATACTAAGAGGTTTCGACTCCTGTTACCATTAAGAATATAAATTTTCATCAGTTTGCTGCAATGGAGTTTCAGCTTTTTTCTCATGGTGTGAGAGCTTGTGTTATCGAGATCGCTTCTGTTCCCAGTGATAGGGAAAAATTCAAACAGAGGTATGTAAAGGGAATAAGAGGCGCATCTGATCTTCAGTGGACGTGGAGTAGAGCAGCAGCAGGATTTGACGAGATGAATGAGCCAGAGTGAATTAGGGTTAGGGTTTCAGGAGAAAGGAGCGGTTGTAGGAAGCTGAATGTGAAGGTAGCAGTGTTTAGTAGAGACATGGAGCAGGCAGCAGCAAATCGGCCTGCAATGGAAGCAAGTCTTCCGAATTCAGATATAGAACAAACTCATACTGGCTATGTGGCACCTGCATATGGTCGGAATGCTTATGGAGCGGAGAGGCAGGTGGCATATGCAAGAGAAGGCTTTGCTAGAGACGCCCAAAGCTTTCCTCCTCCTTATGTAGACAGAAGCAGCTACCCTCATCATGATGGTTATCCTCGAGATGGTGCACCAAAAGATGTGGAGGTTTTCCATAGAGACAGCAGGTCAATGCATGAGTCAATGAGAGATGATGATACTGGCAACAAGAAGCAGAAAGGTGCTGACTGGTGGCATGAATCACAAGGGAGTGAACAACCATCTGAAGCTCCAAAAGACATGGCACCCACTGTTAATTCTCATGCTGCCCCTGCTGTGCCTTCATTTGGAGGAATTGACTTGCCAGGCATGTTATTACAGAGCCAAATGTTGGGAGCAGAATGTCAGGCGGGGAGCATGGAGGAGGGAGAATGCGGAGGCAGCAGTGGAGGAGGAGTAGGGATTGGAGAAGAAGGAGATGATGGTGATGGAGATGGGAAGGAGCGACCTGACAAAGAGGGGTGTGCGAAAAAGAAGAGGGCAGAAATGTGGCAAGATGCTGAAATGGATGCACTGGTGAGGGCATACCGAGAGGTTCATATGAAGCTGGCAGCAGCAGGGAAGAAAGGGAAGCAGGTCTTCAAGTCAGCCACTGACAAGTGGAAAGAAGTTCAGACCTTGCTGTTTAATGAAGGTGTAGACCGGCAGCCTAAAGAGATTGAGCGCAAGTGGTCCAATCTCTCTACTGCCTTTAAGCAGATTGCTGACTGGAATAAGAAGGTTGGGCGCCCTAACTACTGGGAGCTGGATGAGACTCTCAAGAAGGAGAAGACCAAGGCCAAAGAACTGCCTGCCACGTTTCGTGTTCAGCTCTTTGATACCATGGCAGAATTTCTTGGTGATCGGGTTGGAACTCACCGCAGCCGCTCACCTGCTCCTTCTCACATGACCCTACCTGGGCTGGTCTGTGCTGTCAATGCCTCAGGTATGTGAGAGGTATTGCTAGACTGGAAGCAAAGGTCCCAAGAATTGCCAATCTTGCATCTCATTTTTGTGGGATATAAGTGCAGAGCAAGAGGACTGGTGCCTTTCTGTGTTGTGCTGCACATCCAATATATGCATTATGCAGGGAAAGTGGAAATTGAAGACTCATGAATCTGGATGTTGCTTAATCACTTAGTGATAAGAATCTGTAAATGCCCTTGCTGATGCCTGGCTGGATTTCCTGCATGCCCTTGTGAGAATGATTTGTGGACCAAGGGTTTAAGGACTTGGGGTTCAGTGGGAAAATTCTTGTCTAGCATAGAATTCCTGTAGTCCTGTAGAGTTACAGGTATTGATGGGAAGGATTAAGCAACCTGGCATATGTTATATTAGTGCCAGGTCTGGAAGCTGTGGTGCTGAGCATAAGGGGGGGGCTGTAAGTTTTTGCAGGTGGCCCAGGGGTGGTAGAGGTGACCTTGCCAATAGACAAGCTTTCTCTTCATGCACCACCAATGGACACATATCAGTATGTCATGCTTACTTATGTACCTGGATTGCATTTCTTGTCTCTGACCATCCATGCAGATGTGCCACATTCCCATTCCTTCAATATATCCTTGGTTTATTGTGTTCTGCAGCCATATTTTTGACTGTTGAGCTTGTGTTTCTATATCCATATGGTAGGGTGCTGTATCTGGACTTACCAAACTTGGGTTGTAGGAAACACGTGCGTGTGGTGCTGGTATCCACAGGCAGTTTCAATCCACCAACTTACATGCATCTTCGCATGTTTGGTCTGCCACCTCTCCTGCTTCCCACCTGCCTTTACTTTTTGCCACCAATTTTTTTTGTTGCAAATGTACTCCTGTAAGAGTCCTGTAAGTTTCCGGTGGGTTCAGTATTCCATTGGTTATAAACCACAGAAACCTTGCTGTCAGCAGTCTGTGTCCAGGATGAACAAAGTTAGAGTCCCAGGAATTGCACCTGTTGCATACCAATTAAACCTACCTCTTTTGGGACCTGTGCTTTAGCATATTTCCATGTGGGTTGAGTGCAATTTGTATGATTCTGGATATGTGATAGGTCTGTGACTGATATTTTAGTTTGGATGGTACAGAGCTGGCAAGAGATGCTCTGCTAAACGAGGGATATTATCTGCTGGGAGGTTATATGTCACCTGTTGGTGATGCCTATGACAAAAAGGTGGTTCCCCTTTCCTTGGCATTCTTCTGAGAGTACAGTTGTATGCTGCTAAGATTTGACTGCCCTTGTGGGATAGCTGGATTGTATTCTATGATTGCAATGTGATTTTAAAAAGATGGAATTCTTGGGGTGTACTGATGAGTATCCTTGGATATGTTGCCAAGGGTCTGGCTCCAGCAGAGCATCGGATCAAGATGTGCCAGCTGGCAACTCAGGACTCACCATTTGTGATGGTAGACCCTTGGGAGGTGAGCTGCCCTATCCCACCAGGCAGAAAGTATGATGGATTGGCTTCTGCAAAAATGGACTTTGATTTATTGAGATCAAGCTGACAAGCCTCTGGAATGGTGAAGTAGGCAAAGCAGAGCAGTTATCAACGCACACTCACTGTGCTCAGCCGAGTGGAGGCTGCAGTCAATTCTCATGGCTTTGCAGCTCAAGGTAACTTGCAACTTTCTTCCCTGTTCAATGCTGGTGTTTTGAGGACACTAAAAAGAGTAGGCATGATAGCAGTTTGCAATGAGAGTTAAAGCTCTGAAACTCTGCATGGAATCTGGAGGGTTGTTTGTGCAGAAAAGGTGAAGGTGATGCTGCTATGTGGCACTGACCTGCTGCAGTCTGTGACAAAGCCTGGTGTTTGGCTTCCCGAGCAGGTATAGTTTTTCTCTTCCACTTTTTCAACTGCATTACAACTTTCTACCAGGTCTATATTGTCATTTTGGACTCTTTGAATTGATTGTATGAGAAAGCTGGGTTCTTTGGACCAAAATGTCTGAAGTCTCATATGATCATGTAATCTTGTTGACTTGTGTCTTTCCTTTTCAGTCTGCATTGGGATTGTTTGACCAGATTAGGTTCCCCTAATGTGCTAGGGCTAAAATAGGAATGAGTTCTGCAGGTGAGAGCACTGCTGCAGGAGCATGGTGTGGTATGTATTTGCAGTAGTGGCCAGGATACACGTCAACTACTCTTTGAACATGATATTCTTTTCAACAACCGAGTAAGTTTACCTGTGTTCCTTAGCATACACAAAGTTACCTTGAGCTGCAAAGTTACCTTGAGCTACCATGACAATGAATTACTCGTGTTGGCAAACAAGGTTATAAAAATTACATGTGCTAGAGGCTGATTGCACTTCAATCTATTACTTAGAACTGAGTTGGGTATTGTTCTTTCCTTGGAGTGTGAAGTCTAGTTTACTTCTAGAGATCATGCTGCATAAGGACTTTCATGCAAGCAAATTTGTCTTATGCATGATGTACTGTCTGGGCTGCAGAGGCAAATTATGATTGTGGATGAGCTTATTCACAATGATGTTAGTTCCACGAAAGTCAGGTACCCTCAGTACCCTCTTGGTTTACTGTCCCCTTTTATGCTGAGCTTGGACATGGAAGAGAGGTATGAGAGACTGGGAAACATGGGATACAATTGACTTGATTGTGTGCATGACAGGAGAAACATCACAAGGGGGTTATCAGTGAAGTACTTGATAGCAGACAGTGTGATCAACTACATCAAAACACACCAACTGTACACCACCAACCCTGTAGCTCATCAAGCCTGACAAGCACACTATCTTTGAGCAATACAAAGTTCTCTGAACACTGAGCAACTTTTTGTACAATCAATGAGCTTTGCATGCATTTATTGCATGTTGTTCAGCAGAAATACCTGTGTTAGGACCTAATCAAGTAGGCCATGGACTCACATTGTTTTTTGGCTGAATAGTGGTCCAACTAAGAAAACAGATGTAGCATAGAAGGTGATACAGATTTGGAAATGTTCTTCAATACTAAAACATATGTTAGTTCATGGAAGGACCTATTGCTGTAAACTGTTTTCAGAGGACATCTCTAGTCTGTTTCACATAAAGGCCTGAGTTGTTGGACAAGGTCCAAGCTGGTGCAGAACTCTTGTCCATGATTTAAGCTTGGTGTAATGATGAGGTTGCCTGGCCAGCAGTGATGTCAGCTCTCCTTTCGTTGGAATGTGTCTTTTTGACCCCTTGATCAGATTTCCAACTTTGACTTCACTCTCCATTTTCATGACTGGAGAATATCATGATGAGCTTGAGTATGACTGTGTATGGATCCTTACTTTTTCATGAATCTGGGAGCTTTATGCTGTATTCAATATCACTTCCACTGGTCCCCTAATCTCAGCAGAAGAGGGCTGCTGTGTCAAACAGCAAATGACATCAATCTCTTTACTTTTGATTGTTAAGGGTGTACATGTAACAGGCTTTTCTTTCAGTGGTGCAGATCTTTTAGAAGTAAACTGTTGCTCATTGGTAGCAGAAGACCTTTAAAGAAGTGCCCACTTGATTCACAAGTGATTTGAGGCCTTTGTAACACAACGGTGTGAAACCATGGTGGACATCAGAAGTTACAGAAACCAACATTTGGAGTAATTACTGACCTTTGCTTTAGGTTGCTTTCAATTCATTAGCATACACAAAGGCAGTTTTGCTAGTGTCAGTTATTATTGTAATTGCACTCTACAAAAATGTGGATTATCAGCCCTATTGCAATCCTATCATTGTTGTTGACATCAATCAAATTGTTCATCTGTAGTTATGTCATTAGTCATGGTCTGTCACCCTACCATCATATAATGAGCTTTGTGAACTGTTTTGTGCTTCAGCATGGAGAATATGCTGGCATCTAGATTCTAGTCTTTGGAAATCTGTTGACACATAAGACTTGAAAGATGATGATCACCTTAGTCTTGTGGACTTTCTAGCTCTGTATCTAGAGCAAATATATGGTATGTTATAGACAATTGTAGTGTACTGGTGGCAGTAATAGAATGGTGAGTGTACAAAAATCTTCTTTGGCTTTGAAGTGGCTGCAGTTCAGGGCCATGTTTACATATGCTCTACAGCAAAGCTTCTACAAGCCAAAGTTGTGTTTGATTCTACAGTTATTAAATGAATGTTGGCTCTTGCTTGATCAGACCACAAAATAATTTCCCACTCTTCTGTGCTGTGTTGGACATCAGTAACTTGTTAAAACATCTGGGTGCTCATCTTGCTGCTCCTGATATGCATACTTTGTTTCTCTATCCTGATCACTGCACTCTCTTGGTGGAGAGAAGGTGATCTCTGGAAACACATCTTGTTCCTGCTGGTGGAGGATTGAATTGATGCCAAAAGCTTGATGATAATTGCCGGCTGCTGAAGCCTGGACTTCTTGGTCATTAATATTGACTGCTGTAGTGTTGCTTGTCATTGCATTGTCCATTGGAGATCTCAATTGGCCATTGAAGGTGTTGAAAGCAGTTGGATTTTGTGCCTGATCATGAGCTTGTTGTGGGTGATGAGTTTGAGTTGTGGCGTGAGCCCATTGAGCTCTTGAGCCTCCCCCAGAGCGAAGAAGATACAGAGGAAGAAGGGGGAGATGACAAAGGAGGAACTGCACTGCTGATGGTAGGCAGCTCCAATGTCTTGGTTGGAGAGTCAACTGAGGAGTAAGAACTCAATTCTGAAGCCATGGAAACTGATGTCTGGAGGGATTGATTAGGCAGGCATATGGTCTCTACTGACCGTCCATCACTCTTCATGCGCACCACATTCTGAGATGTAAGATACTCTGTGAAGTACTTTCTGTCATTTATGGTGTTCCTGGATATGCAAATCATGATTATGATCACCATGTTCATGATCAGAGACCAACATCCTAGTTCATTACTTTCAGTGCACATTTGAATCCTTCCCACAAGGCTAAAATCTATTTAATGTAGAACCTACCCACAAGATGTCTGCATTTCGCTCTACATCTCTCACAAGTAATGTGGTTAGTATTGGAGCTTTGATTTCAAGAATCAGTTGACGCAAAAAGCAACAATAAAGAGAAATTAATCCATGGTAGCCAAATTGATCCAACTGAGAGCCTCTTCTTTACACATCCAGGTTCTATTTACTTTAGGAGGTGCCTGCGATATGGTTGCAGCATCAAGAGAACTCTTGGTTGTTCACCGAAGTACTCTTGCCAACCCTAGGTGCACTCTGTTAAACGCATTGTGAAGATGCGGTGAGGATATACAGGGGATAGAAAACTGATCTTTGAGAGAGAGAGAGAGAGAGAGAGATAGATTGACTACTTACTTCTCGAAGATGACCCATGTTGCATTGATAGCTGTGATTTCTCGCACAATCACAGATTTTGCTACAGATCCTGGTGCTATTTGGACCTCCAATTTGATCTGCAGGAATCAACAAAGCCCTGGCCAGATTCAGATCACAGGCCTCAGAGACAAGTACTAGAGATGGGGGAGGACTCGATCAATCAATCAATTCATTGAGTAGGAGTGATGTTGCCATCACGAAGGTGATGGGATTGATTCCTGATTCAGGACTGATGTTGCCACCATGACTTCAGGTGGTGGTGGTGTTGGTGGATTCCTCCTCAGCCAAGAAAGCTTTCTCTTATGTAAGCTTTCGAGAGATTTGCAATGAAATTTTTTCCTACCGCTGGCTTTAAAACACTTTTGTAGAGAGAGAGAGAGAGAGAGAGAGAGAGAGCTTCATGATGATGTTTTGATTTCTATCGCTGCAGTTTGTACCTTTCTCTTTTGACAAGCTTGACGTCGTCCTGTTTCCTTCATCTTGTACTCAATCGCATCCAGTTTCTCAGACGTGGTCATCACTAAACATGCTTCATTCACTCCGATGAAGCGCTCCAAATCCGCTACCATTTTATGCCCCACTGCAGGAAGAGAAAATTCATCTCAGAAGAAGAACTTCTTGTAACATGGACACAAATCCAAAGAGATGGAAAAGCAGCTGCATGAGGTACATGGGTGGGTGGTGGGTTATGGTAATTGATCTGTGGAGACTCACGCACTTGGGCTCATAATATGTTGAAGATAAGCAAGCACCGTGATCTCGTCGCCTTCTTTGCATACTTCAGACATCGCCCAATCCAACGCAGTTATGGACGGCTTCTTCTCTGCATCCAATACCACCACCACTTTGCTGCTTGCTGCTGCTGCTCTCTCCGCTGCGTGATCGGCCGCATGATCCGGAGCCCGGCCCTCAGTTTCCTCTTCGATCTCACATGACGCCGCCGCTGTAGTAGGTTCGGAATTGAACGTCGAGAGCTTCTTGGGTAGCGTGTGACGATCCTGTATTGAAAGCTTGGAAAGGAGCTGGGGCTGGTGGGGCTCAGATCGCGGGGGAGGGGAGATCGGACGCAACATATCTAGAAAAAATAAATTCACTCAAGAACTTAGCAAGCTGCTTGCTGAAGTCGATTGTTTCATCAGCAAGCAGCAAGCCTGCAACCCCTCTTGGAAACAGATCTATCAAGAGACACCAGACAAGAACTTATCCTACAAGCTGCATGTGGCCGGGCAGTCGATCATCAAACACCACGCTCTGTAGCTCTCTTGTATGAAAACAAAAGAAAATGAATTCTACGCGGTTGATCTCAAGCTGAGCAAATAGAACTTCAAAAAACAACTACTTAGATTACAGCTTAGGAACCTTCTTTGGGTCGACGACCAGCTGCTGGACCCACAAAAAGATTGTGAGAAGACGGAAAGGGGAAACAGATCAATGTCATCTCATGGTCCTGGTCCTGCAGCATTCGCTGCTGCTACGACGATGACCAACGTCCAGAGTTAGCACTAATTTCTGTCAATCTAGCTGGTGCACACTTGATCGATCTTCGGCTAGTTTTTAGTCTTCGACTCTAGCTGCTCCTTGATTCTCTGGAGATCCGTTTGCAGCTGCTCAGCTCAGGTGTATTTGCTGTGAAGATAGGATCTGTGAAGAAGAAGAAGAAGAAGAAGAGGAAGAAGAGTAAAAAAAGGAAGGTGGATTTGGTGCGTCAGTCTTGCTGTGCCCCACAAAGAGCAGAGCAGCAATCATCCGCAAGAGAGGATCTTGCAAAGAGTTCCATGGCATATTCCGAGGGGAAGGACGGAGAGGCGCCGCCATAGAAGGGGGGTGATGTGGTGTGGGGGCTGGGGGAAGGGAGGGGGGTATTGGGCTGTTGTGGGTTATGGGCAAAAGCTGAAGAAGAAGAAGAAGAAGAAGAAGCTGCTCTTTCTCTTTTCTTCTTTCTGCCAGAAATTTAGTTTTTCACCACTTCATTTTACAATTGTCTTTAGAGCATCTCGACCTCCCAGGAGTCAAATGGGCTCTGCACTCTGCACTTGTTTTTGAATGAAGTCAGTGTTGGGTGGTTATGGCTGCTTTTTATTTTATTTTATTTTATTTTTATTTTTATTTATTATTATTTTTGGATGAATCATCAATTTCGGTTCTTTGACAAGCTTTTTTAAGAATCATCATTTTTCAAGTGGGTCAATTCTTTTTCTCACATGAGAACCGCCGGTTATATTGAGGTTTTGAACTGAAAAGTTTCTCAAAGGAGGAGGAGGAGGAGGAGGAGGATAGTTTTGGATGTATCTACTAGTGTTTAGACACTTAGTAGAGGGAGGTTTGTAGTTTCCATGCAGGGAGGTGCTTTCAAATGCAAAGGGAAAAAAAAACCCCTTGGAATGCTTTCCATTCAAGATAATAAAGCTCACCCAATTGTCCATTTCCCATGAGCTCTACTACTATTGCTTTCCAATGCTCAATCCAATGGACTTCAATGGGGAAAAAAAAATTCTATCTCATTGATTGTGCGTCTACTTGTTGGACTTGATTTCAAGATCTTGAGCCTAGGAGACTAACATAGAGGTCTCAGATGGTGCAACATCAACGGACTAATCCTAAGTTGGAGCAAACACTAGGATACATGAGTTGCAACAAATGCTCTATGCAACCTAACATCTCAAAGAGGCACCTTGAAGACAAAGCCAAGAGGAGAGGAGAGTAGGAATAAATAGGCAAATGTAGATCAGAGTAAAAAGCTTTTAGATTAAGATTGATTAGCTTCCTAAACAAGCCCTAAGGGATGACTCTAGGATGAATAGGCAAACCTTGTTCATTCAACAAGTTCCCCCTTCAATCCTCAATGGATGAGATGGGATACTTACTTTATAGGTACAATGGTAAAATGCTTAAAGTATAAGGTTAAGGATAGAAAGGAAGGAGAGTGCAACTCTATGAATGACTTTGCATCAACATAGAAAGATCAAGGGATTTGAACCTTAAGGATTAGGATGAAGGGGTGCCTTTCTGTTAATAGGAACAACATTAGTTCACTTAGGCGATTGTTTATCTTAGAATATTTTTAAAATATTTTAGCAATTTTTTAATTTAAATTTTTAAAAAAACCAAAATTGACTTTAAAAATGTTGTAATTATTATTATGTAGATATATGTTTTAAGAATTTCTTCTAAAAATATGTCTTGTTAAAATTTTCAAAAATAAGAGTTCTTATAGTGTTTGATGAATGTTTTTGAGTATTTTGTCCTTGTTAAATTCATTCAAAATCATACCATATGTTTTCATAATGCATTATAAACATTTTCATATAAATAAATTTAAAACTTGTAACATTAGTACAAATTTTGACACAAAAACATGAAAAAATAAACACTAATCTCATGTCATGTGGCTCTTGTTGGTGTGAATGCACCCATGAAAAAAACAATGACTTAAAAAAATGTGACTTAAAAAAAAAGTGAAGAAAGTGGTGAGGCCCTTGGTTTCATGTTTCCTTTACTACCAAATGAGATTCTTCTTCAACACACATAGCCCCAAATATTGAGATTTACTATTACCATGGGTTGGGACCATTGAGTTTGGTGTCCAAACAATGGTAGAAGCAAATAATGTTGTTTGAAATGTGGCAACAACAATTGTGGGAACTCAATTTAGAGGGATGAAAAGAGTCACATTGAGCTTATGAAGATTAGTTGAATGACTTGTCAAAGGAGGTTGAATGCAACCTTGATTGTTGAACTTTGTCTTTGTTATTAGTTGTTGATTGTGGTTGATGCTAAAAATTACAATGAAGTCCCATGGCATTTCTACATTTGAAAAACTTGGTTTTTCCTAGCATATTGGTGAACACATTGATAGCTAGTAGGTTCTTGATTTGACAAACCCATGACTTGAAAGCTTTTGAACAAATTGCAAATCAATTGCAAAGTGTTTAGTTCCCAAATTTGGGTCATTGAAAATTTTGATGCAACTATTGTTGTCCCAAAATAGTGGCACTTTATTGTCCTTGAATCCCCAAGTTAATTAGTAGCTTTTGAAGCCATATGGTTTCCCTTTATAACTCCCATTAAGGTCTTGAATTTTAATTCAATTGAAGATAATGCAATGGATTGTTGTTTTTTTTGTTGCTCCATGTGAAAGGCATGGAACCAATTTTGAAATTCAAGCCTTCAATTGATTTTTTGTCATCTAAATTGTAACCCAAATTTGCATTTGTGAAATTGGTGATCACAAGTTAATCACCTTTCTTGTATTGAAATCCGAAGTCAACATTGTTTTGAAATACCTTAAAATGTGTTTGGTTATCTTTAAATGAGTCTACTAAGGTCTATGCATGAACTAACTTATGAAATGGATCCCATAGGCTATGTTGGGCTTTGAGTGTGTGATGAAAATTAACTTCATTATACCAAGCCCCTATAGTAAGAGGGATCGATGTCAAGATTTTATGTTTCTTCAAGTAGTTTTACTCCTTGAAGTAATGTTGTGTGGGATGGATTGCAATTATTCATCTCAAAGTCCTTCAACAACTTTAATGTATAACTTCATTGATGGATGACAATGCCTTCTATCCCTTGTTTGAATTTGAGTTTAAATATTTCTAGGCTAGTCCCAAGTTGATTATATCGAATTAACATAACAATTGATTTTTGATCCAATTGATTCCTTAGGTGTGTTAATGGTGATAAATAGAATGTCCATGTAGACTATTAAGATGAACATTTGATCTTGTTTCTTAAATTGGTAGTACAAATTCCTATCTTGGGAGCTTTTGGTCATATTTTAATTGGTGAAATGAATATCAATATGTTCAAAACACACCTTTGGAGCTTGTTTGAACCCATACATAACCTTGTTTAATTTGCACACTAGGCTTTCTTGACCTTAAGGGTTATGTCAAGTAAATCTCTTATTTGATTTGATTGTTTAGGAATGTCATTTTGACATTTAGGTGAGGTATAACTTCCAAGATATCAATTCCATTCCTTGTTTCATGGCTTTTGTCCACTAGGGCTCTTTTAATGCTTCTGCAAATGTAAGATTTTAATTTAGAAAATCTAAGAAGTTGACATAGTTTTTCAATTTCAAGGTTCTATTTAAAACCTTTAAAAACCTTTTAAGGTTTTCCAACCTTCTTTGAATTTTTTATTTGTACACCTTCAACAATT
>Ga0209208_10009849_pt1 | contig 12512 bp, 10 predicted proteins | sample S1TSphfallax_3_FD_187694 | JGI IMG/M metagenome (GOLD analysis project Ga0209208, IMG submission 187694) | Host-associated microbial communities from peat moss isolated from Minnesota, USA - S1T2_Fd - Sphagnum fallax MG (SPAdes) (version 2) | ecosystem: Host-associated > Plants > Peat moss >...
AAAATTAATTACACAAAAATTTGGGCTGAAATCCTTGATTAGCAAAGAATTAGTCAATAACTAATATGTAATTAATTTTGTCCACCTACTTAACAGACTCACGTCAGTCTAGTATTTGACATACAGCCATATATTTGCTGTACAATTATCAGAGCACGAAAGGTTCAAAGACCACAAAAACGTCCGCTTATTGCACAAATCCAGCCTGAACCAGTACCGGGGGAATTATTCTTATCCTAGAATAGGACTACCATCTGTCATAATTTGAGTTTGTCAGCAACCCAGCCCTGAAAGGGCTGAAGCTCTGTAAGAGAAATCAAGCAAGCTGTGCTGACCAGACCACCTAGCAATAGGTAAACGTTATTTGAGTCACGACACCCTGGGATGCCAAGCTATCCCCCGCTCTGTCGCTAGTGGTTATACTCTGCACGGTTTGGCGCTTTACTTTTAAAATCGCGCTTGAGGTTACAGGCAAAGTTTTTTTGCCCAGGCAAAAGTCCAGAAATCAGCCGTTTTTAGTATAAACAGTCTTAAGGTCCCTGAGACAGTGCTGCTAGTCCCAACAAGCTCTGATAACCGGTCATTCACGAAGCGTGTGCTTTGCACATAGCTAACATTACCCCGAAAGGGAGGCTCTTCGGAGCGCAACCATTATGCGTACAGGGTTGTTTAATTTGGAATGGTAACTGTCCCATTGAAAGTACAATTACATTGGTACACCAAACTGAGCAGTCCCAAGGCGGTAATGGATTAACAAGAAAGATTCACTGCGACTAAAGTCACCGCGTCATTTCCCTCTCTCTCTCTAAAGCCACGCTCGTTTCGCACTTACCGCGTTTTCTTATGATTTACAGTCTTCCTAAACTCCTTACTTTTGAGCAATTTGTAATTGAGTATGGAGATAACCCGCGTTACGAACTAATTGACGGAGAACTCCGTGACATGGAACCAACTGGACCTCATGAAGAAGTAGCCGGGAATATTGCTGGGAGGATTTATGGGGAAATTCTTCAGTCTAATTTGAACTGGCTCATTCCCAAAACTTGTTTAATTAAGCCACCATACGCTGAGGCAACGGCACTTCGTCCAGATGTTATTGTTCTAGATAAGGCAAAACTTAGCCAGGAACCAATTTGGCAGAAGGAACCAATTATTTCTTATGGCAATACTATTCAGTTAGTGGCTGAAGTTGTAAGTACAAATTGGCAGGATGATTATGCTAGAAAAGTAGAAGAATATGCTTTTCTCGAAATCCCAGAATATTGGATTGTCGATTTTCGGGCTTTGGGTGGATGGCAATTTATAGGTAATCCCAAACAGCCTACTTTCACTGTCTGTCAACTAGTTGATGGGGTATACCAGCAGCAAAAATACCGTTTAGGAAATACTATTTCCTCTGCTCTTTTTCCCAATTTGCGACTCAAACTTGATGACATTATGCCATAGCCTGTGCCAATTGTAGATTTTGGATTTAAAACCATCATCAATATTAGCTCAGAAATCAATTTTACCGAAGAAAGGCTCTAGGGTAGTTCTTGCTGGAGGTTTGCTCTTGCAGTGTAGGCTTCAGACTTACACTGATTGCAGTCTATTTATTTACACCACCGTGTACTAAGTACTGAAGAATCGAAATTTAAAAAATTTTAGCATCTATACTAAGTATTTTAAAGCACGGCTATTAGAACAAATTAGCCTACTATCCTCGTGAATTATTAAATAAATATACTAATAAATTGTGTGTAAAAAATACAGAATTTACCCGTGATTACATCCAGGAAGGGTGGGGATTAAGGTGGGGAATGGGGACTAAAAAGTAGATAATATACCTGTCCGGGTTTAGGTTTGCTCAAATATCGGAAAACTCAGTCAAAATTGCGGGATATCCAAATGGAAAAATTGCAGTTAGATAGGGCACTGCGCTCCCTCCAGCAAGGGTGGAAACATATATTCATTCTGATGTTTGTTACCTTATTCTTGACCTTAGGTATACACTCCCTAGCACAATCAACAATAGTTAGACCACACCCCAAGGTGATCTTAATCTCCCTAGATGGGGCAACACGGGATTTTGTCAATCAGTATCTTGCTAGTGGTGTCCTCAGTCCCAAACAAGGCATAGGACTACTCAAAAGTCGGGGAGTGTATGCAGAGCAAAATACAACTTGTCGTGCATCCTTGACGGCTGCTTGTCATATTGCGATCGCCACAGGTTCCACATCTGCTAAAAATGATATTAACTCCAATACCTTCCACTTAGTGGCTAGTCCATTAACCGCCGGCATCAGCGGGTTTGGTGCCCCCATTGGTGGTTACTCCCTCACAGGCAACTCCCCCACAGCCCAACCCCTATGGGTAAATCTGCTAGCACACGGAAAAAAAGTTGTTACTGCCACCTTCCCCGGAGCTGATGGGGTAGATGTGAAACTACCAGGGTTGACTGACAGCCCCATTATTCAACCCTCCAGCCTGAGAACCGTAAACTATACTGTCCCCTTTGGTGCGTTGGCAAGTCCTACTTCCAAAGGTTTTCATCTCACAGCAGCTAACTTCAGTCCTGCTCCCAGTATAACAATTAGTCAACTCCACACCGCAGGCAAAGTTTCCTACAGTCCGATTCAGCAAGCCTCTTTAAATGACAACTTCACCACTGGTGGAGTTGCTTATGATATCCAAGTTGCAGCACTGGATACAACTAACGACCATCAGACTAACTATGATACCCTAGTCTTTTTTGATGCCACTATTGGCATTCATCCAGGGCCATTCAACCTGCCCTCCACCGGACCTGCTTACGTAGTAGCCCAGAAATCCAGCCCATTTTACCTTGAGGGTAGTTCTAACAGAGCCGGAACAGCCTTTTATGTTAGCTATCTGGCACCAGACCTGAACACAGTCCGAATTGCCCGCTACACTACTTACACAATTCCCACCCACACAACGGTTCAAGGCACTGTCAATGACATCTTAACTAACGTTGGCTTCTGGGTGTCCCCTCCAGACTTCCGCATTACGGAAAAGCTAAGTAGCGGACTCAACGGCTTTCCTGACACAGAAATAGAAGCTATCTACGAAGACCAAGTGAGGAACTTCGTAGACTATCAAACTCGAATTGCCCTGAGAGCCATCAAGCAAAACCCCAGTGCTGATTTAGTCATGGTTTATATCGAACAACCCGATGGCTCAGAGCATCAGTTCCTTCTCACTGACCCCCGTCAGCCCAGTGATTTTAGTAACCCCAACTCCATCGGGGCAGGGCAAGATCCAGCTAAGGTAGCTCGTTATCACTCATATATACAGACAGCATATAGAACTGCTAACGATGCAGTGCAACGGATTATCAATGCAGTGGGGACAAATAGTCAAGGCGTGCCCAACAGTAATATTATTGTCGTCTCCGACCACGGCTTTTCTACCTTCCACACCTCAGTTAACTTAACTAACTACTTGACAAGTCAAGGTTTTAGCACAGCCCAAGTCAGAGCTTACACATCAGGTCCGGTAGCCAATATCTACATTAACCTTAAGGGACGGGAATCTGAGGGTAGTATCGACCAGACTACTTACACTACTCTCCAAAGGCAGATTGTCAGTGCTCTAAGCTCATTAACAGACACAAACCCCATCTATGCACCGGGAGGGCAAGCAGTTTTCGACAAGATATATACTCGTCCCCTACCCACTGGAACAGGTACAAGTACCTTTATCGGTCGAGATACTGGTGATATCTTTGCCATTATGCGCGACGGATATAACTTTGACGGTCTTCAACATCCTGCTGTCACGCGGTCGGGGGAGACTAACAACAATATCTTCTCAGTACCTAACTTCTACGGAGCACACGGCTACGACCCTAACCTACCCAAGTTGAGTGCTATTTTCTACGCTGCTGGTCCGAACATTACCCGTCATGGCAGTGTGGGCAAGATTCGGAATATCGATATCGCCCCAACTATCAACAGTTTATTAGGGGTACCCTCTGCACCAACGGTGGAAGGAAAAGCCATCAGGTTGCAATAGGGGAGATGGGAAACAACCAACACTGACCCTAATCTAAACCTGAGTTGGACGGGGAGAAACAGGATCTCCCCCGTCCAACTAATGCTGATATAAAGTATGCGTAATATTAGATAGAGTAAATGAAATCTCTCCCCATACTGAAAAGTGATGTTTCACTTTTATTTAAGCAGTAGCAAATTCAGTATATTTCCTCTCTTCAGGAGGGTGAAAGGCTAAGACAATATCAAAATTATTAATCCCTAATTTTATTAACTCATTAGCTATTCCTTCCTCTGTCCAATCTTCTTCTATCCAAATTTTATCGTTTTTAATTCTGATATTAACTTGGATATTATTTGTTCTTTTTTTTCCGTCCCAACCTAGAAAACACCAAATATAGTGATGATTGTTATCATCAAAAACTAGACAACTCTCATCAGTTGAATTTGCTGCGCCAGAAACCCAATTATGATATTCTGTAAGAACTCGTTTGATTGCTTTTTGATATTTTTCTAGCTTATCCATTGTAATATCTCCTCCTTTTCTAGATTAACTACAATTATTAACATTTGATTTAGTTGAACAATCTTTTTAATAGAATCTCTTGTGAAGAAGTTTTCATATGTACTTTCTTTGATAGATAAATAAATTATATATTCTGGTTCTGTAAGGTTAATTAAATTACGATATAAAATATACTGCCCTAAAGCTAGTTCAAAATCTCGCATAGGAGAGGGACTGAGAAAACTTTTAACTTCAACAACTATTTTTCGTCCGTTTTGTTCTGCTGCAATGGTTTTTTCTGCTGATAAATCGGCGAATAATTCAGCATCTTTATACTTAATTTTATAGGGATCAGCCGTAATTGTCCAACCATCTTTAATTAAAGCGTTCTTAACAGCATCATGGTAAATATCTTTTGCTGGCATTGTCTTTTAGATGACATTGAGTAAACACAAATAAATTTAACGTTCTATCCCATACCTTTTATACACTTGTGTTGCCGACTCCCCCTAATCTAAAATCCAAAATCTAAAGCGGACACATAACTCGTAGTATACATCAAAATCATTGGCGTCTAATCCGGGATCTATCTTGGAGCGAAAAAACGGTATTATTAAGAATAAATTGCCGCCAATTCAAATGTCATAACTGCGAGAAAATCTTCAGTGAAAAACTAGATTTTGTAGAGAAAAATAAAAGATATACTAAAAGACTAGCATTAGATATGTGGAAAAGGTGACTTACCCAATCTGGGTAAGACTTTCAGGCTATTTGCAGATAATGTGGTTTCATTTGCACCTAATGTGGTTTTGAGACCCCCCTTATTTGCAGTTAATGTGGTTTCAATTTTGACTTGTTTGCAGTTTGAAGCGTTTCTGTTTGCAGTTCGCTACTTGTAACTGTCTAATCAAAAGCGGCTAATACTAGCAAGAATAGTTTGTTTAGTGCCCAATCGCCTGCCTGCAAGAATAAATTTCTTCTAGAAGTAAATCCCGCAGTTCGTTAGCGATATCATCAGGTGGATTACCTGCAAGCGCCCGTCCAATCAACTTTTTAGCCTCTCGTAATTCTGAACATTCTACAGCAAGCGTTGCGGCACTGCGATGGAGAACGGATCTAGTCGGCTCAAGGTCAAATAAGTCTGCTACTAGGTTGGCAGCAGCTCGCTCTTGAGAAAAGGCTGCTTTGGTTAACTCCAATGCGACGGTGGTATCACCCCTTTGGCGGGCTAAAAAAGCTTAGTCAACAAGTTCCATTGCTTCTCGATGAAGAATTTCTACGTCTTGCATTTTTCAACTATACGGGTACGTGGTGTGCCAAATTCTACGACGCAGACGTAGCCGGGGGACAAAGTATCTGAGGGGCTAATCTGTTCTAGTTTCATTTTAACTCTAGATTTAATAATGCTTTCAGAGCCTCTACGAATCCCTGAAACTTCTAGGCGAGCTTTTCTTTGAAATAAAGAATTTGGATCATCAATAGAACCCAACCAGAAGTCAAAGCCAAAACTTGTACCTTTAATAGAACGCTCAATCACTGTGAGACCCGTTAGATAAGGCATAAGGAGTGCAGCAATTCCATAGGCCAATTTTAGATTTTGGATTTTGGATTATAAGAGGGATTGATTCGGTTCGCCGATTTAAAATCAAACGCTACCTCAACGCTAAGTGGGGGCAAGTGCGTAGGGTGAGTATTCTCCCCCAATCGAAAATTTCCCAGTTCCCCTCCCCTTATGTCCTAAAATCAAATACGGACTACCATACTAGGTCTGATGTGAACAGGCAAAGCTCTTTTTCCCCACCAAGACCCTACGCGAAAGGATTGCTCATCGTCGGCATCATACTGGCTTTGATGGGAGCATTTTACTGGTTTTTCGCCAGGGGTAGTGTTAATTTAGTAACTCCAAAGTCCCAGCCCAGTGCTGTTATATTCGTCTCTAAGCTGGCTCCGGCAATGGTGTCGTTATTAGTAAATCCAGAGCAATTAAGTAATTGGCAGCGCGACAGAGTTGTTTCCCAGATCAAAACTAGTTTATTAACTAAGAGTGGCTTAGATTACAAACGTGATATTCAACCCTGGTTAGGAGACGAAATTACCTTAGCTGTAACTAACCTGGATACTGACTACAACCCAGACAATGGACTACAGCCAGGTTATTTGATGGCACTGGCAACTAAGAACGTGGAAAAAAGCCGTGAGTTTCTTAAGCTGTTTTTTGCCAAGCGGGTGTTAGCTGGGGGAAATTTAAGCGTAGAAAAATATCAGGGCGTGAAGTTGATCACCGCTGACGCAGATAAGGGTGCAAATTATTTAGCAGGTGCGGTAGTAGGAGAAAAATTTGTCTTGTTTGCGAGCGATCGCCAAGTCCTACGGGCAGCAATTAACAATGTTCAAGCCCCTGACCTAAATTTACTCAGTGCGTCCCAATACCAAAAAGCTCGCAAACAAATACTTAAAGATGCCGTAGCTGTGGCCTTTCTGAACCTGCCTGCCGTGGCAAAATGGCAAGGGTTAAACCTAGTAGCACCAATCTATGACAGCCAAATTCTCTCCCTGGGATTAAGACCACAAATAGAAACCTCCCTATTAAGTACAACGGCAGTTCTCCCCCCATCCCTGCCCCAAGGGCAACCAGGAGGATTAAAATACATCCCAGATTCCCCAGGGCTGGTAATTTTTGGGAGAAATTTAAGCAACTTAGGCCAGAGCAATCTAGGCAAATTTTGGCAACAAGCTGCGGTTACTATTTATGGTTCTGAGTCAGAAGCAATTGCTCGACTAGTCAAACCCTTGGAAGCAATTCAAAACCGCTGGAAAATCAACCTAGGGGAAGACATTTTTAGCTGGGTGACAGGGGAATATGCGATCGCTCTGTTACCTCATCAAGATCGAGTCACCCCTGACTGGGTATTTGTCGTGGAAAAAACCCCCCAGGTAACAACAGGTATTACCCGGTTAGATGCCATTGCCGAAAGCAACGGATTTAATCATAGCTCCCTGACCTTAGACCAGCAAAAAATCGCTGCTTGGACAGAGTTAATTCCTGAAAGTGGGTCGTCCTTGAAGGTAGAGGCCAAAATCCAGGGAGCACATACAACCCTAGACAAGTATGAAATTTTCACCTCCGACTTGCAGACCTTAGATCAGGTTCTTCATCCCAAAAAATCCCTCATTGACAGTCCCCTCTTCCAAGATAGTATTACTCCCATCCCTAAATCAAATCATGGATATATATACATTGATTGGCAAAATAGCCGGAATATTTTCCGTGGACAGCTACCCCTACGCCAATGGGAAGAAATACTAGATAAACCGCTTTTCCCCAATCTGCGATCGCTCACCATTAGTAGTTATGGTACTGATACAGATGTTCTCAAAGGTAGTATTTTCTTTCAATTCGCTCATTAATTCTGAATCTCTTGCAACTAGCCAGCATCTTCAATTGAATTTGCTTCTTTGGCTCCCTCGGACTCGGTGACGGTATGGGGTTAATCTAAAATCCAAAATTGAGTGACTTGTAGACTAGGTGTTGGGCTTTAGTTTTTCACCCTCACTCCCCCTAACCTAAAATCTAAAATCCAAAATTGATTGACCGATTTTGTAGCACTTTCAGCCAACAGTCTCGGTCGAAACTCAATGCAACAAATGTTGCTGGTTAAAAACCATAACACATGGACGGCGATAAAGATTGCCCCCGCCTTACCCCCATAGATAAATCTAGGGGCTACCTCGGCGCGGATAATTTGGTGTAGCCGCAGATCCTCATGAGAGTAATCCGCAGTTCAATTTCCTTTTCCCCGAAATTTCGTTTACTCCCTTCCCACCATAAGAATGTAACTCTTAATAGGGGACAGGGAGACGGAAGAAAGGGGGTAGAATAGGACCTTTTCACCGGGATGAAGTCCCCTTAGTTATCCTCTGTTAGCGGGATCGTCCCCTTGAATGATTGGGCAGTGAAGGCAACAATCTTGTAGGTAAGGAAAAATCAAGCTTTTCCAGTCCCTATTGACCCAGAATTGACTTAGACACTGACGGTTCATAGGCTAAATCAAATTTACTTGTAAGTAGCTCTCCAGTTTTCAAGAATAGTTGTCTGGCAAAATATAAACCACTTTTATATAATTTTCTAGACTGTTGACAAAGGTATTCTAGTAATGCTTGGGTTGGGAGCATCTAGGGATAACAATATTTGCTGTACTCCCATTATTTTTATGGCTTTTGCCATTGTTTTCAACTATTAACTAGAATATGTATATTTTAAATTAATTGCTATTAATATAGCAACCTAATGTTATAAATAAAATATTAATTAATACGACGGTGACTAAAGTCACCGAGTCGCTTCCCTCTCTCTGAAGCCTCTGAGTTTCCCGCTTACCGCATATTTCTATGAAAATCCTCCAAATCGTCCCCTCCATCTCCCTTATTTATGGTGGTCCTAGTCAGATGGTATTAGGACTAGCACCAGCCTTGGCTAAAGCGGGGGCACAAGTGACAGTTCTCACCACTGATAGTAATGGGGACACTGGACAAAAACCCTTGGATGTCCCCTTAAATGTCCCCATTGAACAGGACGGCTATCAGATAATTTACTTTCGCTGTGCCCCATTTCGCCGCTATAAATTTTCCCTCGACTTACTCCAGTGGCTGAAAAGTCATGCCCAGGAGTTTGACGTTGCACATATTCATGCTTTATTCTCCCCTGTGAGTAGTGCAGCAGCTACTGTGTGTCGTCAGCAAAAATTGCCCTATATTTTGCGTCCTCTGGGGACTTTAGATCCTGCTGATTTACAAAAAAAGAAGCTGATTAAACAGGTTTATGTAGCCCTAATAGAACGGCAAAATCTAGCTGGTGCAGCAGCTGTTCATTTTACCAGTGAACAGGAAGCTAAAGTGTCAAATAGATTTGGCGTATCTACCACCGATTTAGTCATTCCTTTAGGTGTGGTGCCTCCTGTGGGAGGGATGGGGAATGTGCGTGGTCAGTGGGATATTCCCAGTGATGTGCCTTTGGTGTTATTTATGTCGCGCATCGATCCCAAAAAGGGGTTGAATATATTGATCCCGGCTTTGGAGAAGTTATGGGAATCTGATTATAGGTTTCATTTTGTTTTAGCTGGAACAAATCCCCAAGATCCAGGTTATGAAAAAAAAATTAGATCCCAAATCGAGAATTCACCATTGAAATCCTGCACGACAATTACAGGCTTTGTGAGCGGGGAATTGAAGGCTAGTTTACTCCAAACTGCTGATTTATTTGTCCTACCGTCCTACTATGAAAACTTTGGCATTGCTGTAGCTGAGGCGATGGTTGCTAGAACACCTGTGATAATTTCCGATCAGGTGCATATTTGGCCAGAGATTCAAGATAGTGAGTCCGGTTGGGTAGGTGCAATGGAAGTAGAAGCGATGGTGGAATTACTGGAAGTAGCTGTGAAGGATTCAGCAGAACGTCAGCGACGGGGACTAAATGCCCAGAATTATGCTTTACAACATTTTAGCTGGGGGGCGATCGCTCGGCAGACCCTTGAAGCCTATAGGGAAAGATGCCTGAAAACTGACACAGATAATTTGAGTAATTAAACTGGATTACGATAGATAGCCACTAGCTAAGGTCATAACCGACCCTAGCAATGTATGCTGGTGCCTTTTGATTAGTTATGGTCTTTGGTAGTAAATAGGTTAGTATTTTCCTCGGAGCAGAGGTAGTTTGCTGCACTGCTAAAATTTGCCTAAGTACTACCATTGGGGACCCAAAGATGGCAACAACTAATCATGTCCAGGATTTACGTAGTCAACATCCAAAGATCTGAAGAGTTTCTCAACCACACCAAATAACCAGAATGGCGAAAGTAGCATTATTAATTGGGGTAAGCGAGTACCAACCAGATTTACAACCCCTACCCAACACTGTTAAGGATGTTGAGGCAATGTACAGAGTTCTAGTTGATCCAGAAATAGGTAGCTTTGATAGTGCTGAGGTTCTAAAAAATCCCCAACGCCAGGGGATGGAAGATGCTATTTATGCCTTGTATGCCAATCGGCAAAAAGAAGACCTACTCCTGTTGTACTTCTCCGGTCATGGGGTAGTAGATACAACCGGGGACTTTTACCTTTCCACCCACCTGACCCGTAAAGATGGAGGAAAACTGGTCCCCACCTCCGCAGTGTCCGCAAAATTAGTCCATCAATTGATGAATACAAGTAGGTCAAGGCGGCTGGTTATCATTTTAGATTGCTGTTTCAGTGGTGCCTTTCCCAAAGGGTTGACAACGAAGGATGGGGGTAGTGTCAACCTAGAACAGTATTTAGGGGGAGAAGGTCGGGCAATTCTTACTGCATCCACCTCCACTGAGTATGCCTTTGGGCAAGAGGGATTAGAACTTTCAGTGTACACCCACTACCTAGTTGAGGGGATGGAGACAGGGGTAGCCGACCAAGATGGGGACGGGTTGATCTCAGTGGAAGAATTACACGGGTATGCCAAGAGTAAGGTAAAAGAAGTAGCCCCAGCCATGACCCCAGAATTCTACCCCTTCAAAGAAGGGTATCGGATATATCTTGCCAAGTCCCCCCAAGATGACCCCCAGTTAAAGTATCGTCGGGAGGTGGAAAGAAGAATTCATCAGGGAGAGTTTACTAAGGTAGCTCGTCGGTTGTTAAATTCAATGCGATCGGAATTAAATCTTCCCCCTGATATTGCTACTGCCATAGAAGCCGAGGTGCAGCAACCCTATCGGGAGTATCAACGGAAATTAGGAGAGTATGAAACTGCCCTAGTTGAGGAGTTGGCAGGTAAGACAACCCTGGGTGAAATATCCCAACGTGATTTAAGAGACTATCAGCAATACTTGGTGTTGCGGGATGAGGATGTGGCACCAATTCATGAACAGCTGATGGGTCAAATCACCCAAGTTATTCCACCAAAAGACTCCAACCCTCAGATTTTATTGAATCAGTTTGAATTTGACACTGTGACTGTAAATACTGAGGGGACAATCATTCAGCAAAGTCGGGGACGAGCAGAATTTGTAAGGGAGGACTTGGGGAGTGGGGTAGTTCTGGATTTGGTAAAGATTCCCGGTGGGGAGTTTGTCATGGGTTCCCCAGAGGGGGAGAAGGGGAGATCTGGGGACGAAGGTCCACAACATCAAGTCACGATTCAACCCTTTTGGATGGGGAAATTTCCCGTCACCCAATCTCAATGGGCAGTGGTAGCAACTTGGCCGAAGGTGAAGATTGATTTAAAACTAGAGCCATCTAGTTTTAAAGGTGCTAATCGACCTGTGGAAATGGTGTCTTGGGATGAAGCGGCGGAGTTTTGCGCTCGACTGACTCAAAGGACTCGGAAGAGTTATCGCTTGCCGAGTGAGGCGGAATGGGAATATGCCTGTCGAGGGGGGACAACGACTCCCTTCTACTTTGGGGAGACGATTACCACAGATTTAGCTAATTATAATGGTAGCTTTACTTACGGTTCTGGTCCCAAGGGTGAATATCGTCAGCAAACAACAGATGTAGGAATTTTTCCAGCGAATAGTTTTGGTTTATACGATATGCACGGGAATGTAAGGGAGTGGTGTGCAGATAATTGGCATGGTAGCTATCAAGGTGCACCAACGGATGGAAGTGCGTGGTTAGATGATAATGATAATGGTTATCATCTGCTGCGCGGTGGTTCGTGGTACAGCTATCCTGGGCATTGCCGTTCTGCTTTTCGCGACTTCTACAACTTCGCCTACGCCTTTATTGGGTTTCGGGTTGCCTGTGGTGGCTCGGCGAGGACTGAGTAGTCCTTTATACTTTTGCTCTTTTCCCCTTTACCTATTGCGAGCGACAGCGAGCTGAAAAATTTTTTAAAATGAACGATACCTTTGTCAAAATATGAGCCTACAAAAATTTCGGCAAAAATGACAAAAATACTAATAACCCAAATCCTAGTCTACAAGTTGCCAATCCCCAATCCAAAATCCAAAATTTTTGGGCGATAACGAATTGACCTCTAACAGAAT
>Ga0209208_10009850_pt1 | contig 12512 bp, 13 predicted proteins | sample S1TSphfallax_3_FD_187694 | JGI IMG/M metagenome (GOLD analysis project Ga0209208, IMG submission 187694) | Host-associated microbial communities from peat moss isolated from Minnesota, USA - S1T2_Fd - Sphagnum fallax MG (SPAdes) (version 2) | ecosystem: Host-associated > Plants > Peat moss >...
GGTCCAGCACCCAGGGCAGGCTGGTCCACTCCGGGTAGTGTCCGCGCTCTGGATCGTGCGCCAGGGAGGAAGCGCCCACGACGCGGCGTCCCAGGCGAACGGCGTCGTGGGCAAAGATGAGACCGGCGGGCATTCCGGCCGGAAAGACGAGAACGGATTCCTGGTTAGGCATTTCCCATGTTTGGATAGTGGGGACTGGGGTGAAAGTCGCGCGGTCAGAAAATTCCTGCTAGGCGTTAGGTTTGGGGATTTGTGTTGGCCTTGAATTGAATTGCAGGACGAGCAGGACGAGATTGGCGTCTTTTGAAAATTCGGCGATCCGTAGGGCGTTTCGCCTCAGCAGTTCTTCGATCACCCGCAATGGCTGGTCACACTGTTTGAGGTGAACGGTTTTCGGAGGCCAGCCGAGGCGCTGGGCTAAGGCAACGAAGTCGGAGTCAGTTGTGATGATCCCGAGTTCATGAGTCTTTGCCCACTCGAATATGGCGACATCGTTCGCCTCTTTCAGGCCAACGTCTCTCACGTGAGTTAGGCCGGGGAAAAGCTGGTTTAGCCGATTTACTAACCGGGGTGAGAGGTTTTCGTCGAGGAGGAACTTCACTCAAACTTTGCTTGACGTCCGGCTTCCGATGCATATTGGAAGACTGCGGGAAAATCGGCTTTTTCGAGGTCAGGATGCTCGTCCAGGATTTCGTCCTCGGTCATTCCGGTGCCTAACCAGCCCAGCACGTCCCAGACCGTTATTCGCAGTCCTCGTATACAGGGCTTGCCGCCCCGCTTTCCAGGCTCAACCGTAATTCGGGAGGCAGCCGCAGTCATTGCAGTTTTGATTTTAGTATGGCATTGCGCGCAAGACTACGCGGGCTTGATTGTATCTTCCGGATGGGGCTTCATGCGGTTTCGTCTTCCAGCAGTTCGCTGGGGCTGACGCCGAATGCCGCGGCCAGCCGGCCGATGTTGTCGATGGAGACGTTGCGCTCACTGCGCTCAATGGAACCGATGTAGGTTCGATGGAGGCCCGCCAGATCCGCCAGGGCTTCCTGTGAAATGCCGCGCTCTGTCCGCAGCCGACGGATATTTCGAGCCAGCACCGCGCGCGGCGACGGCTTGTGCTTGATCCGGTTCACATTTTAAAGCCTCGCCTGATGATGACTTTAGGTCTACAGACGTAAAGTAGCTTTTTCGGCAGGAATGTTTTCGATTGAAAGTTCAGATGCCGGACGAACTGCCCACTTTACCCATCGGCGCCTATTGCAGACATGCGGACCGTTTATGACCGAATAGAGGCGGGTGAGACGGTAGATATGGATGAATATAAAATCCAGACGAACTTGCTGTTAGATGCGTTGGCGAGATAGGTTTCGACTGGCAGATACAGAAGGCGCGATCAGCGAGATTCCAAAAACCGGGCGATGCGGGCTTTGACTTCTTCGTGGTCGATGAGCTGGCCGCGATCGGCTTGTTCGATGGCTTCGTCAATATCGGCTTGGAAGTTTTCGTCTTCTTCGGGTGTCGGCTGAACTTCCATATTTCTACTTCACCTTAGCGCAGAATCGGCAGCACGGCCCGGTGCAGCTCGTTTTCGGTGAGTTCGCCTAAATGGACGTCGCGGTGGAGGGACCAGAGCTCAATGTGCGTGGCGGTGAAGCCGGACATTAAATCCACCAGCGGTCCCAAAGTTTCCAGTTCCAGAAAGTCGTTGTTGGCGAAGACTTCGTAGGAGCAGTGGTAATCGGGGTAGGGCAGCGCGGGGTTGGCTTCGTAGCGCTTGACAAATAAATCGGAACCCAGCAGGTAAGCGGCGCGCGTGTGTTCGTTGAAGAAGCCGGATTTTTGCGGGGCGGATTGGCTGGGGTCTTGCTTCAGGACCAGGTAATGCTTGGTGAGCAGCCAGCGCGGGTCGCTGAAATCGGTGTAGGCCCACATGACCAGCGGGTTTGTTGGCTGCAATTGCTCGTTGTGGCCGCCGCGGCGCGGGAAGGTGGCGATGGCGATGCCGCCTTGCGCCATTTGCGTGAGCGCCCAGGGGGCCATCAGCCGAGTTTGTTCGCCGGTGTTGGTGATGCGGTGCGTCACTTTCACTTCGCCGGTCTGGGTGAATTCCAGCGACATCTCCTTTTGGAATCCGGTTTCCGGCTCCACGGCTTGCTGAAGGGTGATGCGGTCGTCCGTGACGGTGGCTTTGACGGGTGAGTTGTCCAGCGCGTAGGTGTCGGGAATAATTTCCGGGGCGGCCCATAAGCGATGGCCGCCGCGGGGCATCCAGTGTTTTTCGCCGGACTTGCCCAACTGGCCGGGCAGCTCGACGAACAGGTTCTGTCCGCCAATGAAGCCGTAGCGGATGACGCGCGGGCCCACGTCGGCTGTCACTATTAATTCCACGTTACCGTTCGTGAGGCGATAACAATTCGGCCAACCGCCGTAGGAGACTTTCTCTATGATTCGCTGCGTCATCGGAACTGGCATTACCCTTTTATAGCGAGAATGGCATCCACAAGGGAACCAGTTTCTTTGAAATTGATGGAAGTAAAACCGGCTGCGCCCAGCAATTCGCCATATTCGGCGCGCGTGCGCTCGCGGCCTTCGGTGCAGACCAGCATGTTTAGGTCCTGCATGGCGGAATAAAGGGGCCCGGACTTGTCGTCGGCCAGCAAAGTTTCGGTAATGAGCAAAGCGCCGCCATCGGGAAGGCTCGCGATGATTTTAGCAAGCAGGCGGGAAATTTTTTCGTCCGTCCAATCGTGCAGGATGCGGCCCAGGGCGTAGAGGTCGGAAGGCGGCAGGGGGTCGGCGAAGAAATCGGCGGCGTGGAAGCGGATGCGCTGGGCGACGGGCGTGGATGCGATGTAGGCGACGGCGTATTTTTCGACGGCGGGCAGGTCCAGAACCGTTGCGTGGAGATGGGGCCAGGCTGTGCAGGCGGCGACGCAGAGGTGCCCGGTTGCGCCGCCTAGATCGACAAGGGTCTGGAAGCGTGAAAGGTCGAAGGCCTGGGCGATGCGCTGGGAGGCGATCTGGCCGAAGCCGTGCATGCCGCCGATGAAGCTGGCGGCGGAGGTTTCGTTGCGGAAGTAATGGTCGAAGAGCGCGTTGCGGCTGCCGAAAACTTGTTCCCAGCGGTTGGCGCCGGTGCGCACGGCTTCTTCCAAATGGCCCCAGAGCGGATAGAGCGACTGGTCTGAATAGCGGATGTAGCCGGCCAGGGTGTCGGGGCTGGCGCTGGTGAGCAGGCGCGTGGAGGCGGGGGTGTTGAAGTAGGTGCCGTTTTCGTTATGGACAAGGCCGAGCGCTACGCAGCCGCTGAGCAGGCGCAGCAGCGCGCCTTCGTTCAGCTTCAGTTTTTCGTTGAGTTCGGGCAGGGTTTGCGGGGTTTCGGCCAGCGCGTCGAAAAGGCCGAGCTGCACGGCGGTGAACATGGTCTTGGAGCGGCGGAAGGCTTCCACCAGGTCCAGAATGAGGGCGGCGTCGGGCGGGTGGTTCATGCGAAGTGGTCGAATCCTTTGGGGGGCAGGGGTTGTTCGTCCAATGTGATGGAGACGGACTGGCGCGGAATGATGCTGCCGATTTTTGTGATGCGGAGACCGGCGATTTCGGGCGGAAGTTTTTTGCGCGCGGGCGCGGTGAAGAGCAGTTCGTAATCTTCGCCGCCGTGCAAGGCGTCGTCCAGCGTGGCTCCTGGGGCAATGGGCAGTGGCGCGTGGAGACTGGCGCTTACGTTCGATTCTGTGCAGAGGCGGGCGAGATCCAGTGACAGGCCATCGCTCATGTCCATAGCGCAGCGGACTCCAAAGCGGCGCAACGCGATGCCGGCGGCGACGCGCGGTTCGGGCCGGCGATGCTGTTTCCAGGCGGCGCCGCGCCTGGTGCGAAAGCCTTTGGCGGAATTGCCCAGCGCGCCGGTGACATATATGAAATCTCCCAGTTTAGCGGCGCCGCGCAGGAAAGCTTTTCCGGTGGGGACGGTGCCGCAGCACATGACATCGGCCATGACGCTGGGGAATTGTGCCAGGTCGCCGCCGGCGAGTGAAATGTTGTGCTGGCGGGCGAGTGAGAGAAGACCTTTGTAAAAGTTCGGGACGAAAGATTGGGCGGCGGCAGGGATAGCGAGGGAGACCAGGCAGAAGAGGGGTTCGGCTCCCATGGCGGCGAGGTCTGAAAGGCTGCGGGCCAGGGCTTTGTGGCCGATGTCGGCGGGGGAGTGGGTGTCGAGAGTAAAGTGGCGGTTTTCCAGGACGAAGTCGGTTGTGAAGACGAGGTCGCGGTTTTTGGGCGGGCGGAGGATGGCGCAATCGTCGCCTATGGATTGGACCAGAGATTTGTGGGTGGAGGTTCCGGCCAGTTGGCGAATTTTCTCAATGAGGCCGAGTTCGCTCATGCTAAGACGAGACCGGCGGGCAGGTCTTCACCGAAGACTCGGCTGGACGAGGCGAGGGTTTGTTCGCCCGCGAGATCGCGCAGCAGGCTGGCGGAATCGGCGCAGGCTTGGCGGACAGCTTCGATGGTTGAGGGAGGAAGATCGCGCGCCACGTCGCCGGTGATTTGCGCGATTTGCACGACGGCTTCGAGCAGCGCGGGCGTGTGCGGAAGCCTCAGCAGAGTGTCTACCCAGCGCGCGGCGATGGCAGGCGAGACCACTAAATTGATGGGGCCGGAGAACAAACGGCGCGCGCCTAATCGCGAGAGACACCAGGTTCCGGCGTCGATGAGTTCGGCGCGCTTGATGGCGGCCAGCAGTTCTTCGCCCAGTTGCACTTTGGTCTGCTGAGGGAGCAGTTCCAGGCTGGCGGCGGTGCGCCACATTTCGCGGTAGAGGCTTTGGTTCATGCGCGGACGCTTTTTCTGTTTGGGCAGAAGAATGGGCGAGAGGCGCTGAAAAATATCGGCCTGCTGATTGCGGTTCAAGCCGCCGGCGATGCGGCCGCAGAAGATCCACCAATCAATTTCGCATTGCACCTGGTTGCCGAAGGTGATGCCGCCGGCGTAGATGCGGCGGGCTTGCTCAATGCGGAAATCGTCGCCGGGGAAGCCGAAGCCGGGACGCAGGCAGAAGCCGGTGAGGTTGAGCCAGCGCGCTTCGTGCGGGGCGTTTTTGCGTCGGCCGTCGGCGTGCTCCAAAAGCTTGTCGGCCAGGGCGCGAATGGCTGTGAGCGGCCAGGACAGGCGGCCCAGGCCGAGCGCTTGTTCCAGGCGCGCGGGGAGTTGTTCGGGCAGAATGCTGGTGGCGGATTTGGTGAAGACTTGCGTGACCAGGTCTTCAGCGGTTGCTTGCGCTTCGGGGCTGATGACGGCGCTGGTGCGTTCAGTTGTCAGCGTGGCGGCGCTTTTGCGCAGTTGGAATTGCAGGCGCCAGCGATGCTCGCTGATTTTGGAATCGGCCCAGGTTTCGAGCGTTCCCACTTCGCTTAAACGCGCGCCCAGGGTCACCGGGACGGTGCGTTCGCCGCCTTTACCGAAGCGGATGACGGCCTGGAGCGGCATGTGAAGGCGCGGGTCGGAAGCGGGGTCGAGAAGATCTTCGGTTGGGTTGAACGAAACGATGTCGCCAGCTTTGTCTTCGGTGCGGCTCAGCGAACTGTAGAGGCGAAAGGCAACGGGGGTATTGGCAATGAATGCCAATTCAGGTTCGGCGAGCTCGATTTCGCTGCCTTCTTCGGTGCCGCGCGGAACCAGGCAGACGGTTTTGATGACGCCGGCGGTTTCGTCTTGCAGGCCGAGGAAGTAAGCACGGGGCAAGCCGCCGCGAACGAGTACGCCGCTGCCGGAAGCGCGCACGTAGGAATAATAAGCTGCGCCGAGGGCGACGGCGAGGTCGAGTTCCTGGTTTTCAAACAGCAGCGGCGCGCGGCCAAACCAGTGCTCCAGCACGTCGCTGACGCGCTGGCGAAAGACGGGCGGAATGAAGAAGCCGCCGTTGAACAGAACAGCGTCGATGCCGGTTTCGGCGGCGGGCGTGGCGCTTAAGAATTCGGCCAGGTGACGGGTAATGGCGGGATCGGAAACGTAAGGCAGGCCGAGTTCGCGGAAGACGCTTTGCTTATCGTGCTGCGGCTTGTCGGCAAGCTGGCAGGGCGGAAGAAAGCCGCCGAGCGCGAGTTCCAGAACTTCGTCGCGCGTGATGGTGACTTTCAGCGTTCCGCCGATGAGCGAGGAACCTGCGCCGGCGACAATGACGTCGACGCTTTCCGGCGCGCTGGGCGAAAGCAGGGTTTCTTTCGCGGCCGAACACTGGCGCCGCAGGCCGCTGCGCTGACGCAAGGAAAGCGTTTTGCCGAGCTTGGATTCGGCAAGCCAGGAGATGGTGAGATCCAGATTGTCGCCGCCCAAAAGCAGATGGCGGCCGACGTTGGTGCGGGTGAATTCCACGCGGTCTCCGGTGCGGTTGACGCGCACCAGGGTGAAATCGCTGGTGCCGCCGCCGACGTCGCAGACCAGAACGGTTTGGCCGTCGCGCAGGTCTTTGTTGGAGCGCGAAAGATGCCCGGCGATCCAAGCGTAAAAAGCGGCGGCGGGCTCTTCCAGCAGCGTCAGGTTTTCCATGCCCGCTTCGTGCGCGGCTTGCACGGTGAGTTCGCGCGCTTCTTCGTCGAAGCTGGCGGGCACGGTGAGCACAATGGAATGTTCGTTGATGTTGGTGCCTTGGGTGCGCTCCCATTGCGCGCGCAGATGCGCCAGATAGCGCGCGGAGGCTTCGACGGGGGAAAGGATGCGGCCTTCTTCCTGGGAATCCCAAGGCAGGATTTTGGCGGTGCGGTCGGCTTCGGAATTGGAGAGCCAGGATTTGGCGGAATGAACGGTTTTGGTGGGCAGCAGTGCGCCCTGATCACGCGCGTAGGTGCCGACTATCGGCGGATCGGCGACATACAAGAAAGATGGCAGCGTGCGCAAGGCGGCGGTGCGCGTCGAGTCTATTTGCTGTTCGATGTTGAGGACGTGGATGGGCGGAAAATCGGATTCGGCGGCTTCGGCGGGATCGATGTAGGCGAGAGCGGAATTGGTGGTGCCGAGATCGATTCCGATGTTCATGACCCGTAACGCTCACGCACGTTGAATTCAATTTTCCAGCGTCTGTGTTCGGACGCCACGCACCATAATTCCAGCATGCCGGTTTCGCTGACGTAGGTTTCTAGCGTAACGGGCACCACTTGCTCGCGCGCGGATTCGGTGCTGGCGGGCAGGAAGACTTCAATGGGGTCGAGTTCTTCAAAAGTGTCGTCCAGTTCGTCGATGAGCGTGCCGGGTTCATCGTGCTTGCGGGTGAGGGAGGAGAAGAAGCGGAACTCGGCTGGTTCGCCGACAACGAGCGCGAATTTGCGGCCGGCAAGCTGGATGCGCGAGCCTTCTTCCAGGCCGAACGGGACGACGGTGAGCGCTTTCATGGGCGCGGGCATGCCGGGGATGGCGGGCAGCGAGGTTTCGATGCCGACGTAGTAAGTGCGCGGAACGCCGCCCCGGATGCGGACGCCTTTGCCGGCGCGGGCGAGGCCGTAATAAGCGGCTCCGTGAGCGACGGCGTGCATGAGGTCGGCTTGCTTGCTTTCGTTGCGGAGTTCGGTGAGAGGCGCGTCGCCCAGCCATTGCTTCAGGACTTCGAAGAGGCGGTGCTCGATGGAGGAGGCTTGCAGGACTCCGCCGTTCAGGAGCAGATGAGTGGGTTTCGCCTGTTTTAAGAATTGCGCCAGGTGCTTGGTGACGGCGGGGTCGGTGGCGTAGTTCAGGCCGGCTTCGGCCAAGGCGGCGCGGCGCTGGCGCTGGGGCATGGCGTCAGCACCCACGATGGGAAAAAAGCCTTCCAGCAGCAGGTTTCGGACATCCTGGCGTGAGAGGCTGCCGCGCAAGGTTCCGGCGATGAGACCGCTGCCGCGGCCGAGGAGGGTGAGGGGTTGCTGGTCGGGCGTGTCGGGTGAATCAGACAGAAGAATTTCTTTCGCGGCGCGGCATTGCTGCCAGAGCGAATAGAACTGCTTGGTGTCGAGTTTCCCGAATTGCTGTTCTGCGAAGCGCGCCACGGCAAGGTCCATGTTGTCGCCGCCTAAGAGCAGGTGGTCGCCGACGGCGATGCGCTCCAGTTGCAGTTCGCCCGCTTGTTCGGTGACGGCGATGAGCGTGAAATCGGTGGTGCCGCCGCCGATGTCGACGACCAGAATGAGGTCGCCGGGTTTCACCTGTTCGCGCCAGTTGGGGTTGCGCGCGATCCAGGCGTAGAAGGCGGCTTGGGGCTCTTCAATGATGGTGACTTCGGGATAGCCGGCCAGGTGCGCGGCGCGCTGGGTGAGGTCGCGCGCGGCGGCATCGAAGGAGGCGGGAACGGTGATGAGGACGGTTTGTTCGGCGAGCTTGGCGTCGGGATGTTCGGTGTCCCAGGCGTGGCGCAGATGCTCCAGATACTGGCGCGAGGCTTCGAGAGGCGAAATTTTTTCGACGCCTTCGGGCGCGGTGAGGGGCAGAAGAGGCTGGGTGGGGTCGGCCGTCTGGTGAGACAGCCAGGACTTGGCGGAGGAGACCAGGCGGCCGGCGTTTTCCACGCCGCGGGTGCGCGCCAGTTGGCCGGTGATGCAGGCGGGCGCGGGGTTCCAGGGCAAGGCCAGCGCGCCTTCCACGAATTCGCTTGCGCCGGGGATGTAGAGCGAGGAAGGCAGCAGGCCTTGCCGGGCTACTTCATTGGGATTGATGAGCTGGGCGATGGGGAACGATTGCACGGAATCGCCTTCCGCGTAAGCCAGCGCGGAGTTTGTGGTGCCCAGATCGATACCAATGATGAATGGCGGCATGCAAGCGGGAGGTTATTCCACTTCAATTTCGGCGGGGGCGAGAATGCCGGGGTCTTGCTTGCCAAGCGGCGGAAGATTGACGCCAGAGACCAGCCAGCCGCGATGGCGCAGCGTGCCGCCGGGGACTTTGCCGCTGGCCGGGACGTTGCCGATGAGCTTGATGCGGTTCGGATCTGGCGCTTTGCTGGCTTCGAGTTTTTGATGCGTGCCTTCCACGCCATCGATGACGGGGGCGAGCGTGAAATGGCGGTGGAGGGCGGCGCGCGCATCGGTGTGGATGGTGCGGACGGCTGCGCCGATTTGATCGTCGGCGTAGGATTGAATGTCTTCCATCAGGAAGTCGACCAGGCGGGCGTCGCGCTGGAGAATTTGCAGGAGCTGGAGCGCGCCGTCGCTGATTTTGGCCTTGGGCTCGGGCGGCGGCGGGACGGGCGTGGGCTTGGCTTTGGTGAAGCCGAATTCAGTAGCTACCTGGTCTGGTAAAACGCCGGAGAAAAGGATTGAGAAGAAGCTGCTGAAAGCCGCGGAAATTCGGGACAACGAAGGGACCTCACCCGTTGTCAGGATATCAGTGGGGACGCATCAAGGCGGCACGGGACCGCGAACGTGCTTTACCTCTCCGGGCTTTACCGATTCAACTGCGGCGCAGATTAACGGAAACAGAGGCCGGTAAAACTCGATTTTGTTCTTGGCCAGGTGAACGATGACAATTCCAAATTGGAGGCGTTTGAGGTTATGCTGGTGCTCAAAGCCTTTATCGTTGGTAATCAGAACATCAAACGTGCCTTGAAGCCGTTTGACAAGTTCATGATCTTTGAGCCGGTGCAGGTTTGCTTCGGCTGCGGTTTTGACATCGAATTGGGCGAGGCCTTCGACAGTGCGCGGGTCAACGCAAGCGTCTACAAAGACGCGCATGTGAGCTGGTCAAGCGTGATGTCGCGGCTTAGTTCCAGAAACGAGAGCACCTGCTCGCGCGGGATATACGAATAGACGGCCAGGAAATCGTTGATGCTGTCGCCCGTCTCCAAAAAGTCGATCAGCGTCGCCACCGGCACCCTGGTGTTGGAGAAACAAGGCGTGCCATGCAAAACCTCCTGGTCGACGGCCACGACATCGGCCAGCGCGTGTTTCTGCTCGACAGTCATCTCATCCAGCATATGCTGTTTCACTGCCGTAACGCCAGCAGGCCGAAGGTGCTCTAACGGGCATGGCTGTTAGGAGAAGGGCCGCCTGGCCCGAACGCGGGAAAACGCCGTAAAAAAACTTAATTTAGAAGCATGGGGTCTAGTAGTTACTCTGGTGAGGCGAACGGCGTCCTTTATGCCGGAGGATGTTTCTATGAAGACCCAAAGAGTTTCTGGAATTGCAGTTGTTGTTTTGACAGTGGGCTGCGGTCTGCTGATGGCGCAGCACGGCGAAGAGAAGGGCGGCGGCCATGTGGGTGGCGGATTTGTTCCGGCGAAGGGACCAGCGGCGCACCCGGCGCCAGCAGCGCACCCCGCGCCCGCCGGCCATCCGCAGGCCGATGTGAAAGGCCACCCCGAAGCGCCGCATGTGCATGACAACGGCCAGTGGGTGGGGCATGACACCGGCAAGAACGATCCGCATTATCAACTGGCTCATCCGTTTCCGCACGGGCATTTTCCCGGCGCGATTGGCGCAGGACACGTCTGGCGCTTAAGCGGCGGCGGCCCGAGCCGTTTCGGGTTCGGCGGCTATTTCTTCAGCGTTGCGCCGTATGACGTTCAATTCTGCAATGGCTGGGACTGGAACACGGACGACATTGTGATTTATGACGATCCGGACCATGTTGGCTGGTATTTGGCGTATAACGTTCGCTTAGGCGTTTACGTTCACGTGCAATATCTGTAGGTAATGGATTTATGGGATTAGTGGTCTAATCGATGGAGGGAGATCACTGATCCCATGAGTGAAACAAAAAGCAGCAAAAATATAGCAGATCCGCGCGTCACTGAGGAACCGACGCGCGAAGAGATTGCCGAACTGGCATATCAGTTGTGGATTGAGCGGGGTTCGCCGCATGGTTCGCAGGAAGAAGACTGGCATCGCGCCGAAGCGCAGTTGCGGGGAGGCCAGAGCTTGAGCAAGGCGGCTGGCGCTTAGCTGAAAGGAAAATTGGAGATCACAAATTGTGATCTCCAATTTTTTTGGGCGCGCGGGCCAATGACTAAAAAACCCGCCCTGCAGCGATGCAGGGCGGGCTTTTTGTTTGGGAGCTGAGAGAAGGATTAGTAATCCATCTCGGGGCCGTGACCGGCGGGCGGGCCAGCCGGAGCCTTCTTCTCAGGGATCTCGCAGATCATCGCTTCGGTGGTCAGCATCAAGGCGCTGATGGAAGCCGCATGTTGCAGGGCCGAGCGGGTCACCTTGGTGGGATCGATGACGCCGGAAGTCACCAGGTCTTCGTAGTTGCCGGTGGCGGCGTTGAAGCCGAAGTTGGGGCTTTCATTCGAGCGCACCTTTTCAATCACGATGGCGCCTTCGTAGCCGGCGTTGCCAGAGATCTGGCGCAGCGGCTCTTCGGTGGCCTTGCGAATAATGTCGATGCCGATCTGTTCGTCGCCTTCCGCCTTCAGCGTGGCCAGAATTTTGCCGGCGCGCAGAAGAGCCACACCGCCGCCAGGGACGATGCCTTCTTCCACAGCCGCACGGGTGGCATGCAGGGCATCTTCCACGCGCGCTTTCTTTTCCTTCATCTCGGTTTCGGTGGCGGCGCCGACCTTGATCACCGCAACACCGCCGGCCAGCTTGGCCAGGCGCTCCTGCAGCTTTTCACGGTCGTAATCGGACGTGGTTTCGTCGATCTGGGCGCGCAACTGCTTGATGCGGCCTTCAATCGCTTTCTGGGTTCCGTTGCCGTCGACGATGGTGGTGTTGTCCTTGTCGATGGTGACGCGCTTGGCGCGGCCCAGGTCTTCCAGCTTCACGCCTTCCAGCTTGATGCCGGTTTCTTCCATGATGGACTTGCCGCCGGTCAGGATGGCGATATCGTCCAGCATGGCTTTGCGGCGGTCACCGAAGCCCGGCGCCTTGACGGCGGCGGCGTTCAGCGTGCCGCGCAGCTTGTTCACCACGAGAGTGGCCAGCGCTTCGCCGTCCACTTCTTCGGCAATGATCAGCAGCGGCTTGCCGGAGCGGGCAATCTGCTCCAGCAGGGGCAGCAGATCCTTCATGTTGCTGATCTTCTTTTCGTGGATCAGGATGTAGGGATCTTCGAGCACGGCTTCCATGCGGTCGGGATCGCTGACGAAGTAGGGCGACAGGTAGCCGCGGTCAAACTGCATGCCGTCGACGGTCTGGAGTTCAGTCACCATGGTCTTCGATTCTTCGACCGTGATGACGCCGTCCTTGCCGACTTTCTTCATGGCATCGGCAATGGTGTTGCCGATTTCGGCATCGCCGTTGGCGGAAATGGTTCCCACCTGGGCAATGGCATCGCCGGAAACGGGCTTGGAGAACTTCTTCACTTCTTCGACAACCGCGGCGACAGCCTTTTCGATGCCGCGCTTCAGGGCCATCGGGTTCGCGCCGGCGGCAACCGACTTCACGCCATCGCGGAAGATGGCCTGGGCCAGAATGGTGGCGGTGGTGGTGCCGTCGCCAGCGATGTCAGAGGTCTTCGAAGCCACTTCGCGCACCATCTGCGCGCCCATGTTTTCGAGCGGATCCTTGAGCTCCACTTCCTTGGCAACCGTCACGCCGTCTTTGGTGATGGTGGGGCCG
>Ga0209208_10009852_pt1 | contig 12511 bp, 14 predicted proteins | sample S1TSphfallax_3_FD_187694 | JGI IMG/M metagenome (GOLD analysis project Ga0209208, IMG submission 187694) | Host-associated microbial communities from peat moss isolated from Minnesota, USA - S1T2_Fd - Sphagnum fallax MG (SPAdes) (version 2) | ecosystem: Host-associated > Plants > Peat moss >...
TTTTTTTTCTTTTATGTTTTTTTTTGTGGTTAGTTTTTTAAAACACTAATCATGACATTGTTTGTTGTGTGTAGGTTTTATTTTTCAAATGTTTTGCTCCTTTTACACTTTCATTTTTTTTTTGGTTATAATTCATATTTCAAGGATAAAAAGAAGAGAGAAAAATGAGTTATTCGTCATTGTAATTGTTAGGATCTAATTTTCATATGACACATATCATTTGAACTTAAAGAATAACCCACATATGGTAAAATATGTATTTAAAATTTTCTCCACCTTGTTGAGTATTTTTCTTGTGAAAAATGTAAAGTGAAAATGAAAATACAATGATAATTGAAAATGAACATGAAATACATTTCAATGGCATAGCTATGGAAAAAGTTGTGGAAAGAAGTCTTCAAACAAAAAATAGTAGAATGAGAAATGTAGAAGAACAAACGGAAATAAAATTGCAAGAATTACATATTCAAAGGAAAATGTGGAGAGGTCATAATATAAATGCATTTTGTTGGTCTTTTTATTGTGTTAATGATGGAAAAGATGTTGAAGGGGTAGTCCTCAAATCATGAAATGTATCCTTTGTTACAATAATAATGTAAATGCACCTAATTTAAACATCAAAGAAAGAAAAGGTCTAGTAACATATTATAAAACTTAAGGAATAATAACTTTGAAAAAACATGTGTATGCATATCATGGAATTAATGCAATATTTTTTGAAAAAGAAATTAATAGTTCAATGAAAAGAAGTGTGAAGTAAGTTCAAGAAACAAGTAGTGAAAAGGGGCCTAATGTTTTTACCAGTGCAATATTTATTTATTTTGATGTGAAAAAACCATTTTAAAAAGGATGACGCATAACAAAAATATTTTTTTATAAGATCTTGGCCTCTTAATTGTGAAAAATCAATTATCCTTGCAATTTGTGGAAAGTGTATGGCTCAAATGAATGGTTTTAGACTTATGTCTTTCAGTTGTCTTCCCATTTAGGAAAAACAAATTCAAGAAATATTACTTAATTTGGTGGAGAAAACTACATATATGTCAAAATTGGCACATGATATTTATGCAATATCAAGTTTTGACTTATGGATGTCTAAAGGATCATGACAAATTTTCCCTTGTGATTAGTTTTTTGAGATCTAATTAGTAACTTAAACATGTACTATTAGTTTGTTTAAGGCCACAAAAACAACTTGTCAAGCCTTGGTCAATAATTTGACAAGTTTGTTTGATCAATATGGGTTGAGAAGAAGAATCATTGTTTATGTTAAAGATGAAGGGTCAATTCAAATGCCATGACAATTACTTTAAAATCCATCATGAAATGTGAAGCTTTTGGTTTTGATGAAAGCTTTCAAGGGATTTGTTTTGGCAATGTTTTTTCAATTAATGAAAAAATATGTACAAATTTGAGATTTGTTTCTATCAAGTCTACATAACCAAATTTGTAGAAATGAATAACTTGGCCAAAATATCTCAAAAAGAAAAAAAAAGAAACGGAACAAGACTTGTGAAAATAATAATATTTGCCCAAGAAAATTGAATACTCCAATAAAGACAAGGTATATGGGAATGAATTTTTTTTAAAAATTCATTTTTCTATTGAATCTATGTTATTCTATTACATTTTGCTATAGTTTACACATAAAAACACAATTTTATTCTTATTATTTTTGAGTTTTTTTGCAATTATTCAAATATGTACTTTTCATACAATGAAAAAACAACAAGAAAAAATAAATTTAAAACAAGATTCACAAAGAAAAATTTAATCAAGCTCTTTTGTGCTTCTAAAATCTCCTATTTTTTTACCACATAATTCCTTTTATAATTACAATGGAAAGAACTTGCAAAACATTTCATCATTCAAATTGTGAAGATGATCAACTTAAAAAGACAACAAGAATCACAATTCAAACTTGTTATGCTTTGAAAAACATCCCGATCAAAGTTTAAATTCAAACTAACATTTTGACCATTAAAATAACTAGCATTTAACTAGTAAAAGAAAACTAAACAACTAGATCTTTTATTTAAAAAATATTAGAAAATTTAATTAACATTACCCCCTCTATACATTACATTCATCTTCGTAATCCATAAAAGTAGGGCAAAACAATTAATCTATTGATCTATTGAATTGATATTATTAAAATCTATTGTATCAACAACTAGTGATATTGATAATTGATTCTAATTAATGGGTGCCTGTGACCTTCGGCCACTATGAAGTCCCCCGATTTCTTTAAACTTGGTTTCATCCATCCCCTTAATCGGGAAGGACAGTAGCTAAAAGAAAAAAAAGGTAGTCTTGGTCAATACAAAAATAAATAAAATAAATGATTTTGGGCTGTCCAAGGCTTAAATATATTTTTTTCTGGTTTACCAAATCTTTTGCCTCAAAAAATCAGACTGCCCCTGATTTCTTTTTTCTCTGGAGTCAGTTACATCTGGGAAATTACATTTGGGGAAGCTCCACAGGGAACGGGCAGTGACTGGAAGAATCTTCCAAGCACTGCCCACACAGACAGATAGACACCACCACTGTTGCTTTTATATATAAGATTGAATTCTATGGGCCTATACTCATAGGGTAATGTTATGTAAGTTATTGAGGATTTTTAGAGCATGCACCCCATCATAGTTTTGTAAGTGTTGGCATTGGTTTTTTAGCATCTTCAAATTTGAAACTTGGTCTTGTTGTGAAGCAATTGGTGATGCTATATTCCTTGGTGATTAATGAGGTGGCATGTATGTGAATTCTTAAAAACACATGTGCATAAGCTTTTGAACTTATGTGATGTAGATCTTCATTTGTTTTATAAACCATCAATTTTTCCTTGATCTCATCCACACAATACATCATGATATTAATTCCATATTTTTGACTTGAACTTGTGGGTTGATTTAGAGTAAACCAACTCAAAGCAAACCTACATGTTGATTCCAATACCATTTCCTCATACTCTTGCATTCTATTAAAAATAAAATAAAATGATCAATCTATTGTAATTGGGTGATATGTTAATTTAGACATTGTTATCTCAAATGGAACTTAAAATTTCACAAAATCAATCACTTGAGCTCCGTGGTGCTATGCATTACCACCAATGAAAATCTACTAATCAATTAATGTTAAAAAAAATTGATTTTTTGGAAATCAAGTTTCATATGAATGAAAATATTGAATGAGATTGCATGTAATTTTAATTGAAATTGAAATGAATTGAGTTGAATTTTAATTCAACTACATTCAATTCAACAATTGGATTAAGATTTAATTCAATTCAAATTCAAATTCTATCGAAGAGAAATGGGATACAAATTGGTGGAGAAGGAATTGAAAATTTATATATGAATATGGTGTTGAAAAAAAAATTCTTAAAAAGATAAATCCAAAAGAATGCATTTACTTGGGAATGGGCTAAATAGATTATAGTTTGGAATTGTTCAAGTGACAATGATAATTACAACTTATGACCTACGAAATCTAAAGTTGTCCTGCCTAAACTAGCTTTGATGAATCATTGTAATTGAATTTTTTGTTCATTCGTTGATCATCACCAGTTGAGTTGTGGTTGTGTGCAACAACATGGAGCTTGGTTTCATCAATTCATTGTCACTAGTTGGGATTGTGTGCAAATCCACATCATGATCAAACCACAACATGGATTACATCTCATATCAAATGGATGAAACTTCACCTATTCAAAGCCTATTCTGGATGAAACCCAACCTGAGTTGATGTTAGGATTCACCTTGGTAACCCATCATGTTTTTTTTTTAAAAAGGTCTAGTGTGTAGGTACATAGGTAGGTAGGTAGGTAGGTAGGTAGGAATGAACCAAGCTTTTGTGGCAGTAATAATGGTTATGGTTTCCTTGTACTAGTAACAATAGCAAGTTTGTTAACACACAGGATTGTAGCAAAACCGAAGGACTGAATTGCTTCTCATTTAGTGCACCATTTTCCCTCCCTTTAGAAATGGAAACATATGTGTATATTATTTCCCATCACAAATCAACGCTTCTAAGTGTCTGTGTCTAAAATACCTTTCTTCAAGGGAGTTTTGTATGAGAGTGGATACCTAAAGAGTCTTGTTAATGACCCCCTGCTCTCTCATTCAAACAGACTTGAAAGGTGCAATTCTGCAACACCATCCAATAGTCATCTCCATGCAAACTTCCGTGTCAACACCAAAAATCTAAAGGATCCTTGAACCATATGTGCTTTCTTGCACATTAGTTGATAATAATCTTCAAATGACAGAAACATAATAAATCAGAATTGCTAAATTACCATTATGTTTACAAACATCTTTCCAAGTATATATCAATGGTCTCAATGGTAACCCTGCGTTTCAAGAGACTGGGCAAAAGTGCCTAGTATCTACACAAAATGCACACAAGATTCAATCACTTGGGACAACAGAATCATCAGCAAATGTCCAGCTCTGTTTACAGTCTTTGGCAAACCATAGAACCGCCACCATGTTGTTTCAAGGGTCACGTACCTGGTGGCTCCTACTTATGGTACAATTCCTTGAGATCATCTGCAAATTGTTTTCGGATTTTCTCTCGCTTAATCTTCATTGCTGCTGTAACCAACCCTGTTTCAGGGGTCCAAGGCTCATGGAGCAGCTTCACATTTGTTGGGATCTCAACTCTCTCCAGACGCCCTTCCTTTCCCACCTACACCCACATGAAAGCAGCAGCTTCTCAATGTTGTTCTTATCACTATCCAATATTACTCCAATGTAGCCTCCTTTTCTTTTGATGTGTACTGATGACATCAAATCATTACTTAAAGCTGATGACATGCATCAGGATTCTGCAGAAATGTCAACTTTAGAAAGGAAAGCATCATGTCTGCAGATGGTGCAAGCTGCTTTCAAATCCCCACACATACTAGCATCCAAATGGGTCCATAAAATACACCACAGGATTATAATATTTTTTTTATAAGATACGCATTGTGCTCTAAATAGAATGTACAGTGCTTCTGAAACAAAGACGCATGTCAGACTATTTCTACACTTCCCTCCCAGCATTGACGTGATGAGCATGACATTATTTCAATGAGATGGCATAGGAACTGTGTGTTGCAACTGACAAAGACACAGATAAAATCAGAATATCCAACTAATCATTCAGATGTCACAAAATTGTACACTGGGACTAGGTGAAAGGAGATTTTGCAGGATCTTGACTGACCTTAGCAAGTGAAGCAAGAACCTCCTTAATGCTCTCTGGTTTCTCACACAAGTCAGCGAAACTGGAGTATTGGATGCCTGATTTCTTGGCCCAACCTTCCAGTGCTGAATGGAGTACGACTACAAGGGCCACGCAGTTGCTGTGAAATGGATCAGCATTTAGCATGACACTTTCCACATAAGGACTTCCTGCAAGCACTGCCTCCACCTACCACACAAAAACTATTAGAAAGAGCTGCAATGCAAACAATTATGTCTACCATCATGGCAGAAAGTACAAGAGGAAAACACCCAAGGGAGAAAGTACCTTGCCAAGTGACACATATTCACCATGTTGCAACTTTACAATATCCTTCTTACGGTCAATAATCTCAACACAGCCATCCTCATGGAACTGTCCAATGTCACCCGTGTAGAACCAGCGCATTCCCCTCTCATCTGTCTTCAATGGCAATAGCAGTATAGGAGTGATCAGAAATCATCACTACAAGCATTTCTCAAGGAATGATAGATTTGGTCATGTGCAAACTTTTGCTAGAGACAGCCATACTGGAAAGCTCTGCCACTAGAGAGGAACTATCACACTTCCAGCATATCATACACATGCCTATTCATGCCTGTCAAAGGTTTCCTTCTATCATTGAGAGTCACAACATTGGTTTAAGTGATAATACTGCTCCTGGGATCCCAGTTTTCCTCAGAGCAAATGTTCCAGCCTGTTCTGATGTATGCATAAGATTCCAGATCATTAAGAATACAACTTTTGTCTGTCTTTAACTCTCTTGAGTGGCTGTCAACAGTGAGTGCTCCCTGATATATCATATTGAGCAAGGCAAGTTGTAAACAAACACAACCTACCTTGAAATCCTCCTCTGTCTTAGCTTGATTTTTGAAATAGCCCAAAGTGACATTTGGCCCACCAATCACAATCTCACCTTTGGGTGGATTATCTGTATACCGGTAGTTACCCTCTTCCCAGCTTACTAACTGTATCACACCCATTCAAAAGATTCAGTCAGAATCTGGATCTTGCATGACACTTTATGCCTGGAATTGAAGTATCTTCATACATAATCCCAGCATACAAAAGCATGCTTGAAGTTTACCTTGATGTAACAACAAGGCACTGGGGGACCCACACGTCCCACTGATATGTCATCCCATTCACTGAATGTTCCACCAGCACAGGTTTCTGTCAAGCCATAGCCTTGGCCTATAGGAGCCCTGTGTTAACCCATCCAACCCCAACACACATCTTGCTTCAGGAGTCAGGGTAACCACACCTCCACGTTAAATAAACTTCAGAATGACAAGTGGTTTTGAGTTCCAAATACAAATCCCCAACTAGACTTCCACAGCATTTGTAACCATGATAAAGCATCAGTGGCACCAACTCCCAAAATAGTAAACACAGACTGCAATGACTCCATCAATCTAGAAAAATCAATTTTGCAGAGGCCAACATCATACCCAAAGCAGATATTGATGAAACGTTGAGTGTCCCTAGAAAGTGGAGCCCCTCCAGAAAGCATTCCCCTGATATTTCCCCCAAGGATAGCCTGGATCTTCTTGAATACCAAGACATCCCACAACAGTTTCTCAAGCCCCCATGCTCCCAACCAGCTTCCTTCAATAGCCTTCAGCCTGCGGTCATAAGCTAATTGAAAAAGACTCTTTACAAACCCTCCTGATGAATCCACCTGCTCAAACAGACATCACATTCTAGCCTGTAAGAACAGAATATGAAATCAGACACATGTGCACAAAAGTGCATGCATATCAAGAAATTTGACCTGCTGTATGTCTACAGTTGAACAGATTAAGAGCATGAACCAGAGGCTTAATATGTGGTAGAGTCATCCATATAAACAGTAGCCAATCTCTAGATGTAGACCAGAGCACTACAGAGGCAAACCATATAACATCATTACACTTTTCAAAAGTGCTCAACTTGAAAGAATTGGAAAGAACTACCTTTATACTGAGCAACACAACAAACAGAAGCTGCCCTTTGCACTTGCTGCAACAGTCAGCAACAGCTAAGGTAAGCTCAAAATGGATTTCTCCTTACCTTTTTCCTCACCCCATCTCGAACGCGGTCAAGTATTGCTGGTACTGCAGTCAATAATGTTGGCTTGAGTTCACTAACATCCCCTTTAGTACCATGTTTGATCTTATTGGAGGTATCTGTCAAAGTCAATGGTGATCCATACCCAATTGCTACACCAGCAGCAATCATTGTAGTCTGGATCCATAATCTCACACAAATAAGTTGATCACATTGGCAATCAGTTTATATTCATCAACACTAGCATATATAGCATATGACTTTCAGCTAACTTGGACATGTTCACATATCTAGAGATTGCAGACAAAACTCCACAGCAACAATTTGAAGGTAAACAGAAAAACTGAAACAAACACCACAAGAATGAGTTTTAATAGTGATGAAAGCCAATGTGCCATCCTCAGTGACAGTGCGTGACCCTAAAAAAAATCTTCCTCTCTTTCTGAAAAAGCCTGACATGTCTATGTACAACATCTTGAATATCCTTTGCCTCCTTAATGTTTTAACATTTGCATGGATAAGGGGAATGCTTGGAGTCACTTGGTAATATCCTGACATGCAGTAAAAGAAAAGGTAGATAGCAAGTAGGACAACATCACAACACTGTCAACTCATCCACATGTAATATCACAGACATGGAGCATACCTCTGCAGCAAGTTCCAAAATGTGGGCGAGTGGCAAATAAGCTAGATAGATATCCTTGGAGCTCAATTCAGGAACTGCTGTCACTTCTGCTGCTACTGTTGCAACAATGTTTGCATGGGACATCACCACTCCCTGCAATCACCTCTTCAGTTCTTACCCTATTCTCCTCAACACAGAAGGAAAGAAAACAGACATAAACTCAATCTTGAACTATGAAATAAAAAGCCATGGCTCACACTATCTGAAGAGGTAATTGTCACCATTCCATCTTTATGATCCACTAAACCATGAAAGAGTCAAAACGACAACCTCCAATCATACCAGTATTCAACTCAGTAGTCTTGACTGAACTTGACCATATAAGAATCAATTTAGACCAATTTAAGAGTCATAAGGGGTAACCTTTGTTGGACAGATTGTGAGACAGCCCATATGCAAATTCAGGACGGTAAGGACCAGCCTGATACAGATGAACTCTGGCATGCTAAAAGGCAATGTGAAAACAAAGATTCAAAACAGATTCTGTCTCATCATGTCTCATCTTGGAAAGCACTGGGGCTGGTCATAATAACAATTGGCTATTCAGAAGTACTGCCCAAGAGATTCTTTGGGTGAACCCCAGAGTGAGCAGGTTTGAGCAGCAGCTGATTATTAGTCTTCAATGACACTGAAGCTGAATTGGATTTTTGACATTGAGAGACAGACACAAAATTACACAAAACACTATCCCTCAGTCCTGTAAGTCAAAAAGGTATATTGAAGTAGACTCAGGGAAAGCTACCTTGGGCATTCCTGTGCTGCCACTAGTGTACATGATGACAGCAACATCAGTAGGAGCAGGCATTTCAGCTTCAGCAGGTAACTGTTCACCCAAGCTCTCAACATGTGAGAAGGAAGCCACTGTCCACTCACCGCTCCTTCCCTTAAGAGATGGACTTGACTTGGGCTCATCTTCAATATACACAACCCTTTTAACCGTCTCAAGCTGGTCACTTAAACCCACCAGCTTCTGCAGCTGCTTGCGGTCACACACCACTGTGGTAACCTCTGTCTGGAAACAACCACACACTTGTCTTCATTACTACAGATACAAGCAGAACCTAATATGGTCGCATACATACAACCACAGCACAATAGAGTCACTTTATATCCATCACACTGCTGTTTTTGCTCCTCTGATCACAAACCCAGGTAAGATTCAATTCCAGTTCCCCGAAGCCTTCTGAACTTAAAAAGTGTGAAAATTCTGACCAAATGCTGTAATGAAGGACCAATTCCACATGAAGGCAGCTATACCCTTTCCAGGACATAGTATTTTTCCTATAAACATGAATGTAAGTTTTTAAGCTGACCTGATTCAAAGAATATGCAAGTGCCTCCTCCCCTAATGATGCATAGATGGTCACCACTGGAGCACTCCGTCGAAAGCAGCCCTTCACATCAAAGTACAAAATTATCAAAGCTTATGTGGCACATGATATGCATACAATATGTCCACCATAATGTTCCCATCTCCCCCAAAATGTAGTTGCCTGTCCCACACCACACTGAACCCCTACATTTTGCAGTTGAAACTGCAAGGAACACTTAGGAAAGCATAAATACCTGGAGAGCCAGCATCCACTCTGCCCGTGTCTCAGAAAATAGGGCAACCCTCTCTCCCTTCTGATGGCCAATGGCCACCAGCCCTGAAGCAAAGTTTGTAACACGTTGGAGCGCCTGCCCATAGGTTACCCAATTGTATTTTCCAAGAGTAAGCTTCTCAAAGCTCTTACCATCTTTGCTAACTTCTGTCTCTTGCTTGATAAGTTCACGTGCCCCCAGGAAGTGGTTCCCAGGATACTGGTGACAAGCTTGCTCAAACAGGAATGCCAGTGTGCTGGCCCCCTCCCATGGTGTCTCAACCAGGCTCAAAAAACGATGGTTGCGCTTTGCAAGCCCAGGTTCACCTCCCACATCGCATGTAACAGCACGTTGCTTCAATTTTTTCCCATCCTTGTTGAAGACAAATGTGAGAATGAAAGTTGTAATAATGGCAATAACAAATGCCACTAGTATGGTAGTTGGTTCAAGTGCAAGGTACTTGGTGCCAGCAGATGGTGGTAGCATTGGTAACCCCTCTGTACTAGTCAGATCACCAAGTGATGGAATACTGGATTCTGTAGTTGTTGCCATATGAGGTGAAAAATGTGGATGAAAACAGGAAGAGCAGGAGTTTTGCAAGAGAGCTAGGTACCTGCAGGCAACAAAACCCATTGCCCAGTATCACAGAATGATCAAAATTCCAAAAAGAAAACTTCATGATGGAAATACTATCAGGACTTTTCCCCTTCTCCCAACACACTAGCTCCTCTGATATCAAGGAGATAGAAACCTCACTCATCACTTTTGACTGGAAACTGAATACGCTACTTGGAACTTCAAATTGCAGATTATCATCATGTGGAGCTCACATACATCACCCAAATCAGACACCCCATTTTGTGTCAATTCTATATCTTCACCATTTGTGCTGTGATGAGCTTCTTCTTCTAAGAAACAAAAGTTCCAGTGCAGGAAGGTAGTAATTCCCCTCAATACTGTAAATTTCTAGTTCCAGTTTTGCTTGTCCTGCTTTGTAAATTGAAGTCATCATGCAGAGCAATATTGGCATGGAAACATGTGTGCTTCCTTTTGTGATGTATTTCCTGAACATCAAGGAAGGAACTTCGTCCTAGCTAGCAGTTTCTCTTAAGAAGAACTTACTTAAGAATCCAGTGCAGCTGCCTTCTGAATTTAAAGATAGTGAATTGTGACAGTGGCAGACCATAGTAACATCAAAGACAATGACTCGGTGGTCTGTCAGGCACACAAAACACCACCAGTGAAGGTTCTGTCAGGTCACAGTGCCCTAGTCCAGCACACTACACCAAAAAACTACAGAGAGTTCGAATTCCATTCAAAAGTACAACTGACATACCTACAAGAGAAGAGACATAGGGCACAGGAACACACACACACACACACACACAAAGATGATCAATTTTCCTAACCAGTGGCAAAATAAGATCCAAGAACGGGAAACTTCAGAATGAACCACAACCATGAAGGCCTTGCCTTGCTGCTGCTTCAGGATTTCACAGAATTTGAGAGGGGAAAAAAGGCATACAAGAAGAGATGGACATGTGAAGAAAGAAGAATTTACGAATTAATGGACACATACAGGGCAGATAAAAGACGGCCGAGCGTGGCTCGCATTTGAGGGGGACAAATAGAACTTTTTAAGACAACACTGTATTATTGTTCACAGAATCAAAGCAAAAGAAGCCCAATATCCTTTGAGCACGAAACAAAAGCCGTCAGTCTCAATCTTCACGCTCCTTCTTCAAGATTACAAGAAAAATATAATAGGAAACAAAGAATAAAAAAGGAGAGACGATGCAGCTATGAGAGATCCAGAGGGAGATGAAAACAGGAGTGCAAGAAAAAATAAGACCAGAGAACGGAAAATAATTTTCAGGAAACTTAGAGGAGGAAGATATTAGTGAACAAGAAAACGGCAGCAACAAAGCAGATGCTCCAAATCATTCGGTTATCATCATCGTCACGAACTTTTCGAAGCACAGTAGCAAAAAGAGGACGAAAACCACAGCCATTTTCAACTGGACATATACAGCTCCAAATTTTTTACAGAAATTGCTTTGGAGAAAGACGTACCTGGGGCATAGAAACCACATGAAACGCCAAATCGATGCAGAAAGCGGATCAGAGCACGGGCAGACGGTGCATTGACGCGGAGCAAAGAGCGATGGCGTGCAAGCTTTCTGTGACAATGGCGAAAGACGAAAGGGAAGGGGGAAGGAGGAGGAGTCCTTCTACAGGCTAACCCGAAGTTTACTAACCCTCCTCTGGTTTGGAATTTAACCCAGAGTTTACTTTTGGCCGGTAGTTTTACACACTCTGTACAGTACTCGGGAAAAGGTACTATGGCGGGTTAACCCCCCCTCTTTGGATGAAAATAATCCGGATGCTAACTGGATGACTATGGGGAGATTTTTTTTGGAAATCTTTTGTCTGAATTAATTTCCATGTGACTTTTTTTTTTAGGTATTTTTAAATTCATGAAAATTGATTAAGTAATTGGAACACATACATAATATTTTACATATACTTTATTACCCAAAAAAAAAAATTGCCTAGCAAAATGGTATCTAGTCAAGATGGATGAAGTTCATACAATGGGTTCATCCAAATTTCAAGGTTATGGGAAAAAAATAATAAGGGAGGCCCATGGGCCACACAACCCACAAATCCCCCCCCCCCCTCCTAACAACCAATTGTTGGCCATTTTTAGGGTCTTTTGGAAGTGTTTGAAATTGTCAAAAACCATACCTCATTTTCCTTTTTCTTCTCTTTTCCCTCTTTTTTTTTCTTGAGCACCCTCTTTTTTTTTTTCCTTTTTCTATTCCGAGGTAGGTAATATAATAAGTGAGTGATAAATCTTTAACCCTTAGTCCACTAACAATCCGCCACGTGAAAGTAGGGTGTAGGACAAGTGTTACAAAGCAAGAGGGGAAGACGAGAATGTGGATTTTGTTGATAAAA
>Ga0209208_10009853_pt1 | contig 12505 bp, 12 predicted proteins | sample S1TSphfallax_3_FD_187694 | JGI IMG/M metagenome (GOLD analysis project Ga0209208, IMG submission 187694) | Host-associated microbial communities from peat moss isolated from Minnesota, USA - S1T2_Fd - Sphagnum fallax MG (SPAdes) (version 2) | ecosystem: Host-associated > Plants > Peat moss >...
CTGCATTGTGCAATCATCTGCAACTTCCCAAGCTTGAAAGCTCAGAGCAGATGCAGATTGGACTCCTAGGCTAACCCTAACCCTCTAGAGCAGCAGCACCAGAGATAATTTCAATCAGCTCTGTAGTGATGGATGCCTGTGGTGACCTATTGTATGTCAGAGTGAGACGATCCAACATGTAGCTGGCATTTTGGGTGGAATTTTCCATGGCAGACATTTGGGCTCCCATCTCACTCGTGGCATTTTCTAACATGGCATTGAACATCATGCAAGCAAATTGGAACTCTCCCAAGTTCTGAAGTACCTCTTCTTTAGTATCCGCTCCCTCGATCTCATAAGCATCTAACTCTCCAGTGTCTTCCTGGTTTCCACCCAGCAGCTGCTGCGGAGACAACAGAGTGGCAACAGTGGGAAGGAAGGAGACGACGGAGTTGAACTTGTTGTACACCATCTGGATAGCATCGTACCCATTGGACTTAAGAATCTCATCCGCCATCAGAGCACTGCGAGAAACAGATGCTTTGCTTCCGCGTCTCTCCGAAGTACATGCTGATGAGCTTCTTAGAATCTCGCTGCAACTGCGCCTTCCCTTTCTCGCCGACGATCACATACACGACATCAGGTTTATCATCTGGACCATGATCAAGGGCATTCAACCTTACCAAAGCTCTAGAGTACTTGACGACAGTGGAGTTTATTCCCCCGCACAATCCCTTGTCAGATGAGATGGTGACGATCAGCTTCATGTCCACTTTGGTTGCCGGTGCATCCCCCAATAGAGCTGTAAACGGCTGCCAAAGTCCCCGTGAATTCTCCGCCTTCACCTGTACATTACGTAGCTTCGAAGCTGCCACCATCTTCATCGCCTTGGTTATCTTCTGAATACTCTTGACCTCAACCTATTCCTCACGATCTGCCCTGAGACAGATCTAGCTCCGAAGGGAGCTATCTCCGCGGAGGATAGCTGGCCTGTCGATCTCCATGCGGCGGTAGACGCTTTCTCTGCTCCCGACGACAAATACGAGTTCACATTCCCAGACAAAATCCTTGCCAGTCTCAGCCCTCCACGGCGTCCGCTTCCAGAAGCCATAGCCGCCTCAGACTTACAATTCTCCCCACAATCTCAGCAGAACTAGATACAGTACAGAAAGCCCACACCACGCCGAAGCTCTTCGAAGCTCTCGCTTCTCGTCGCCCCCAACCGAGCGCCCCGCGCGCACAGTTCCCGCACGCACACGAGCACACAAGGAAAAGGGTGGCAGAATGAGAGAGATGGTAAGCGGTCAGGACCTGCTGTTAATTGGCTGGATGGTTTCATTAGTCCAGGTGGGTTGCCATTATTAGTCTCCCACCTTTTGCAGTCCAAGTTTCAGTTCCATGGGTGAGGTTGGACTGAAGTAAATAACTAATCTTGAATGTGAGAAATTCTGTTAAGAGGGCAACATGCTGACCATGGGTGGAGCTGCTCTAACTAAAACTTAAAAGCACTCTTGCAAGAAGATTGGAACTTGGAAGCTCAGAAAGTAGCATCTTGTTTCATGGGTAAGAGGCACAAGAATTGGACCAACTTCACATCTCAAGATCATCAAGATCGAATAGAGAGGTTGCACATTCCATTTATCACAGTTTAAGAGGAGAGAAATCAACCGAAGACTATATCATCAGTAAGATCATATCCAGGGAGAAAGAAATCTAATCAGCACTTGCATGCTCCATGAGGGAGACAATCACATGATCACAAGTAGTGGGGCAAAGTCTAGAATGCTTTTATTCTTGAGAACTGAGAATTGGGTAGCTGTGTGTTTTGACAATAAGCTACCTACTGCATCTGCAACGAAAGCACACATTCCAGAGACTGATAAATACCTGTCAAACTAAAATCTCTACAAAACTCTGCAATGTCATCATGCCTACCAGACTTTTCCCTCAACAAATGATTTTTGTCTCTCGTCTCCTGTTGCAGAGAAACAACAGCAGAAACACAGCTTCCTCCTGATTCGAAGCACCAGAGTTAAAATGCTCAGACAACAGCGGGCATACTTGAGAAACTATGTCTGAGCAGTCTTTCGTGTCAACGAAATCACCAATGGCCCCCAATTTGAGGAACCCTCCAAATCTAGTGTACATTTGAACAGGAGAAGCAAAATTTATTGCCTGTTGGACCTCATCTTGGCTTCCACCATGATGACCTCTGATGCAAGATCAAACATCCTTTCCAATGCGTACATATTCTGAAGAGTTTCTCCAACTGCCTCTGGATCTGTCCCATCTGAGCGTAAGTGCTGCATTGGTCCATGCAACAACTTGTTCACAATCCCCCGACTAAGCTCATCAATAGCTTTCCGTTGCTTTGTCGTTAATTCCTCTCCCATTTTGCCCATAGCCTTTTCTAGCTCCAATGCTCGAATCCTTTCTGCATAAGCCCTTAGCTTTTTGATTGTAGGAACCGTTTCCAGAGAATCTCGCCAGGCTTCAAAGCTTTGAAGCTCATCATCAATTATGACTTGAGCTTCCAAAGCCTTGCGCCTCCTCTCCTCCTTGTTTGCTGCCACAACTTCCTTCAGGTCATCCACATTGTACAGCATTGTTGATGGAAGTTCTGTGATGCAAGCTCCCACGTTTCTTGGTACAGAAATATCTATAAAATGCCTTGTACCTCCTGCAGCCTGATAACAGAAGCAAGACAGATTCTTAGAGGCAACATGGAGGAGACATGGTTTCCCATAACTGGAACTCTATTCCTAATGCTTTCAACAACATGAAAAGATACAGCAAAGTGTGTCATCATGCTGGAACCACCTACCAAGGAAGCAGGAGGAAGCTTGGCAACATTCTCCTTGAAAAACAGAGGGACATCTGATGCTGTACTTGTGAAGATGACATCTGCCTCCCCTGTACGATGGATCATCTCTGGCAAACCATGATAGATGATCTTAGCATCAGGGAACTCAGATTGTAAATCCAACACTCGTTGCTCCGAACGGTTCACAATTACCATTCGTGTGCATCCTTTTGAAATCAAATGCTTGACAAGCAATTTGGACATCTTGCCTGCACCCACAATTAGAACATTCACACGAGGAAGACTGTTTTCTGCGAGCTTCATTACTGCCAGCTCAACCGCAGCTGAGCTTACAGATACAGCCCCTGCAGAGATGCTGGTCTCAGACCGCACACGCTTTCCTGCAGTAATGGCTTGCTTGAAAAGGCCAGTCAAATTTCTGCCGAATCCAACAGTTCCTTGACCGACTTTCAGTACTTGCTTTACCTGTGGAAACAAAACCCAATAACAGCAAATTCAGCCCAAAAACCCCAAACTTGGGCTGGTACAAAGAGTAAGGAGCTGAAAACAAATGATGGGTGTTGCACAAAATTTGCAAACCAAAGGATTAGAGAGATGAGTTGCAGGCAGGTGGCCTAACCTGAGCAAGGATCTGCCCTTCTCCAAGTACCAGTGAATCAAGGCCTGCTGACACTCTGAATAAGTGCTGTGTTGCATCCCGGTCCCGAAGAATAAAGAGGTGCTCTCTAAGCTCATGAACAGGTATGCCACTTGTCTGTTCCAAACAAACGAAACAGAAAAATCAAGCTGAGACTGCAATTCAGACAGTTCAAATTGTTGCAGAGCAAATGGTGCTTGAAACCCAACCAAATCTGAGTGCATCAGGAAAAAAAAACAGAAGAGTCCCAAGGAGAAAGAAAAACTCTGACCTTGGACATCCATTCTGTGACCTCACGAACACCCCGGTTCCAAGACAGGGCTACAACATAAATCTCCATGCGATTACAAGTACTGAGGACAGCCGCTTCCTCAATGTGGTTTTGCCCTGAAAGCTCAGCTATGGCTCGAGGCCATTCAGCCTCAGGAACAGCAAGCTTCTCCCTCATCTCCACTGGTGTGGAGTGTACACTGAGGCCCAACACCATTATGCTGCTCTTGGCACTGGTATAACCTGGTGGGGGGGTGCACAACAACAACACATCATCACCCTCTAGACCCATCCGTGGAAAGACACAAGGAGGAAAACAAAAACAAGCAAGCAATCTTCTTCTTCTTCTTCTTCTTGTCAAGATTGAAAAATGGGGAAGACTTGACTTACGGTTGGCACTAGCATTGCGAAGCTCTTCAAATGCCTTGAGACTGGCAGCTTTCACCTTGTGGTTTGCAGGTAGTTTGTCAGCAGGACCCATACTTGCCCTTGCTTGCTGTTTACATCTCTTCTTTTCCACATCCTCCTCCTCTACCATTACCACCAGCTTACCCTTGTGCAACATTCTGCTCCGCTCCTGCAAAGCTCTACCACCAAAGACATCAGAGCTTCTAAACTTCATGCTTTGCAGCTGCTGCCCTTTACTCGCCATACCCTCCACAAATGCGGGAGCTACCACTGGAGATCTGATTGTGGCCATCTCTGAAATCCCCGGATCCCTCTCTCTCTCTCTCTCTCTATCTCTCTCTCTGTGGGGATGATTCCACAAAGGATTGAAAAAGTCAGCCGAAGAAGGTCTTCAAACACAACCCTAACAAAACCCTCTGAGAAGCTCTTCCAAACACCTAACCCTCTAGATTCAATCCACCCACTACAAAACTTCAGACTGCGAGCAAAACTTTTTGAAACAACTTATTTTTTTCTTTTTTCTTTTTTGGGTTTGAGGTGGCGAATTGCAGATTGTGAGAGAGACAAAAACTTTTTTGAAGAGACAAGAGAGAAGAGAGGAGGTCTTCAAAGGGCAAAGAAAGCCCCAGACAGACAGACAGACAGACAGCAGATGAGAAGAAGAAGAAGAAGAGGGCGGTGTGGCAGGCACAAGCCCACGCTCCTTCCCTCTCCTCTTCTCTTCTCTTGTGAGTGTCTTTCTCTCCCACTTTCTGTGCTTGGCGTGGCGATGTTTCTTCTCTCTTGTCTTTTCCCATATCCACAAGAGAAGGGGCCCTGGAGGCGGACAACAACGAGGGGGGGGAGGAGTGGTGGGGTCCACAAACTGGTACCTACCAGGTGCCCAATTGGTACCTACCAAGTGCCTCACCTAATGCTGCTTGTAAAGGACTACTAGTAGTAGTAGTATTCACTGGATTTTTGGGGGCTAAAAACCAAAGCTTAATTAATTGCTAATTAACATTCACATTTTCAATTATTGCTCATTAATTTCTTGCTAATCATATTATTCTATTTTAATTTGGCTCTAGGTTTAATATATTTGCTTCTTTTTTTTAAACCTACAAGTGCACTTTTGTTCAATATAGGTGATATTTTATCTCAGTAATGCTGGTTTTATCTTGATTAGTGTTTTGTTAATTATAAGCTTAAGAGTAATCAAGGTCTGCTAACCAAATCTCTTACTAATTAGGGTTTTTTTTTTTTTTTTTTTTTTTTTAAACCTTCAAAAAACACCTGCCCAACACTGGTTAATACTTTACCCATTCTTTTGGGTTGCTTTTCAGGACTAGGGTAACCAGTGTTCTCAAGCTGGTTACTAAGACATAACCTTCTTGTTTAAAGCTTCCAAAGAAAGTGAACCACCTCAACCATCCCTCATGTAGGGTGGATGAAAATTTTCAGAACTTTCTTATAAATGGATGAAAAAAGAATATTGAACACTACCTTTCCATGGATGAAAATCCATAATCATTCATTCTCTTTCCAGATGATTTATGGAAGAAAAGAAAGAAGAGGGGAGAAGTTAGAGGTTAATATGTTTCATAAACATAACCCATCCATGGTAAGACTTAAATCATAGTTGAATAGAAGAAGGTTCCACAAAATTATATTTTTAGAGATGCTGAAATTTTGTTTTATTTTATTTTTTTGAAATTTTTTTTTTGTGGAAAAAAAATGAAGCATCTTTTGTAATTTTCTGGAGACCCTGATTTAGTCTTAAGCATGTGGATATTTTTAAATATATTTATTTTAAAATAATTTTAAATGGATTTTGGGGTTTTTAGTAAGTTACTAGGGACCCACCAACATATATTTCCCCTTCACAAATATTCTTGTGTTTTCAGCAGAGCACAATTATCTAAGTAGAATGGAAATTTGAGCAGCCATTGGTTGATTTCACACTGGACTGATCCGAGAGACCAATCAAATGCAAGGAACTCCATTGCCAGGGTTATCCAAACATTAAATAAACCAGTCCAGATGTCCGGATGGGTGGGTAGGTAGGTAGTACCTGCTTTGATGGGTCGGAACTCAGAACCTCTAAACCCTAAACCCTAAACAATAACTGTCGGTTACTGTCCGGGTTATTATTAATGTTTTCTGTGTTTTCCAATAAACCACACTTTTATTTGTGACAATTCCAAAACAAGTCCCATTGAATCAACTCAAAACCACATTATAACAGTTCTTTCCCCCAAAGGAATTCATCAAAATAAAGCTACTTAGAGCATCTCAGTATGTCACTCTGGATAACAAAAAAATTAAATGTCTAAGTTTAGCTGTTTTTCTTTTGGCAACCCCAACCAATAAAACTGTAACGGGAATTGCATATACGTGGGGAGTACTAGTAGCAAACCACCTGGACTATTATTCATCACGATGGACTATTCATCACGATTGACTAATCAGAAATACTGAGTCGCGGTCAGGTCCAATTTATTACACTCTTTTTTGGAGGTGCACAACTGTGTTGCACCTTCTACCAACCACGGCAAACTCCACGAATTTGGTGCAGAAAAACCAATTTCCTGAGCTAAACTAGCACATTTTGACTTCTTCGCAATACATTTTACTGTTTGGAGTCACATCCTACTGAGCACTGGGGGAGATGCTCTTAGGTGATGGGATTTACAGCTGTGGAATATATAGGGTTAACCTTAAGGTTTAGGGCCAAACCCCTTCATTTCTCCATACCCATTGTACAAAACACAAAGGTCTTTCCAAGTGAATTCTGTCCTCCAATCAACCTCAAATCACCTTAAATAGGATTTTCCAAATTTAGCACCATTTCATTTCTATTCCAATTAGCATCTTTGACATGAGGCACAATGAAAAAGTGTCTAAATGAAAAAAGAAAAACCCCATCAAATTTAATTTCTCCCAACACAATACTGCCCGTGGTGTCAAAGTGTAAATATATACCATAACATATTCCCAGGGACTAGCCCTATTCTCCAAAGTCCCAAAGGGTTTAGGGTTTAGGTTTTAGCACATGAAAGAATATACTAGATGCACCCATGAACTTGAGATTCTTTAGGGAAATAATTGGAGAGAGCTCTTTGTCAGTCCAATACTAGTGTTGCTTGTGGTGTTGGGCCAAATGTGAACTAGGTACCCAATTAATTTCTCAATCCAAACCCCTTTTTTGTAATTTGATTGAATTACAGATTTTTAAAACTATTCAAAACTCAATTTTTCCAGTACCTTAGCTTTTAAAATTTCCAAATCACCCTTGTTAAATCATACTCACTAAGGGCTCTCCAAGAATACTTTTAAAATTTCCAAATCATCCTTGTTAAATCATACTTGCTAAGGGCTCTCCACGAATACAAAGAGCATTCCCCCATAATTATTTCGGTTTTGATTTAGATGAATTTTCAGTAAAAATTTTGTTCAATAACTTCTCCACCATAGGTCAAAACATCATAAAACCAACCTGATGCAAGGGACTCATCAAGGACTTTCCAGCGGTAGTGCGACAAGACGTGCCATGGTTTGGGAGATCCCAACATGACAAACAAATGAACCAATTTCCTTCATAGATAGATGGACAATAGCAAGTTGATGGATCGATGTAAGAAAAACAATATGTTACATAGCTGAGGGGGATACGAAGTCCAATTTAGGTTCTATCCGCACTCCTGGATGAAAAGTTGATGATTGTTGTCCACCATTTCACTTTCATCACACAATCTACGGAAGGAGACTAAATATAATGGGTGGTTTTGTACTATGCATGAAATTACATATATGTGTGTGCATTCCAAACTTCTGAAATTGCTTCAAGCACAATTTCTTTCCTAGACGACATTTGCAAGATCAAAGGACATTGATAATGAAAATAATATGGTTACAACACATGGAAACACAAATTACATTGTAGAAGTCAATTTGTATGGCTAGTGGTACAAAATACAAAAGCACTAATACAAAAATCACAAGCAACTTACCAAGGTTTCAAGAGGGCATGGAAACATGTGAGAAGGTTGTTTAAGAGGGTCATATTTCATACAAATCATTGCCAAAAGCCTACATGGTATATCTTGTGCTATTCCTTTCTTATAAAGGCTTTCAGTCTCTTCGTCAACAAAGGACACACCACCTTTGATATCTTACACTTGCAAAGACAAATTTTCATTTTTTTCTAAATAGGTCCATCAATAGCAATATAATATATGTAAACAACAATTTCGATGAAGTTCATGCTTTAAATAACATGAAATTAAGTTTGGATTCAAAATAATGCACATGATACAAGGTTCCCCAAAAGTGCCACAACAATTTGAATGGCGTTCATACTTCGAATAACATGAAACTTAGTTTGGACCAATAAATATTCACATGATACAAGCTCTCCGAAAGGGCCAATAAAGCATAGTATTGGCTTTGATTGGGTAATCATTTTGATTAATTGAAAGGGTGTCATTTAGCATATCCTTCACAAATCCACTCTACACTAGGTGCTCAATATTTCATGTTTTTGCAGTTGGCATGGGGAAATAACTTGCATATTACTTTGGATGTGGTGTAATGAAAAACGTGGCTATGTGTTTTTCTATGATTCATACAACATTACTTTAACTAGGATAATCAACAAGTTTAGCATCTTGAAACGTCCAAAATAACAAAGCAAACCCAACTTCATGTTTTTGTGTCATTAAATCTTCATGGACATTTGACTATAGATTTTCTTAGTCACAACTATTACACTATCAAAATAGCATGCAAAGTTATGCCAAACTAGTGGATCGAATCATTCCAAACCACTTTTTTTAGGCTATCAATGTCTCACTTGGCATCATTGTAGACCAAACTCTTTCATAGTAGTGACATACTCTCAATTCGATTCAAACATACGCGTATTTTACGTTTTTTTGGGCTTTTAAAAAAATACTTGAAAATACTTGATACAAAGGCCAATTTTCAAGCCTTTGTATTTTTATAATTTTTTTTTTAAATACTTGAAAATACTTCTTTTTGAACACCTTCGAAAAATACTCGTATTTTGTATGTCACTACTATGAACTCTTTTTCCCCCACCCCACTTAGACCAACTATTTCCTCAAGAAGTTTGACAACATAGTCCTAACAACAAACACTTCTCAATGTGATCCCTTGATTCCCAAGTTGGAATTAAAATACCATGTCGAAGTTCCCATCGAATGAGCCTTTATCCCATCCCAACAAACTTTCAATATCCCAAACTATTTTTCCCAACAATCCCTCAATGATGTTTTATTCAAACAAGCCTTCTTTTGTCCCTTATGAATATTCATCATTAGAGTTGCTTCTCTAACATGTCTTCCTATATTACTAACCTTTTGATTCAATGCACAATGAAAACATAAAAGAACTAGCAAGGTTTGAGTCTCATCTTCAGTATGAACATTCTTCTCAACAACCCCAAAACAACAAACTAATGTCTGAAGTTCTAGGAACAACCTTTCTTATTCACATTTTCAAAACAAAAAAACCCAAGGTATTTAATTCTTACAACATTCCATCTTTATCTTATCCTTTATGGACTACCTCCTTCAATTCCACTATCAATTCTTCTGCCAATTTTGTCGTAGCCAAAAGACCATCAGTCACACAGAGCCAAGAGTTTGACTCCCCTACTATCTTTGAATGTTACTCACACAAAGCACACCACAAACTCCTTCAACACCATTACCTACATCAAACAAACACACACATTCACATAAACAAAAAAATAGAAAAACCCATCAACTACCCTCTCTTCTATCACCTTATGCATTTCAACTACACTAATCCTTTTTCATCCATGAGGTTTTTTCTTCATACAGGATTTCGTTCCACCCCATTTCATCCTATAATGACAGATTGTGATAACAACACACATACCAAGTCTAGATGGACCTACTTCTACAATTTAAAAACATTCATCCTTAAACAATTATGATTCATGTAAACCCATGATACATCCAAGCCATACAAACCAAGTAAAAAAAAATTTACTTGATTCATCACATAATCATTACATAGTTATACTTTTGATAATCAAGTGATAGCAATCTAGTTTGTGTAATTGATGAGCTTAAGAGTACTCATTTTTTAATGAACTTCCCCCATTTACTATTTTTTGCCAAATATGGTGCAAGTATGACCTAGGAAATAGTATTTGAGTTTAAGGTTGCACAAGCAAAATATTGCAAAAAAATTTATTCTAAGGCAATTCATCATCCAAGCAAACCCATGGGAAACCCAATGTTGTATACAATTCTTAAAAAGCACAATGCCAACTTGATGAATCATTTCCCTCCTAAAGACAACTTTTGAAGGATATATCTTCTATGAATCTTGTTTCTATCATATTCACTAAAGGAATAAAATCATCCAAAAAATGAATTGCAAAGTGATTTGTTGTTGGGGGTTTTTAGTCACAAAATGATACTAAAAAGGATTGTCACATTACAAAGTATTCCAATTTTTAAAATTCAACTATGGATTATGTTCTTCCTTTGTATTATGTTTTTAATTTCAAATGATCAATGTGTTTTTTAAGTTGCAATAAACACAAAGTTGGTTGAATTTTTTAATTTGATTCACAATTTAATGTCTTTAAGATTCCTAAAAAAATTCAAGATTTCTCCCAATAATTTTAATAATTCATAAATATATATATGTATGATAAAATTATGTCAAATTGTATCATATTCGAACCATATACAAATGATGTTGTTAGATATCAAATGCCATGAAAATTATACCATATGCATATTTCAAGTTCTTGATAAAAATGTTTTAAAAGTGAAAATTGCAAAAACATTCAAGCAAAGAGCATAAGGACTACTAAATGAACATTTTGTGATGTGTTCCAAATCACATATAAAGCATTTGCCATTTACATGTCAACTAGTGCTAAATGCAATTTGTTTTTACAAAACATTGAATTTTTTAAAAATGCACATACCTAAGTTACATGTGTCACATAGTCTATTTTTTATTTTTTATTTTTTGGTATTTCTAGGACTACAAAGTCCTTATTCCTAATTCCTAGGGAGCGCCTTCATTGCGACTATAGTAAAAGAGGGGACAAATACTTTGAAATACTTCAATATCCCTAGAAATAAATATTTTCAATTCTTCTATATGTGGCTTCAAGTTAAGGTGGAATAAGGAAGTTAATTTGACTCCATTTCAAGTATTAAAACTATATTTCTCTCATTGAGTTGTCATTTAAATTTTCCACCCTACATTTTAATTAATGTTGGGTGGGTATTAAAAATTCTTTCATAACTAATTAAGGGTTTTAGCTTGGTCCTTTCACAAAAATCAATGGTTATCAATTCAAATGAGAGCTTGGTTAATAATAGATCCCCTAGGCAATAGATTGTAGAAGATTGGTTGGCAAAGAATTGGGTTCCCTTTAAATTCGTCACAAACTAAACCATGTGTAGGTTTATAATCAAGTAACCCTAGTTTCAATGGCAACTTGGGTCTAGGGACATGTGACACTTAAGGATGGAATCTAGGCTATATGCTAACTAAAGGTAAGGTAAATTTTGTGTGTTTAACATTAGGATTTAAGGTGGCTAATTCTTGTGCTATCCATTCAAATATTTCAAAACTTATTAAATAATTTAAAATAATTTTAAGACCACAATATTTTATATTTTAAGTTTATCTTAAAAAAACATCTAAATACAACCAACTACCATGAAAAAAAGTAAGAACCTTGAAACCTATGAATTTTTTAATTTTGAAGAAAACATATCCAGGTTTTTTGAAAAAATAAATTGAAAGAACTAGGGCATGCAATTGTTTTTAAAATTATACATGCCCAACATGGTTTTAAAAACTCAATGTAGGAATAAATTAATCCCATTATATTATTTATTTTTATCCCCTTTTGTATGAACAACATGAAGGTTAGTTTATTCCTTAAACTTTAATCACTTTAATGACCCAACCAAGAGAGGGTTAAATGGAATAAATATGTCTTTAGGTATCCCCCATCCTATATATTAAAGCAATAGTGTCTGTCTGTGTGGGCAGTGTCTGGAAGATTCTTCTAGTCACTGCCCATTCCCTATGGTGTTTGTCTGTCTGTGGTGACAAACAGGGCAAGGCAGGGTAGGGCAGGGCAGGGTAGGGCGGCCAGGGCAACCGTTGCGGGGGGCCGGGCGAGGTGCCATTTTTATTAAATAAATCCTTGGGGAAAATCGAAGGACCTGCATCTAATCAAACAAAAATACAATTTTAAAAAAAAAAAAATTTCATTATAGAACATATTAAAAAACTAGAATCTTTTTGAAAAAGAAAATAAAAAGAAAATAAATAAATACATACATAAAAATAGAAAAAAATGAAGATAGAAAAAA
>Ga0209208_10009854_pt1 | contig 12505 bp, 11 predicted proteins | sample S1TSphfallax_3_FD_187694 | JGI IMG/M metagenome (GOLD analysis project Ga0209208, IMG submission 187694) | Host-associated microbial communities from peat moss isolated from Minnesota, USA - S1T2_Fd - Sphagnum fallax MG (SPAdes) (version 2) | ecosystem: Host-associated > Plants > Peat moss >...
TCTATTATGTTATGTGTTATGACTCAGCTGTGGATGCCTCAGCTGAGTCAATAATGTCTTTCACCTTTCAAACCCATCCTTTCAAAAAGGTCCTACAGGTAGTGCAATTCGAGGGTAGCTTCAACACTTGTTTGTCAAATAATTAATTGAATTTGAAGATTTCATGTTCAAAAATCAAATATTTCTCAATTTTTAAAGAATATTCTCTATTTTCTTTTACACTATTTTTTTTTTCTTTGATAAAAGTGACCTTTGAAATTTTCGACATGTCTATAAGAAGAATACAATTAGTGATAACATCTTCTTAGTGTATGTGGGTTGTATATTGGGACTAAGTAATCCTTTTACATTAGAGCTTGAAAGTCGATGATTATCAAAATAAAAAAACAATGATTGAAGGAAAAGTCATTCGAAGGTTCAAAGTCACTTAACATAAAGGTTGAAGGATGGAGGGATTAGGAAAATGAAAAATAGATGAAAAATCAACATTAAAACTATTTGAGCTGGGTTTGACATGAAGTCCAATAAATCATGATCTCAAAAAACCATGATAGGTTATATTTTGATAATCTAAACTCAATTTCTTTTAATAATATTTTTTAGAGGTGGGTGGAACATTCGTTAAACCTGTAGCCCAAGAAGTCACAATTGGTCTTTTAAAAGATCATTATTTTTTTTGAAATTTTAATATTTTTTTGAAGGTGGGCATGAAGTTTGTTAGACCATGGGCCAAAAAAACCATGATTAGTTGGATTTTCTTACATTATTTTGTTTTAATTCTTTTTTTTGAAGGTGAGCATAAAGTTTGTTAGCCCATGCTTCAAAAAAGGCATGATTGGTCAAATTTCTTCACATATTTTTTTTTCAATTTTTTTAACAATTAAGAAAAGGTGGGCATGAAGTACATTAGCACATGGGCTCAAAAAAACCATGATTGGTTGAATCTATTTTTTTACATTTTTTTCTTCTTCTATGATCCATGGTGATCCTACTTGCTGAAAAGAAAAAAATGGAAAGAAAGTGATTTTTTTAAAAAAGGAGAAACCTTAACCAATACTAAATACATATCAAGTTAAAAATCAAAATTTACATAAAGTAATTAGTTACCTTTTTTTTTTGTCTCTTTTATAGTATGTCTCAATAAAGTGTATTTTTCACTTACATTACACTTGACAACCCGGACCCACACATAAATGATTCCTAAATTTTCATGGGATCACCTTTGGATGTGTTTTGAGCACCTCCATCATCATGGTCCCTCCCTCACCATAGTGCAAATGGGACCATGATAGGTTTTGCCTTTTGTAGGGTATCATGTTTTTTTTTAAAACATTCAGTTGCACATGAAACTTAGCTGAGTTTGCAACAAAATTTCACTTTTGCAACCAACCTATCATGTTTGTAACCTTCTGCAACACAAGGTCCTATATGTACAATACCTTTCTTGGATGTTTGGCACAAAATAATTTGTTAAACGGTCTCTAGTTGAAAAATGCCAAAAATCTTCGAAAATTTGAATACCCAACTCGTGGGGGGGGGGGGAGTTGTCAACTATCCCAACCATTCGGTTACTATTACAAACACAAAACATAAGGCATACTTTGTGTATTTATTCTCGGATTGTCAAAATTTTGAGATATTGAAATTGGACCTATCAAACTTTCTTTCTTAATAAATAAATAAATAAATGAATGAATAAATATTTCAGAAAGAATTGCCCATTTGCCAGTCCTCAGTACATTATATGAGTAGGACACTAGGTAACTTACTAAGTTGATAACCCTATTGTAAATTTTTTTTATAATTTGATAATGAATTTCAGATTAGTTAGTCACCTATTTACTTCTTCCCAACCTCACCCATAAAACTGAAACTGGGACTCCAAAAGGTAAGAGACTACTAATTGCAACTCACCTAGACCAATGAGACCAATGAAACCATCTAGTCAGTCAACAGCAAGTGTTAGTTAGGCTTTGTGTCTGTGTCTTGTGCTAGCCCAGAATCCTATGCAAACTTGTTGCTGGGCCAAAAACCATTTTGCTGAGCTAAACTGGCACATTTTGACTTTTTCTTCGTGCAAAATTTGTTGTACATTATTGTACTTGTGGAGTTGCTCTAAGTAGATGCATGTAGACTCTATATTGTAAACAGATAGAAATGCTAGTGGAGTCCTAGAGGCTCTAGCCCATTGGAAAAAAGAAAAAAAAGAAAAAAAGAAGGAAATTTTTTAATTCACACCTTTTTTGGTTAAATTCACACCCTTTCCTATGCCTCCATCATCCATTCTCAATGTGTGTTGGTGAGCCCATGGGTGTTGTTGGTTCACTTTGGCCAAGAAATCAAGGTGGTAGTCTAGATATTATAGAACATAACACATCATAAAGGATTTGGGTGATGAATGAGTGATGAATACCAAACTTTCTGGATATCCAAAAAGGCAAAAACCCTTGTTGGCTCACTCTGGAGCTCACATACATAAATGACAATAAGTTAGTGTGTTACTTTTGTCTAGACTCTAGAAGTTTGTGAATGGCCTTGGTTTTCCTTCTCAAAGTCTAGGAGTGGGGGTTCCAGCCATATGGCTTTCATGGTTTTATTAGGGTGGGTTATATATCTTATCAATTAATCAAAATTTCCAGCTCAAAGATTCATGGGGATGAGAGACACTAAGTAGGCCCTAGTAAGAACCCAACAACTATTCCAAAAAAAGAGGAAATCACTTGTAAAAATAAATAATTAACACTTATCAATGCTAATTTTTTAAACAACTCTCATGCACTTAGAGTAGTAAGTTCAACTACTTGCAACACATGAGCAATGCATTCTTGTTATTTTTTCATAATGTCCTTGAACTTTAGGGAGCTGAACTTAGCTTTTCACTACACGACAATGCTATTTATTTTTACTTTTTTTTCTATCACCACAAACAAAGGGTAAGAAAACATGTGATCTTGGATGATCGTTACCACCATCAAACCCATAATTAAACAATTCACCCCCACACAAAGAACAACAATCAAAAAGTAAAAAGTTAGTTGTGCCATTTTACATGTGAAAAAGGTTTTACTTTTTGGGGTTTTGTAATTGGAAGGTTGGGATGGTCAAATATGGAAAGACCATGTGTAAAATTGTGTATTATATCACCTTTCACGCATGGCAAAGTGAATCCATTGTTGGACACAATTTTAAAACGTTTGCAATGCATGTTATATGGAGAATTATGAGGTGCATCAACCATGTTGATTTGTGATCATTGTTCTAGAAGATGGCATATGGGTTGTCGTACACCACCATTTGTGAAGATTTCAATAGGAGATTGGGTGTGTCCATGATGCACCAAATAAACATGGTTTGTTGTTTTGTGTTAGGCCTTAATATCAAGACATAAACAAATTTCATCTTTTTTGTTTGAGATTCTAAAGCACATAGGAAAATAAGTGAATGTTTTGTGTGTTTTTGAAGTTGAATTCTTGGAGTTTGTCAATGAGTTTTTAAATTTGTGTCAATGTTTTCATGTGTATTACTTTGTTAATTTGGATAATGTTTGGCATAGATCTTGTAGTGCACTGCATTTTACAATGCACAACATCAAAATCATAAAAACCCACTTTGAAATCATAAAACTCATTTTACAATTGATGGAAAAATATTATAACTTATTGTCCAAATACACTCGAAAACTTATGGTAGATTCTTATGATTAGTTTTTTGACTCCACATCACATTGAAACATCACACCAACATTGTCAACTTGTTGTTGATCACCATTTTTTCTTTTGAGATTGAAATTCATGCTACTATTTACTTTTTAAAAGGAAAGGGAAATTAATTGTGATGAAAGTGTGTAATACAAAGGAAAATGGATCATGTACACTCATGAAACATATTTTACACCTTGAAGTAGATTGAGATTTGTTAAATGAAAAAACTTGTTTCCATTCTCCTTTCAAGATAATCTAATTGATGACAATAGCCAACATAATATTTGACTTCCTCATAAATCTCTTCCTCAAATCCATCTTGTGTATAAAAACTTTCATCAACAAAGAGAAATGACAGAAGAAAATAAATAAATTACTTAATATTTTTTAATTAAAACTTCTAATTTTGGTTTTTTTTTTTTCAAAACCATAAAAGAATTAGTGGATTTCAAGAAAAAGTTGGCATAAGAACCAATGTTTTGTTCTATTGGACAAAAGTTTTGGGAAAATATGTGATGGTTTCTCAATTTAAATTCAAATAATTTTGCTAAATTTCAGGGAAAATATCCCAAAAATCATATTAAAAAACTGAAATTAAGAACCTTTCATTAAACCAACAAATTTCAAAGAACTCATTTGATTAGTTCTTAGAGAATTGGAAAATTGTGGTTATGTATCAAATTTGGTACTTAGATTTTTTGAGAACCAACATTATACATACTAGTGTTGGCTAGCTTTTAGTTCTTTTTCTCATAATAAATGATAAATTGTTTAAAGATTTCAAAATGTGTTGGGACATGGAGCAAAATTTGGAGAAAGGTGATCAAATGAAAACTCAAAAGTTCTAATATTTAAGGATTCAAGAACATGTTGGGAGTAAACATAGAAAGGTACAAGTTAATTCATCAAAGCAATACTTGGCTTATAAGGGTTTGTTCCCCACATCTTTATAGAATGTAGACCTAACATGTAAGGCGTATGTTAGTTTCTTAACCAATGTTAGATTTTACAAGTTAGTCACCAAAAGAAACCTAGAGTTGAACCCTTGGTGATAATCAACCATTTTCTCAACAATTGATCAACATTGTTATGTATCTTAAACAATTGCCCAAAACCCATTGATCTAGTGGTGCCATTTCAAAAGAACCACTCAACATAACCACACATAACCATCCCTTGTGAGAATAGAGATGCCCTCTTTTCATCCACACAAAGAGTCGCTATGTAATTTTTCATTCAAAGCAATTAAAAATCATTGCACCAATGAGAGCCTAGGGTGGTACCTTGTGCTAACTATTAGGTGACTCATGAAATGAAGGTTGAAGCTTATGCACTTGCCCTAGCAAGCTTCCCTGGTAGACCTGGTCCTACTCGGCCCATTCTCCAGTACTACATCCCATAGCCTACAGTCAGCTTTTCACATTGACACAAAGAATAATTCAAAAAATTCAAAAAATCAGTTCATTTTTTTGTATTTTTCAATTATTAATATTTCATGATTTACAATAGTCTACTATGATATTGTCATATGAGTACCATTGAAATTATTGAAATTATAGCCTACAATAATTATGAAGGTGTTTTGCATCTCAACTTCATATTTTCACAAAGATTCATTTCAAAATTTAATGCACAATTTAATGACAAAATTGACCCTAGGGTAAGGTAAATCAGGTTGGGGTTAGTATTTTCTGTATGTATGTATGTATGTATGTATGTGGGATGAGCTAGTCACTTGGGGCTTTGATTTGTGTTGATCTTATTTGGAGGTTGGATTTGAAGCAACACACCCAGGAATGTTTTATTCACCCATTTGCACATGCATTTTGTTTTGTGGAGGTTGTTGCTTTGCCAACAATTTGTGTTATGCCATAATGGAGTATTACACAATCATCATGCCACCAATTTGCGCATGCGTTTTTGTTTTGTGGAAGTTGTTGCTTTGCCAACAATTTGTGTTACGCCATAATGGAGTATTGCACAATCATCATGCCACCCATTTGCACATGCGTTTTTGTTTTGTGGAAGTTGTTGCTTTGCCAACAATTTGTGTTGATGCCATAATGGAGTATTGCACAATCATCATGCCACCACCCACCAGGAATTCCATGCTCAAAGTTCAAAGAGGATTCCCACAATCCCTTATTTGTCACAGAATGTCATCAAAATTCCAAAGAGCCCACTCACACCTCATAATACACTCCCAATGTTGAGAACTTCTCTGAAAGGAAGAATAACATGTGTAGATTTTAAGGGTTGTGGACATTGGGGCTAGAGTAGAAGAGTTCACAACATGGGTTGCAATTGTAGAAGCTCAAAGAACCAGCAAGTTTTCACAAAAGAACCAGACAAATTGAGTCAGACCCAAAATGGAGATGAATTTTTACAGAATATATTTCAATAATTGGACCAAGTCATTGAGTCATTTGTTTTTGATATTAATCAATGAAACTAATATTATGGAAGAGGTATCTTTTTGCAAAGAACCGAATGAACTATGCTTATATATCAGAGTCAATTCTTTGAATTTTTGGAGATCTGCAAATATGAAATTAAGAACTGCCTTGATAACCAGCATGGGTTCAGTCCAATTTCTAGTACCCACCCTACTTATGATGCACTCTTGATGTAAACATTGAAGGAAAAAAAAAGGCACTGACCAATATATGTATTTACCCACTATCTAGATATTTTTCTTTCCTATTAGCACTCTGATGTTTTAAATTTTAATTTTTCTCAATCAAAATATTTAAGTTAATTTTTCAAGGAAAGCACATGACCAATTGCAGTATGAAATTTCCTGATAGTTAATTTACATGAGGTTTACTTCCATTGGGTAAGAAATGCACATGGAGATTGTTCTTCGGATAGTAGGTGTTACAATCTCAATTCCTCTCTATTACATTAGTTAGTTTTCAACGAGCTTGAATTGTGTCAATGAAGAGGAAACAAGTTTGTACCTCTCTCACTTCATGCTCTCTTGAATCATAAAGCACCGGTAGAAAATTTCGAGTGTATCTGGAGGGCACCTTATCCAGCATTATGGTGTTTTGAAAAGTGAAATGCCCACTAGGTTGGCATTTTGCTTCTCATTTTTTCCCATGATAACCAGCAGATACCCACCAGGTATCATACCAAAAAAACTTTCTGCCAGTGCTATACATCAGGTAATGCCCTTGGAGCAGGCCATTCCTGAAATAAGTGCCCCTTCACTCTGCCTTGGGTGGGTGCTTAGTTCAGTAACACCCCGTCGGCATTACCCTACAATAGTCCAACCCTTATGTCACTGGCCCTTCCTCAACAGACAATACTGTCATAATTTGAATTTATCAGTCTGGAGGCACCATAGAGATTCGGATGTTAGATGCTAAAACAAATATCAAATACAAAGGAGAATTTAGGTCAGGCCTTTGTTCGATGTTTGAAATCAGCTGACAAAGGTAAATAATAGAAGTCATAGATCAACTATCAAAGTGCAAATGGAGAACATTTACCAAGAGGACAGGATGAGTTTGGATGAAATGAAAGCATGATAGGCACAACTGACACTAACCCCCGAAGAACATACAGGTTGCTTGAAAACGTATTTTCCCCAAGTGGTCAGCTTAGAAAACTTTCAGGCACCTGCATAAGTCGAGGCAATTGCACTAAATCTAGCTAGGCAGCTTGGGGAGGCTTATCCAGCAGCAAAGTCACAATTTTTGGTTATATTGCAATCAGACAAGTTGTTACAGCTAAATGGAAAGTTGAACCATGAAGGGATCTGATTGCAAATGAATCTGAGATGCAACAATTGTGTCCAGGGCTCAAAACATGTACCTCCTTTGGGAACATCATCTCCTAAAACTTACCAATTTTTCAATTTTGACAATCCACCTGTTTTAGCTTAAGTCCTTGAATTGTCATCAAGATTCTTAGTAGTGGATAACTTGGGTACTAAAAACCTGCAAAGGAATCTCAAAGGGTTTTCTCTGGACAAGTCTACTCAGCTGAGATTGTTTGAGAAATTAGAAATCAAACAAATATTGATTTTGAAACTTGCAACTCGTGTGTTGCTAGATTTGATGTGAGTTGGTTTGAGGAGTATTGACACACCTTCAAAATGTTGAACAACCCAAAGCCCAATTCATTGTTGCTTCTGCTGCTGCTGCTGCTGCTGCAGAAGAGTAGTATGCAAACTGTCACAGTTCCAGTCTCATTGATTGATTTGTTTCCATGTGTTCCAATATAGATCCACAGATAGTGATGATCTGCGATTACCATCCAGTGACTTCACCAGTTCCTAATGGTGGCTGTAGATAAATTCATATTATTCCACCCAAATATGGGCAAACCATTCTACAAAATCTGCATCCTGAGTTTCTGTTACATTTCTGGAAGCAATGGGAAGACTGAATCATAATGTCAGTGAGCAGCTGAGAGATTCGCATTGCATGTATGAACCTCATGAAATTTCATAGGAGAAGTACCTTAAAGAACCCAGAGAAAGCAAGCTCCTACTTTGCTGTAATTTCATGATTGCAATATTGTTGGAACTCTTCCTGCACCATCTGAATGCTATCCAGGTAATGCCATGATTTATTTTCAAAGATGCCACAAGGATCGGAATCCTGAAACAGTGGCAGAAGAAACTAGAAAGGATGAAAATGCAGAGAATTTTGAAAATAGAAGTGAAAGTATGAAGTATTAGGAGATAACAGTGAAAGTCTGCTACATGTGCAAATGTCTGCTACAAGAGCTCAATGGATCAGTTGAGAGGAAATTTGGCTCAAAAACACAGCTGTGGGGACAATGGAAACATACTTGCAGAAAAAAAAATCAAATCACATGCCAGTAACCGCAGGAGTGTTCCACCGACACTAAATGTGGCTTGATTTATAACTGAAACATGCATACCTGCGATGAGAGAGAAATGAAGAAACACTCAATAAAAGTGTGGCAGACATCAAGCAACCAACAGATCATCTCTACACAAAGAGGATAATTCAGAAAAGGATAACAATATGTTCAGGAGAATGAATCTGAGGACTTCTTCCTTTTCAGGATGCCACACCACCAACAGCACAGAACCCTAGCCAATTTTTCCTCCAAACCCTATATTGAGACGAGAGACCAAAAAAAAAGAAAAAACAGAACTCCTACAGACAAGAGATTTTTCTTTCTCACCAAGCGAAAAGAAAAAGAGGGGAAAGCAGCAACAAAGCTCACCCAACAACAGATGACGAAATTTTCACCTCGACATCTACAAGTCAGAACCTTCAAGAACTTTCTACAAAAACTCCCCAAATATGCAAGCTTCCTGCGCCACAAATACGAAAAGAACTGGCAAAAAAGAACCTACTCAGAGAGCTCCAAGCGACGTAGGTTGGGATTGAGATCCAAAAATCCTCGCGCAACTCGCTCCCCGCGTCGAACACTCGCGCTCTCTCTCTCTCTCATTCTCCGCGCTACAAGTCCCGTCTCTACTCGTGCGCAAAAACTGGACGAAACCCTAACGACGATATCGAACGTTCGTTTAAAGATTCTCAGTTCTCAAACAAATCCTCAAAAAGCCTACTTACCACGTTTTTTTCTTTTCTTTTTTTTGGTATTTTCTTTTTTGTGGGGATTTTTTTGTCTCATATTTTTTTGGAAAAGGAGGAGTATTTCTAGCTAGAAAATATATGTTAAAATACCTTTGATTTGTTACACATGCTCAAAAATTTGTTACTCATAATTATTATTATAAAGCTCAAATAATTCTCAAGTAAAATTTGCTTATAATTTTGATGTTCATAAAAAAGTTGGATATGAAATAACTATTTCAAATAGTTTTTGGACATAAAATTATTGGAATAGCCATAGGACATATACTCTTTTAGACCCAACCTTGCCAAACTATTTTTCATTTTAAAAAAATCAAACCATAAATAAAATAAATATTATAAGCACTAAACATGTGATTTAGAAAAAACAAAAACAAATGCCCTAGAACATATAGTTAACAAGTGGGAAGTTCCCACACAATAATTGAGAGATTTCAGGAATCATTTGGATGTATAATAAGAAATTAAAATCATATGAACATGTGTCATGAATTAGAGTTTGATGATGGCATTTGAAAGTTTGGTCATGAAAGTGTGCAACTCTATACTCATTTTGACAACAAGGGAAGGTGAAGATAGAACTTGATGGCTATTAGGTTTATAATGTGTGCTTCCAATGTACTCATATCAACATAATTGTTATGATAATTAGTAGCAACAAACATCATTATTTGTGTTGCATAATGGTTGTGCCCATAAAAATGATAAGGATGATTTTATTTTCTTTCAAACTTTTTTTTGATGATGTTTTTTGCTCAATTGTTTCCTTTAAGCAATGAGATCATATATAGCTAGTCAAAAAAAAAAAAACTATTACTTATGATTCAATCTTATCTCCCCTTGGTGGATCTATGGATATAGTTTATCTAATAACAATTATTCCCTTTAAAATTAAATGTTTATTTCGTTGAATTCTTACTAAAATCAAATGTGTTTTCCTTTTGAGTAATGGATAGGTCTTTTCTTTTGTGCAAGCTTATGTAAAACACCATGAAATTGATTTATATTTTGTTATTTTAAATTGACATTGTTAGTTTATAAATCATTTTCATTTGTTACAATTTCAAATCAATAAACCTACGTATGTATCTATTTGCATTTATTTTTCCAGGTCTTTGTATGGTTTTGAAACATTTGTAAGTATTGCCCTTGATTTTTTTATATTGACAACCTTGTGCATTCAACATGGTAGTTAGCAAACAACATAAAATGATTTTTTTCGTTTTCAGCCAAGTGAACAAGGAAGAGAGATTGTTTGTTGTAGTTCAAGATTTACAAGCACTTTTGAAGAAGGTTAAATTGTGGGTTCAAGGAAAGAGGACCACTCTCAAGTTTCTTAAGCAACTTGATGGAAGGCCATGAAACAATTACTTGCAAGCAACCTTGATTTTAAAATCATGTATCAAAAGAAAGAACATTAAAGATTTTTAAAGTTCTAAAATGCCAAAAGGAAGGAAATGAAATACTTACACAAATTGGTTACCTCACATATTTGGCATCTAATTTTTGTAACTATGAAAATATTTACATTACAATCTTTCTAGTCTGCTTCATTATTTGAAGACCTTTCATAGAAAACTAGAAAAACTTAATGGTCTAGATATCATAAGTTGACTAAATGATCCCTCTATAATTGGTTCACCCTAAGAGGAAAGATAAAACCACATCAAAAAAAATTATTAAAAAAATGACAACTTCCATGTAGGGTTTTTTTTTCATTTTCTCCAAGTAAGGGGAATGGCTACAATGTGAGTTTGGTGGTATGCTTAGGTGGCTCTTTTTTTCAAGGCAAGTGAATCCAATTGGCTACATAAATTTTTATTTTTCTTACATTTGGCTATCTTAAATAACATATGTTCATAAACTTGTGGCGAGGATTTAAAGCTTGTTGTATGTTCATGTGATTACATTTTTATTAGGTTTTTGAATTCATGTGGCTTTCAAATTTTGTAAGTTGTAGAATGGGGGTAATGAATGCTACCAAAATTTTGAAACCATACAATTGGGAAAAAAATTAGACATTGTTAGGAACCATTTCAACTTGCATATTCATCCTACTTATTTCCATCCTCGTATGAAGCACATGATTTACCCTCCTTAAAAATAACATCAAAATATTTGAAAATATTTATAAGCATTAAGTAAAATTGAGAAAGGTCTTCAAAATGGTTCCACATTCCATAACAAATCCCATTGCCACTTGTTACTATATGTCCCCCATTTATATGTAATATTTACAAGATAACAAAACATTTTATATAACATATGTTAAATTTTTTTTTTTAGAAATCTAAGAAGATTGTAGACTCGAGACATAAGGTTTTGATATGTTATTCATGTTGAGTGGAACAAAAATGAAATTTGAAACTGGACTTGTGTAATAATTGTTGTTCAACTTGCCACCTTTTCATCCCATCTTGGTTGACAATGTGGCTTACCACATGGATTAGCCACCCATAACCATTCCAAACTAGTGAGTTATTTATTGTGATATGTTGCTACAAATTCTGCAAATTTTTCTAAACATTCCTATGTTTAAACCTTTTTTTTTTGTTTGGATGTTCTAGTGGCTTTCCTAGTTCCAAAATTGCAGTCAATTCCAAGAACCTACAAGCCAACTTAATACGAAATTCATCAATAAAACTTCATAACACTTCAACAAACCCCCATTTCAAAGTCATTAAGCAACTAGAGTAGCCTTGAAGGATCTTGAATAGACAAACTATATAAATAAATGAGGAAAATACCATAATATTATTTGTGAAATATTTTGGAAAAAAAAACATTAGATACCATAGTAAACATAAAAAACAATAACACATTCAACTTTCAAGACATGTCTCCACAACACCATTCACATCTTTATGGAGCTTCAAGGAAAAAATGTATGTAAGGTCCCTTTGTAAAACATCATCATCTAAAAAGCTTCCTTCAAGTTTGCTATGCACAACAAATGATAAAAGGATGAAACTTACCACATCCTCTTCCATTGGTATGGTTCCATTAGTAACATAAACAAATTTTGAACCCCATTAGCCCAATAACATGAAGGGGATTTGAACCCCAATCTAGTCAAGATCCTGCCCAAATTATAGTTCACACCCTTGCTTGCACCCAAACCTTAATTAAATAACACACAATTTTTTTAATAAAAAACCCTATAGTCATAATAAAAATGGCAATAAAGTTATGACAATTGACAACCAAGATTAAATCATC
>Ga0209208_10009855_pt1 | contig 12504 bp, 11 predicted proteins | sample S1TSphfallax_3_FD_187694 | JGI IMG/M metagenome (GOLD analysis project Ga0209208, IMG submission 187694) | Host-associated microbial communities from peat moss isolated from Minnesota, USA - S1T2_Fd - Sphagnum fallax MG (SPAdes) (version 2) | ecosystem: Host-associated > Plants > Peat moss >...
GTCGCCCGGTGCGCCGTCTGGCTGATCTCACCAGCCACGTCCTGCTCGCAACCGAAACCCGCCCCGGCGACTGGACCGACTGGCTGGACCGCGCCGGCCTGCAGCACGCGGCCGGACAGCGGCGCCGTATGTTCGACCATTTCTTTGTCACGCTTCAGGCAGTCAAGGACGGTCTCGGGCTTGGCATCGGCCCAGTGCCTGTCCTGCAAGCCGACTTGACGGCTGGGCGTCTCCTAGCACCGTTGCCTGCGATCACGGTGTCGCGGAAGGGCTACGTTGCCCTTGTCCCGTTCGATGCGGACAAGACATCATCGCTGACCGGTTTCATTGAATGGCTGAGGACCGAGGGGACGGACTGAGCTATCGCTAGATGTAATGGCGCAATGATGGCGACGCGTGCTCGCTACCCGTCTTTGAGCGACACTGCACTGGCAATGCTCCGCAGCTTGGCTCCCAATCAGTTTTGCGGTCTTCGACGAGCTAAACGCTAAACGGGTTCTGCCGAGCCCCGGGGTCGACCGGTTTGTCATCACGTCATTACCACGCCCGCATTCTGCCGGCCGACGCTGTAGCCGACAGAAATCGCTCTACTTAGTTAGGCCACTGCTCCCTGAGTGGCAGCCGGAGCGCAATCGCTGCTCTCTGTGATCGGAATTCCCCCGCCTTCGTGGACGCCCTGCCCCAACGGTGTGCCCATGCCCAAAACTCCAAACCCTTTCGCCCTATGCGCTTGAAATCGAGCGGCGACCCCGGGGGCTACGACCATCCTTTCCACCGCGTCGAATTTTGACGGCCCCTATCATGATGGGCATCCGCGCGATGCCGTCGAGGCCGAGCAGACGTTGCCGTAGGACGCCGATCTGCCGCGGATGGGGGACCGGCCGCGCGTGCTTGATCTCGTAGCACGGAAGCCGATGGAGCCGATGAAGCTCTGTGGGAGGACAAATGGTGACCGCCGGACGTTGGTCAGCCATCGACGAGCGGATCACAGAACGATATCGCTAGGCATCCTTTCTCGAGAAACGTCGTCTCCTGATCGAGCAGGACGGGAAGCTCCCGAACTACGACGCTGCCGACCACCGGATCAGCGGTGTATGACAGGAGCAAAGCAGCGGACGCGATCTCGCTTTCACCAGCCAAATCGGTGCTGTTGACTTGGCTGATCTGAAGAAGCTGGGTTGAACGCGGTCGCGTGCGCTGTGGGCACTCTGGCCGGTCGGTCTGGCTGGTGCGACGGCTTTTCTTCCGGTTGGATGCGCGAGGGTCAGATTCCGATCATCCGGCGGGGACATGGCGAACCGGAGGTATGATTGTCGGGTCACGCATCCAAATGCAGGCACCTTGCATTTTGTCAGCACGGCTTCCTGCGGACGTACGCAACGCTTGACTCAGCTCCCCAAAGGATCATCCCAGACACTCTGATGGGCCGCATGTGTTGGCAGATAGGCACCATCGGCATAGAAGCGGTCGTAGAAGTCGAGATCGATGTGATGCGCCTGGGTGTAGACGGCCACGCCCACGGATGGCAGCGTTGCCGGGAACTTGCCATAGATGTCGTGGATATCCTGCGCCAGAGTGCCGATATAGTGCACCAACCGTTCATCGGTGCGGTCGATCCGTGCCTTGACCTCCGCATTGTCGCGATACGGGCCGGGGCGCAACGGGTCGTGATTGCCGCGCGCGCCGAATTTGCGCTCGGCGAAGCGCCGCACGCCGATATGCATGTTCGGCACATAGGGCGGGATCAACGGCTCGAAATGCCGGTCCAACCCGACCGGGTTTGGCTGCAGCCAATCCTGCCGCTTGTCGAAGCGGAAGCCGAAGCCGCGTACGCCTTGATCGGCGTAGAGCCCCAGCAGGCTGTTGGTGTTGATGCCGGAGAACAGCCAGCCGCCCAGACCGATCGCCTGCAGCAGAAGATGGATATTGAATGCGGTGATGGACAGTTCCGCCGTGGTGCTGGTGCGCGACATCGATTCCAGAATGGACAGCGGAACGGCGCGCTCGGGACGCAGCAGCCCGGCCTCGATCAACGGTCCCGGCTCGCCCAGCAGCCGGCCGACCTTCGGGTCGAACACGGGCACGCCCTCGCCGGTGCGGATCCACAGATGGTTGAGCGTTGAATCCACCTGATCACTAACGGGGATGAACAGGGTAGTGCCCGGACGGTTCGCGACCCAGCGATTATGCGAGGAGATATGCGGATATTCGCGCGGCAGATCGATGCGGCTGTCGCCGAGCTTCACCGTATTGTCCCGCACGATGGCCACCAGGCGATCAAGATCGTCAACGCCCTGATATTCGCGGATGGCCTGGGGGTCCAGATCGCGGAACTTCGTGATGTACGTGCCGCTGTCGTCGGCGATCAGCAGCTCCGATCCCTGAGTTGACGCCCCGCTGGGGAAGGTGCGCCCGATCGGACGGACCGTGTAGTTGCAGCCGGTGTCGGGCGTGCCGGCCTCGGTATGGGGGATGCCCAGATTCCAGCCGCTGAGACCGGCGCCGATCGCGATCAGCAACGATCGCTCGATCTCGTTGAGCGGCTTGGGCGGATGGCTGGATTCATAGGCCAGCGGACCATCGGGGATGGTCATGCCCACGCCGAAGCGGCGCGATCGCCGCCCGAACAGCGCGGTGAGCAGGGGGAAGGACGCCAGATCCTGCAGCGCGGATCGCAGGCGATCGTCCGAGGTGGACATCCTAGCTCACCGCCGCCGCGATCTTGATCGGCGCGTGCGTGACCGCGCTCGGCCCGGGATCGATCTCGAAATAGGTCACCGTCAGGTTCGTCGCGCCGCCGTTGCCCAGGCGCTCCCGCACGGATTCGCCCCACGCGCGGGCGGTGGTGAGGTCATCAAACAGATAGATGCCGCCGCGCGCGTTGGTTTCGGCGTTCCGCACCCAGATCTTCCAGCCGAACCCATCCAGTTCGGTGATTCGGTGCGCGGCGGCGATCCGTTCCTCCGCGGTCTGGGCCTGCTGGGCCGCGCTGGGCGTGTAGTTGACATAAAGAACGATCGGCATGGCTGGTTCCTTTTCTGGTCGGGCTAACGGTCCATCACTTCGGACGGCGCGGTTGAGGTCTCGGGGGAGAAAGAACGCGGATCGTCCCCGAGATAGGCACGATGGATCGTGGGGTCCGCGAGCAAGTCCGCTGCGGGGGCGGAGCGAACCATGCGTCCGCTTGCCAGCACATGGCCGGTTTGCGCAAGCGACAGGGCAAGGCGCGCGTTCTGTTCCACCAGCACCACGGTCACGGCAGTTTGAGCGACGTGGCGGATCGCTCTCGCCATGTCATGCACCACGGCGGGCGCGAGGCCGAGCGAGGGTTCGTCGAGCAGCAGCAGGCTGGGGCGTGACATCAGCGCCCGCCCGATCGCGCACATTTGCTGTTCCCCTCCGGACAGTGATCCGGCGAGACTGCGACGCCGGCGGTCCAGATGGCTGAACAGCGCGTAGACCGAATCCAGGTCGCCCGCCACAGCCCGGCGGTCGCGGCGTCCATAAGCGCCGGCGAGCAGGTTGTCGTGCACGCTCATGGCGGGAAACAGCCGCCGGCCCTCGGGCGACAAGGCCATCCCGAGCGCGACACGCTTCTCAGTCGGCACGTCGTTCAGCAGCCGCCCGGCGACCGAGATGGTTCCTGATGACAGCGGCACCAGCCCCATGACGGCCCGCAGCAGGGTCGATTTTCCCGCCCCGTTCGCGCCGATGATCGCGGCCACCGAGCCGGACGGCACCATGATGTTCACATGATCGAGCGCCGTGATGCCGCCGTAGCGGACCGATACATCGGACAGCTCAAGCCGCATCCTGGTGGCTTCCCAGATAGGCGCTGATGAATGCCTGGGACTGGCGCACCTGTGCCGGTGTCCCGTCCGCGACAACCTGCCCCTGCGCCAGCACGATGATCCGCTCGCACAGCCGCATGACCACCGGCAGATCGTGTTCGATGACGATCAGCGATATGCCAAGCTGGCTGCGTATCGAGCGCAGCAGCGCCTCCATCCGGTGCGTCTCGGCTCCATTGAGCCCGGCCGCGGGTTCATCGGCGAGCAGCAGACGGGGGCCGGTTGCCACCGCCATAGCCAGGCCCAGCGTTTTCTGCAGGCCATACGCAAGCGCGCCCGCCTGCTGTTGGGCCTGCGCGTACAGGCCGACGAATTCCAGCACCTGATCGGCCCGCGCGATCGCCTGTTGTCGCGCGCGCGACAGACTTACCCGCCGGAGCAGGTCTCGCGGCCGGCCGATGGCGCTGAACAAAGCGGCCTGTCGCAGATGGTCGCGAACGGTCAAGCCCGCCAGCACCATCGGCGACTGGAAGCTGCGCACCAGCCCCAGCCGTGCGATGTCCCCCGGATCACGACCGTTCAGGACAATGTCGCGAAACCTGATGGTGCCGCTGGTCGGCTTCACCCGGCCGGTGATCAGGTCGAACAGCGTTGTCTTGCCAGCCCCGTTCGGGCCGATCAGCCCGGTGATGCCGTCCTCGGCGATGTTGAACGTCAGGTCGTGCACGGCCCGCACGCCGCCGAAATGCCGGCTGACCCGTGCCAGATCGAGCGCGGCCGTCATGGCTTGTCGCGCTGCAGCAGGGCACCGATTCCGCGCGGCATGAACATGATCAGAATCAGTAGCGACAGGCCGTAGAGCAGCTGTTGATACAGCACCAGCGAACGGAACAGCTCCGGCAGCGATACCAGGATCAACGCACCCAGGATGGGGCCGAACAACATGCCCACCCCGCCGATCACGTTCATGATCAGAACATTGATCGTGGCCGTGATGTTGAAGGCATCCGGGGAGATGTATTTCAGGTAATGCGCATAAAGGCTGCCGGCGGCACCGGCGATGCCGCCGCCGGTGACGAAAACCAGGCGTCGCCAGCTGAGCACATTGATGCCGAACGACTGGATCAGCGTCTCGCTCTGCCGCAGGCCGTTGAGCACCTGACCGGGTTCGCCGCCGACCAGCCGCCGGCAGACGGTCATCGCGGCCAGCACGACCGCCACGACTAGCCCGTAATAGGCCGCCCGCCCGCCGAGCGTCCAGCCACCCAGCGTGGCGGATGGGATGTTCATCAGGCCGTTATTGCCGCCGAATGGGACCACGCATTCAACGAAGACGAGCACGATCGCCTGGCCGAGCACGAAGGTCAGCAGGGCGAACTGGACACCCTTCACTCGCAGGATCGCGGTGCCGATCGCGGCCGCGGCGGCCGCCGGCACGGCAATCGCGGCGACAAACGCCAGCGGGAAAGGCACGCCCAGATCGCGCGTGAGCAGGGCGGAGGTATAGGCGCCAAGCCCCATCAGCCCGGCCTGGGCCAAAGACAACTGACCGATACGCAAGGTGAGATGCAGGCTGAGCGCCAGCAGACTTTCGATCCCGACCAGGATCCCGACATGATAGATGAACGGATCGTTCAGCGCGGGCGGCAGCAGCGCGACCGCGCCAAAGACGACATAGATAAGGGTACGCCTCATGCCCGCCCCAACAGGCCGGCCGGCCGAAGGATCAGGACCATGATCACGACCACGAACGACACCAGGGCCGCCGCGCTCGCATCGAAGACGATCGACACGCCGGCATCGATCGCGCCCAGAATGAACGCCGCCAGCAGCGCCCCGGGGATGCTGCCAAGACCGCCCAGCACCACGACGATGAACGCCTTCATCAGCGCGCTGTCGCCCATGTCGGGTTCGATGCTGTACAGCGGCGCGGTCAGCGCTCCGGCGAAGCCGGCGAGCAGGCAGCCAATCCCGAAGGCGGCCGGATAGGTCCTCCATGGCGTGATGCCTTGCAGCCGCGCGCTTTCCGGCTCCTGCGCGACGGCGCGCATGGCCAGGCCCAGCCGGGAATGGTGCAGCAGCCGATAGGTGGCCAGGACAAGCAGGAACGCGATGCCGACGGCGAATAGTTTGTCCTTCGGCAATACCGCCCCGCCGATCCGCAGGACGCCGGAGATCGGCCGGTCGATGGCCGGCCCCTCGACGCCGAACAGCACCGTGACGGCCCCCCGCAGGGCGACCGCGAGCGCGAGGGCGGCGATCATCCCGCCCAGTTCGTCACCGCTGAAGCGGCGGAAGATGACGCGTTCGCTCGCGATGCCAAGGATGCCCGTGGCGATCGCGGCCGCCGGCAGCGCGACGAAGTAATTCAGTCCCAGCATGCCCTGCGCGATATAGAGCGCATACGCCCCGATCATGACGAATTCGCCGTGGGCGAAATTGACCACCCGCATGATGCCGAAGATCAAGGTGAAGCCGAGCGCGATCAGCATGTAGATAGCCGCCGAAAGCGCCGACAGGACCAGGAATTGCTGAAACAATTGGGCAGGCCCACGGGGTGGGGATCAGGACAGATCGACCTTGCCGATGACATGGCCGGCGCCGCCGCGGATCTCCGTCAGGAACAGCGGCGTGTACAGCTGGTGGGCGATGCCGTAGGCCTCCCGGCCGCCCCAGTGCAGTTCGCCAACGGTACCGGCAAATGGGGTGAGCTGCTCCAGCGTGGCGGCGACTGTGTCCACATCCGTCGTGCCGGCCTTTTCCAGGGCCGCGAACAGCAGCCGCGCGGCGTCGTAGAACAGAAACGTGTAGTCACCCATCTCATTGCTATGAAAACGGGCATATCTGGCTTTCAGGCGCGCCCACTCCGGGCTCGCCGGATCCGCCTGGAGAATCCCCACAACGCCTTCCACATTGGCCGCACCGCCGGTGCGAACGATCTCGGCGACGTCGAAGCCACCGAACTTGGTGAACTGCCCCGCGAAGCCCTCCTCGCGGGCCTGGCGGATGATCAGGCCCGATGTCGCTGGTGGCGTGGTATCAAGTTCGATGCTGGCCGGGTTGGTTGCCAAAATCTTGGTAAGCAGCGGGCCGAAATCGGTCTGCTGGCGTTCGAAATGTTCGGCGGCGACAATCTCGAACCCCGCGCGGACGTAGGCATCGCGCTGGATGCGCTGGCTGTTCCAGCCCGTCTCGTCGTTGGCCGAAACCAGGGCCACCCGTTTGACGGTGGGGCGGTTCTGCTTGATCCAGTTGACGGTGGATGGGGCGAATTCCTGCGTTGTTGGCCCGACACGGAAGATATATTTGCTGTCCGTGAAAGTCTGATTAGACCAGCTGGACGAGAACAGCAGCACCTTCTCCTGTTCGGTGATGGGTTTGATCGCCAGCACCGAGGACGAGGCAATCGGCCCGAGGATATAGCGCACGCCATCCGACCCGATGAGCCGGTTCACCGCCGTGACCGCGTTGGCGGCCTTATACTGATCATCATAGGCGACGATTTCGACGAGGGTGCGCCTGCCGCCGATCAGCAGGCCGCCGCGATCATTGACGTCCTGGGCGGCGACATGCGCCCCGCCATCGATCGAGAGTCCCCAGGGCGCCCCGGGGCCGGTCAGCGTGCCGAGGACACCGACCTTCAACGTCTCCTGCGCGAGCGCCTTGGTGACATGGGCGGCGACGCCCATCGCCGCGGAGCCGGCCAGAACGGCACGTCGAGAGAGGATGGCGGGCATTCTACACTTCCGTATCGTGTCTTTGCCCGAGCCACATGCCACTTGCGTATTATCAAGTCAACATGTTAGGCGGCCCCGAACTCCGCGTGGCGCGGTGTGATGACGCGCGCAGGAGATAGGCATGAGCGATGATTTTGTCGGGTTGACGAGCACGGATGGGCGCGTGTTCGAGGCCTATTTGGCGCTGCCGGCAACGCCGAACGGCGCCGGAGTCGTGATCCTGCCGGAGGTCTATAACGTCAATGAATGGGTCCGCGGTGTCGCCGCCGGCTACGCCGCGCAGGGCTACACCGTGCTGGCGCCTGACCTGTTCTGGCGGCAGCAGCCGGGAGTTCATCTCGGCTACGATCAGCCCCAACGGGCGCGCGATCAGGGCGAGGCGGCGGATGTCGATGCGATCGTGACCGATGTGGGTCAGGCGGCGCGGTTTCTGCGCAACCGCCTTGGCGCCGATGCGAAAGTCGGCGTGGTGGGATTCTGTCTGGGCGGACGGCTTGCGCTCCTGGCGGGCATTCGCGAACCGATCGATGCGGTGTCGGCGTATTACGCCGTGAAGCTGGATCAGCACCTTCAAGAACTGCCGTTGTTGAGCGTCCCGAGTGTGATCCATTTCGGCGCGACCGACCCCTGGGTTCCGTCCGACACGGTGGAGGCGGTTGAACGGATTTACGCGGCGGCGCCGCATGTGGCGTTCCACCGATATGCCGACACCGGACATGGGTTCGCCCGCAACGGCTATGCTCCGTATCAGAAAACCGCCGCCGACCTGGCTGAAGAGCGCACCCTTGCGCTGTTTGACGCGGCGTTGCTCGCTGGCGGCGCGCGTTCGGGTGCGCGATGAGGCAGCCATCATCGGGCAGGCGCTGACGACGCCCGCCGCGCGCTGATCCGTATTTTACGCCTACGGACAGGGCATTGACTCCATTCCGCCCAGTTCATACAGTTTCGAGACGTGATATCACAGAGTCACTGGGTTAGTCCGTTAGTGGATCAATGGAGGATACCGGGAATGAGTATCGACACCACCCAAGCCAGGGTGACACGACGCGGCGCCCTGCTGGCGGCAGGCGCGGCCGGTATTGCCGCCTCGGCGGCGGTGGGTGGGCGGTTGTTCACGCCGGCGCTGGCAGGGCCAGCCCCGAAGGTGCGGCTGGCCTGGACCGAGGTGGCCGCCTGCCATTCGCCGCTGGCCTTCGGCGTGGCCAACGGCTTCTACAAGCGTGAAAATGTCGATGTCGAACTGTTCTATCAGGGCGCGAGCGGCCAGACGCTGATCCAGGCGCTGGCCACCAACAAGGCCGATATCGGCGCCGGCCTGATCCTGGACTGGCTGAAGCCGCTGGAGCAGGGTTTCGATATCAAGCTGATCGTAGGCTCGCATGGCGGCTGCCAGCGCATCCTGGCCTCGCCGGCATCCGGCATCACCACGCTGGCGGGGCTGAAGGGCAAGAAGATCGCCGTCTATGACCTGGCCGGACCGGCCAAGATCGCGTTCGCGGTGACGCTGGCCAAGGCGGGCTTTGATCCGGACGCGGATGTGGACTGGCAGGTGTTTCCGTTCAACCTGGTGGGCGAGGCGGTGCATCGCGGCGATGCCGACGCGGTGGCGCATCTTGATCCCTGGGCCTGGGGCTTCAAGAAGGAATTCGGATTGATCGAAATCGCCGACACTCAGACCGGCGTGTACAAGGATCGGGTGTGCTGCGTGCTGGGCGCGAACGGTCCGTTCCTGAAATCGAATCTGGACGCGGTGCGGCGGGTGGCCACGGCCAATCTGAAGATCCACGACTACACCGCCGAGCATCCCGAGGAGGTGGCGGCGTGGTACGCCAAGAACCTGCCGCAGAGTCTCGATTTGCCACAGCTGACCGCCGATCTGGCATCGCTGCCGTATCATAACCACCCGATCGGCGAGGCGCTGATCGAGCAGATCCGGCTGTCCGCGGAGGATCTGAAGCTGGTGAAGGTGCTGGATGCCGATACCGATCCAGTGGAGTTCTCGCGGCGCGTTGCCGTCAACGTCCTGGCCTGAGATCACGCGATGAGCGAGGTCATCCGCAACTCTGTCGGCGTGGCCTCGCTGCGGCTGGGCGTGGCATGGCGGGATGGGCTGTTCGCGGCGGGGACGTGGCTGTTCGCCGCGGTGCTGACCCTGGCGTTGCCCGATGTGATCCATTGGGGAAGCACCGACCTGTTCGGCGAATTGCTGATCGGCGGGGCGGTGGTGCTGGCGATCGGCGCGTTCAGCGTGCACTTCCTGGGCCGGGTGGGCCAGGTTGCGACCGTCTATGGCCCGTGGCTGATCGCGCTCGGCGTGATCTTCGCGGTCTGGGAGGTTGCCACCGCCAAGTCCGGCTGGTTGCCGAAACCGTTCTTTTCACCGCCGCAAGGTCTGCTGCATGTCTACATCGTGGACTGGCAGCGGCTATTGTATTGCCTGTTGTTTTCGTTGCGCCTGTGGGCATATGGGTTCTTTTCCGGAGTCACGGTCGGGTTTCTGGCCGGGGTGGCGCTGGGCTGGTCGCCGCGCTTCGCTTACTGGGGCATGCCGGTGCTGAAACTGATCGGCCCGGTGCCCGCCACCGCCTGGATTCCGTGCCTGTTCTACGTGCTGCCGACCACCTTCGGCGCCAGCGTGGTGCTAGTGGCGCTGGCCTCCGGCATTCCGGTGGCGATCCTGACTGCGTCCGGCGTCGGTTCGGTCAACCGAGCGTACTATGACGTGGCCCGCACACTGGGCGCGAACCAGCGCTTTCAGATCTGGAAGGTGGCGGTGCCGGCGGCGCTGCCGCATGTCTTCGTCGGGCTGTTCATGGGGTTATATTACGCCTTCGCGGTGCTCGTGGTGGCGGAGATGCTGGGGGCCAAATACGGCCTGGGCTGGTATCTGGCCTTCGAGACCGGATATTCCGCCTATGCCAATGTCTACGCCACGCTGGTGATCATGTCGCTGGTCTGCGCGGGCATCGTGAAGCTGCTGTTCGTGACGCGCGATCGGGTGCTGTCGTGGCAGAAGGGGCTGATCTGATGGCCGCGACCGGACTGCCGGTCCTGGATCTGAGCCGGTTTGACGCGGGCCCCGCGGCGCGCGAGCGGTTTCTGGCCGAGCTCCGTTGTGCCGCGCGCGAGGTGGGATTCTTTTATGTTGAGGGGCACGGCGTTCCGCGCGCGGTGAACGAGTGTGGCCTGGCCGCCGCGCGCGATTTCTTCGCGTTGCCGGAAGCGGAGAAGCTTGCGATCGCGATGGTGAACTCGCCGCATTTTCGCGGCTACACCCGCGCCGGCGGCGAGATCACCCGAGGCCGGCCGGATTGGCGCGAGCAGATCGATGTCGGCGCGGAACAGCCGGCGGCACCGCGCGCGGCGGGCCTGCCGGCCTGGACGCGCCTGCAAGGCCCCAACCAGTGGCCGGCCGCGCTGCCGGGGTTTCGTGACGCGGTGTTGCGCTGGCAGGACGACGTGACGAGGGTGCTAGTGCGGCTGCTGCGGGCCTTCGCACTGGCTCTGGGCCAGGCCGAGGACGCCTTCGCGCCCATCTATGATGGCGCGCCGCACCAGTTGGCGAAGATCATCCGCTATCCCGGCCGGCCTGCCGGCGAAAGCGATCAGGGCGTGGGCGCGCACAAGGACAGCGGGCTGCTGTCGTTGATCTATCAGGACGATCAGGGCGGCCTGCAGGTCGAGGGGCAGGGCGGCTGGATCGACGCCGCGCCCCGGCGAGATGCGTTCGTCGTCAATATCGGCGAATTGCTGGAGCTAGCATCCGACGGGTATCTGCGCGCCACCGTGCATCGTGTGGTCAGCCCGCCGGCCGGGCGCGACCGGATTTCGCTCGCCTTCTTCCTGGGCGCGCGCCTGGACGCCACCGTGCCGGCGCTGCGCCTGCCGCCCGCCCTGGCGGCGCAGGCGGCAGGCTATACGCGCGATCCGAACAATCCGCTGTTTCATCAAGTGGGCGCGAACACGCTGAAGGGCCGGCTGCGGTCGCACCCCGATGTCGCCGCCCGCCATCACGCCGACCTGATCGCGCCCGCCGCCTCGCCCGAAGGCGTTCCCTGAAAGGATCTTCCATGCCCGATACGAATGTGACCGACATCACCGCCGCCCCCAGGCGGCTGGCCGACACCACGTTGCATCCTGAAACAATCGCCCTGCATGGCGGCGCCTATCGGGCTGATCCCGCCACCGGCGCGGTGGCGGTGCCGATCTATCAGACAAGCTCGTTCCAGTTCGCCGACACCGCGCATGCGGTGCGGCTGTTCGCGCTGGAGGAGCTGGGCAACATTTACACCCGCGTGACCAACCCCACGGTGGATGCGCTGGAACAACGGATCGCCCGGCTGGAAGGCGGGGTGGCGGCGCTGGCGGTGGCGTCCGGGCAGGCGGCATCGGCCTATGCGGTGCTGACGGTGGCGCAGGCCGGCGACAACATCGTCAGCTCCACCGATCTGTACGGCGGCACCTGGGCGCTGTTCGCCAACACGTTGAAGCGCCTGGGCATCGAGGTGCGCTTCGTTGATCCGGCCGACCCGGAGGCTTTTGCCCGCGCCAGCGACGACCGCACCCGCGCCTATTACGCCGAGACGCTGCCGAACCCGAAGCTGGAGGTGTTTCCGGTGGCCGAGGTGGCGGCGATCGGCCGGCGCCTAGGCATTCCGTTGATCGTGGACAACACGGCAGCGCCGATCCTGGCGCGGCCGCTGGCGCACGGGGCGGCGGTGGTGGTGCATTCCACCACCAAGTATATCGGCGGCCACGGCACCACGATCGGCGGCGTGATCGTTGACGGCGGCACCTTTCCATGGGAGGGGTTTCGCGACCGGTTTCCGCTGCTGTCCGAGCCGGACCCAGCCTATCACGGGGCGAACTGGATCGATGCGGCGAAACCGCTGGGGCCGATCGCCTTCGTGCTGCGCGCGCGCGTGAGCCTGCTGCGTGACATCGGCGCGGCGGTGTCTCCGCTGGGCGCGTTCCAG
>Ga0209208_10009856_pt1 | contig 12504 bp, 11 predicted proteins | sample S1TSphfallax_3_FD_187694 | JGI IMG/M metagenome (GOLD analysis project Ga0209208, IMG submission 187694) | Host-associated microbial communities from peat moss isolated from Minnesota, USA - S1T2_Fd - Sphagnum fallax MG (SPAdes) (version 2) | ecosystem: Host-associated > Plants > Peat moss >...
CATGTTGATCTGCATTTGATGTGACACAGATTTGGAGCAGCAGGTAGATTTTTGCAGCAGAAGAACAAAATGTCAATTATAGGTTCTTGTTTGTCAGAATTGGGAAAAAATTAATTAATTAATCATCAACAATACATGCAGCAACACTGTTGGTGCTTCAAGTTTGGGGAAGGGGCAATCATCAAAGACTCACCGACAGCCTCAACAAGTTTGAAGAGCACCTTTCCCGTGATGAATCGCTTCACATTGAAACACTCGTACACAAATCCACAACCCTACTTCACATGCACCACTGGTCAGGAAAGCAGTGAATACAAAAATAATGCAATCACCAAGGCTGGGTATCACACATCAGAAGATGGGTCATGCACCAAACAGAAGAATTCCATCAAGAATGACACAACAGGTCTCACAATATCAAGCACTGTTGTTGTGGGCACATACTTTCAGAAAGCACAGCAAAGAGCCTGCCAATGAGCCTCCAATCGCAAGGAGTGTCAGGAACCTGAAATCGAAGATGACCTGCAAGATCCCCCCCACCACAGTTTTTAGTCAACTCCAAGGATTTTGTGTGCAATGCTTGCCCCAGTTTTTATTGCTCATCTTCTACTTGCACTTTACTCCGAGGAGATAACAACAGGGTTTGAGATTTGTATGTGCCTTTTCTATGCTATCCTCTGCTCTGGCAGCCCAGATTTCTCTGGCAGAGTATGATGCAGCAGCAGTAGAAGGAGCCGAGGTATTCGCAGTTGAAGTCGCCAGCAAAGGACCTCCTCCTTCTTCACTCTCCTGTGTTGTTGCTGCTGCTGCTGCCGATGCCAGCTTCCGTGGACTTCCAGTCTTCTGAGAATCAGGTGTGAAGCCACCATTCTCATCTCCTCCTCCTCCTCCCACTGACTCCGGAATTGCAGCAGAGCTTCTGGGTTCCTGTAATGCACAGCATCTGAGGTTCACTACTACTCCAAACTCATGGCAATTTCGTACTAATCTACCCTTCTCTTGTAGTAGCTGCCTAGTATGCTGCTTCACATCACGGCCGCATCGGAGCTTGCCCAATCGCACTGTGGACTGCTGCTGCTGCTGTTGCAGAGAGGATCTGCAGGCGGCCAGATGAAAGCTCAGTGACCTAGATCCACGAAGCAAAGAGGGAGGTGCACAAGAAGCTCCATGTGTTGTCGTCAGACTCCTACTACCTGTGGTCCTCCACATCATCTCTTGTGCAATCCAACACTAGTACCGCCACTGCTCTGCAACTCCCACACCAAGGAATCAAACCCAGAGATGATCAGAAGGTAGCATCAAGGAGAGAGCAGGAGCAAGAGCAGGAGATCATAAACAGTAATGCGAATGAGCTGAGGAGCATGATCCATTGTCAGCAAGCATAATAATGTTGTGTTCTTCTTGTGGGAACAAGAAGGTCTACAGAGGAGGTCCCTCTTCTTATCCATCAAGACAATTATTTTTATTTTTTCATCGCTTTTGGTCCGATCGCGCGGAGAGGAGCATAAAAAGACAACAGATGTGGCGATCTCCGAATTCGCGCCAGAAAATCGTCATCTGCTAATCGACGAGCGGATGAAGAAGAAGATGAACATCGGCTTGAAGATCATTGCCACCACCCATGTCCCCTAAACCAGAGATGATTATCTCCTTCTTGGCAGCTTGTGATGATGGCAAGGACTCTACAAACTGAGAATCTGGTGGGTCTTCTTCATCCGGGTCACAGCATTTCATGATTATGTGCAAATGTTTCTTGCTTCTTCCGGGATGCAGCAAAAGCTGTGTTGCACATGCTAATGGCCACGGTGACTGACTACTTCCTTATGGTTCCATCTGAAGCTTCTTGGACTTCCTCCACTCCTGGGATAGGGAGAAAATTTGCTTCAAAAACAAAAAATTCTGTATTGGGTGTTCTTTTCTTTGGGGTATCTCAGAGTTTCTCCTCGGGTTTGAGAATTTTCTTTGCTCACATTTTGATTGTGGAGCCTTGAATACTACTTTCACCTCTATCATGTTCCTGTTGCATCTGAAGCTTGGACTTGCAATCCCAGAATAGAGAAATGCTTCAGGAAAACAGATTAGGAGACTTGGGTGTTTTTTTTTTGGGTGTTTTTTTGTGTTTGAGAGTTTCTCAGATTTGAGAGATACTGTGTTTTCTCATAGTACCAGTGGATTTGTATACACTCCTTATGTAAATTCTAGATCCAACCCCCCTCACCCACTTCACACCTCAATTCCTATTCTTGTGGAAGGTTTTCTATGGTTTCAGGAATGTTAGCAGCTATGGTTAGAATGCAGAATCCTTCATCTCATGGTTATGATGCTGAGCTTCTGTGCCATGTTGTGGAGAAATTGGTGTGGCTGGAGAAAGGTAAAGTCTGTTTAGCTAGGTACCAATTCAACTATCAAAGATTAGATATTTCAAATTGCCCCTCAATTTGTTACTTGGTCCAAGATATCTTCTTTGGGGTCATCTCTAGTTAACAAGAGGTGTCATATAGCATAAGAATTATGATCTTTCCCTTCTTCATGAGTTGTAGTCTAATTTAGTTCTTCATAGCCCATGTTTATGCAAGAAGCTATCTATTTTTTGGTACCAAGCCCTTGCTTGGGCCTTGCTTGAAATAGTATGCAACCTTTCTTAGCTTGCAAAGTAGATGTTCAATGTCATCCGGTATGTAACCTTCAAGTTGATGCATGTATATCTCAAGTGGAAGCTTCCATTCATCAAGAAAGCAATTTTGACATAAGTTGAGTGGGTGCAAGTTAAGGTGACTCACTTTCGATAAATACAACCATCGAAATAGTTCATATTTTAACATTGAAATGATAAAAATAATATAAAACCAATGTTAAGTGAAAATTATGTGATGATTAATGAACTAATGAACTCCAAATGAACAAGCGCCCAACTAAAAACCTCTTTAACTTCATTCAAAAAATCATCAATCCAACAAAAAGATTCAAACTTAATCATTTAAAAAGTCCATAATTATTTGTTGGTTAAAGTTTGTTTCATAATGCTTTTCAATCCATATTTATTTTTCTATCATGTATGATACATTCTACAAGACATCTTGAAATGAAATAATGATGAAAGATGCATTTGAATAGAAAAACATATTTTAAACCACAATCCATATTTCCATTTTAAAAAGTTCATTACTATATGTTTAATGTATATTTATTGAATTTCATTATTATAAATATATGCTTATCTAAATTAGAAATTTTAATTGATAAAATAAAATTGCCTCATTGATGATTTTACAATACAAGTTTGTGCCATTTGAATTATAAAATACATTCTAAATATTTAAGTCTGTTATAACACAAAAAGTGATTCATCTTAACTTACTACCCAACGGACTAATATTTTTTCATCTATTTTGTGTTGTTAAATGATAACTTATCTAATGGAACCTTACTTCATCACCAATGCAAATGTGTCATTGCAATCAATGCCATGTTGTTCAAAACCCCTAGCTACAAACTATCTCGCCTTAAATTTATGATTTTTTTTTTATGAATCAAGCTTTTACTCTTGCACACCAACTTTGCTATGATTGAACATTTTCTAATCAACAATTCCATCAAATCCCACATTTGGTTTTATGTACAGTGAGTCCATTTCAAAATTCATCACAATTTTCCAATCGCTTTGTTCTTTTGCCTCGTAAAATCTTTTAGGTTCATTTGATAAGTCTAAAGCTGCCACCACATTAGTCATTCAACTTTGTCAAATCTTTCAGGTTCTTTTGAAGTCTAGAGCTCCTACCAAATTGCAATTTTTTTTTATCTAACTTCTTTCGAACATTTTTGTCAATGTGAACAAAAGTTTCATTACCAAAGACAAAAGAATTTAATTCCAAATCATCATTTAGTTAAAGGTGTTTGGGTTCCACCTTTTCAATTGCTTGCTTCGGCTATTTGTTGACAAAATAATTAATAATGTTAACCATTTCAATCCAAATGTAATTTGGAATTTTATTTTATAATTTTTTCAAGATGGTTTGGGTTTTTCTATTTAAAAACCCCATTTTACTAGGGTGTATGAACCTTTGTTAATTGTCTTTTTATGCCTTCTTATTAACAAAATGTGTTCAAGGCTATAGATGTGAATTGGCTTCCTCGATAATTTTTCAATATTTCAAATATCTTTCATGCATGTGTTTCAACCTTTATTTTGAACATGCTAAGAGTGTCTAACTTATGTTTTATGAAATATATCCAATTATTATCAAATGTGAAATTAACAAAATATATAATGCATGATAAAAAGGGTATGGAAATGGGACCACATAAATAAGTGTATTAATTCTCAAACCACTTAAATTCTCTAAATGTGGCCACTCTACAAAAAATAGTTTTTAGCATGATTACCAACTAAAAACCCTTGACAAACACAAAAGATCTAATTTGATCATTTGGGGAGATTGGTAACAAAATTCTTAGAAGTTAAAATTGTTAGGATTAATGTGAACATAGCCTAATTAAACATTTTTAAGCAAGTAACACAATCCTAGTGTGAATAGGGTTAGAGATTTTTAATTATTTAAGATAATACCTTTTTTTTGTGATTTCGAATCTCATTCTTAGTTGTTGAAATTTCATTGAAAACTTTGTGAAGAATATTGTGTGTTTATTTTTTTGTAATTGAAAATTATCTTGTGTTTTGTGTTCTGAAATTTGCAAGTATTTTTATTTAATTTTTGGGCTTGGATTCCTTCAAGGTGAAAGTGAGTAATGATGCTAGCTCATGAAAATGTCAACATGAGTGATGAGCATATGAACATAATAGAATCCTTTTTAAATATTTGCTACCACATAAATAGAATATTCTTGGGATATACCTTGCCATGTCAAGGGAATATTTGATGATGTGGAAGAATATTTTATCGCATAACAATCTTTTCAACATGGATGAAACTTTAAAATGGATGAAAATTATTTTTAGGTTTAAACTTTGGAAGATTGAAATGAATGAAAATTCCATAAGAATTGGAAAAATGTTTAAAGACTTGCATAATTTTTGAAATTAAATTATTGGATTCATTCCAAATGGTGAACATGCTGTTTTGGATAAAGTGCCCAACTTTTTGGATGTAGTCTTTTACAATTCACATTCATCCAAATATTTGACAAATTCAAGAACATAACTACATGAAAGAATTTAAATACTTGATAAATATGTGTATATAAAATATTGTCCATCTCCATAGACAACAACCAATTTTCCATTTAGGATTATGTTTGAGGCTTTAAATAGTATGAGCTTGCATTTAAGACTTATAATGCATTCCACATTCATGAGTGAAGTTGAATGAAAGAACAAAGGACAAATGTCAAAATGACTATTACGTATTGTCCACTTGTACATGTCACAAGTCTACATTTTTGGATTATGCTTCATTCTATGCATTGGACAAAACTCAACTTACTTAGCACAATTTTATTATTATTGAACTTAATTCCAACTTTAAGTTAAATGACAAATGAATTCTTCCATTGGCCACAATACATTACATGTTGTAGAATGTAATACATGTGTTTACAATGCACCCACTTCCCTTGCCCACCCAACAAACTTGCCATCATTGTGATAAAATCCATGCAAGTGTAGGTTGAAAAATCTTTAATTGTCACCTCATATTGTTTTTTGTTTTGGGGCAAACTAAAGGTGGTGCTATAAATGAATCCATACCTTGGTGGAGGAACTGATGTGGATGGCAAAAAAAATTGCTTGCAAAGCACAACCAACCTTTCAATTATTTTGATGTTGATTCAAAAGCTTGAATGTCGTAGGGCATTGAATAGTTTTATTGTTGCAAAAATTCGGCCACGAATGTACATCCAATGGTTGATGCTCAAGGACAAAACTCTCAATGTGAAAAAGATTTCAAGACATATGCATTACTCACCAATAAAATTAGTTTCTTCCAACATTATTACTTCACTTTGATTAACATTTGTCCCTTCTTGGACATGCCATATTGGAAGCACATGGAACCTATCAACCACGTATTTTTCTCCCAAGCATCCCACACAACGGTTTAAGTCATTATGACAAAACCAAAACTTGTGACATTCACAAAGGCCACCTCTAAAGTCAGACCACCAACCATCATAACACAAAACAAGAATGTTGGTGTTTATTTTTATTTAAATGATTTTAGTCATGGAATCATGCTTGTTATTCTTTTGCACATTAAAACATCAATTATTAGACTTGGGGGAACATTGTTCAATATGCCAAAATCCATAACAACAAAACATTTTCACACACTTCCACACCATTTTGCATGAGAACAAGAATTTTGTATCTTACATTCCCAAGGGACTAACTATCATGTACATCTAATGTAGTGTTCATGCAAATGGAAGTTGTGTTAATCCATGGACGAGAAAAGTTCACATGGTCATGATGGTGAAAATCCCTTTTTAATCCTAGGGGAAGATTTAATTTGCACATTGTTTTTGGGATCTAAATACCTCCTCACCTGCCAAATGCAATTTCTTCATTGTATAATAAGAATTTAAAACATATTTTGTGACAATTATCGCCATTTGCAACTAGTTGCCAAATTGGTTAACTATACGTAAATGTAATTCATTATAATCTAAACCTTGTCCCATCCAACCACCCTTCAAATATTCCCTATATGATGAATTTTGCTTGAAAGCTTACACATAGTCATTAAAAATGGTAGTGTACAAGTAGGCACCCCTTAATTTAAAATTGCCATGTGTCCATTGATGATTTGTTAACACAACATTGCTACATTAACAAATTGTTGCTTATGTAATTGCACATTAATTGCAACATGATTTCATGTATTGCATATGTATACAACTTTATATATAATGAATTGTGCTATTGCAACTCTTGCAACTTGTCCAATAGATTCAAGCTATAAAAATATTTTGAGTTGCAAATGGTTGTTGCAATTCAAAATTGCAATTAAAACAAGCATAGTTGTAAAACGCCTATTTTCTCATAGTGATTTTTTTGTGAGTATTTTGAAAATGGATATATCTATGTAATTATTTTTTATGTTGTTTTGCAAATTAAATAGCATTTGTGGTAATCTATATTGAAATTGTTTTAATTTCATTCCAAATGTTACATGTCAACTACATATGTTATTATGAAAACTTCATGTGATGAACCATTTTTTTATTGTTTGTGACATTTTCATATGTGTATTTTAAGTGTTCAACATTGATTAAATTTGTTAATAATTGTATTGGGTCCAAACATGATTATAAAAATCACCAATGGGTAAAAACATAGTCAAAAGAGCTACTCAAATGAGTGGACTCTCTCCTTAAAGCTACATTTTTGTATGTTTGAAATATCACAAATGAAACATAATAGTTTGGATTGTCATAATTTTTGGGAAAAATTTTCCATTAATTGAAAAATTTACATGTTCAAAGATTGACATAAATAAAAAATGTTTTTGCATGTTCAAAGCACTCAAACTTTGAGAGTGGATAATCCTTGTTTTTTTCAAACATTTTTTTTTCTACCAAATGTGCACATTTCCTTTTAAAAATTGGAGAGGATTTTAACATTGATGATTAGAAAAGGCAAAAGGATTTGAACTATTGAAAAAAAAATTCATAAAATATTTGAATACATTTGGTTCAAAAGTGTTTTTGACCCTAAAAATTATGGATTTTGAAAATGTGACAAAAATTGTTCATGTTTATGTGATAAAGGGCATGAATGCATAAAATACATGATGTAAAATCAATTTGTAATCAAAATTAAATGTTAAAAGGGGTACTCAAAACACTAAATTATAAATTATAAACCAACACAAAAATGACACATGGGCATATTCACAATCATGGTATCCAAAAGGACGGTTTAAAGAAAAAAGGTCTACAAAGGACTATTTTGGATTTTTATTACATTTACTATTTCATGATTATATTGGATTAGTATGTAATTATAACTAGAATGATGTCACGTTAATCTAATAAAAAAATCCAAGAATAAATTGGATATAATATAGATGTCCTTTTGAGTCCTTTTAAAAAATTTGAATCCTTGTTTTAATTGTAATTTTCATCTTAAAGGAATCAAAAAATATATATTAAACAATGCAATTTATTTTAATTTTCTTTCATGGATAAGTAATGCATACATCTATGTTTGGCAATGTTCATATAATGCATTTGAATAAATAATATATGATATAAGTTTTTTGAAGGCTACAAAATCCATTCTAAAAGGCAACAAGGAAAATGATTCCTTTTTTTCCATTTGGTTGATTTTTTGTATTCACTAGGTTAAAAATTTGTGGCCCAAGTGTCAACAAAATGTACAAGAAATTTTTATGCAAAAAAACATGTTAAATTGTATATAAAAGCCTATGTATTCATTTTCTACATTTTGTTTTTTACCAAAATATGTATGCATAATTGCATATGCATGTGAAAAATCACCACCAGCATGAAAATTACCATAACTTGAATTATCCAATATCTCTCGCTTAAATTTATTACATTTAAATTTTATATTTGGAAGATAACAAAAACAAAGTCCTTGAATCCTATGTCCAAAAAGGGGTACCCTAATTGTGAATATGTCACATGTCATGTGCAATCCTTGGAAAATGACTTTTATCTTGGCACCTCTAGCTCCTTTGACCATGTTTTCACCCCAACACCTCATGAATCTAACCCAATTAATCTTGACATATTAATGTGTTTGTGGTAACATGGGATTTGTTAAAAGCTTTGAAATAATGTTGAACAACAATGTTTAAAGCATCTCCAACATTGTTCAATAAGAGGATTAGAACGGTAATATATTTTTGAGGGCAGATTAAAACTAGAATGACACACCCCAATGGTGTTCACCAACGGAAAAATAAGTGGCCAAGGCTAGGAAAATAGGTCAAGAACACAAAAAAAAATCAAATTATATTGGGTGTAAAATCACACTCCATCTCTTGTCCCTTTCGCCAAGATAGCAATGTTTGACCCCACCATTGTGCCAGTTAAATGTGGGAAAGGAGAAAACATTTGTGCAGATGAAAAACGTCAACTTATTTTGAGCTTTCTCACAATTTTTCAAGATCCAATTTGTGGCAATGGCCAACAAAGTGTAACATATTGGGAACGCATTGTTGATCTACAACAAACAAGCTTGTTGAAGGCCCATAGTGACCAACACAAAGTTTAGAATCAAAACAACATACCATAAAACACAACATTGCAAAAAAAAATTGGCATTTCAATATTTTTCTACTTACTTCAAACGAATATAGGATTACCTTGGAGGATATTCTTTGAAAAGCTTTGGAATTCTACAAGCTTAAGCACCCAAATAATGTTTCATTTGTGTTTTTGCACTGTTGGTTTTTGCTAAAAGAAAGACCTTGATGGTCAAATTCCATGGAGGCGAAGAAGATCCCTCCCCCACCTAAGCGCAAAATCCCTAGCCAAGATTCAATTACAATTGAAATGGAACTATTCCAAGAATTTAAAATAATGGAATTACATAATGAAATTAGTGATCATAAACTTTTACATCAACCACAAGGTTCAAAGGCAACAAAGGTAGATCAAAAGAATACAAAGTTCAAAACATATGCTTTACGTGCTCAATAAAAAACTATTGTAGACATGGCAACAACCATGATGAAGAAGGCAAAGATTTTAGAAGAGTTGTCAACTTTCTAATTATTTACAATGCTTTAAGAGCTTATCACAATGTTTGAAATGAATGAGTATTTGTTGTTATGGATGCGTGAGGAGCTTGGAAGGCTTTGGCACCGGATGGGTATAATGCATACTTCGCGTGATGCAACAACTATTGACAATCATAATGCAGCTGCATAGTCTACACTACATCCCCATGTAGAATCAACCACCCCTCAATGCATTGCAGTCAATAAAACACAATAAGACAATAGAGATTGTGTTTGCATTTGTTGTTACGTGCAATAACACACGACAAGCAAGATTGTACACCATTTGCATGGTTGATGAAATTTGGAATTTAAATTGAAGTCTACAATGTAATTTTGAGAATCAAAGACAATGTGGATTTGAATTTTGAAAACCATGTTTTATTTCAAGCAAAACTTGAGCCTTTGAAAGCCCACAGATGCTCTACCAAATCATTTCAAAGTGAGAAGTGCACGTTTGATTTTCTAACTCTTCAATGAGTTCCATGTAAAAATTAAAAGTCAATTATCTTCACATTTGGATGGTTGTCACATGCTAAAGACCTTCCATGTTGTTTGATCCTTCATCCTTAATCATGATATTGTGCATTATAACACAAGCAAACATTATATAAGAGATTGTGGACATTTCCCACAATCGGCAAGGATTTTGAACTATTGCCCATTGAGCTTGGAGAACACCAAATGCCTTTTCAACATCTTTTCGTGCTCTTTCTTGCATTTGGGCAAAATGTTGCCGTATTAAGTGAACGTAAATATGATATGTATATGTGTGTGTGTGTGTAAAATGTGAATGATTAAATGGTCGAATGTCTAGTCTTAAACTTAAAAATTAGTTAGACAAAAAACTGGGGCAAGTGGTTGTTGATATCCATTGATGTTGAAAGTTTTGGAAAAAGTGACGATATTGGAAGTTTCTTGATATGGGAACTAATGGTATAACATTTTTCAAATAGAAAATTTGAATGATTATGATTTTCAATCCTTCATACATCTTTGAGAAAGGTGCCAATTTTTTTTTACTTCTTTGTTAACATTGTATGCCTTATTATGTATTGAATTGTTCATTTTCTTAAACATGATGATAACTACAATAATGTAACATTGTTGCTTTAATCATTTGAATTAATTTCTATCATACAATGGTTGATGGCATTATTAATTCATTTCAAGGAACTATGAAAATTTTGTTTTCTAATTATGCATTGGTTTGGAGGTATTCCAATTTGTCCTTTGGTAGGTAGTGAACTTTCTTAAATTTTTTTTTCATTTCTAGCTACAAGACTTTTATTTTGAACTCCATCTCCTCTAGGTTGCCATTGAAAAAATTTCCTTCCTTATTCTTTTGTTTGTGTTTTACTTGTGTGTAGTCACAATAGAATGAGCCAAAATAATGTAACTATTTAGTGTTAAACATAACGATTCAAAACAGAAACTAAAAATTAGAACCAAAAAGTCATTTATGTTTTTTCCATTTGAAACCATTTTCACTCATATGAATGCCAAGGTCTCAAAATACAAATTCATTTAATCCAATTTTAAGTTTAGGTTTTAATTTAGGACATTTAAAAATAAACAACTATTATTGTGACAAAAGGAAACAATTTTGCAAAGGACTTTCCAAAGGACTCATATAATAAAAAAATTTAATGGGAAAAAAACTAGACAATAAAAACATATTAACCACATTGAAGAAACACTCATAATTTTAAAAATGTGAAATTCCAAAAATTAAAAAAAATCTAAAGAGTTTTTAAAATTGTTTTCACATTTCATAATATTAAAATAATTTAACCACATATAAATGAGGCATAATGTACATGATGTATTGAAAAAATTTGCTTCTTATTATACAAAAAAAGTTTTAAAATGATGTTTTTTTGTATGATTTGAAATTGTACCCACCTTCATGAATAGTTGGTCTTTGGAATTCCAATTTGGGTTGAATGGAGTGCTATACTTGTGAATTTTTCCATGTACTATTAAAACATTTTTGGTGGTTCCATTATGTCCATCAATCTTGATATGCATTTCATCATTCAACAAGTGAGACTCTAGTTTTTCCTAAGTGCATAAGGAATCTTTGGTCCTCATGATTTTGAGAAACAACTTGTATTGACTTGGGAGGGAATCAAAAACTAAAAGAACTACCAATTTTATAGGAATTGAAAAGTTTATCTCTTCTAGATAGGCCAAGATTTCTTTTACACCTTTGAAATACTGATCCATGTTAATACTCTCATCTTTTTTCATGGTCATAAGTTTCTTTAACAACATCAATTTCTTGGATCCTATCTTAACCTCATATTGGATAATGTAGGAAATGAAAGAGAGATGTAGGAGAGAACAAAGAACCCTTGAAATAAAGGTGGAGCATGTAGAGCTTTGCTAATCTAGAAAGTTTTAACCTAATCCTAGACTAACCCAAATATTGTCCATTAAAAACAATATGGCTAAACACCAAAGGCCTCAATTGAAATAATTTTTTGATACAAAATTACTTCAATAGTTCATCACCAAAAGTATTTCAAGTACTCATAAATGTTTTAAGAGTTTTTAAGTGTACAGCAAGCTCGTTGGGATAAACATGGGACCTCATGAGGACACAATTAAAAACTCTTTAGTGCAATCTAACACAATGACCATTATCTCCTCTTGCCACTAGGAATACAATAGAAACTCGGAAACTCAAGATGCAGATTCTGTATACTAGTTTGCCTAAGTTTGGGTGAATTATTATATACTTATCTATATCCACTACTGGGAGCTCATGGAGTCAATGGGTAGTCATACCAGC
>Ga0209208_10009857_pt1 | contig 12503 bp, 6 predicted proteins | sample S1TSphfallax_3_FD_187694 | JGI IMG/M metagenome (GOLD analysis project Ga0209208, IMG submission 187694) | Host-associated microbial communities from peat moss isolated from Minnesota, USA - S1T2_Fd - Sphagnum fallax MG (SPAdes) (version 2) | ecosystem: Host-associated > Plants > Peat moss >...
TTGACATTCATTCCATGATAATATTTTTTGAATTGCATAATATTGTTCATGGAAATGATTTCATAAACAAAAAAATTTAAATCATTTTGGTCCCATCATCATTTTTTCCCTTATTATCACAATTTCATTATCCATTATTATTAAATGACATCCAAGTTTGAGATATTAATATTTTGGACAACAAATGAGGATGGATATAAATAATTTTGAATATATTTATCTTCTAATCATGGATGATAATCTATTGATGTATTTATTTAATCCAAATCATAAATGACATTCATCCATGTAGGTGGATTAAAATCACATTAAACTTTAAGCTCCAAGCTCCAAGCTCGGGCTTCACACTCATGCATAAGCCATCCATAGATACCTTTAAATTTGTTAAATGGTATTGTGAATAAAAAAACTTGTTGATTCCCAAGTTTATAGTTAAATGCAAACTCAAGGTCATGGAAGTTCCAAGATGGGAGCAAATGAACACAAAAATTTGAAGTAAAAAATATTCAATATACACAATTTTTAAAAATTGACAATTAATGTAAATTTGAACCAAAATGGTGCACAAACAAAGTCACAAAAGGCAAACATTCACATAACTCACCAAGACCCAAACTTGGGAGGATTCAACATTCTCCTCCATATAATATGATTTACAAATGAAAAAAAAGACTCCATTGGAATGACATAAATTTTCAATTGTCAAGTTATGAATCCCACTATTTTGTGGGCTCATAAATCCTTCATATGTATTTAGGTTGAAAGAAAAAGTCGAGTATTTTAGATTCAAAAAAATTGACAAAAAAAGTTGTAGCCTTTGAAAATAAATTTCAAACAATATATCACAATCCCTAGTTGGAGGTAATTTGACCCCTCATTGGGTGTTTTACTAATTGAAAATTGAATTGTTTGTTTGAATTGTAATCATTCAATTGACCGTATTTGTGTTTTATATTTCCAAATTCAAAATGTGACCTCACTTTAAATATCTACTATTGAAGACCTTTCTAAGAATATAAATAAGTCCCAATTTGGACAAGGTGAAATTGTTCAAACCATGTCCCAAAATTGTGGGACTCCCCAAGATTTCAAAGTCTCATGTGTGGAAATCCTCTTGGGAGTTTTGCATTCACACACCTTTCTCTATCACATGGGGAATGTGTATGGGTGCATCCCTTGCTTTGACTTATTCCTAACTCGTTTTCCATTGTCTTCTCCCAACCTTGGTCGTAAGCTCAAAGCTAAGGTTGTGACATAAGTAGAACCAATATATGATTATAAAAAGAAGGCAAACATAATTATTAATCTTAAGGAAAAGAGAGTTTGAGATAAAAAATACAAAGAAATTTAGACATTTAAAAAACTTCAAAGATAAAGTACATATAAGTTTTTTAAATGACACAAATTTGAAATGCACAAAGCTCAAACTAATCAAAACCCCAAGCCAATATATTTTGGGAATTATTCAATTGCAAGTTGAGGTTTTGTTGTAACCTCTTCCTTGTCTATAACAACCTATTTTGTTGCACTAGAACCTTCCTAGCTTGTCGTTTGTCATTCTATTTATTTAGCATTTTGGTTTTGTATCATTTTCTTTGGGGCTATCAAGGATTATGCTATTTTTAATTTTCAACTTCCAAGTTGAAGTAACTAATTCTCTTCATTTTTATGTTTTCCAAAACTTCAATTTTCATGAATTTTCATGGGTGGATTTTATTAATTGGTTCAAAGATTTTTGAAAAGGTGGTTTTTTCTTTGTTTATTTGAATTTTTTAATGGTAAGTGTATTAGCACATCTAAACGAGGTCACGATGGTTGTCAAACTTATGACTCCACTTCTAGCATGGCCATTTGCTTTAAAGGCATTTTTTTACTACAAATGCATTTATGTATTATTGAAAATTTTGAGGGTTTTGTGAATTTTAAAGAGTTTTTTAATGTTTTATATTTCAAATTGTCTTCAAATTTTTATCAAGCTTTCATTGGCCTTGAATAGGGGCTTCTTTTGCAAAGTAAGGGTTAAAGTTGAAAGGTATGACAATATGTACATGCAACATGGGATTATTTAAACTACTCCCATTACAATAAAACATGGATTTGATGATTATGATAACTTGTGATTATTGTCCTAATGTGGTCATGTAGTCATATTTTGTTTCAAGTTGTGACCGTTTTTTTTACTATAGTCAAAATTATGATTATAAAATTATAAATATGATTATAAATATTTATGACTATAAATGCAACTAGTTGACTTGTAATTGACCTTGTTTATGGGCACCTTTGTGAAAATTAACATATATTTATGTATATGTTATCAATCTATGTGAAGTCCTATATTCTTTTGGATTATTTTTGGTTTAGACGAGGTTTTGGATTCTTTTGGAATTTTTGGAATTAATTGTGCAAATATGATGTGATTTTCAAACTTTTTGCCTAGTGTAAACAAATATAGCCTAATTTAGTCTAATTTAGCCTAATTAACTTAAATTTTCCTTAATTTAACCTAAGTAGCCAAATTTATCTTAATTTAATTTAGTTTAATTTAAGTGGTCTACTTTAATTTAATTTAACCTAATTTTGGTTAATGTAGCCTAATTTAACCTAGTTTCACTTAATTTAATCTGAGTAGCTTAGTTTATATTAGTTTAACCTAATTCATTTAATTTAACTTAGTTTAAGTTAAGTTGTGTTGTTTAGTTTAATTTAACATAATTCTATTTAAATAGTTTGGCTCAACTTAAGTAACCTACTTTAATTTAATATAACTTAGTTCAACCTAATATCAATTAATTTAATCTAGTTTAACCAAACAAGCTTAAGTTACCCTAAGTAGTTTAATTTAATTTAGTTTGACCAAAGTAAAAGAATTTAACCTAAATAACATATTTAAACCAAAGTAGCCTCACTTAACATAATTTAGTTTAATAAGTAGTCTAGTTTAGTTAAAATAACTTAATTTAAACTAAATAATCTAATTTAAGTTAATTTAATTTGTTTAACCTTAGTAGCCCAATGTAGCTCCTTGTCTAAGTTAGTTTAGCTTAATTTAACTTTGTTTAATTTAGTTTACCCTAATTTAACTTAATTTAGCCTAGTTTAATTTAGGGAAACCCATGTTCACCTAAGTAAGCCTAGGGTGACTTAGCTTGACCTAGGCTAAGAAATGTTATTATTTATATTTTTTGGTAATTAATTTTGTTACAAAAACATGTTATAGTGCAATGGTTAAGGATTTGAACCCTCCAAGTGAAGGCGAAGGGTTGGGTTCAAGTCCTCACCTTGCAACTTATTTAATAATTCAAATTTTAACATAGGTAGCTAACTTTGCCTTCGTGCCTTTTTAGTCTAGGGTGTATAACCTAGGTTAAGTTTTTAAAGTTAGGTCATTTATCTTTAGTGTCCTAAGCTAGGTTGCATAGGCTATAATTTTCTTGAATGTATCCTAAGCTACCACGTGGAAGGAAGAAATTAATCAAAAAATCTATATTTTTATTTTAAATATTCAATTTCAACCATTGGATATGTCCTCCATGAGTGTGGTGAATATGAATATAGTCACAAAAAATGTAGTTGCAATGACAATTATGATTATGACCATGGATATGACTTGTGGCATATATACTAGGGACATTTGGACTATGTAGTCACATGGTCATGCCTAGTCATGTATAGTGCTTAGGACAAATGGAGTATTTTTTTAGGTCCTATTCGCCCTTCTTGGCATAGTCCCCAATATTTCTACCAATGTATTTGAAAAAGCAAGGAGGTTCATCTTTAAGTTTGAGTGTTGGTCATGAATTTGGGGCGCCTTAAATATCAATAAAAAATTAAAGATGAAATGGCAAAATAAGGCCCAAACTAAGGATAATTTTAGGAGTAATTTTAATACATTTGGAATTTATGATATGAACCTTCAAATGCATTTTGTTGTTAATTTAGGATGTGTGTTAAAATATTGATTCAACCTTTTGTGAAAAGATGAAATATGTTCATTCATTCAAAATTTTACATGTAGATTAAGGCAAATGTATCCTTGGGTGATACCATTAGGAACATCACACCTTCATTTTATTATACCCATTATTATTTTTTGAAATATAAGAACATTTAAATAAGGATTTTCATTATTAATTTTTGGTCAAAAAGACACATTTGAGACATGTTTTGATATATTTCTTGTGACATAAAGGGTCTAAGCAAACTTGAATGTCCCAAATTTGGCCAAATATTGAGTCTTCAAATGACATTTTTTTAGTATTTCACAACTATGTGCAATGCACTTTGTCATATGATTTTGAATTCTAGCTCTAGGGAGTTTCCAAATGAAAAATAACTAGTTCAATTGTACACATAATCATAGTGAGAGGTGAACCATTTCCATTCACCAAAATAGAAAGGTATTTTGCAACATGGACAAAAATGTGACTTGTTATTTGCATTTATTACAACATAGGGATTTGTCATTAGATATAAATTGAGCGATAAGGCATTCTAAAGATGCATCTTGTTGTCATTTATCAATCCCAACATTTTTTCATATCTCCATAAGCCATTTCAACAATCCCACTTCAAAAACACAAATGTTCAACATTTTGGACAAATATTTTCTCATTATGGAATACCACCAAAGTATCATTTAACTTTAATTCCATGAAAATATACATACATAATTTTGTTGTGCCTACCTTGGAGTTCAAGATTTCCATATTATTTGGAATGTATTTATTCTTAAAGATCTTCAACAAATAATTTACAATCCAAAAAATAGATGGAACATTGCAATGAGGAAATGCTTTTAACCATAATTTTCACCTTTTTTATTCCAATGAACATGTTAGGTCATATACATTGACATGAAATGGATAAACATGAGAAAAAATAATTTTATATTTGTAAAAATATTTAAAGGAGAGGGCCAAAAATATTATCAACTAGTTTTATTACTCAAGGAGTTTTTGAGGTGATTCCTAGTGGTACCACCCAAATATAATTTTTCCCATTATAATGAATATAAGATATGAGGATTAATTTCCAAAATTATTAATGGGTCCTTGTGTTGTTGCCCAAGTGTTATCATCTTCAAAATAAACACATATTTCAATACATGGATACCTATCTACCTTAACTAAAAATTAAATATGAAAAGGTTAAGTTGAAATACCACATGGCATGTTAATATCATCAACTTATACAACCCGCCGCCCACCCCCAATTTTTTGTTCTAATATAAGGTGTTAGGCACATATGAAAGTCAAGTTCATTTATTCCTATGTGTGTTTAATAATATTTTAAATTGCCCAAATAAGTTGAATCGCAAAATTCATCTAGTTAAAATTAATCACATATGACTAAACCCACCTTGAACTTAATGATTTAGGTCTTATCTTATAATTACCCAACCTTTTTCATAAAAACTTACTTAATTGTTGTCAAATCTAAGCCATGAATTCATTCGAGTATTCATTATATTCTATAATAAGGCAAACTTCTTAAAATCTTTGCCATTAGTTTATGTAGTAGGCTAAATTATTTCAAATTTGTTTAAGTGTCTATTAGTGCCATTTGAGCCTACCTTTCCAAGCCTAACTAATTCGCTTCTTTCCCCTACCCACCTACATGGATATGAAAAGGCAAATTAACATGTGCTTCATGTGCATTTTCATGTCCAAGTTATATATAATAAATAAAATTTAATAACCTACCTTTTTCAAGTCTATCCGACCCCTTTCCTTATCCATCTACATGGACACGAAAAGACAAAGTTTTTTAAATATTACATAACTAATGACAAATTATTTTATATGAAAATGTAAGCAAAGAAAAAAAAAGGGGAGGGGGAGCTAGTAAACTTGTTGAGGAGATTTATTAACTTAAAATTAGTCAATGAGCTAATAAAAAGAATAACCCCATTCATAGCGATTGGTAATATGCCCCAATTTCAATTTAAAAAGGCATGAACCATATCTTAATAACCAATGTGGAGTCATGTTGTAGATTATAGAGCAACTTTTGAAAAGCATTTGGCATTGAAAGTTGTTTAAATTTGTTATTGAGGTGAACATAAAAATAGGCAATGAAAGGAAGGTGGGGTTTATTTTAGTTCAATCATGGTTTCTTAGAAAAAACTTCAACCCTTCATTATTGTCAAATTTGTATTCGAGGAAATGATAATCTTTTTCAATCATTTTTTCGTTTATAATCAATAAAATTTATCCTTGCACAATTTGTTTTTGTATCATAAAATGTTTTCTTGAATTTCAAAAACAATGGGTAGTAGAAAATGTTATATTGAAACATCCATAGCCTCCTAAGCACAAGAATTTATTACTTCACATATTTTAGTGCCTTATCTAGTTTGTCATTCAACTTTCAAGTACCAAATGATTTTCTAATAAATTTGACATTCTAGAAACTAATTCCCACCTAACTTGGAAAAGTACTACTATATATATATATATATATATGTATCATCATCATCATCATCATCATTATGATGTTCCCAAATATTTGGCATAAAAATATTAATATAATTTAAGAGCTTGGGCATAAATGTTTCATTATATTTAGTTCTTTTTGGTGGTAGAGATTCATGTTCGAAAATAATGAACAAAAAACTAGATTCAAAATGAATCTAAGACATTTTCTTTGGAATATTGTAAAATAATTATGTCATCATTGGTTTTGTTATCATATTTCATTAATTGTCAAAATATTAATGAAAACATTCTCCTTATATGGGTTACAATTTGATAAAAAATGATTGTTCCAACATATTCAAAGGTGGATTGGAGATCATAACTACTTGGGAATAAATTGGAAAAACAATCAATGTTGGTTCGATTATACATGATTGTATATTATGTGTATGCGTTGTCGCCGGTATGGACAATGAACATGGATTTCAAAATCATAAAATTGTAATGAATTTTGATACTTGAGTAGAAATTATGAATTTGAATCAATTGAAAACTATTAAATGCACATTCTTTCACAATTTCACATGAATGCAAACAATTGGTGAGTATACATTCAAATGCAATTTTAATGTTCACAATGATTACAAATTTGTTATGTGTAAAAAGTTCCAATGGAATATTTATCAAGGAAACTTACATATACTAACCATGAAGGTTAATGAAGAAGATGATCATATGCAAACCTTCAAACCTTTGCACAATTTAAAACAATTTATTTGAACATGGTATTCCAACATTGATGTGAATTTAGTTTTGAAAACTTTTGAATGCAATATTGTCAATCCACAATTATCATTGTTCATTGGTCAAAATTTTATGATAATAACATTATCTATGAAATAAACCATTCTTTGTCCATAAGACTTGGTTGTGGAATATCAAATAAATTATTTCTTCAATGTTGAATTTACATGGCGTTGTGTATGTTTTGGGGGTATACATTTTGACAAAATGCTTCAAATATAAAAGTGAAGACAATGTTATCAAATTCATATAATTCTACAACATTAACAACATGATTATAAACATGATGACCAAATTGTTCCTTTGTTGTTTATAACCATACACATTTGATGTTTGATGGGATCAATTGAATATACACTATTACAAAGAATGAATTATTTCCTAGTAGTGTTGTGGGTAAAATGATTATAAAGTAAAAAATCATTTAAAAAAATTTATTATGTTTGATTTGACTAAAATAAAAAAAATTGATATTTACATTTTGACTAGAAAAAAACTAGTTGTTTATTCAAAACAAACACTATGTTGGATGCATGATGTATGCAATACCCACATGAAATTGTTCCACTTGATGAATGTGCTTAATGCAATTGAAATTGATCGCCTCAATATGATTGTTTGTAATGTTACTTTTGATGATGTGTTAATATTTTTATTAAAAAATCATTTAATTATTTTTATTTGAATTACTGAAAAAATGAAAATAGAACACGAATGTCATGTTTTCATTTGTTGCTTGTAGTTGTTCACATAAACATAAAATAAGGGATAATTACACTAAAATACAATAAAATGACATGTGAAAAATGGAAAAGTTAAATTCTTAAAAAATTAATGTATCAGAAAAACCTCTTGTACATGAAAATTTCGAATTAATTTAATGTCTTTAAATCTGAAGTTAAGGAGAAATCAACTAAACTAATAAATTTAAGAAATGTGAACTTTAAATATATAATTTTGGAAATGAAATTCATTTCGTTATAAAATTTTCAAAATAAATTTAAATAACATTATCATTTTAAAAAACACTAGTAAATTAAATTAAAATAAATTGAAATTCTACAATTTTGAAGTTGAAAACATTTATGGGATTATATTAAATGAAGATTTTGATAGATTAATTTTATTATTAAGAAAATTATGTAATACATATTGCATTTTGAAATTAAAGTGAAATCTAAATTGAATATAGTTTCATAGCAAAAAAATTAAAATAAAATAATGATATTAAAAATGTACATGTGTAATCAATTCCATTTTGAAATTACCTTACAATATAATAAAGTTATAATGCCAAAAAAATTGCAAAAATGTGTGTTTAAATATTTTTTGATAACAATTTATATCATCATTTGAGGTGGCGATTGGATGGTAAATTTTTTTTTATTGGGTTGTAATCATGGGTTTAGTGTGTGACTATGTTTTAAATTTGTCCTTAATTCAATCCCAAATAAATGAAATTATTATTACTTACTTACTTAAATTAAATAAATTATTAAATTATAAATTATTAAATTTATTTACATTTTAACTCAATATTGCCACATCAACTTGTAATTTTAAATAGCCATTTAAATTAGTAATTTCAAGCATCGCAATCATTTGAAATAATCATCTTTAATCATCTTGACCAAATTTTGGAGCAAACAATTCGTTTGTTCTAATTGAGCAAACTTTTGTCCATTGCTTTGTTGTGATGAAAATTTCAATCTTAAAAACCATATTATGTAACAATGATATATAAAATAATTAGTTTCATCGTACTTATATGTGCATTAGTCATACATGTTTTAGATGCACGCCATTTAAGCACAACAAAAATGAATTTGTGAAAGAATGATTTTTTACACAATTTCCATGACCAAATTGTAGGATGAGAAGTTTGTGATATTGACTTCCGTATATACATGACGATGTGGTGAAAACTTGTCTTTTGACTAAACATTTAAAAAAATGTTTACGCATGTATACTAAATTTTTTCTCTTATTTCTACAAATATTAATATGTTTAACTGTGACCTAAACCCTAAGTTGTGATAAACTTATGACCTAAGCCACAACAAACCTATGACAATTGGGTCTTGTGGATGTTTCCCTTTCCAAATCGTGTCGCCTTCTTTTTCTTGATAGATGATAGGTCTCACGAGGGAAAATGAAAAATAAATAAATTATGGATGCTTTACGTAGGGTAACACTTAAGGAGCGCAACATTCCTGAAAAGAGGTGTTTGCCCGAGAAATGCCCAAAGAGTGAGACATTTTTGAAAGAAGCAAATGCCCTTGGGGCGTTACCCTCGGGCAGGCAACACTAAATGGTGTAGAGAAGAAAGGTCATTCAGAATATCACAAGGGTGTACCAGGGTTACTAGTACTAGTATTGAACTTTGACTCGTGGTCTAATAAGGGTTTAGGGTTTGTGCACTTTGTCTATTACACTTGGTACTTGACTCCCCCAAAGCATGGTACAACATCTCCACCAAGGTTTTTAAATAAAAATAAAAATGGTGGGTTTTATTTATTTATTTATTTATATTTTCTATTTCTAGATCTGAAAAATTTGGTGAATTTCCCCCTTCCAAAAAAAAAACCCCATAAATAGCCGAATTTAGGTTTTTTTAAAATTTTTAAAACAGATTTCTCCAAAAGTCTCCCATTTTTTTTTCCATTAAATAACAACAAATTTTTTCCAATACAAAGTCACTGATATCCCCACTAGAAGAAGAGAGAGTCAAATATGTTGAAAATTTTCAATTTAATATTAATTCAAAGAAACAATATTTCTGGTGAAGGAAAATAAAGGAAAATAAAAATAAATAAATAAATAAATAAATAGATATATAGATAAGAGAAAATTTTTTTTAAAAAAAAAAAAGCATGGAATCTTCAAAATAAAATCATTACCTGGACATTTTTATTTTTTTTGGGGTCAGTTGGCGACAAAAAGGAAAATCAGACAAAGGAATTTTTTGTGAAAGAATGTGCCAGAAATTGCTAGATTTCAGGGAATATTATATGAAATCGCCATATAAATTAAGTAATAAATAGGTTCTAATGATTCACCAGCATATAATAATAGGATTCCTACATTTTTTACTTCTCTATTTGTCTTGTAGCCAAATTTGGCTAAATCCTCTTGTAGCTGATCATCACTTTTGGAGCAACAACATGAGAAGATTTGAAATAAATAAAATTATGTTCAAGGCAAAATTAATTAATTAATTATATATATATATATATAGATAGATAGATAGCAGAATTCTTAAATTTATTCTACTTTCCTGTCTTAAGGGTAGCCAAATCTGGCTAATTCCTCTTGTGGATGATCGCCAGTTTAGCCATAGTTAGTGTTCTCCATTAGGTAGGTAGGTAGGTAGGTACCTACTTTTCTTTTCCTTTCTGACAAGCGGCATGGGTAGCCGTGCTGTCAAACGCCGCCAAGCCAAAGTCGTGGGACCCACCACACTGCCATTGCTGCTGCTGCTGCTTCTTTTCTTTTTCTTTCTATCTTTTTCTTTTTCTCAACCCACGCGCTTGGGCTTTGCTTTTTTGTGAACTGCGGCGCCCCTTAAGTTGCTTCCAATTAGCTTCTACAAACCCCCTCCCCCGACCCCCCAAATTGAGGGGTGGGGTTGCGTGTGAAGGAGGGGGGAGGGGGGGGGAGACTTTAGGTGTCTCCAAATAACTAAGTAATATTCATCCATAATTGATAGTACTTGTTGGGTGCCTAATTTTGTTAATTCTATTAATTAGTTGTGAGGTGCAGCCCAAACAAAGTTTTTTAATTTTTTTAAAAAATATTGTTATTATTATTTTTTTGGTTTTATTATTATTATTTTTTTGGCAATGAGCCACTTTGGTTCACCCATCACCAAAAATAATTAAAAAAATTCTACAAGTTGTAAAAAAAGGAATTTGTATTCCAAATATTTGTAGAACAACATCACTAATGAGAGTTCAACTTTGGGGCAAAGGTTGTGAAATAAAACTAGGTGTCATTGGAACATCTTGGAGGAACACGTTGGGAACATAGTGAGAACACATTGGGAACGTGATGAGAACATCAAAATCTCCAAAAACCCAAATCATCCATTATACCACTTCCTCAAAGATTGTTATCATTTGGAATTTTTGAATTGAAAATAAAATATTCCTTGAATATTTCAAACGACTCTTCATTTGACTTCACAAACATATTTTCTTTGAGAAAAAACCTAATTTCCAAAAATAATTTCAGCATTTCTAAAAATAATATAATTTGTGCCAAAGCTGCCAAGGCTTTGTGGTATTACTCTTTGTATTAAAGGGGTGCATCTCAAGTTCAACTTCATTTTTTATTGTTTTGGGTTGCAATGGACCATTTTGATTCACCTATCACCAAAACAAAAAACCATAAGGTTAAGATTGTGACAAAGGTGAATTGAAGTGCTACAAATAAAAGACATAAAAGCCAAATGTGAATGAGAATTAAGAAATGTAACACATAAATATTATTTATCAAAAGGGATGAAAAATGATTGACATCCTCATTCATTCATGCCAAAATTATTAAACATTTTATATTAAAATCCAATCCAAAAAAAGAAACTAAAAAAAAAAACTAATATGTGCTAAAATACATTTTAATACATAAAAAATTCAGCATTGGGATCCCAAATTTGTTAAGGTACTATTATGGTATTGAAATGCTTCATATTAATTAGTTGTGAGAACCTTAAATTTATTTCTTTTTCTTTTGTGTTGGGCATCATTGATTGGTCCATCACAAAAGCAAATGCAATCAAGCTTTGGATAGTCCCAAAATGGGTACACATATATTGTTGTCTTTTCCTTTTGGGCTGGTTATATAGGTTACAAGAGTAGAACTTTAGGGCAAAGGATATGAGACAAATTGAAGACTTCTTAAGAAGAACATATTAGGGAACACATTGAAAACTTTGGGAACATATTGGAAAACCCATTGGGAACTTACGAGAACACATGAAAACTCGTGTGAACATATTTGAGAACAACAAAAATCCAACACTCAACTTTGTTTTTTTTTTTCCCTTTGGGGGGAGGGGTGAAACTCAAAATCATGCATTTAAAATATTTGGAGGTTGCAAGAAAAAGTCTAGTAAAATGGGTACTATGTTGATTTCAAATCCAACTTGATAGGTTAATAAATCAGGCAACCACCAAAAGTGGTAAAATGTGCAATTTGCATCCCCTCCTTTGGGGGGAGGTGAATGGCTTAGAAAGGCCAAGAAAAAGGGGGGGGGAGTGGAGTGGAGTGGAGTGGAGG
>Ga0209208_10009858_pt1 | contig 12503 bp, 11 predicted proteins | sample S1TSphfallax_3_FD_187694 | JGI IMG/M metagenome (GOLD analysis project Ga0209208, IMG submission 187694) | Host-associated microbial communities from peat moss isolated from Minnesota, USA - S1T2_Fd - Sphagnum fallax MG (SPAdes) (version 2) | ecosystem: Host-associated > Plants > Peat moss >...
CCTCCTCTCACATACATACACGGGCCAATGGGGAAAGCACTTTGTCTTTCTGTAGAATCTTCTATTTGAGGAGTCTCCATAGTTTCAATTTTTTTTTTTTTGTAATGGGCTCATTGCCAAAAAAAAAAAAAAAAAGTTTGACTTGTGATGCACCCCCAATTAATTAATATATGAAACAGAATAAATAAGTAGCCCCATTATCAAGGCACTTTGGGTGCATTCTGACCCTTCCAGTTGGGTGCATGAAATTTCTATTCCCAAAACTGTCCCAAAACTGTTTGTCACCATTTTCAACATGGGCTAATACCCCCCGCCCCAATTATTAACTGGGGTGAACTTATCCCACCCATTGGCCAGCAGTTCTCACAGTTTCAGAGTTTTTTGGGTGGGATTCCAAAAGAACTAAATAAAGAACTAAACGCGGATGTGAGGAATAATTTTGGCACGGTCAAACACATACTGAGCACTCGTGGGGATGCTCGCTATTTTTCAGTTCCAAGTTTCAGGGTTTTATGGGGTGGGGTTGCGAAAAAAACAGAAATAAAAAAATTAAATTTGGATGTGAGAAATTTGTTTGCAGGGTCACATATTGAACCTTGCTGCGCATGCTGTTGTCTAACAATAGCCTGAAAAACACTTGCCACTTTTCTCTTTACTGTTGTCTTCTTTCGCGCGTTTTTGTCGTTGAGTGCAGCTCAGAGAAGAAGCGAAGCGCAAAGAGAGAGACACAGAGAGAAAGAGAGGAGAGAACGACGCGGGCGCTATGGCGGGACCCCCGGCCACACACACACACACACACACACAGAGCGATCGATGCCTTTGTATTAGAACTTCATCTCGTGGCCTTTGCAGCTCCAGTTGCAGCAGGAGGGAGAGAGTTGCAACAGGTCTTCTTCTTCTTATTCTTCTTCTTCTTCTGTACAGGTAAATAATCTTCTTTTATTATAATGAAAACATTATAATGAAGCACAAGAAAATAAAACAAAATCTCTTTCGTTGTTTCTCTCGGATTTGCAAAAATTCTTTTTGCTTTCTCTATTTGCGTGACGACGCCACACGATTCCAAATCTCTTTTTCTTTTTTTTCTGTTTGTCCTTTTCGTTCTTCACCTCGATCTCTGTGTGTTTTGTGTGTGTGTGTGTGTTTGTGTTTCTTTTTGGAGAAGGTTTGATGTTAAGTTGTTTGACTTCTTGTTTTTTCTTTCTTTCTTTTGCATTCGCGATGATTCGAATCAATTAGGCTGTATCGCTTCAATTGCTTCAATTGAGTTGATTGCAAAATGGCGCTATCTGTTGTGAGCTTGTTACAGGTGCTATAGTCTTTCTTTGTTTGTTTGATGGATCCGGTTTTCATGCTCTCAACTGGTTTCTTGACGCTGTTTGTTTTTCCCGAGAATTGCGAATTTTTGTAGGAGTAGTCGGCGGATTTGTATATCAGGTGAGCAAATATCGAAACTCTTATCGCGCATTTGACGTTCGAAGAATTCTGTGTTCGATGCACGTAAACTTTGCTGTAATAGTCAGCAACAGCAGCCTTCGTTGCTCTTCATTAGTCGACAATTGTGTCTTATTGCGATTTGCTAAATTCATAGTTTTGCGCTTCCAGAACTTCGTATTACTCTCTTGCTTTTGTTTTGTTCGTCAATTTCTTTTGTCTTCGATTCTTCACTCTCGTTTTCATCATCCCACCAGCATAGTAGCCAAGCTGCTTGCAGCCGAAGATCGTAACATTTTTCTGTGTGTAAGTGTTTGAGCAAAAGCCAGCAGCTACAAGATCGTTTGCATCTTCGATTTTGTATTCCTTCTATTTCCTTGTACAACAGATCCGTCTGATTTTGGTGTTCCTCTGCTTTCCTTGTACAACAATTTCATGTCTATCTTTAATTGTCTCCCGTTATGGAAACAACCTGCGGATAGCAAAAGAAGAGTGTTATCGATAACGCCTCCCGTCAATTGCTCTCCAGTTATTAGTCAGAAGGTGCAAATCGGAAGAGCTGTCAAGCCTAGTAGTGCTCATCTTGCAAAGAAAGCCTTGGAATAATTGAGAAGTTTCATTTTTCACAGAAGTGCAGGGGGAGGGGGGAGTCGTAATCTCCCGAAGAGAAGATTGGCAGAATCCATGCAGATCGTTGCGCGTTGAAGTACTTACCAAACCGAGGTCGACTCTGGTTTGCCGCCTGCAATTACGGGAATCTGGTGTGGCGCCGACTATACTATGCTGTTGCTATAGTAAAGCTCTACACAACCACAATAGGTCATCAACAAGTGGCGGAAATCGTAATGAAGCCCTTGTGTCTGATCTGCTGTGCGACAACAGTAATCCTGTTCTGCAGTTTCCAAACAGCAGGTGAGAAGAACCAACAAAAATAAAGTCTCCTAAATTTTGTTCTCACAAAGTCCTATTCTTTGTAGCATAATAATATTTCTATTCTATTCTTTTTTTCTGGAGTTCCGAGGCTTGTTGTTGATGACATATGAGAGAAGAGTTCATTCCAGTGCTTATCAGCTTGCAAACCTTGTTTGTTCCCAGAGGCCTTTGACTCCTTGGATCCAAATGGAAACATCACAGTCAAGTGGGATATCATGTCATGGACAGCAGATGGCTACATGGTAAGATTCTCTTGAACTTTGTGATGTGATTGTGTAGTGCATTGTCTTCAGAGCAGCAAGGTGTGGTTTTCAATCTTCTTTTCAATCCCCACAGGAGACATAAAGTTCAGGGATCAATGACATCATGGCCAATTGCAGTTCTAGTTTACAGACCAACCCATTGTAGAACTTGAGGGGGGAAAAAAAAGTGTTTTTGGGACTCATGAAACAATCTGACTTTGGGGAGCACCAGTTTCTTTGTTTATTGTAAGTATGAAGAGTTGGGCATGTGTCACAATGGTTGTCCACTTTGAGGAGCTCGCTCACACTACAAAATATGGTTGGTTGTGTTTTTTTTTCCTACACAGACAACGGTTACAATCTTTAACTGGCAACAATACCGGCATATTTCAGGTCCTCCTGGTTGGAAACTGAGCTGGAGCTGGGCGAAGAATGAAGTTATATGGACCATGCTTGGGGCAGAAGCAATCAGCCAAGGTGATTGCTCAGCGTTTGCCACCGACCCTTTACCACACAGCTGTGCTAGGACCCCTCAGATTGTTGATCTGCTGCCTACCAGTATCCCTTACAGTGAGCAGATTGCCAACTGTTGCAAAGGAGGAATGCTACCATCTTTTTTGCAGAATCCAGTCAATAATTCTGCTGTTTTCCAGATGAAAGTTGGTTTAGCTGGGACTTCAAACAAAACTGTTCAGCTTCCTCAGAATTTCACTCTCAAGAGCCCAGGCCCTGGGTACACCTGTGGACCAGCAGTGAAGGTGCCTCCTAGCTTGTTTACAACAGATGGAATGAGATATACTGAAGCATTCAGTAAGTTTCCTTCATTACTGTCAAGGCAATTTATCTGTGTTGTTGAACTATTGTTTCTAAAGCATAATATAGTCATCTACCTCTTTTTCTCACTCCATTGTTGCCATTTCACTTGTTATGTTGCAGTGACATGGAATGTTACATGCACCTACTCACAGTACTTAGCACAAAAAACACCATCATGTTGTGTTTCTTTTTCAACATTTTACAACTCAAGCCTCCCACCATGTGCTCAATGTGCCTGTGCCTGTGCACCAAACATTTCAGCGCTGACAACCGCACCAAACAGCTTTCAGACAAATGCAATGACCAATACCATAACTGATCCACAATCTAATGCGCAGACCTGCATTGATCCGTAAGTTCTCTGACTTGAATTGATGTCACATTTACAGCTTTCTATATGAGCAAAATTTCTAGAATTGGCAGTTATTGAAGAATGGGGTTGATCTGGATTATGGTTCACTTAGCGACAACATAGTGAACCAACAGATGATGCAATTCGGCTTTCATTTGTGCTCCATTGTGGAAATCTACATTTGTTAGTACCAACCTGTGTACCCAACATGTAGTTACACTTGAGCTTCAAAATATTATCAATCTACCAAGGCACTGCACTCAATGTGTTCTTGCAACTTAGGGTACACGAACAAAATCAGGGTATTGATTTGGACAATTCAGACCCAGGTAATTTTATTCAGAAAGTGTTATTTCCACTTAGAGTGGAGAAAGGAAGTTGCTTTGCTTGATGCTTTCATTGACATGATAGTGCATGTTGTCATTTGACCTCAGGAACACACCGTACGCAGACCTTCCACTTGTTCTACCGACAAAACCAGTGACTGATCAGCCTGATGTTTTATACTGCACCACTGATATGTGCCCTATCAAAATTCATTGGCATGTGAAGGCTAACTATGAGGAATACTGGCGGGCAAAGGTCACCATCATAAATCGGGACTTCTCAAGGAACTTCACAGACTGGACTTTGGTGATTCAGCACCCAAATTTCAACAATTTCACAGAGGCTTTTAGCTTCAACTATAAGCCCTTGAACCCCTTTGGGGTATACAATAGTAAGTACACATAGCTTATACAATTTAGATCATATCCCTCTTGATTGCTACAAGTGATACATTGGCATGTTGCAGGCAAAAATGGTATTCGAAATTGATTCAGGATAGCATGATTTCATCTCTTGTGGGAAGCAGATGCTTAACATTAATCAGAAATTTACCATGGCCAACTTGACACAAAACTAAGTAGGGTACAGAAGGGACTGATTAATTATGCACAAGAAAACTAACTTTTCTTTTTGGTGCAGATGACTCGGCTGTTTTCTGGGGTCTTCAATACTACAATGAGTATCTTATGCAAGCAGGTGAAGATGGAAACGTTCAATCCGAAATGCTGTTCAGAAAGGATAGCTCCTTCACATTTGCTAGTGGATGGACCTTTCCTCACCGTGTCCTTTTCAATGGGGATGAGTGTGTGCTTCCAGATCCTCAAGATTATCCTTCTCTACCAAATAGCAGTCCTAGGCTAACAGTGACTGCATCTACTTTATTGTCAATGTATATTGCTGCTATTGTAGCATACTTGACCATAGTTTTGTTTTTGTAGTAGGTAAGAACTTGGGGGCTCTCTGAATTGCACATTCTGGACCCCAAAGAATTGGCAACCCTTCACCAGTGTTTGAGATCTTTGGTGAGGGTTGAAAGTAAACAGGCAAAAAAAGGAACTCGTGAGTGTCAGCTAAATGAGGCTTTTCATTTTTTTTGTGGTTGCATACAAGAGAGGGTGCCTAACCTGGCTTGTACAGTTACATTCCCCAGTAGCCAGAAACCCTGCATTATTAAACTGATTTGCAGTTCAGCTAGTGAAGACATTGAAACACCCTTTGTAACACTAAAGAAAAAAAGTGATGTGCAGTCCCATCAATTTGATGGGCAGACCTGCAAACAGCTCAGGTCCAACTGAGCCAGCTATGGAGCAGAACCTGGACAAATTTTTTCCTGGACATTTACCTCTGCATTTGTGGATTGACAGTCTAGCTATCAATAGGGTTTAGTACATAGTGGAGTGTGCAGTACACAAGTTGTATTACAGATTATGCATGACAATTTCTGCATCTAGAAATAAAAGCTACATGTTAATGACCATTTGATAGTTGCTTCACTCTGCTAGGATCACCACCAGGATCACCATTTCTGGTTGCCATGCTTGTTTGAGTCCTGTAGACCGCAATTTGTTGTTTCAAATGTTGAATACTGATTTCATATCTTACTGTGTTTCTTTTAGGTGTTCTATAGTGGAATATGCTTTAACCTGATGACGTGTGTAAGTTACACTTTTGATTGTTTCAGGTCTTGCAGCACACATGTTCAACTGGGGGGGGGAGGGGGAAGGGAGGAAAATATTGATGGAGCTGAGCTGTGCCTTCCTACGTCTTGGTAAGGTTAAAATCTGTGATAACAACCCCAGTTCAAGTCAAATGTGATAGCTTGTTCTATATGGCCCTTTGTCATCTTCTCAAAACCAGAATTTTTGGTATCTTGTCAAACAGGGGTCCTTGCTCCTACATGAGTTGCTGTGCACCCTCAAGGTTCTTGGTATCTAGTGATTGAGCCCTCCCATCAACAAGCACAATATTGACACTTTGTCTGATTAGTCAAGGTAGCATTCACCTTCCTATGCCAGTCTATTTTACATTTTGCGGACGATCTTTCCTTGTTGTGCTCTAAGTTAACCATATTCAATTTTTCTTGGACAGGTTGCAGTTAAACATGCCCTGGATACCTGCTCTGGTGAGCTTGCCCAATCTGGTTCATCCTCAACCTCCTCAAAACCTATCTCCTTGAATCTACCAGGCATCTTATGACACCTTGCAAGTCTTTTTGTTCCAGTGAAAATCATTTGTTTGTGTAACCCTTTAGTGTCATCATTCCCAGTGTTGCTTCCACTGAAAAGAGTGGCATTGAATTTGCCACATGGAGCAAGAGCAAATTTCATGGGTCTTTTATTTTGTCTAAAATCAAGATGCTTTGCACCAAGCTACTAGCAACAGAATTAGTTATGTCATTTTCAACAATGGGTCAAGCTCAAAGGGGAGACTTTTGGTACAACAAAATTGTGTTTTGAGGTCTAAAAAGGGGGTGTTAGTCTTCAATGCATTCAGAAGCAGATTTAGGTATTAGAAAAAAAGTACTGATAAGTTGATGCTGCAAACTGGGATTCGTGTTTCATTGTTCTTTTCTGATTGGTTATGTTTACATTGCATTCAAATGGTCACAATATATTCATTTAAGTTGCATTGAAGAGCATTATACGTTTCGAAAGGGATAATGAGTCTGCAATGCATTCCTAAGCACATTTAGGTAGTTCTCAAAAAGTACTAACAAGTTGATATTGCAAACTGCAATTGATTGTTCTCAAGTTAAGGGTAAAAGTTGTACCAAAGAGCATTTATGCCCCTCAATGCACCAATGATCAACACCCCTCTTTCCTTCATTGCTCTGCATTCTGTGATAACTTCTCAGCATCTGAAATTTTGCAGAGTAAAACTTCTGATACATTTGATCACATAATTCTAACAGTTATTTGTGCTGTGAAAAATCTTTGCACAACAAAATATCACTCGGACAACAGCATTATCAAATACTTTTCAAATTGTTACAGTCAGTGGCAAGTGTTGAAGAAACATCACACAAAGCTTAAATGGTATGTGAAAAAAACCTAGATCCATCCATAGTCCTAAAGCTAATTTTCATACCAAAAATTCCTAAATGAAGTTAGTCATCTCATACCTCTGAAAGATTTCCAGATTTCTAATCAAATGTCAAATCAGAAAAATTAAAGGTTTCCTATGCCTCCATACTTTCATGTTCAAGTACTAACTCATGGAAGTTACCGTTGCAGCCAATCATCCTGTACAACTGCATTTTGCCAACACTCTAGCAATTTACAGAATTACAAGGCTAAGTTCACCGAACTCTGGGTGGGTTTTTATACCCAGCCATCACATTCTTTCTTTGAGAACCTCACACCTGAGTCATTTTAGTATTGGTTGAAAGATGCTCATTGAAGATTGGTGGTACTGGATCAGACTGACAAACTGAGGAGGGGAGAAAGTCATGGTGGGCGAAAGATTGTTGCCAACCCTCTTTTGACTGACACTTCAATTGTGGGACCATACACCATGGGATCCTTGCTCCCATCGCCAAAGGAACCACAACCTCGTGCAAGAACCTCACCATCCAGGTCAATATATCCCCCTTGTGTGTCACTAGCAAATCGTCCAGCTGGAGTCAGCTGAAATGCCTTCACCTGCACCCAGGTAAAAGCATCCACAAAAACACCAAATCTCTAAATTATGAAACTCTCATGTGTCAAAGGGTTTAGGGTTTTTAGGGTAGATAATAATTCTAGACAATTCTGGAAACTTGTAGATAGCACAGTAGCAATGTAACTCTGTCTTGTTTGGAAAGAAAGGGATCAACAAATTGTGACTTCTTATGGTAAAAAGAGAGCTTTAGCTTCATAATTGATTGAACACACATACATGGATGATTGCATTTTTGTTTTCCACAGTGATGATGAGATTTTTGTTACCTTTAAGTACTCAACATATTTGGATTTGATGTGTCGTCCACTACGGATTTTGAGAAGAAGTTGGAAAAGGTCCCATCGTGGACATTCTTTCATTATAACCAAATCCAAACACCCGTCTGAGAACTGTTGCACAATCAAAGAAAACAGAAAGAAGTTCCCAAGTTATAATAATTTGACTTAAATGTCTCATGATTTTGAGTTCCTAAATGACAAGAAGGAAAGTTGAGGCAGGAGCTTAAAAGCTTGCAACCCCAAAAAAGTCTCTCATCAAGTACTTATCTCTTCTGAAGAGGTTTGGACTGCTGATTTTGATTGGCTTTTTACCTTTAGGAAAACTTGCAAGTGACTTAGTTACTATGACTTTTGTCTTTGGGATTGCTTTTGTGAAAAATTAATTGTACACTGACTGGTATTTTTCTCCAACAGAATGTTTACCTTTGCTAGAGGGGCTGGCATGACATACTCGCCAGCAAAAGGCACATTATTAAGCCAAATGAGAAGGAATGCACCATCCACAGCTCGCCATTCAGAGGCAGCAGCAGGTGATTGCTTAGGAGGAGGAGGAGGACCCAAGTAACTACCATTCTTCTGCAATCCCTGTTCACTGTTGGTTTCTGCACCTTGTAGTAAGGTATCTTGCATGTCTGTCTCCCGAGGCCTGGTTCCATCCATTCCTGCACCAGGGATGTATGCAAAGCTGCCATTGTATCTCCTCAAGTTGACAACTCTGATTATTGTCTGTCAAAACAACAGAGTTGTGGAGTAATTAAAAAGCCAGGCCCTTGGCCCTTCTTATACTGTAAACAAATCATAGAGTGAGGTCTGGCACTCAGAAAGCACCAGCTTTGTCTGGCAGCATGTTTTGCAGGTTAGATTATTACATTTAGTAGCAGAATTTTTAGACCATGCTAGAAACCACCCATGATACATTTTCCTTAATCCTCATACAAGATTTAATATCCATTGTCAACATTAATATTGGACATCACTAGCAAAGACAAACCAAATGTATATACCTGGATATCTAAGCGAAACCTACCCATCCACCTATACCTTTCCGATTCAAAATCCACATCAGCCACAAATCCTGCCATCACCACCCCCCGCCCCACATGACACACAACTTGATTTGAATTTCACGATCAATACATTCGCTCACGATCACCTAGCATACAAAAGCCCAAAAATCCAAAAATCTAAAGGTTTGTAATTAAATTATGGAGATTTTTTTTCTTAACTCCGAAATCTAAAGGTTTTCAATTAACTTATGGAGAAACGAATAGCTCAACAACAATTCCAACTCCATCAACCAACGGATGATATTAGATTTTCAGAAGGTTGTTATTTCAATGAGGATGTATCTAAAATTTTCAGAGCTCAATCAACCCATAGTGCTCACTAGAAATTATAGGTCTGCAGCTTCCATGGTTAAATGTTGCAGGGGTGATGATTCCAGTAATCGGGTTCCTCTCAATACCTAACCAATGATCACTATATACTCTAGCTAGTTAGTAGCACCAAAGTAAGATAGTAGTTGCATTTGCTATTTTCAATGTATGAAGTTGCAAAAGTTGTACCCCAAGAAAGCATGAGAATGCTGTGGTATGTGACTTGCCCTTGCACCACAGCAGCAACATCTAGTGCTTGCTTATGCCCTGCCAAAACAAAGAGTTATTCTTACTACCAGTAAAAAGCATTCAAAAGACTGCACAAAAAGATGCAACAAGTTATGTACCCCAGTTTTACTACCTCATATGCAATTGATGCTTGAACTGGCTGAAGATCCTGATGTTCATTATTATTACCTTGCTGATACCCAACTCCGGTGTCTGTGAGATGATAGGTTTCAATACCCACCAAGCTAACCTATTCAGTCTTCTTATCTGGGATGGCTCAAATTTTCTGTGTGTGTGTACATTTTTTGGGCAAATTTTTGCACTGTGACAACAAAGAAAAATGGGAAATTGCTAAAAATTCAGAAAATTTCACCAAACTTTCAAAAGCACAAAATTTCAAGTCGAGAAAAAAACCCTGCTCAGAATGTCATGTTACCTCGAATTATTGCAAATGTGGCAGTGGCAGCATCACAAGCCTCACCAGACAGATCCAAAACTGACTTTGCCATTCCATTCCCAGTTCCTGTTTCACCAAACATATAGTACTATAAGATGATACATAATAGACATGGCAGTTGAAAGTTTAAAATAGGTAGGCTGCAAGCAAGCAAGTTGTAAGGCAGAATCCTGTTTCCAGCCACAATTGGGCATTTCAGTGACATGTAATAATTTCCCAATCTTGTGTGTACTAATAACACTGACAGCAGAACATGTTCAGAAATTGTTGCAAACAACAACAGGCTGCTACAAATTTTGAACATACTAAATTCTTTTTGCAAACCAAATCAGAAAAAATTGAGTACCAGCTGGTATGATGCCAAGTGGCAGTTTGATGGCAGACTCCGAATCCCCTCTGTCGAGCAACCCATTCAACACCTATTTGGAACACCATATTTTTCCAGTTTTGTGTACCATACTCATCTCTACTGAAGGCAGCTCTCACCACCAGTAGTATTTTTTTTTCGCCATAGTAAAACGAGTGAAACATTAATGGTCACGAGTGGGTGGGTGGGTGAACTTCTTCCCCCAATATGCCCAAACCAAGAGATTTGTTTTCTATTGCCACTGCAATGGAAAACAAATATGACCTGCAACAAATATATCATGAATCAAAATTTCCTTGGGAAGAATTGGGACATACCTCAACCAGAACTCCATCACCACTCACACAAACGACGCCATCTATTTCAGAGAGATTGAATGACTTGGCCAAATCTTTTGCATGCCCTTGAAACTGTGTTTCTGTTGCCAGAAGGAAAATATTTCATACCCAAAATTGAAAATCCAAAGATTAACATAACTGCAGTTTTACAGCCCACTGAACCCACTTCTTCTTTTGCAAGTAAGTCAGGTGGAAATCATGTTGGGCGAGAATTCAAAATACCCGCATAGCAATCATAAGATTATCAGAGATAATTATATATTAATTTGCAACATAAAATTGCACTTGGTGGTTTTTATTTGGTATACAAAAAAAAAAGTACAAGCTCAGATTGAGTCTTTACCTTGCATTATGATGGTGACACCTGCAGCTTTCAGCAGTGGTTCCACTGTTCGTGCAAAGACTTTCTTCCCAATACCATCTCCACCGAATGGATTCACAATCACAAAAAGCCTCTTTGGCCTCCCTGCAATAATAAATCCAATTGAAAATTCAATTTAAAAAAAATTCACTCTGAAGCTACACACTTGCAAAACCACAGACAAAGAAGAACTCTCTCCCTCTCCTTCTCTCTCCAATGTGTGATACTAGCCATATGAAAACCATGCATAAAAATTACATACATACATACCAGATATGTCTAGAAACTGTTGGATCTTGTCACAGAAAATCTTCTGAGATGCAGGATTGGTGAATTTGATGAGGATGTCTTTGCGGACCCGATTTGCACCACTGCTGCGGTGTGGGCTGTACAATTTTTTGTTACCAGAGGAGGAGAGCCGAGGGAAAGAGTATAAATTGACACTTGATTCTTGTTGCTTGAAGCCTATGAGATCCCCTGGAACAATCAAGCTGCCATTCCTTTTGCCACTCCATTGAAGCAAACCGCCATGATTGAGCTTGATTGTCACCCCTCTTGCTCCGTCCAGCTGCACTTCTTCCTTGAATAAGTGCTCCTCCGCCATCAAATGTATAAAATTTCCCAAATGACCGACTGAAGAAGAAGAAGAAGAACAGCAGCAGCTTGAAGACTTCTCCCCCTGGGTGGTTGCAAGAATTTTGTATCAGAGCTCAGATCTCTCAAATTAGACTAGAAAGAATTAATATTTGCATCATCCACAGCTACATCAAAGTGGATGATGATGATGATGTCCTTTGAAAGGGTTTGTTTGCTGGTGCAGAAGCCCATAAAACCCTTGCAAATCCCCTTGAACCCAACAGAGCTCTTTATTTGTCACTCCTTCAACAAGGAGGAGACGGGACCTACAAGAACAAGAACAACATAACTTCTAGAATTGGAAAACAGACTTTTCTTCAATTGGAGAACAGACCTTTTTCTTCAATTGGAAATTAGACTTTTGTTCAATTGAAAATGGAGCTTTTCTTCCATTGAAAACACACTATTCTTCAATCCAAAACAGAGTTTTCTTCTTCTAAGAAAAGTCTGGAGTCTGGACGTCTGGACCCACATGGATATGATGAAATCCACTGCAGTTTCTGTTTTTTTTTCAGTGTGTGTTTTTTCCCAAGTAGGAGCACAGAGGCATTCTCCTTTGATACAGAGGATCCTCCTTACTCTCCTCTACACGCAAACTTCTACACGCGAACTACACAACAAGTAAGTCTTGTAGCAGCTCTCTGGCCTACCACAACACACACACATAAACCTAAATCCAGCTTTACGAGGGGAAAAAA
>Ga0209208_10009859_pt1 | contig 12503 bp, 10 predicted proteins | sample S1TSphfallax_3_FD_187694 | JGI IMG/M metagenome (GOLD analysis project Ga0209208, IMG submission 187694) | Host-associated microbial communities from peat moss isolated from Minnesota, USA - S1T2_Fd - Sphagnum fallax MG (SPAdes) (version 2) | ecosystem: Host-associated > Plants > Peat moss >...
TGGGTATATAGCAGACTTTCCAGTTTCCTGAAAGAGACGCTATTAAGGAGTTATATCCGCACTTTCACCACAAGACGGATAAGATGGGCCGCCCTTTGTACATTGAGAGGTTAGGCCAGTTGCAGGTGGATGAGCTTCTCAAAATCACAACCATGGACCGCATGCTCCTGTACCACGTCCAAGAGTGGGAAATTGTGATCGACTGGAAGTTGCCAGCATGCTCCAAGAAGGCTGGCATTAACATTTCTCAGTCACTGACAATACTGGATATGAAGGGAGTGGTAATGTTTCATACCTTACTCTGTCTCATTTTATGTATTTTGCTGTATCTTGAGATGTCCTGGATTCATGTGGACTTCTTTTGGTACATCAGTTCTTGTTCTCTGTTGCTTCTTGGTTGAACCCATGCTTTGTTTTTTGGTCTTTAGCCAAATACCCAAGGTTACCATGAAGTTTTCTCTGTCAGTATGATTATCAAACGCACTCTTGGCCTACAGTGTTTTGGACTTGGATTTTATTTTTATTTTTAGTTCTTTTTTAGGGTTGGGTGTTTATTGTTTCAGCAAAAAAGGCTTCACATTTTGCTAGAGCATTCTGCTCACACATTTGGGTCTGCTTCTTCTGTCAATGCAGACGATGAGACACATGAGTAAACAGGTGAGGAATTTCATTCAGAAGATCACAAAGATAGACCAAGATTTCTACCCAGAATATCTAGGGAAGATGTTCATTGTCAATGCTCCAACTGCTTTTAAGGCAATGTGGACTGTTGTGAGACCATGGCTTGATAAGGCAACTCAAAAGAAAATTGAAGTTCACAGTGGTAACTTCACTTCCAAGTTACTCGAGCTGGTTGACAGTGAGAACCTGCCTGCATTTCTGGGAGGCACCTGTTGCTGCCCAGGAGGATGTGAGAATGCAGATGCTGGCCCTTGGAATGAAAGCAGCTACCAGAACAATCAGCCTTTTGATGAACCTCCAAAAGCACCTTATTAGCTTGGTATTGCCTCTCCTACTTTGAGAACTTTTTGACAATATGCTCAGTCACTCATGTATGGTAGCCCTAGATGGGGAACTATATGCAAAAAACACCTTGATTCAGTAGCAAAAGCACAGTTGTGGAGATGAAACATTAGCCTCCACTTTCAAGAGGAGGTCAGGTTGAGTTGCAATCAGATGCTACTTTCAAAATGGTAGCACCACACAATAGGGTAGCAATAAATTTTGAGCATATATACTTTGGTGGTGCACAGTAAGCAGTTGCACTTTGTCCCTAGCATACAAGCCCGGTAGCACACTCAAAAGTAAGCGATTACCTTGAAGAAGGCATGTGAAATTTGCTGCAGTTGTTGTCACTGTCATAGAAATGCCATAGGCATGATCTAGTCACTTAGAACCTATTTCTTTCCACAAACTCAAGAATTCTATGTTCTTTGTCAAAAGTCTGCAGCAAAGGATTGTGGAGAACCACCAGTGGTATGCTCTTAAGAACTGAGAGATCTTCTATGCACCAGAAAAAAACACATTTTGTCAATGTTTACTGCAGATGTTTTCTAACAAATTGCAATGAAATGCCAACAGCCAGGACCCATTTATTACACCCATCATTTCACACTAGTCTTTACAAGTTGCCCAATGCACATGTTGCTTAAGTTTCTGGTGGCCACTTGTTCATTGCTCCTCTGTCAAGATCTTGTCCATCATCTCCAGGCTCATAAGTGTCCATATGTAAAGCAGTATAGAAGGAAGTCTTGAAGGATGTGAAGGATGGAGCACTCCTTGCGTGGAACTTCATTCAAGGACATAGGTTGCCTGCACTCCTTGGGGCTGTATTACACAAGTCATCAATGCAAGTTTCAGCCTTGAAAGGTTGCTTTTCAAGGCACAACTATGAATAATGCCCTATGCTCACACCGTGTTGTTTGATTGGCTCTCACCTCTTCTGCCTCATAGAATACATAGCTTCCATTGTTCTCACAATAAAGGAAAGAGTCTTGCAAGATTTGTGGCTGAAGCATTGCATAGGAGATGATGATCTCTTGGCCAGAAAGACATCATCAGGGATTGTAAGGTACATAAGCATTTCTGCCATTAGCATGATATAGGAGGACATTGGCAACATACAGAACTGCAGCAATAGAAATTGTCAGCGCTCAAGCTTGAGCTTGATGCTTCTTCAGGCAACAACACACTTGTATGCTCAACAAGATGAGTATCTTCAGTGTCCAGGAGAGAAAAACCTCAAATGTGTGCCTCACTTGCTGTCCTTTTCTCTTGGGAGAAATGTAATGCTTTCTGCTATCCAGTCACCTTGCTGTGACAGAAGCAGAGTGCTTCTTTTGCCCACAATTCATTCATTGGTGACTGTTGTTCACTCGACTGCATTCACTGGATGCAGGTGTTGTCTCTTGCTTGAGCTGATGACACACTTTCTGCAAATGAGTGCCACATTTCAACTCTACAAATCAGAGTACATTTAAAACAAAGAAGAAGCTTAGACCATTGAAATGCTGATGGAACTCTTCTTCCATTTTGAAACTGCTGTTCACAGCACATCAGATAGTTTGTGGTGTTAAGTTCTATTTCAGGAAGGTGGCAATGCATCTGGAAGTAGTAACTCAAGAGTTTTCTATGAGTGCATGGAAACCCCCTAATCTTTCACATTTCAGGTCTTGTGATTAGTTAGAATCTTGGAAATAGTTTTGAGAAATGATTGGAGCAAATGAATCATCGGCGTGCTCATTAGTGTTGTGGGTTGCTGCATTTGAAGATAATTCAAAGATGGATTCAAACTTGTTCATGTGTAGGAAGGTGCGACAAAGAAATGCCATAATGAGACCCTGGAGTCTAGGAAGGAAATGGTATGTTACCTGCAAAGCCTCAATATCCTCAGAGGGTGGATCTGCATTGACCCTGTGTGAAGCAGTGCAAAGTTTTTGCTGGTGTGTTTGATCAGCTGCTGCCACCAACTCCAAACATTTGCGCTGCAGTTGAGTTCTATCCTCATCAACCTGGCAATAGATTCAAGATCTTCCTGTCATGCTCACATCCCTTCAGGTGGCCAAGATATACAGACAAATTGAACTCTGCAGACTCAATAAGGCAACACAATTATCCTGCATGACTACACTTGCCAGACACTACAGTCATAGAATTGCTGGCTATAGACGGAAAAAAAGAGAGACACACAGATGGAAGACCAACAAAGACAACAGAAAAACAATACAAACTTGACAAATGAGCACTGCCAGAAAGAAGCATCAACATGACAACCCATTGCTTAAAGCAAAAGGAAGATCCAGCAAGATTCATACTATAGTGCATACAAAATGAGTATCTCACGCACAAACTTTACTGCAGAATTGGGCATTGCTGGAAAGTCTAGATCTCTGATGTAAACACACTTACTTTTGATAGTAGAGAAAGTGCATGCTCATACTCCCTCTTCATGTCCATGTTCCTGCAATCAAGCCAGCAGTACCATGACCAAAATGTGTGGAAAACTCTCTTCCTCAGCATTGACAAAACTAGGGAATTACCAAGTAGGAAAATACAAGTTTGAGACAAATTAAATGATTCCTAACCAAGTGACAAGTCATGCTTGAAAGCTGGACATTTTGTTGGGAGAACTTGTACAGCTTTCAAATGATGAATGTTTGCTTCCAGAGAGAAGACATCCTGGTGTCAAATTGACCAGAGGATGTAAGGTGGTGAATGGAACATGGTGGTTGAAAGAAGCTTGTGAACAGAACATGGCAGTTGAAAGAAGGCGTACGTACTGTGCCTCCACTTTCTGCAGGCAGGCAAAGCAATCTTTGTAGAGACTTGCAGTCTTCACTAAATCACCAGACAAGGAAAAATTCTTCATCTCTAGCTCCTGGATCTTGGCCTGCAAGATACACCTGCATTGATCATCATGATAGGACAGTACAGAAATGGCTGTATGGACGGTGAATGGCTAGTCTAGCTATTAATCTCCTAATTGGGTCTGATGAGTAGAGAAGAAAACCTTGACCAAAGGACTGATGGGGATGCACTGGAATGACAATTAGAAGAAACAGTCACTAACCTACGAAGTCAGATCAACACATTGTGACCAGGGGATAATGTGGCAAGAAAAATGACTACCTTAGAGCCAGCTACATCAGCAACAGTTTGATGGAGTTGGATCTCCATGGAATGGTTTGACAATGGTGGGGATAGTGCCAGTGGGTGACATCGTGTTCTCTCCTCTGTCTCCTGTTACCATTAGTCCCTAGTAGATCAGTGTGGATTTCAGCTTCAATTATGAGTTGCTGGAAACTTATGCAGAATTTTCTATGATTCATGTTCCTTATGCTGCTTAAGTCAAGAAATACTTCATGAACTAAGTCAGGAGATGCTTGAGGAGAAGGACTATAGTTGGATGTGAAGTTTCCGTTACTGGTAAAAGTGCTTTGAGGATAGCTAGAACAGAAACCATTCAGGAGAATCTATGATGCCATCCAGATTTCAGCATCTCGTTCTTACTCTAGGTAGACAGGATTGCAACCGCATAATTTCTTGGTTTTGTGCATCTCTTGTCATTCGCAATGTTTGCACCTGCTCATTCCAACTTCAACTTCATAAGCATGTAGATCAATCCATTGGCTTTTGGATCATGAAACACTTAAGGTACAGATACACTACTAGGACCTTCAATGCACTTGAATGGTTTACATATAAGAAGGCTGTATGATTTCATACAGTCTCATTCAGCAGAAAGTTACCTGCTCCTCCAAACAAAAAAGACGATCTCGCATCATTGTGTATTTTGAGCCTGTATCCTGTGAGAATCACAAGCGTGCACTGACTCTATGCTCAGTAATTGTATCTCCCAGCATACATCATCTTGTATTATACTGCTCTTCAAGCAGGTCTATATGCTGTTACAATTCCGTCCATGTATCTTGTCTTGCCAATTGGTGCCATGTTACAATCTCAATAAATGCAAAAGTAGAGAGAGGTTTGAATGGTTGGTCTTGTATGTCAGGTGGAGCTTCTCAGAAGTCCCAAGGCATTGATAGGGTATGACAAACAAAAGTTCATGGTTCAGCAGTCACCTTGCTTTCCAACTCCAACTGATGCTCATGTGCACGCACACATGCAAGCAACTGTTCCAGCTCCCTTATCCGCTCACGTTCCAGCCTATACCTTGTTGTCAGTGCTTCCCTTTCCTGCATCAAATATTGTTATTGCCCTTGCAAGAGTGTTCTCAATCCTTGCCTTGTCCAACCAATGCTTTCCTTTTACACCCTTTGTGCTTTTCCATTTCCTTGACATCTGATTGCTGGCTAGTGATTTCCACACCTTCAACATTGGATTGTTTCATTGCCCTACTATACAAAAGGGTCAATCTCTAATCATCAGCACCAACACCCTCTCAGAAATTCATCAGAACCAGAAAAAATTGCAGACCTGCTGACATTCTTGAAGGTGGTCTGCAACATACTGATGCTTAGTCTCCAAAGCAGCCAGCTCACCCAGCACATTTGCATTCCTTAGCTCCAGCTCTGTTGAAGCCTGAATCCATGGTTCCACAAATGGAAGCTGAAGGACTAGAAGTTGGGCACCAGACTCACATCAGATTTTTCACAGCTGAAGAATGTGCATATAAGATGAATACAAAAATGATGGAGAAGCAGACAAGAAAAGGAACAGGAAGAACAACAACAGTACCGAGAAGACAGCAAACAAGAACTTGAAGAAGAGAAAACCTCAATGCATTTTGAGATTACATTTGAACCATGAGTACATACAGGTCTTGAAGAAATTTAATATAGCTGAATTAAGATATATTTGAAGCCTTAAAGTCAAGATGAACTGGAAAAAGTGGATGAGAAGGAATACACACTGTTTTGAGTCCAGAGATTTGGGACAGCAATGCTGCCTTTTCACTTTGGTGATCAGTTATAAGAGCAGATTGTTGAGACAAGGAGCGGGACATAAGATCTCCCTGCCTTTCTGCTGCCTACATGCAATGTCCCCTAACCTACTATTAGTCATGCAACTCTAGTTCACACTATAAGCACACCAAACATGAAGATTTCAGCACAGCTGATTTAGAGAGAATGCAAGAAGATACACAAGTTGGATGGAAAACCTTAAGATCAGAAGCTAATTGCCGGTTTTCTTCTGCAGCCAGCTTAATTTGTGCTTGTGCCCTCTGAACTGCCTCCTCCAAGCTTTGAATCTGATACTGTTGGTTCTGCAATTGGTTATCTCCTTCCAAAGCTGCAAGTTTGAGGTGCTGATTGTCTTCACACAAACTGTGATATAATTTCATGATTTCCTCTTCCTCTTTCTCCTTCACACGAAGCATCTGCATGTTGAAGAAGCAAGTTTACTTATTGCAAGAACAATTCCCCCAGCATGTTGAAGGAATAAACTTCTTGACAAGGATCAACTGAATATGACTTTGTAATCTTAGAATGTCACAATCTCCTTCAATCATTTGAGGTTTTTACAAACCTGCTCAGCATAATGCAGCTTGGAGTTTGTATTGTGCAAGTCTGTAATGGCATTCTCATGCTCAGATACCAACTGCACCAGCTCTGACTTGACCATCTGCCAAAGTACCCAATGACAGATATATGATTGCAGTTCCCAAGGTGCATGAAACAGTTTCACCATGAGAAACTCCTGCGAAAGAGAAACCCATGAAATTGCATCTGAATCTACTCACTGTTAGTGCAAGTCCAGTTTCCAGACTTCTTAACCTAGTCCGTAGAAACCATCAGCACTAAAGAGTCCACGGCCATGCATTGGAAATGTAGATCAGTTCAAAACAATGATGCAACAGAAGAGGGTTGCATGACAACCAGAAGCCTTGCAGAATTTAGCTCTGTGATAACTCACTCGTAGTTCACAGCTTAAAGTTGAAATCATTTCTTCAGCTGAATGAAGCTCTGATGTCTGCAAGATATCACATTATTACTTTGTTAGTTAATTAGAACAGCCCACCGGGCCATACTGTAGTGATATTAGTAACACAAAAGACAGCATTTGATCCCTCCTTGTCTACAAAATACTGGGTTGGACACAAAAAACCAATCAATTTGATCAGAGTCTTCTAGAACCTATGAAACTCAAAACTTGGTACAACTTATCATGCTCCTACAAACAATAAGCAACTCCATCTACTCAGCAACTCCACATCATTACCAAAGCTGAAAGGCACATGCTATCAAGAGGGATTGGCTATCAGTATCTCAGTAGACAATGTCAGGTACATGGTTGTCACATCATTTACCTTTGTGGCATATCGAACCTCAAGATTCTTGCGAATATCTTCCTCTGCAGATAACTGCCCTTTCAAAGATGAAATCTGTGATATGGCGCCATTAACCATTACTACAAAATTCAGTATGAGACCAAAAATGCAGTATGTTTATTTAACCAGTTCTTTGCAAGGCGGCTAAATGGATATCAATGTTTCCAAGATTGAGACATATTGAGGTTTCCCCCCCCCCAAACCTCTGCTCCCCAACAGAACAAAGAGAGAAGAAAATTGAGCACCTCAGATTCTGCTTGCTGTATGAGGCTATGACCTGCCTGCAGCCTGTGTTCAGCATTCTGCAAATTACACTTCATATAGTGTATCTCTGTTTGCAGCTGACCATTCTCTTCACTGAGCTGTAGGATTTTCTCCTCCTGTAGATTCACCTGTCCACACCAGCAGGCGTTGTCACCAAAAATAAAGAATCATAGCTCACAAAATGACATCATATCTTGTATACTGGGCAGAAAGCACTCCAACCAGATAAGTAAGCACACCTCAGCTTGAACATTGTTACGATCCTTGCCTAAAGATTCCAGCAAGCCACACAGATGTCCAACCTCTGCAATGCGGGCATCACAATCTTTGGAGAGCCTCTGGACTTCCATGTCCATTGCTGCAGCATGCTCCTCAACCATCTGCTGGTTTGCCAATGTGGACTTCAGCTTTCCCACCTTCATTTCATGAAGACAATGGAGCACATGTTTTAGAACATTAGAATGCTAACTTCCCATACTTCAACCCTTAAATCCATTCCACAAAAGCTGTGCTGGATCTGTAATTAACTACAGGTGTAGAATCTGAGGCAGGTAAGGAAATTTTGGTGAAGTCATAGAATTGAGATGGTCCGTAACAGAATCAGGAATCAGAACAATTTGAGGATCTGGAACAAACCAGCTCTTCTCTAGTGGAATCAAGTTGAGTGATCAGGGCTTTTAGCTGCTCCACATCCCTTTCAGCTGTCTCTGCCCTCCGCCTACACAAGAAGTAGCAGATTCTCACAAACAACACAGTTCAAAAACAGAGAATTCGCAAAGGTACATTATATTAACTGAGACTTCATCCTGATTCTTTGCTTCTGCAGTAGTATAAAACCTACATGCATTGTTTCAATTGTGATGCTGCTTCCATGAGCTTAAAGTTGCTTTCTTCCCGCTGGTGACTGCAGCCTGCATGATCTGCCTGAAGCTGTGAGTTCCTCAACTGCAAGCTTTCCACTTCTTCTCTGCACCACTCAAAGTACGTCACCAGAGTTGAGCATTAAGGTCTGTGGGATCTCCTTATCAAGTAATTCACATTTGGACAGAAGGGAGAATTTAAAATTGCATCTGACTGTGGAAAATTAATGATGATATTCAAATGCCTGATGTGCAGATTCTGTTTGGAAACTAGGAGCAAAGTACAAAATAATTTGTAGCAAAAATAGATGGTTGCTGTTGGAGTTAGAAAGTTACACCAAGTTGTTGCACTTCATGCAAAGTTGCTCCTCTACTGTCATCCGCACCTCTGTCTCCTGCAAAGATCCAACAAAAACAAAACATAACAATAGCAAATTTGGGTTTTCATTTCATGACCATCACTATGGCTAAAATATGAGAAGCTTAAAGAAGAAAGGAAATTGCATCACAAAGTGGAAAAATTCAGAAGCTACTGCATTCATAAAACAAGATTCATACTTGATCACGCTCAAGAGTTCTAGTTGCAAGTGCTGATGTCAACTGCGCCATACTTCCATCAATCTCCTGCAGAGAACAAGTACAACTGTCTTGTCAGGAAAAATGTTTGCCCTGCATCTTTCCATAATCTATGTACTTACACTTGGTATGAACAACTATGAGCTACATGTTCTAGGATAGAGAATGCATACCCGAATTAAAGAGGCTAACTGGCTACATTCAAGCTGGCTAGCTTCCAGAGCTTCTTCTCCAACTACCTGCAAAGTTATGCACAATCTAGCATGTTTGGCAACTCCCTCCATTCAAAGCACTATTCTGATCCATTGCAAGCCCTCCTTCCATGGTCTGATTACACATCCATTTATAAGAGGTACTCACCATCAAGAGCACATAGTATCTCTCTGAACATTACCAGTCTCTATCCAGTAGTTTTTCTTACAGAGGTTTCAATCTACCTTTTCATCAGTGATGAAAGCAAGCTGATCTGTTTTCTTGAATAGCTCTGTATGTAGAGAGACAATTGCTGCCTCCTGCTCCACAATTGCAGTTTGTAGCCCTTCAAGTTCAGTTTTCAACTCTTGTACCTGTATAGAGACAGCAGTACAGTTCATAGCGTTGACCAGCATGTTAGACACATTTACAGTTCATAAAGAAGACTGAACTCCTGCCTTGGAAATGCCTCAAAACAAAAACTTTGCACCAATTGGTCTGTATAGATTTGCAACTTATAAAGAGTTCTGAGAACTGTACCTTGCACAAGCTCCGTTGAAGAGCTTCTTTCTCATTGATCAAAAATAATGTCTGCACATGACTCCATGACACAGGAGCAATTATGGTGTTGAAATCAGACTTGCAACTACTATCCTTTGTGAGAGACTGCAACTGGAAAATGATATGGAAGGAAAGTCCAGAGCTGAAACCCAGACAGTTGTGGACAGAGAAGTCTTCAGAAAATTGACCACAAAATGGAGAGGGGAGAGATCAGTGTTTAATGTCTACAAGACAGCTCAGAGAGAAGAACAAGAGATGAAATACAGGATAATAAGGTACTTGTGCTTCTCTTTCCCATTTGTTCCTGATCTAATTCTATCCAGTCATCATGCTTTGAACTGATTTAACAGATAAATCAACAGCAGCAGCTCAGGTTCCTAACAGAATGCACCTTTGTCAGACTTTGATTGAACTCAGGGGCACTCCTATCTGCAATCTGCATCACAGACAAACCCAGCATACTCACACACAAGGACTGATTCCTGCCATATTTCCAAATAACCCAAACCATCGTGCACATCACATGAGTAAGGGAGAGAACTGAACAATGTCCTGATTGAAGAAGAGGGAAAGAGAAGATGAACAAAAAGAGCTATTCAAATGACTCAGAAGAGCCAGCTCATTGAGCAAATCAGCAAGATAGCACAAAAACGGGTAAGATAACACCCAGTCATAGGCCCCAAGTCTATAGTGTAATGAAAGAAGCATGGCATATGCAAGGATTTACCCCTACAACACCCCTGTTCTCTGCCTCAAGAGCACATCACAAACCATTGAGCTAAGGAAGGTTTTTGGCAAGCCCATGAATTTATGGAGGAAGAGAGTTTCCATAGCCTACTAATACTACACCCACTGCATAACTGACTCCTATATTTGACCAGTACTCAACATCACATCTCTGGGTTCTTGAATGTACTGTGAAAAATAATGATAGGAATGGATTTCAAAAGTTTGCAGTAGTGATTCTTATGAAAATATGAAGTATCATTGAAGTTGTCACCATCTTCCTATGCAGGAGAAAGAACTGGTACATTTCCTGCCTTCAGCTTAAGCATAGACATTGCCAGGAAATTTGTGATTTTTGGGGTAGTATAAGCAGACATACACATACCACATTCAAGCTGCCTGCTTGTCTGATTGTTTCTTTCTCTTGCAGAGTTGCCAAGGCAATGATGCCAGATGGAAACTCCTGCATGATATATCAGCAGCAAATTATGTAATCTGGAATATGAGATGGTCTCACTATCAATATATCAGATCATTCAATGCTCCAGAAAACCAGACTATCCAGCAATCCAAAAGCCTTCTTGAGGCCAAAATAAGGTGTAACAGCCTCACATATTGGTAAGATTCTTAGATCTTGGTCAAGATGGCCAGAGAAACTCATAACCAGTCCTAGTTTCTTTCACAATTGAGCATCTGGTTGTCCCCAATCAGCTTGATACAGGAAAGGAGATACCTTGCACAGCTCATCCACCATACATCTTAGCTCTATTCGTTCAGCACACACAGTCTCTAGCTCGGACTTAAGGCCATGAATTTCATCAACCAGCTCTTCCTGCACCCACACCAATAGAGCTGGTTACAACTCACAGTGAAGAGTGCTGCTCTCCTTATGCACAATATAAGTTGCAACACATTCCCTGCTTTCACTGCCAGAGGCGCAATCTTCTCTCACCTCCTTTTGGTCCAGATTCTGGATGTAGCTCTTTATGCTCCTGAGCTTCTGTTCTCCATCACAGTCCTGAAGAAGATGCTCTATGTGATGCCTGCCTGCCATCTCAATTTGCCTGCAAGCCACACTTTGAGGTCATACAAGTGAAGCACTTTGTAAATGAAAGGCTCACAAGAGAGGAGATAATGAAAGGTAGTTGAGTCTCCTCCATAATTCAGTTGCTAGATTGCAGTTTGATTAAGTTGATGGGCCATGCTACCAGCAAGGCATCCTTGAATACCATGGACCTCTACTGCTTGAGAAGAATCCCCAGGTCCAGTTATAAAGCAATTCAAAGATAATGTCACTGAGCTCCATGAAAAGTGACAAGTATAACTATGCACCTGAAGGGGGCTTTGTGTTCCAGAAATAAGGATATGAATCTCTCCTGATCTCTGACTCATGATGACTAGATACCAATGCTGTAATGCCTAGAAAGATGCTCTTCATGATGCTTGCATTCATTGAGTGGCAAATTACATCTGGTAAATAAATGACATGGATTCTGAGTTTCTGGTGCATAGAAAGCGCACTTGGTAGATGAGCCCAGTGGTGGTCTGGAAAGAGAAACTGACTTTTGAGCTTCCTTTTCTTTCTCATAAACCTGCATGATTTCATCAGGAGCAGAACACATCTCACATTTCTAGCCAATTGCATGACATCAGTTGATTACAGTATTTGAGCAAAAGACACTCTTGCATCCAAAAGCAAATCCTAATAAGTGATGGCATAATGTAGGTATAAGCACATCCTTCTTGTCACAGCAGAAAAACATGCATGTTCATCATTACATTGGTAAATATGAACCTTAACTGAGAACATCAGAAAATTAATCTTCCTCATGGGCACAAAGACTACCTCCTGTAAAGCCAACAGCTCCACGGCAAGGGAATCAAGCTGTGATGTCAAAGCAGGTATTTTCTTGCTAATGCTTGTGACCTCCTTAGAGTCTTCTTACACAAGGCACCAAAGGACAAAGCAAGCCCATCTGTGATTCCTCAATGCACTAGAGTCTCCATTCCACCACACAAATGTCAACCTAATT